>Ga0265293_10011775_pt1 | contig 11787 bp, 15 predicted proteins | sample Munlanlewell138R_FD_192505 | JGI IMG/M metagenome (GOLD analysis project Ga0265293, IMG submission 192505) | Leachate microbial communities from a municipal landfill in Southern Ontario, Canada - Leachate well 138R | ecosystem: Engineered > Solid waste > Landfill > Unclassified | place: Canada... | reverse complement strand
GAATTATCATCGCCGAGGCGAGCAAAAAAGAGGAAGGACCCATGGACGTGTCGAAACTTTGCCTGAAGCGCGAACAGCGCTATGGAGATACGATACTTCTGTTTTATGAACTGAGGAGGAGTTAGAGTGAGAATAGGCGTCTGTCCAGGTACGTTTGACCCTGTTACCTATGGACACCTGGACATTATCAAAAGAGGAAGCACACTGTTTGATCACTTGTATGTCGCAGTCTTGCATAACCCTCATAAGAACCCGCTTTTCGGTATGGACGAACGCGTACAGATGTTACAGGAAGAAGTACAGATTTTTGACAATGTGAGTGTTGAAGTCTTCCGTGGGCTATCCATTGACTATGCGAAACAGAAACAAGCGATTGCCATCGTGCGCGGTCTCAGAGCGGTAACGGATTTTGAGTTCGAGTTTAAACTTGCCTCTATGAATAGAAACCTCGATCCTACGATCGAAACCGTCTTTATGATGACCAGCAGCGAATACTCCTTTATTAGCTCATCTGCCGTGAAAGAGGTGGCTGAGTTTGGCGGCGATGTATCGAAATGGGTAAGCCCCCCGGTGGCGGCACGGTTGAAACAGATTTTTAAGAATGGGGAGAGGTAACAGTGAACCGAGTGAACCTTCAGGTCTTAATTGACCAACTGGAAGCGCTAGTGGAAAAGGCACCGGAAGTTCCCTTAGTAGGTAAGGTTCTGGTCGATGCCGACGAGCTTTTTGACCTACTCGACATTATTCGGACCGCCATTCCTGAAGAGGTGAAGCGAGCCGAGGCCGTTTCTTCGGAGAAGGATAAGATGATTGCCGATGGCCAGGAACAGGCCGAGCGCATGATCGCCAAGGCTGAGGAGTATGCGACAAAATTGGTGCATAGCAGCGAAATCTACCGCCAAGCAGAGGCGGAAAGTAAACTTCTGCTTGAAGATACCAGGCGCCAAGCTTTGGAGATTGAACAGGGTTCGAAAGAATATGCCCAGCAGATTCTTGCCGATTTAGGTGGGGCGTTAAAAAAGACGCTACAAGTTGTAGAAGCGGGCCAACAAGAGCTGCAGAAGGAAGACTAGGTTCGGGGCCTAAACGAGATGTAGATCATACGTTTTAGCAGCCATACTATACTTAAGATGATGACCAGGATTAAGAGGAAGCTCGTGGCTAGTCGGGCTGAAGCCAAGAAACGAGCAGCAAAACTTCCATTGAGGTACTGGGCAGTACTTACCACCGGCAAGGTGTCTTTTACCGAAGCCGGAATAAAGCTCATAGGTCCCAAGAGAAGAGCCGTGATTATGGCCGAAAACAGTCCATGCAGGACACGGGCATACAGATAGGGTTTGAAGCGCACCTTCGTGCCGGTGAGCATAGAAGCAGCTTGCATCTGAACGGAAAGTCCACTCCAACCGATGATGAAACTTGCTGCAGTGGCCCTTGCACCAAGCGAGGCCACCGTTTCACTAGCACTTTGTGCTCCTAGGGTGGTTTCGAAGAATCCGCTGATCAGAGCTGGAGCCAAGGCAGGATCCAGACCGGCGAAGTTGAGAGCTACTGCAAGAAGGGCCCGAATGGGCTGCAAAATCCCGGTGGCTGTGACCACTTGCACCAGGACGGAAAACATCATAATACAGCCACCAATAAAGAGCATGGACTGAAACGTATTACGTACAGCACTGCTGAACAGAGTGCCAAAAGAGCGTCCATCTGCTTTTCGCGCTGTATCCAAAGCAGATAAAGCTCGCCCTAGATAGGACCCCTGTGGTTTAACGCGGGGGCTTTCTGCTCCTTTATGAAGCCGCATGCAAAATCCCACCAAGACTGCGCCGGCCAAATGGGAGATCAGTAATGTGACCCCTACATCAGGCAATCCAAACATGCCTACGCCAACGGCTCCCACCAGAAATAAGGGACCTGCCGTACTGGCAAAACCCGCTAAACGTTCACCCTCCACTTGAGTCAGGGATTTACTGCGGATCAGTTCGCCCGTTATTTTGGCTCCCAGGGGATAACCGGCGGTGATCCCCATGGCGACAGCAAATCCTGCAACGCCCGGAAGCCTAAAGAGCGGCCTCATGACAGGTTCCAAAAGTGAGCCGAGAAAGTGTACGACTCCTAGACCCATGAGCAGATCCGCGATAATGAAGAAAGGCAGTAAGGTTGGGAGGACGATCTCGAACCAAAGCTTGAGTCCTTCCAGCGAGGCCTGAAAAGCGACTTCGGGAAAGACGAAGATCATTCCGGCTATAAGGAAGATTAAGCCAGCCAAAATGCGATTGCGAGTCATGAGCCACACACCCTTTTCTCAGTTCATTATGCTTAATTCATACGAGTATGGGGTGAAGTTTATGCCTAACCCCAAAGAGGAGGGTGGCAAGGTTCTGGTTCTGCTAGAATGTATTGATTAGGCCGGATTTAGGCAATGTAACCCTAACTAAGCCAACCACAACCCACCGCTGCGTTCGTGGTCAGGAAACCAGTTGACAGCGTGAGGGAATCTTTGTATAATTTATGAGGTGATCTAGATGCGTCTCAACATTAGTTCGTTAGCAGGTCGTAAAGGGTCTTTTCTTCAGGTAGAGAAGGAATTGCCTGCAGATTTTGTCCTAGCAGTGCCAGATGTGGTCAAGGCGCTTGGTCCCATATATGCCAAGCTTCAGGTGACAAATACGGGTGAAGGCTATTTTGTCACTGGGGATTTATCTCTAGAACTTGAACTTCGCTGCAGCCGATGCTTGAATCCCTTGAAGACTACCCTTGAGACATCCATGGAAGAGGAGTATTTGAATCATCCCGTGGAGTCCACTGAGGATTCTCTATGGGATGAACAGCCTCTCGTGGACGGAAATGAACTTGACACAACCAGCCTAATCGAAGAGTCTATCCTCGTGAGCATTCCCATGAAGCCAGTTTGTCGGGAGGACTGCCCAGGACTTTGTCCCGGTTGCGGAGCCCTTTTGGCTGAAGAAACCTGTGATTGCCCCGATCCTACCATTGATATTCGATTGGCTCCTTTACGCAAGTTGCTAGAACAAGAGTCGGAAACGACCACACCAGAGAGGAGGAAAGACCATGGCAGTTCCAAAGAGGAGACATTCAAAAGCAAGAGTTAATTCGCGCCGAGCCAACTGGCGCCGCGTCGAAGCGACTGAACCTAATATTTGCCCTAATTGTCGTGAGCCGAAATTGCCCCATCGAGTATGCCTCAGTTGTGGCATGTACAAAGGACGTCAAGTTATGAAGGTAAAAGAAGCAAAATAGTGCAGAGAAGGTGTTCCTAGTAAGGGACATCTTTTTTCTTGGAGAATTTTCTTTACTTTGCCAGGGAAATCTACTATACTCAAGATAGTTTACTTAGAACCTGGTACTAATACTTGGCGATAAGGAGGGCTCGAGGTGGAACCAAGACAAGGCAGGCAAGACCGGCGTACCGCTCTACAAGAGCTTCTGCGCGGGGACCCTTTTTTGACGGATTGGCAACTTGCAGACGAGCTGAAGGTGAGCGTGGCCACGATCCGCCTAGACCGCATGGCCCTCGATATTCCGGAACTTAGAGAACGGGCGCGTAAGATCGCGGCTAGAACCTATTCTGAGGTGAGGGCTCTCCAGGGCGAAGAGGTCGTTGGTGAGTTAATCGAACTGAGCCTAGGGCAACAAGGGACGTCGGTGCTCATGGTTACGGATCAGATGGTTTTTGCCCGCAATCAGATTGTGCGAGGACATTTTCTTTTTGCTCAGGGGAATTCTTTGGCGGTGGCCCTAGTCGACTCCGATATTGTACTCACCAAGAATGCCGACGTACGGTTTTATCAGACGGTTCGCCTCGGAGAGAGAGTTGTGGCAAAGGCAAGCGTCACATCAACTCAGGGTAATCGCTACTATGTGAGTGTGAACAGTTATGTCCATGACGAAATCGTCTTTAGCGGCGAGTTTGTTGTGGTGGATGTGACAGGCAAAGGAGGAGTGGACCGTGACTAAAGTTGCAGTAGACGCCTTCGGAGGCGATTATGCTCCGGAACAAATTGTGCAAGGTGCTTTGCAGGCTGCAGAGGGCGGCATTGAGGTCATTCTCACTGGAGATGAGGCTCGGTTGAAATCCCTGATAAATGGGAAACCTGGAAGAGATCGCATCGAAATTGTGCATGCGCCTGATGTTATTGAAATGGATGAAGCAGCGGAAGCGGTGCGGACAAAACCACAATCCTCATTAGTGAAAGCTGCCGAAATGGTGAAGGAGGGCCGGGCTGGTGCCTTGGTGAGCGCTGGGAGTACTGGTGCGACCATGGCCGCGTCGGTCTTGACGATACGTAGGATCAAAGGAGTAGAAAGGCCGGCCATCACCAGTTTGATGCCGACTCGAAGCGGAGTAGCGCTGGTGGTGGATGTTGGCGCAAATGTGGACTGCAAACCAAACCAACTCCTGCAGTTTGCTCAGATGGGATCGATCTATGCGGAAAACGTCCTCAGGGTACGAAATCCTCGCGTTGGCTTATTGAACGTGGGTCATGAGCCTACGAAGGGCAACAGCTTGGTCAAAGAGGTCTATCCCTTGCTCCAACAGACGTCGCTCAATTTTGTCGGTAATATTGAGGGCCGGGATATTTCTAGGGGCGATTGTGACGTCATTGTTTGTGACGGCTTTGTAGGAAATGTCGTTCTGAAGTTCGCTGAGGGACTCGCGGATGCACTCTTCGGTATGATGAAGGACGAGTTCATAAGTTCGATTCCCTCAACACTAGGTGCCCTTCTGCTCAAACCGAGCTTGAGACGGATCAAGAAAAAGGTAGACTACACAGAATATGGGGGAGCACCGCTTTTGGGCGTCAATGGCGTGGTTATCATTGCCCATGGGGGATCGAATGCCAAGGCCATTACCAACGCGATTTACGTAGCTAAACGTGGTGTTGAGCAAGGTATCGTTCAAGGGATTGCAGAGAGGATGGCAAGATAAGTGGTGGGCATACCTGAATCAAAGATGCATATTGGTCTCTTAGGGACCGGTTCTGCGGTACCAGAGCGAATTTTGACCAATGCTGAGCTTGAGTCGATGGTTGATACATCCGATGAATGGATTGTATCACGAACGGGCATCCGGGAGCGTAGGATTGCAGAAGAGGGAACGGCATCTTCGCACCTAGCATATGACGCTGCCCTGAAGGCGCTAGCAAGCGCCAAACTTAAGGCAGAGGATCTGGACCTGATCATTTGCGCAACTGTGACACCAGACATGGCTTTTCCCGCGACGGCATGCTTGCTCCAGGATCTGCTTGGTGTGAAAAGTATCCCGTCCTTTGATTTATCCGCAGGTTGCAGCGGATTTGGCTATGCCCTGACCGTGGCCGAGAGCATGCTCCTTAGCGGCTCGTATACAAAGGCCTTGGTTGTGGGGGTGGATATCCTCAGCCGGATTACCGATTATGAGGATCGATCAACTTCGGTGCTCTTTGGTGATGGGGCTGGCGCTGCCATTTTGGGCGAGGTACCAGAGGGTTTTGGCTTCTTAGCCACTGAGTTAGGCGCAGATGGCGCAAGTGGGGGCGCCCTTCAGATGCCGGGAGGGGGATCCTTGCGACCTGCCTCCGCCTCCACTGTGGAGGAGCGGCAGCATTATATCAAGATGCAGGGCAGTGACGTTTTCAAGTTCGCGGTGCGGGTTATGGATGAGGCGGCGAAACGTGTTGTGGCCAAAGCCGGTCTATCCATGGAGGATATTCATTGGGTTGTCCCCCATCAAGCTAATATTCGCATCATTAAATCTGCTGCAGCACGCCTAGGAATTCCCGAAGAAAGATTTTTTGTCAATGTTGATCGCTATGGCAACACCTCTGCCGCTAGTATTGGTTTGGCCCTCGATGAGTTGGCCCGCACTGGTGAGCTGAAAAAGGGCGATTATGTAGTCTTGGTTGGTTTTGGCGCTGGTTTGACCTGGTCGGCCCTTGTGATCAAGTGGTGGTCGGGGGAGAAGTCCCGTGACTAGCGGCGCTAGAACTTGTGTTATTGCCTTTCCCGGGCAGGGGATACAAAAACCGGGTATGGCAGGGAAGATTGCAGGAACTTCTGCTTGGCGTCTTTTTGAGGAGGCCAGTGATGTTTTAGGCTATGACCTCGGCGCACTTTGTATGAAGGGACCCGAGGAGGTTTTGAATCATACATCCCAGGCGCAGGTAGCCATTCTCGTTACTTGCCTGGCCCTGTGGGAACTGGCGAAAGAAGAGTATCGCCCAGCGTTATTCTTAGGACATAGTCTCGGTGAGATTACGGCCCTGGGGGCCGCAGGCGCCTTTTCGTTTGCGGAGGGTGTCAGGCTTGCGAAGGCCCGGGGAGAACTGATGGCAACCGCCCCTTCAGGTGGGATGGCAGCCGTTCTTGGTCTCGATCCTGACACAGTTTATGAGCTTTGTACCAAGGTTCGGGAGTCTGGCTTTTCTCTGCAGGTGGCGAATGAGAACTCACCGGGCCAAACCGTTGTGAGCGGCGATTTGCCAGGCCTAGAGCGTCTGGGAGCTTGCGCTTTGGAACGAGGAGCGAAAAGGGTGGTCCGTCTGAATGTTTCGGGTCCTTTTCACTCCAGTCTGATGGCACCTGTAGCCAGTGAGTTTGAGAGTGTTGTCAGCCAGCTTGACTTGGTAACTTGCCATACACCTGTCTTGAGCAACGATGGAGAGACCATGCTATTATCGCCGGATCAGATCAGGACGAAGCTGATCACGCAGATTACCGCTCCAGTTCGTTTCACCAAACAGGTTCAGAGAGTCTCTGCCATGGGGCTGAAGGAGTTTGTCGAGGTAAGCCCTGAGAGACTCCTAACACCTTTGGCAAGGCGAACAGAGTCAAATTTGCAGTTTACTCTTGTCACAGGTGGAGGTATATAGTAGCATGAATATGCTTGGAAAGATCGCCCTAATCACAGGCGCTACGCGAGGTATTGGGAAAGCTATTGCTCTGAAACTGAAAGCAGAAGGTGCTACAGTTGTGGTGACCGGACGGGATGAAGAACTCCTGGCCGCCTGGGAACGCGAGGGGGCTTTAGCAAAGGCCGCGGATGTGACAAATGTTGAGCAGGTTGAGGCCCTTGTGGCAGAGATTGTGAAACGGCTCGGACGGATTGACGTCGTCGTCAACAATGCTGGTGTGACCCAGGACGGACTTCTAATGCGCATGCGTGACGATGATTGGCAGAAAGTGATTGACACCAATCTCACTGGCGTGTTTAATGTTTGCCGATCCGCCATCAGACCCATGCTCAAGCAGAGGCAGGGGAGCATTGTCAATATTTCTTCGGTGATTGGGGTTACCGGTAACGCCGGGCAAACGAACTATGCAGCGTCTAAGGCTGGCGTGATCGGATTTAGTAAGGCTTTGGCAAAAGAAGTGGCGAGCCGCAATATCCTGGTCAATGTGGTGGCGCCTGGTTATATCGATACCGACATGACCGGGGCCCTGACCGCAGAGCAAAGGGATAGAATCTTGCGCCTCATTCCCTTAGGTCGAACAGGTCAAGGGGAGGATGTGGCTTCACTTGTGCACTTTTTGGTCTCAGAGCAAAACCAGTATATTACCGGTCAGACCATCCATTGCGATGGTGGCTTAGTAATATAAAACAGAACACGCAAGAGGGAGGTGACATAGAATGGGAGACTTTGATGAGAAAATTTACGAGAAGGTCAAAACCATCGTTGTGGACCAATTGGGCATTACTTATGGGGAAGTGAATCCAGACTCCTCTTTTGTGGAGGATTTAGGAGCCGATTCACTGGATGTCGTAGAGTTGGTGATGGCTCTAGAAGAAGAATTTGACCTGAAGATTAGCGATGAAGAAGCAGCAAAAATCGCCACTGTACGCGATGCGGTGGAATTTATTACCCAGGAATTGTAGAACTCCGGTCCCAAAGTGGGTTCACTTTGGGACCACTTGTTGATTTTCGGAGCAAATCACCTAGGAGTTTGACTTCGCCAAACATCCACATCTATTAGGGAGGCCGTTGATGAACCGCGTAGTGGTCACAGGAATTGGACTGATATCTTCCCTTGGGGACAAGGGTAAGCTTTGGAAATCACTATTGGCAGGTGTTTCAGGCGTAAGCCGAATCACTCGCTATGACGTCTCTTCTATGGCTGTACAAATTGGTGGCGAGATTAGTGACTTCGATCCCACAACGTTCATGGATCGTAAAGAAGCCCGGCGTATGGATCGCTTTGCGCAGTTTGCCGTTGCCGCTGCTAAGATGAGTCTCGAAGATGCTCAGTTGAGACTTCCCTTTGCCAAACCCGAGCGTGTAGGAGTTCAGGTAGGTTCTGGGATAGGGGGCATCGAAACGATTCAAGAGCAATCGAGGGTCTTTTGGGAAAAAGGTGTCGATCGCGTCAGCCCGTTTTTTGTGCCCATGATGATCCCGGACATGGCTAGTGGACAAATCGCTATCCAGACTGGAGCGAAAGGCATCAATTCCTGCACAGTTACGGCCTGTGCCACAGGCACCCATTCCATCGGAGATGCTTTTCGTGTCGTGGCAAGGGGGCAGGCTGATGTGATGTTAGCAGGGGGAAGCGAGGCCGCCTTGTGCCCACTGGGGCTAGCAGGTTTTATGTCGGCCAAAGCATTATCAAGGCGAAACGATGAACCCCAAGCAGCATCGCGTCCTTTCGATGCGGGTAGAGATGGTTTTGTCATGGGAGAAGGGGCAGGAGTGTTGGTCTTAGAAAGTCTTGATCACGCCGTAGGACGGGGTGCAAGGATTTATGGAGAAATCGTAGGCTACGGCGCTAGTGGCGACGCCTACCATATTACGAGCCCAGCGCCTGAGGGTGAGGGAGCCCAGCGGGCTATGGCAGAAGCTTTAGCCGACGGAGGCCTTCTGCCCACAGCTGTTGACTATATCAACGCCCATGGAACCTCCACCGAGTATAATGATCTGTATGAAACCATAGCCATCAAGGAAGTTTTTGGAGAGCATGCCTACAAGCTAGCTATTAGTTCCACGAAGTCCCTCACGGGCCACTTGCTGGGAGCGGCGGGAGCCGTCGAAGCAGCGATTTGCCTCTTAAGTCTGACAGAGCAGATCATTCCCGGGACGTACAACTATGAAGAACCCGATCCTAATTGTGATTTGGACTATGTTCCCAATCAGTCTCGTACTGGGAACTTCAATATTGCCTTGTCCAACTCCTTTGGTTTTGGCGGGCATAATGCCACATTGGCACTGAAGAGGTGGGAGGCTTAGATGTGTGCATCCGGTCGCGAACGACTCAGTAGGTTCCAGGACAATCTCGGATATAGGTTTCAAGACCTGCAGCATTTGGAGCTTGCCCTGACGCATCGTTCCTTGGGGCACCAACCCGAGCAGAACAATGAGCGATTAGAGTTTCTGGGCGATGCTGTCTTACAGCTGACGGTCAGCGCTTTCCTCTACCAACAGCTCCCCAAACTGCCAGAAGGCGAATTAGCAAAGATTCGTTCTCTCTTAGTACGTGAATCATCCCTGGCAGAGGTAGCCAGGGGCCTAGAGCTAAATCGCTTTTTATTGGTGGGCAAGGGAGAAAGACGTTCCCAGGCCCAGGAACGTGACTCGCTCCTCTGCGATGTCTTAGAGGCCGTTTACGGCGCAGTGTTTCTCGATGGCGGGTTTAGTGAGGCTCGGCGCGTTATTTTGGACCATCTACCCCCGTGGGATGCTGAGCAGATGCCCATGATCGATGCCAAGTCTACGCTGCAGGAGCACTTCCAACAGATCGCAAAAAAACCACCAGTCTATAGCCTCGTCCAGGAACAAGGTCCTGATCATGACAAGAGCTTTGTGGTGGAAGTCCGATTTGAAGAGGAGTATCTTGGTGAAGGAAGGGGTCATACCAAGAAAGAAGCCGAACAAGAGGCAGCCCGCGATGCATTAAGCAAACTTGGGATGTAAGACTAGAGAAAGCGCTGTTGATGGATGATCCGGCCAGCGCAGGTGAGGTCAAGGCTATGGGCCATGAGGGTCACGGGGTCCACAACCTGCTTGTTGATTACTTTGCCAACCATGAACTCACTCTTGGTCTTGAGTAAGGCCCAGGATCCTTCAGGGCATTTGTTTTCTTTGGATACAACAAGGACATCGTCTGCGAGAAACCAAGGACCATATCGATTCGTCCTGACACGAACAGCGAATAAACCTCGAGGGTGGGGATGGCTATGTACATAATGCCACTCCTTCTCGGGGTTTTTCTGTTTTGGGTTCCAGTCAAAAAGGGGTAACACGACCAAGTAGTGCGGGACCCCGTCGATGTCCAGGATTGCAGAGTCAGATGCTGAGGACTTGTGTCCTAGCACCATGCGTTTAAACTCGTTAATCCCTCCGACATTGCTCTTGTCAAGCCAGTAGTAAACAGACTTGCTATCCGCGAACTTGAGCTCCCTAGCGATTTGCTTGACCGTAATACTAGGATCCTGTTTGATCAATATTGCCATTTGGTCTAGATAGTTTGCATCAGGCAAGTTGAGTCCCATCCTCCCGTGCTGATTGCGTCGCAATCAATTTGGAGTCTGACAGAGTCAAACTCCAAAGGCCTAAATGGAGAATTCAGTGTGTGAAAAGCAAAAACCTTTACATAATCTGTGGTCTAAACAGTGATATAGCTGGATTAATGGTCGAAAACTACATAAAATATGGATATCCTGCGCGGTATTTCTGTCCCGGGGGCATAGTTGTCTCAGTCAAGCATATACATGGACTAGATAGCCTGGACCAGCAAGGGAAGGAAGGTGCTTTTATGCGGGACAATCAGACCATTGATCGGCAGTTGATCGATAGACTGCGCGCAGGCGATGAGGAGGCAAGGGACAGCCTCATTGTCAAGTACGTACCCATGGTCAAGTACATCATTCGTAATTACTACTCATCCTTCCTGGAATTCGAAGATTTACTGCAGGAAGGGTTGATTGGTCTACTCAGTGCCATAGAAGAGTATAAACCGGATCAATATGATGTTAAGTTCAGCTCTTTCGCCTATATCTGCATCATCCGCCGTGTGTACAATGTGATTAAGATGACAACAGGTAATAAGCATCGCCTGCTCAACGAGGCCACATCTCTCCAGACACCTATTGGTAGTGACGCATCCCGATCGATGCTTGACTTGGTGGCAGCTGGCATCCCCGACTTTGAACCAGAAGCGGTGTGTGAAGATAAGTATATCAGTGAAGTGATTGGTAGCGTGCTACGCAATCATCTCTCCATCTTGGAATACGCGGTGATTATTCGTCTCCTGAAGGGCTATTCTGCCCGGGAGATCGAGGAGGAGATGGGAGTTGGCCTCAAAGTGATTGATAATGCACGCACCAGGGTAAAGAGCAAACTGCGGCGACTCTTGGACGAATATGGATCCCTGCTTAGCCCCCAAGTACCAACAAACGTCCGCAAACGAGAGGATTTGTACCTTGATTTGCCTGCGGGCAGGAAGTAGTCTAGGAGGGGCAAGGTGGCTTTGGCCGTGCGGTTGAAGGTTCTTTTTTCCTCCGAGGTATGGTACAATAGGCAAGATAAGTACTAGTCTTGGAGGAATACTATGCGTCTCAAACGCTTGGAAATACAAGGATTTAAGTCTTTCGCGCGCCCTGTATGTCTTGATTTTGGTCCAGGCATTACAGCCATCGTAGGTCCAAACGGCAGTGGCAAGAGCAATATTTCTGATGCGTTACGTTGGGTGATGGGTGAACAAAGTGCCAAGAGCCTCCGTGGGCAGAAAATGGAAGACGTGATTTTTGCTGGTTCCGAAGGCAAGAAGCCCCTTGGCATGGCCGAAGTCCAGTTGACGCTG
>Ga0265293_10011773_pt1 | contig 11787 bp, 10 predicted proteins | sample Munlanlewell138R_FD_192505 | JGI IMG/M metagenome (GOLD analysis project Ga0265293, IMG submission 192505) | Leachate microbial communities from a municipal landfill in Southern Ontario, Canada - Leachate well 138R | ecosystem: Engineered > Solid waste > Landfill > Unclassified | place: Canada... | reverse complement strand
GACACTGGCAGTCCTCAGGAGGACACAAAACCAAGCGTTATCGTCAGACCACCAACACACAGCTCCCCAGAGCCCATAAAGGCAGATGCATATACACCTGCGCCCGCTCAGGAACCGGTCGCAGAACAACCGATGCCTGCTCCAGTCGAAACACCAGCCATCCCTGTCCCCCAAGAGACTGTCAGCATGCCCTCTACTCCTGCAGTATCTGTCGCGCCAGAAAATCAGATCGCCAGTGGTTTCCCGCAGATTCCCGATACCCCAAATGTAGTACTGGGAATCGTAAAAGACGCAAGAGGGAAAGTCTTACCAAATATCATAGTCGAGGTCATCGATACTACAGGGAACCCCGTAAGAGCATTCAAGACAAATGCACTGGGGCAATTTTCATCTGCAACACCACTTCCTGCAGGCAACTACCAGATACTACTTGAGGACATCAGACGCATTCATGAGTTCAGCCCTATTGATATCGAAATGAATAACGAAATATTCCAGCCACTTGAAATTATCTCAACCGATCAAAGAGAAAAGCTCAGACAGGAATTATTTGGCAGAAACACCGTCCAGCAATAAATATGGCGAAAAAAGATATAAAATCAACAACACAAAGCTTCACAGAAATTGTTGACATAGTCGACGATGTCGTGCTGCTTAAAAACAAACGCGCGTGCATGCTTATAGACGTGTCTTCTGTTAACTTCTTCCTCCTGTCTGCTGATGAGCAAAACGCGAGAGTCTATGGCTATATGTCGCTTATCAATTCTCTTTCTTTTGCCATCCAGATACTTATCGTTTCGAAAAAAATCGACATGGAAGGCTATATAGACAATCTCGACAAAAAAATCTCAACAACCCAACATCCCCAAATAAAAGAACACCTTCTGTACTACAAGGAGTTTATACAGGAACTTGTTAAAGGAGAAGGACTTTTGGACAAAAAAATCTATATCGTCATTCCCTACTCCTATCTGGAAGGTGGGGTAACTAACACCGCTCAACCCAACAAGACCAATGCGAAGCTTAATTTTGGGGATCAGGCAAAAGCAGCACTTTTATCCAAGACGAGCGTTGTAATGTCGCAAATCGAAAGAATGGGGCTTGCTCCCAGAAAGCTTTCTCACGAGGAACTTATAAAAGTGTTTTATGAGCTCCTAAACGACGACATAATAAATCTAAATTTTGATTCAAAAGATATAAAAAACGTAATAATCTAATATGTTTGGAATCGGAAATAAAAAACAACCACAACAACAGGTGCCAAATCAGCAACAAGCACCTAATGCTACCCCTGCGCAACAACCAGGACAGACTACACCGCCTGCCCAACCCGCTCCACCACCACAACAAAAGGGCGCAAAAAAGCCTGCACCCCAAAAGCACATGGAAGAGCTAAGAAAAGGTTCTGTTTCGATAGTCGACATAATAGCCCCATCATCCGTCGAAGTAGACTTTAGACACATAAGGGTTAGTGACAAATTCTATAGAACGTTTTTCGTCGTGGACTACCCTCGACAGGTATCCCCCAACTGGCTTTCGATTCTTATCGACCATAAAGAAACGATGAATATCTCTATGTTTTTGTATCCAGTCGAAAGCAAGGACGTCCTGTCGAACCTAAGACGAAAAATAGCGGAAATGGAGGCGACGCTGCAATCTGACGCGCAAAACGGCATTGTCCCAGATCCTAAAATTCAAGCGTCTCTAGAAGATGCAGTCGCACTCAGAGAGGAACTCGCACGGGGACTCGAAAGATTCTTTCAGTTTGGGCTCTACGTGACGTTGTCTGCAGATAACCTTGAGGAACTGAACTTAAAGACAAAAGAACTGACGTCACTTCTTGCGTCAAACCTTCTAGTCATAAAACCCGCGACGCTTCAAATGGAAGATGGTTTCAAAACAACGCTTCCAAAAGGAGATGACAAGCTTCTTATAACAAGAAATATGGATACGACCTCGGTTGCGTCTACTTTTCCGTTCACGAGCTACGAAATATCCCATCCGAATGGAATTTTGTATGGTGTCAACACATTAAATAATTCGCTTGTTATAGTAGACAGATTTTCTCTGGAAAATGCCAACGAGGTGGTATTTGGAAAGTCCGGATCTGGAAAATCTTTCCTCGTCAAGCTCGAGCTCATGCGCCAGTATATGTTTGACACAGAAATTATTATCATTGACCCTGAGGACGAATACAAGGCGCTTTGCGACTCTCTGGGAGGAGAATATATCACATTCTCAAAAGACTCTGAGGTAAAAATAAACCCCTTCGCGCTTCTTTCTGACGACGTGTCCGAAAATCAGCTAAGCTTGAAAATCCTGTCTATTCATGGACTGCTAAAAACCATGCTTGGAGAAATGAGCGCAACGCAAGAAGCCATAATGGACAGGGCGCTTGTCCTGTCCTACAAACAAAAAGGCATCACACCAGACCCATCAACATACAAGAATGAACCACCGATCCTAGAAGATCTATACAAAACGCTTCTTAACATGGAAGAATCGGAGGCAAAAGAGCTCGCATTTAGACTCGAAAAGTATGTAAAGGGAGGTTTCGCGGGATTATTTAATCAACAAACAAATTACGATGTTCAGAATAAGATGACTGTCTTTTCTCTCCGCCAGCTGGAAGACGTCCTACGTCCTATCGCTATGCACGTCATTCTGGACTTCGTATGGTCAAGAGTTAGAACAAAACTAAAGAAAAGGATACTTGTAGTTGACGAGGCCTGGTACATGATGCGCTATCCCGATTCTGCAGCCTTCCTACAGGGGATCGCGAAAAGGGCTAGAAAATACTATTTGGGAGTAACAACTCTAACACAAGACATCGAAGACTTTCTCGGAAGTGACTATGGCAAAGCTATTCTTTCGAATTCTTCTATACAAATACTTTTGAAACAGGGATCTTCCGAGGTAGAGACCCTCGCAAAGACGTTAAATCTATCTGGAGGAGAAAAACAGTATCTGCTCACAGCGCAGGTGGGAGAGGGACTTCTGTTTGCGGGACAGAATCACGTCACTGCACAATTCATTTCTTCCCAATTCGAATACGACCTGATAACCTCAAAACCACAAGACATTTTAGAGCAGCAAAGCGAAGCCTCCATACCTCCTACTCCCACAGAACCGGAGCCGATGACGCCAGACACTGGCCAAATGATGCAGCAGCCCAACACTCAGATCAATCAAAATCCGTCTACGCCCCCTGTCCAGCAGACACCTGTAGTGATGCAACCTGCTGCCCAGACGCCTACTGTCCCACCTATGCCACAAGCTTCAATGACCCCCACGGCTCCTGCCATGGCGCAAGGAACTGAGATAAATATCAATGAATCGCAGGGTCAATTTCAAACACAAAACCATGCGTCCGAAAATTACTTTGCCAAACCAGCTGCCACGAGCGGCTCCAACGTGTCCAATGGTACAGCTCAAAACGTGCAGCAGGTTAGTAACCCTGGCCACCAAAACACAGGAGTTGGTGGATTGAACAATGGACGATAACAGACCTCAACCCAATCAACAGCAAGCGCCTGCGCCCAGACAAAACAGACGCAGAAATAGTCAGGACAATTATCCTCAAACCCTAGTTCAAAAGAAGCTAAAGAGCTTTATTAAAAAACAAGTATATTCTAAAGCTCCACTTCTGATAGGGGTCGGTGGGTTTTTCTTCATAATAATAATGTTTTTCTTCTCAGGTGGCAGCGGAAGCGGATTGAATCACTCGCCAACCCCGGTAGAGCCAACCCCCATAGCAGGAGCACCCACACGCCCCCCCATTCAGGGATTCACCCTAACCCTCACTGGCCCAACCACTGTGGATAATGGCCAACTGATTCAATATACGATTTCCTACGAGTATGATGATGTAGTCGCAGTAGTTCCACTTGAAAGCATAACCATTTATTTTGATTTACCACAAAATGCCACCTACGAATCCGCAAGCGGCGCCTCCACCAATTCTTCTGGGACAGTATCCTGGCCTCTTGAAAACCCAACAAACCAAACATCTATCACACTAACACTAAGACCCACCAAGGATGATATATTATTTGCTGTGAAGGCCTATGCAAGAACGACAGCTGCGGGTGCCGGAGGAGATATTGCAACACTTCTCCCACCTCAGTCTGGCGCCTCAAGTAGGGGTGACGCAAAACAACAGGAGATAGCGAGCACATTGCGCGGATTGCCAAATCTAATTGCCGCCTACCAGGAGGCTGAAGCCGCCACCGGTCTTCCTTGGCAAATTCTCGCAGGCATTCACTACAGAGAAGGAGACTTTAACCCTAACGGATCTCTGGTAAGCGGAAGACCTATAGGCAATGTTGAACCTGATATACCTGCTGGAAGCTGTACTTCGACGTACACACCAGGAAAGGCTGTAGCAATTGGTGGGGGTTGCGGATTTAGAACATTTGCTGATAGTGCAGTTTATGCAGCAGAACACTTTAAAGGAAAAATAGGAGGAAAAATCCCGCAAACCTACGAGGACGTTGCCAACGGCCTCGCAAGATACAATGGCTATCCTGGAAATTCAAACTGTCATCATGGTGCCCCGTGGGGACAAACTGCTGGGAATTGTCCACCCCGCTTTATCGGTGACGACAATCCTTATGTTATGAATTTTTATGATGCGATGCATGAGGATATGTATGTTATATATGCGGGAGACGGATACAAGGATCCCTATCTGGATTCGAGAGCTGGTACCCTCTCTGCTATACTAGGGATATCTAAATATTTGTAATAATATGGGCAAAAAACAACTAATAATCGCTTTTATTGTAATCTGTCTAGGAATTATATTTGTTATTTTTATGATTTCAAATATTGTAAAAACCCTCTCCCCTGTTACTCAGCCCAACATACCGACGCCCACACTTTCACCTATTAGAGATATTGGTGAGAAACTTCCTGAAAAAGTTGAAAGTATTCCAGTAAAACCCGTCGAGGAAGGTGGAGGGGCAGACCTTGAAGATCAGGCAATACAGGCGTCAATTACCGAACTTGAAAAGATCAAGGAGCACCTCCCCTACTTTTCCTCCCATACGCTATCGACAGGTCTACTAATTGATATTTCTATTCCTGACAACCTACTGGAGAATACTCCATGGATACTGACAGTTTATATCACTGGTGTTGATTACAGGACAACTGATGACGATCCTCAGTACCAACTAAACAGAGATTCTTTTATCGAGGCTGCAGGGCTCGTTCTAAACTGGCTTGAATCAAAGGGAGCAGATACATCAAGAATCTATATCTCGTGGGGAGACAGGGCCTATGAAAGAGAGATGGCCGAGCAATGGCTTCAATAAACAATGAGAAAAATACTGATAATACTATCGCTTGCTTTGCTATTTCCTTCGATTGTCATTGCCCAACAGCAGTCTGAAAGTAACGAAGTAAGAACCAGAGTCGGGAATCCTACAACCAACGCGTCCGACTGTCCAGTCCCTGGTGGCCCTCTTAGTTGCGGAAGCAGAAACCATCCTAGGGGTGGATGTGCACATGGGAGCGCAAGCTACTGCTCTGCATATGGGGGATGTTATGAATCTCTTGCTTATGCGCTAGATATCGGTGGAGCAGAAGGTGACCCCGTATACCTACCTACTATATACGGAGACGTAATCACATGGGCTTGGTTGAGCGAAACACCGAATGATTCGCGTACTTCATATATTGCATACGCTGGAACCAACCCCGAAACTGGCGAACAGTATAAGATCAGATTTCACCACTCTCTTCCTGGTAGTGGAGGTGGCACAAAACAGTCAGGAGATATAGCTGTAAATATGTGTATCGAACCTTGCAGTAACGGCTCCGGTCCCCATACACATATAGAATTTTGGAGGATTAATTCTAATGGATCAGAAACTCCACTTGAAGCACCGTTGTATTTTTGCGTAGGATAAGTATTATGGATAGAAAAACAATGGTTTTATTAATTATAGCAGCTCTTATTATTGTAAGTGTTATTTTTATGCTTATTTTTCTTATTAATATCCGCCAAAATAGAACTGCGACAATTCAAAATCAGACCCCCTTTCAGACACCAACACTCGTTCCCTCTACTACCCCGGGAGAAAACGAATTAATTGTTGTATCAGAGCTTCCAGCAGAAGACTCGGATGCGTCATTTCTTCCTATTCAAAAAGTCACACTCCAATTCAATGACGAAATACTACCAGAAGACCTAACTATTGAAATTTCACCCCCTACAGAAGTCAATGTTATTAGGGGATCCAACAATAATCAGGTTTTTATTATCCCTAAAACCTTGTGGGCAAACGGAAGAACATACATAACACTTCTTCAAGCAACGAGCTCCGTTTCTGGAAAGCGCCTATTAAGACCATATACTTATTCAATCGTCACCTCTATTCCAACTCTTTCCCCTGAAGAGTTAAATCACGCCCACCCCTAGTCAGTTTTTATCGGCATTATGACGTGTTTAAAGGAGTTCTTATCGTCAGTTAGAAGCGCTGGCTGAGTTGGGCCATTTACCCCGAGTGTTATTTTTTTTCCTTCAAAATTTTTTAACGCGTCCATAAGATAGCGGATATTGAAAGCGATTGTGTTATCGTCCCCTTCTTTCTCGCAATCCGTTACAAATTCTCCCTCACCGACCCCGGAGGTTTTTGCACTAAGCTTTAACTCTGATCCTTTTATCTCGATCCCCACTACATTTGACTGATCTTTTGCAAACACGCTTGCAAGTCTTACATTCTGAATAAACTCTTCCCTATCAACCGTTGCTTTTGTAGATGTATCCTGAGGCATAACCTTGTCATATGGCGGAAATTTGCCATCAATAAGCCTCCCGATCAATATAATGTCTCCACCCTCAAATACTACTTGGCTCTCTTCCACATTAACATACATATCGATGTTCGCAGATTTTATACCCATAGCCTCACTTATTACTTGAATAGATATTATAATCGGCTCTTCAATCTTTGACATATTGTCGCTGTCTGCGGACTTTACCGTTAATCTGTATCCATCGGTCGTTACCATGTCAACCAGCCTCCCGTTTTTCACTATGTATACGCCCGTTAAATGGGGTCTTATGTCATCCGTTGACGCCGAGAAGGATAGATGGTCAAAAAGCTTATCAAACACCTCTTTTTTCAAAGAAATGATCTTCTCACCTTTTTTCTTCATGAGCTCCGGAAACTCCATAGAGCTAAGCGTCTGAAAAGACAACTTACTTTCTCTTATCGATATCCTAAGCTTTTCCTTATCCTCAGACATCAAGATCCTGTCTTTGGGCAAATTCGTAACAGCTTCAATAAACTGCTTACCAGGTACAGTAAGCGCACCTTTTTTATTTATTTTTGCTGGAATTTTTATTATTATCCCTATCTCAAGATCCGTTGCTTTGATATAAAACCCTTCATCATTTGCTTCAAGCAGAATATTTGAAAGAACTGGTACTTGAGAATTAGTTGGTAGTATCTTTACAAGAGTAGACAAATACTTTTCTATGTTTTCTGTTAATAGCTCTACTTCCATATATATTTAATAGTATTAGTAGTAGTATAGGTGGACAAGTGGATAGACGCAATAACGTGAGCGTGAAAAACTGTTGAAAAGCTGTGGAAATAATTGTGAAAAGATTGTTGATATCGATATGTGACGGTTTTCATTGTGAAAAAGACTCCTTTAGTTGCTTTTTTATATACGCGATTTCCCCATGTTCCCGATCCTTGTCTAGGGTAAAAAGTCGTATCTTTTCCACACCATGCATGACCGTTGTGTGATCTCTTCCACCCAGGATATTTCCTACATCGACATAGGTTAGCCCCAGTTCTTCCTTGAGAAAATACATACAGATATGGCGTGCCTGTACGAGACTTGACGTTCTTTTGTTGCCCTTAAGCTGCGTGGGTTTGATACCAAAGTAATCGCATATTATATTTATCACGTCGTCGGGATGGATTCTTTTCCTCTCTTCCTTTTTGAGCCCTATTGCCTTGTCGATAAGGTTCTGTGTGACTTCTGCTTCACCAGATATCTCCAAAAGTCCGGATATTTTGAACACAAATCCCTCAAGTCCTCTTGCATCCTCTATCTTTTCTGCCGCGCGCTTTGCAAGCTCTACAGGCAATTTTATCTTATACTTTTCGGCCTTTAAAAGGAGTATTGCTGTTCTGAGTTCAAAATCTGGTGCTTGAATATCGATCTTAAGTCCTCCTTCGAGTCGCGAAGCGAGACGCGCCTCTATCTTTTTTATTTCGTGAGGTGGCCTGTCTGATGAAAAGACGACCTGTTTCTTGTTGTCTATCAGGGTGTTAAATGTATGAAAGAGTTCTTCCTGGACCTTTTCTTTTCCACTTAGGAATTGTATATCGTCAAGAAGCAACAGGTCGACGTTTCTGAAGCGCTTTCTCATCTGGGTGGTTTGTTTGTCGCGGATGGATTCTACTATATCATTTGTGAATTCCTCAGTTGTCATGTAGATAATTTTTGCCTTGGGGTTTTTTTCGAAAAGATCATTTGCGATGGCATTCATAAGATGGGTTTTTCCAACTCCTACCGTTCCGTAAAGATACAGTGGATTGTATTTTGTTCCTGGTTCCAGCGCGACAGCGGATGCTGCGGTATACGCGAGCTGATTGCTCTCGGAGACTGCTAGGTTGTCGAAGGTATAGTCCTCTCTGATTCTCAGTGGCCTGTCTATGGCAGCGCTGCGTTTTATAGGTGTGAAAAGCGGACCTGTCTCCTCTGCTTGTGGGGTCGTTTGTCTTTTTGTTACAAATACCAGACTAATATTTTCACCGGTCTTTTTATCAAGAGACTGCTTTATGATCGAATAGTATCTTTTTTCTATATAGTCTGCCGTCATATGTGTTGGCGAAGAGATCGTGGCGATGGAATTTTCAAGAGAAACAAGACTAGTTCCTTTAAAAAAGGTGATATATTGAGGCTTGCTTACTTGTACTTCAATTTCAGCAAGAATAGATTTCCATAATTCTTCCATGATTTATTCTCTGGCAGGATAACCATACTAACACAATAAGCAGTAGTATGCAGTATAGGAATGTGGATAACTTTTTGTCAAGTAGTTAGTCGGCTTTTTCTTCCCTTACGTTCTTATATATGACTATCAAAAGCGATATAAAAGGGATGGAAAGCAGTGCTCCGGCAATGCCGAAGAATTTACTCCCGATAGTTATTCCCAGGATTACGACAATGGGACTAAGACCAACTGCTCTTTGCATGATTCTAGGAACAAGGATATTGTTTTCCAGAATTTGTATCCCTACATAGACCAGAACAAGAATTAGTGCAAGTGTAGGAGAGATGCTAAGCCCGATGATGACAGCTGGAATTGCTGCAAGGATCGGTCCTACTGTGGGCACGATTTCAAGCATCCCGGCAAGCACCGCGAGGGGTAGCGCATACTGCCCAAGCTGCAGAGCAGTAAGTGCGATCCAGGTGACTATGCCGATGAAGATAGACAGGACTATTTGTCCTCTGAACCAGGCTCCAAGCTTATCCTCTATTTGGTCGACAATGGATCCTACCTTGGCGCGTTTATTTTTGGGGAAAAAGTCCAAGAGGCCTTCTCTTATCGATGTGTATTCGACAAGCATATAGATGCTTATTACAAAAGCAGCGATAATCGAGAACAGCCCTCCGAACACGCCACCGGCAAAAGCGAATAGGTTTTGCCCCACTCCCTCTACAGGAAAGACCTGGGAGATGCTTCCTTCGTCTATTTCAAGTCCGAAAGCCTGTGCTGCATTGTTTACAAAAGTAGGAAAGTTAAGAAGCAGCTTATTTACCTGTTCTGTAAAAAAAGGAACAAGCGGGAAGATAAGAAGCACGAGAAGGAGAAGCACAGAAAGATAAGAGACCGTTATTGCAGCTACCCTGGGAACATTCTTGTACTGCATCCATATGACGGCGGGTTTTAGGGCTGCCATTATTATATAGGAGGCGAAAAGCGCGATGATAATTTCTTTTACTTGAAAAAGTAACCAGGCAAAAGCTAGAAATAGTATTCCGGCGACGAACTGGTTTTTAACGAGGTATGTAATAAATGCACTTATCATGTATGTGTATTATAGTCTTATTTGACCTAAAACAAAAGCTTTGTGGTAGAATCCTACCTATGATTTATCTGCATAAACCTTTTGGCTTAACCCCCCTGCAAGCAGTCGAAAAGCTAAAGGCTATGTATCCCGAATTTACAGATAAGAAGCTTTCCTATGCCGGAAGACTGGATCCGATGGCGGAGGGATTGCTTCTCATCTTGATTGACGATGAGAACAAAGATAGGCGCAAGCTTGAGCACTTTGATAAGGAATATGAATTTGAGGCGTTATTGGGCATAGAATCGGATACATATGATCTGCTAGGAATCCCAAAGCTGGGTAATTTAGATAAGGTCGATACGGATAAGATAAGCGAATTTGTTGCCAATAGCCTGGGGGAAGTAGTTCAGGAGTATCCCCCATACTCGTCGATAAAAGTTGATGGAAAACCTCTTTACTGGTGGGCAAGAAGAAATAAAAAAGTTATTGCTCCAAAAAAAATAATAAATATATCAAAGCTCGAGCTTAACGGACAAGACTTGATCAGCAGCAGGAGGTTGGGGAAAATAGTATCTTCAAAAATAGCCACCGTGACTGGGGATTTTAGGCAGGAGGAAATTCTAAATGGATGGAAAAAGCTTCTTTTAGATTTGGATCAGGATTTTCAGGTTCTAAGGTTTGGGCTCACATGTTCCTCCGGTGGATACGTCAGGTCTTTGGTTCACCGCCTGGGACAGTTCACAGGAGCTGGCGCTGTCACATTTTCGATAAATAGAACAAAGATTGGCGTTAACAAAAAACTACCTATCTTTTATATATAAAAATGGCTTTTGGAGAAATTTGTGTGCTATAAATAGCTAGGCAGGACTTTTATGAACAGTAATACTCCTGCTGATATACGCAAGCCGTTTCCCACGAAAATAGTCATAGTCCTTTTGGTTAGCGCGATAATAATTCTTGTCAGTGCCATAGGTTTTTTGATTTTCGGCAAGAAAGACCCTGTGACCCTTCCCGATAGTAATATTTCTGGAAAAAGCTTGGGGCAGCTTAGTGGAACATTGGATATTAATGGCGTAGTTCCCGAAGGCGCTACTATCTCACTTTCTCAAAAAATCTCTGGATCCAGTAGTAAGCCAGAGGATTTTATAACAGGACTTGTCCCAAATGATGGCGACAGGTGGAATTTCGATGAAGCTATCGTGGGAGAATCATACGAGATTCAAGCAAAGCTTGTTGTAGATGGGCAGGAGGTTTCGTATTCAAGTCCTGTGGTTGCGACAGTCCCAGCAAGGCGGGAGATGCTGACTCTAAACATCGAGTCTCAGGCGCCTGTTCAGCAACAAAATGCTGTCATTTCTGGAAATATTCTTGTAAATGGATACATCCCAGATGGTGCGGTTATTTCAGTCAGGGGAAGGTCTTTAGGAGAGGCGCAGTTTGAGGATATCGCTAAAAATTTGCCAGGGCAGCCGAGACAGTTTTTAAGCTACGCGAATGCTATTGGAGGAGTCACATATGAGGTGGTCGGCACCCTTTTTGCAAAAGATCAGTCAACTATACTGGGCACTTCCTCGACTCTTACGGTTACTGCGCCTGCGGTCAATGAGACTTTGATCATAAATTCTACGGCTATAGCACCTTTTACTCCTACTCCACTTCCTACTACTACACCAGCACCTAACACATCGCAAACCCAGGTTACATCAACGCCTACCCCTATACCTCAAAAAGCTGTAATTTC
>Ga0265293_10011771_pt1 | contig 11790 bp, 15 predicted proteins | sample Munlanlewell138R_FD_192505 | JGI IMG/M metagenome (GOLD analysis project Ga0265293, IMG submission 192505) | Leachate microbial communities from a municipal landfill in Southern Ontario, Canada - Leachate well 138R | ecosystem: Engineered > Solid waste > Landfill > Unclassified | place: Canada... | reverse complement strand
AGATTGGAGCAGTCCGGCAAGTTATTGGTACCCAGCATGCGCACCAGGGTGCCGTACAAGAAGGCTGATTCATTGCTGGCTCGGCCGGAAGTGTAAAAAGCCAGTCGCTCGGGACCGGCGGCTTCCTTGACCACCCGGGCTACATGAGAAAAGGCACCTTCCCAACTAATGGGCCGGTAATGGAGCGAGTCGGCGGCCAGATACATGGGCTCGGTGATGCGTCCCTGATTGTTGAGCCACCAGTCGCTGCGGCGGGACAACTGTTCCACCGAATGAGCCTCAAAGAAAGCAGGGGTCACACGCTTGCGGGTCGTTTCGTCGGCCAACGCTTTGGCGCCGTTCTCGCAAAACTCGAAGAGGCCGCGTTTCTCGGGATCCGGCCAGGCGCAGCTGGGGCAGTCCACGCCACCATCTTGATTGAGCCTGAGCAGACCCTGAGTGCCGCGCACCACCCCGGGCTCCTTGACGATGTAGCGGGCGGTGGAAACCACGGCCGGAAGTCCGGCTGCTACCTTTTCGGGTTGGGGCTGGGAGGCGGGTACGCCTTCCTCATCTTTGGGAGACTCGTAAAGAACGTCACGCGGATACATATATTAACGGTTCTGGCTCACCAGCAGGGCCCCTTCTTGTGTTAATCTGCTGGTATGAGTCCGGGACCCCGAAAACAGTTTGATCCCAGTCTGGCCCTGGAAAGAGCCATGCACGTATTCTGGCGGCACGGCTTCGCCGGAACCAGCATGTCGCAGCTTCTAGCGGAGATGGGCATCGGCAAGAAGAGCCTGTATGACACCTTCGGAAACAAGCGCGAGCTATTTTTGCAGACCCTCGACCTGTACGCCGCTCAGAACCTTGAGGGTCTTCGGGCCGTTCTAGAAAAGCCGGGACCCGCCCTGGAGAACCTCCGGGAACTGCTGGGTTCTCCTCCGGAGGGGAGCTGCCGAGGCTGCTTTCTGGGTACCAACATGGCCGACTTTGAACTGGAAGATAAAGAGGTGGCGGCGCGGATCTGCGGTCACCTGAAACGGATCGAGCAAGAACTGGAGAAGATCCTTGATAAAGCCCGGGAGCAGGGGGAGTTCGGCCGGGGCCAGGATCCGGCGAGGCTCTCTCGCCTCCTCTCCTGCCTGGGGCAGGGTACCGCCCTGGTGGGCCGGGTGGGAGATTGTCCGCAACGACAGCAAGACGCTCTGGATGCGGTTTTCGAACTCTTGCGCCGCAGCACATGATAAAAAAAAACCTCGCACGTTGTCGTGCGAGGGCACTAGGCTTTCCAATTCTTGGATTGCCGCCTGATTCCAAGGAGTCCAATCTCTGAACCAGTTTGCGACCGACGGTATTAGCCGGAGCTAATCGGTCCGTATGTGGTCGCAGTTTCCAGGTAGAACTCAATCGCTTGAGTGCTAAATAACCTTTACGTTTTTACGACCGCTCTTTTTTCAAGCGAGTTCAGCCACCGTGACGCAGCAGGCTCTGCTGCATCACGGTGCCTTAGTCTTGCTTAGCCTTCCGCGGGAGGCTGAGCGGGTACGTTGACCTCGGTGGATCCCATGCTGGATGCGTTTCCAACGTTGTCGAGGACTTTCAATGCGAAGTAGAGTTTGCGCTCCGACTCACTGGCTTCCAGGTTGTGGGTCAGGCTTTCCAGTTGACCGGTCTCTTTGGCCGCTCCGGTTTCGATTTTGGGAGCAGCGGCGAAGGAGACTTGACCTTCAGCGGCTTCTCCATCAACGATGGGGCGGTCGGAGACGCGGACGTCGTAGCCGGTGGCGTTTCCGCACCAGCCGTCGTCGCCGGTAGCGGTCCAGCCCAGAACCACACTGGTGGGTGTGGCGGAGCGGGCACCGAAGTCTCTAGGCAGGGCCGGAGGCAGGGTGTCGTTCTCGGGTTGGGCGATTGCGCCGGCTACGTTCAGACGTCCACCGGTGACCACTTTGCCGGCCAGTTGGTCTTTTGCGTCGGCTGAGCCCAGCAAGCGCTCTCGCAGGTCGGCGTTGTTGATACCAGGGTTGGCGTCGGCCACCAGCAGGGCCGCACCGGCTACGTGGGGAGTGGCCATCGAGGTACCGGAGTAGCTTTTGTATCCACCACCGTTGACGGTGGAGAGGATGTTGACGCCGGGAGCTGCGATGTCTACCGAAGTAGCGCCGTAGCAAGAGAAGCGGGCCAGGTTGTCGTTGTGGTCGGTGGCGGCCACGGCGATGATGTGGTCGCCTTCATAAGAAGAGGGGTAGTGGGGGCGGGCGTCGTTGTTGCTACCGGAGTTTCCGGCCGCCATGATGTGCAAGGCGGAAGAATCGGCGAAGGCTTGCTCGATGCCTTTGTTGGAGGCACCGCCACCCCAACTGTTGGAGGTGATGCGGGCGCCCATCTTGGTGGCGTACTGGATACCCCGAACGATGGCGGCCACGTTGGTGCTGCCTGCGTCGTTGAAGATCTTCACACCCATCAGGTTGGCGTCGTGGTTGACACCGGCCACGCCGATGCCGTTGTTGCCTTTGGCGGCGATGGTACCGGCGCAGTGGGTACCGTGGCTGTGCCCGTCCATGGGGTCGCCGGTATTGGCGAAAGCGTTGTAGCCGTGGACGTCGTCGATAACACCGTTGCCGTCGTTGTCGATGCCGTCGCCGGGGATTTCACCGGGGTTGGTCCACACGTTGTCTTTGAGGTCCGGGTGGTTGTAGTCGATACCGGTGTCGATGACGGCGAGCAGGGTACCACCGGAGGCTTGATTGCGGCCGGTGTGGGTTGCCCAGGCTTCGGGAGCGTCGATGTCGGCGTCGGCTTTACCACCGGTTTGTCCGGTGTTGTGGAGACCGTAGAGTTGGCCCACTTGAGGGTCGTTGGTGATGCCTTGACCTTGCGTCTGGGGGGCGTCGCCTTCGATCACTTCGGGAAGCCCGTAACGGTTGTTCGGCTCGGCGAAAGCGACCCGGTCGTCTTTGGCCATAGCGGCCATGGCTTCGGGCACGGAGATTCCGGCCGGGAGTTTGATGTGCAGGAACTCGCCGTTATCGGATTTGTGAATGTCTTTGGGGGTGTCGAACTGGAAGAGGACCTTGGCACCGAAGTCATTGACCACGGAATCGGAAGCGATGGCAAGACCGCTACCCGGCTTGGTGCGCAGGATGATTTCACCGGGCTCGTGGTCGCCGATGTTGCCTTCCAGAGCTTTCGCATCTTCGGCCGTGGCGGCCAGCAGAGCTTCGGCCCGCTGAGAGAAAGGGGAAGCGCTGAAAGAGATGCTGGCTTGGTCAGAAGCGGCCGCGTGCGAGCATCCGCAATCGGACTTGGGTGCTTCCGGTTGAGCTGCTGCCTTAGGACGGCTGGTAACCGCTAGGTTTTGGTTCGGTCTGATGGACTGGATCATTGTTATCTGGTTCTCCTGGAATTTATATTCTGTGTGTGAAGCCATCATAAGAGAGCGGGAAGGCCAGAGTTTTTCCTCCTTGTTAACGACTCGTCAAACTTTTTAATACCCTTAAAAAAGCCTGATTTCTCCTCTGGGATAGGGCCTTCTTGCCCTATTGGCGGTGGGATACGAGCCCCGTCTGGGTCACACTGAAACCCGAAGCAGCGGCTCACACCGTTGTGAAAGGAGATAGTATGAATAGAGATAGGGCTGAAGGAAACTGGAAGCAGTTTAAAGGCCGAATTCAACAACAGTGGGGCAAACTGACCAACGATGAGCTTGATCGCACGGAAGGCCGTTGGGAAGAGCTTGAGGGGAAAATTCAGGAGAAGTATGGATGCGCTCGCGAGGACGCCCAAAAGCAAGTCAACGACTTCTTCAACACTGTAGCCTACCGATAAGTAGTCCGGCGGAGGGGCCTTCGGGCCCCTCCGATCGGATAGGTCGGAGTTCTACCATCGATTTGAAAGGATAATGGATATGCAAGATCATGGACACGCGACGGCACCAACCGATAGCAAAGAACTGCTAAATGAAGCCGTCTCCCAAGCGAAAAATGCTGGTCGCAACCTGGCTAGCAAGGCCTCGGAAACGGCTCGGGAAGCAAAACACGAAGCACGTCGCCAGCTCGACGCTCAGAAAGGCGAGGTGGTCCGGCAGATCGGGGGAGTGAATGAGGCTTTACGGCATACCGCGCAAGCTGTGGACAACCCTACTCTGGGGGTCCAACTCGACCGCCTGGCCGATAGCGTGGAACGAGCGGCTGAAAGGCTGGAACAAGCCGAGATGGAAGATATCGTGGCCGCCGCCGAGGATTTTTCCCGTAGCCAACCCACCCTCTTCCTCAGCGGAGCATTTTTTCTGGGTCTGCTGGCCTCTCGGTTCCTGAGAGCCCATCGCCCGGAACCGGAACTTCTGCTCGATCCTCAGCCCGGGGTGATTTCGACGATAAGTGAGGTGAACCACGATGAACGCCTCCTTACCTACTAGAGACTCGACCCTCCCAGAATTACTGGGAGAACTCACCGGACAATTAGTCACACTGGGCAAACAAGAGGTCGAGCTGGCCAAAGCCGAACTCACCGAAAGCGCCAAGAAAAGCGCCCGCGACAGCGTGGGCCTGCTGGCCGGAGGGGTGATTCTTCAAGCCGCGCTGTTCTCGCTGGTGGGCGGCCTGGTAGCCGGACTGGCACTCTTTATGCCGATCTGGGTATCCTTTGTGGTGGTGGCCGCAGCTCTCACACTGGTGGGCGGCATGACCCTACGGATCGCCCTATCCAAATTTTCCCGCGACACCAAACTGCAGCGGCTCCCTCGGTCGCTCCACACCAACAAGGAATTTTTGAAGGAGAAGATCGCATGAGTTATCCAGAAACCGCAAAGCTGATCGAACATGATATGCATGAGACTCGAGCCAGGATCGACCAGACCGTGGACGAGATCGGACAACGTCTGAGCCCCGACACCCTGAAGGTGGTGGCCCGGCAAGGGCTGGTCCAGACCCGACGCTACGTGGAGCACGAGGCAGGGGAGAAGCTGCGCTCCACCACTGAGGGGGTCACCCGAGTCGGCCGCAGCGGGCGAAACTTTATGAGATCGTATCCTCTGACCGTGGCCCTGATCGGGCTCGGCTTAGGGCTGATGCTTTCCCGGCAGAATTCCATCCACCCAACCCCAATCAAAGGAGACTTGCAATGACCGCACACGAAGACATCTTAAACGAAGCGAACCGGATCGACACGGGACGCCTTGCCGAATCGGCACCACCGCAGCCGGAGGCCATCCCCCTTCCCCAGGACTCGGATAGGTCCCTAAACTCCATGGGCCAGTTCATCCGCGAAAACCCGGGTCCGGCCCTCTTGATCGGGGCCGGCTTGGCTTGGGCCATGGCCAACCGCGAGCGCCGGAAGTCTCGAAGCTTGCCGGAGCGCTGGGGCAGTAGGGCTCAGCACGCAGGCCAGGTGACTCGGGAGAAGTACCACGAGGCGAAAGCCGGGGCGGCCCACACAATGGAAAATGCTCGGCAGAGCACCAGCGAGTCCTGGAGCAGCATGCGGGAGAGAATGCACGATGGCCAAGAGGCGGTTCGCCGCCGTTACGACCTGATGCTAGCCGAGAACCCGCTGGCCCTGGGAGCCTGCGCCTTGGCGGCGGGACTGGCCATAGGATTGCTCTTCCCTCCCACCCCAAAGGAGAACGAGGTCTTTGGTGAGGCTAGCGATTCACTGATGGAACAGGCCCGGGACATCGTGAATGAGGCTCGTCAGGCGGCCGTTAACACCTTGCGCACCCAGAAGCACTCGGTCGAAGATAAGCTACTGGAAGCCCGGGACGAGGCGAAGTCCGCCCTGGAGCAGTCGGCCCAAGAAGCCAAACGAGCCTTCCGCCAGGAGATGGAAAGCAAAGTCGAGGAGTCTCAAAAAGAGTTCGAATAGTCGGACTCTCCTGGGGCGCCGGACGAAAGTCCGGCGCCTTTTTGGGTTTGGTGTAAGCAAGCAATCGGCTATTTCACCGAGCCGCACCTTTCGAGTTTCTCCAGAGCCTCCGCGCAGTACCGCACCGCCAGCAATATGACCAGAAGTTCGCGGATCTCGTACTGCATGTTGGCAGCCCTGAGGACGTCTCGGCAGTGATAGAGCACGCCACCGGTGAGCCAACCGATGAGGCAGGCCGCTAGATGGCGAGGGTGCTTTTGGGCGATGGCCTGGATGGTGGCGGCCACGAGGAGTAATCCCAGGATTACCAGGCCTGCTTTCTCCGGCAAACTGGTGACCCGGTAGTGATTGACCAGGATGGTGGCAAGGGTGAGAAGCGATAGCTCCTTGCTGGGGAGCCACCAGGGTTCAGGGCCTTTTTTCCAGGCTCTCCAGACCATTGGAAGGGCGATCATGTAAAGCCCCACGGCAAAGATGATCAATCCGTTGAAGAGTTCACCCGGTAGCAAATTGTGAAGATTCATTTCCTGCTGATGATTGAGCTTCTTCATGGTCTCGCCGGTTTCGAACCCGAAGAGTCTCTGCCCCCAGCTTATCTCTTCTCCCGCTGCCAGTAGAGCCAACACGGCAAGACCATAGCCTGCAATCCGCAGCCTGCCCGATATCCGGGAGCGAAGTTTCCTCATCCAGTGGAAGAGCAGGGCGCTAAAAGCGACTAGAGCCAGAACCGTCGCCCACTCGACCGGGCCATCTTCCCGGGTCAGACCCACTAGAAGGGTCGGATCATGGTAGCGGGTCAGGTAGACTATCACGGAAGTGCTCAGCAATATGAGGTATAGAAGAGCGGTCAACGGCATGTTAGATTGCAAGATATGTGAGGAGACCGGTGAGTTCCTGTGAAGTCACCGGCGAAAGGACCCTGAGGGGAAGCAAGGGAAGGTAAGAGAGATGAGCCGAAATTCCCACGAGGACCCGCTATCGTGAAACAACTCCCTCTAAATAGCAGACACTGGGTGATGGTGGCTCTGGCCTCGGCGATACTGATGATCGGGGCTTTGCAGGCCGCGAAAATGCTCAAGAAGGACGACCCGACACCCCAGCCCACCTCGGGTACTGATCAGAGCCTCCCTCTCAACACTTTGGATGATGCACCGCCCCCTATGCCGGGGATGACGGGTCTTTCCGGCGGTGGGCAGTCGCCAACCGATCCACCGCTGGAGTTCGACGTTCCCCCGGTCGATCCCGGCATTCCAGTTGACCCGGTGGCTAAAAAAGAGGAGCCACGCCTGCCCACGGTTTGGGTGACTGAGGTCGGTGCCAAGGCTTATTCTGAACCGGGTTTTAATATGCCGGTGCTCCGGGAGTTGGGGCAGTGGGAAGAATTGTTGATCGTGGAGTTCAGCAAGGAAAACTGGGATCACGTGCAGGATCTCCAGGGGCAGCAGTTCTGGATTCAGAAGAAGATCGTGACCAGTATTCGCCCAAGAAACCTGAGCCAGCCGAGTGTGGCGGAAAAGAAAGTCATGGACTTCTACACTCAAGTGGCCCACCGAGAGCACAGCGATGCCTACGTCCATCTGTCTCCCGAATGGAAGCGTGAGTTGTCCTTCGATGAGTTTGTGACCGGTTATTCTCACGTGGACTCCTTGCGCTCTGAGATCGTCAACGTCTTGGAACTGGGACCCGATCGCTATCAGGTGGATGTGGCCATGGAAGCCATCGAAGAGGGATCGCCTGTTGATTATCTGGGGATCTATACAGTGGAGAAGGTCGACGGGAAGTGGTATCTCACCAGCGGTAGTCTGAACAAACAGGCGCGGGGCTTCTGAGCCCTTTACTCATCGGAATTCCGCTGATTTTTTGAGAAATCTTCGGCGATAGGCGTGCAGGGCGGTGAGTCCCACGTCTTCGGTGAGTTGCCGATTGATGACCGCGCCCACGGCGCCCCCCACAAAGGCCACCGACTGAGCGGCTTTTCGTTGGACCAGGGTGCTGGCCAGCTTTCGGGCTAGAAGCTGGACCGACTTTGCCAGTAAGGTTCGTTGGAGATCCTCGGTGCTCTCGGATTTGAGCTCCAATTCAGATTCCATTTGCTCGAGTTCGAGTAAAGCGCACCGCCGATCCCGTAACTCCAGGTGGTGTCCCACATTCATAACCTGCAGCAGATACCTCTTTTCGGCCGGACTATGGGCCGGGAAGCCCAGGCAGACGGCCACCTGGTGGACCATCCGAAACAACAAAAAGTAGAGGCTTGGCACATCGGCGATCAGGCCTGGCGCACCTGTGATCCCAGTGACCCCGCCCTGGACGGTGGCGAACCGCTTGGCCACCGTCACTCTCCGTTGGGCTGCCTGCTCCAGGATGCGATAGTCGGAGGAATAGATTCGCTCCCAGGGGTCCAGATCCCACCCCAACTCGCTGCACAGTTCGTCGACCAATCCGGCCTCCGAAGAGCCCGCTTCGGCTCCCTCGGCCACTGTGGTGAGGACGCCGTGAATGGCGGAGGTGACTCCCGATTGAAACTTCTGCGGAGAGGCCTTTAACAGGTAGTCCAGAGGGCGCCCCAGCTTGCCGAGAGCTTTTTGAACCCGACCACTGGGCCGCTGGAAGAAGGTTTCGCTGTCCTTGAGAGCCTTTTGCTCGTCGGCGGAAAGCCTGCTGACCCAACTTCGATCGGGTCGTCCTCCCCGGCGCAATTCGGAACCTTCGTCCGACAAGGCCGATTACTCCAGCGTGCCCTCTAGCACCGCGACTTCACCGCTAGAATCTTCCTCACCATTGGGCCGGTGATAGAGAACGACCTTGTCCCACTCACCACCGAACGGTTCTTTCAGCCGGGTTTCAAATTTGAACTCCCCGTCTCCGAAGGAGCGGCGGACCGGGCGATCCGTCATAGCCTGACGGTTGCTCCCACTCTCCAGGTACACGGCGTAGTAGCTATCCGGTTTGAGGCGGTTGGCTCCCACGGAAAACTTGTCCGGGGTAATGCGCACCCAGCCGTAGACGTTTTCTTCGCTTTCATTGATAGGCTTCATGGTCACCCGAACGGTGTCATCCTCGGGTGGAGACTTGGCGCCTCCGCCACCCAGCGCCAGCACTGATACGGAGGCCACCAGCATAAGAAGAAGTACTTGGAGTATGGTTTTGCGTTTCATATTCGGTTTAACGTTCTCATAATGAATTTTGTTCTTCTTTTTCTACCAAGCGACGGCATCGGAGTCAAGAAGATCCGACTCTGATTCGGACTCTCGCATCGATTCGATCAAGCTCAGCAGATCGCCTCGTACCTCTACCAATTCGACCCAGCGCTCGTGGGCGGTGCGGGCCGCTTCCAGGGCTTCCAGGGCCAACGCCTCATCGTTGGTTTCCGCGTAAGTTCGCAGCTTTTCCGAAGCGTCGGAGAAGCCCTGGATCCCGTTTTGGGCCTCCACGATGGTTTCTGGATCCTCCTCCACCTCAAACAACCCCGGGTCGGCGGCCACTCCTTCGTACACCACCTGAAGCTTTTCATCATAGAGATCGAGCGACTCCATGAAGTCCTCCTGGGAAAGATCTCCGGACCGGAAGCGGTCGACCAGAATGCGAAGTTGATGAAAGGGGCTGTCGAGTCTTACGTCTACCGTGCGCACAAAATTTTCCTCCAAAGGTTATTTGGGCCGCGCCTTCTCAGAACCGGATCGGATTCCTCTACTTTTCCTTTTCGAGGGAAGCAGAAGGATTCTGACCTATGAGATCAAAGCGTCCGACTACCTCTTTCGTCACTTTGAAGATCGACAGAGCACTAAAAGGAGCCATCGAACAAATGTTGGAAATTTTTGCAAACTTATTCGCCTACGGCCCTCCCGGAGGCATCGAAGGCGGTCTCGCGGTCAAGTGGGTCGTCATTTGGACGGTCATCCTGGGCGGTTCACTCTACCTGTCACTGTTTTATCCACAGTGGCTGAAATTGGACGACGACCACTGATCAGCGGTATCGATCATATCGCCATCGCTGTTCACAGTCTCGGTGATGCGGTACCGTTTTATGAAAAGCTACTCGGACTCAAGCTCGAAGGGATTGAAGAAGTTCCCGAGCAGAAGGTGCGGGTAGCTTTTTTGCAGGTTGGAACCACTCGCATCGAACTGCTGGAGCCCACCACCGAGGATAGCCCGATCTCAAAGTTTCTGGCCACCCGTGGACCGGGACTGCACCATATCGCGCTAGCCACTGATGGGCTGGAGGACCGGTTGCTCTCGCTGAAGGGCTCCGGCGTGCGGTTGATCGATGAGAGCCCGAAGCTTGGTGCCGAGGGTAAGAAGATAGCTTTCGTCCACCCTAAATCGACTTCTGGTGTGCTCCTGGAGCTTTGTACCGAAAATGACTGATTTCACAACCTGGAATGCCCGGGTCTTGCGAGAGTCCGGGCAGGAAGACCTGGACCGACTGGAAGCCTCCGTGCCCGGTAGCCACGCGCGCTATCCCCTTTTAGGCGAAGAGCGGGGCGGGCTCGGAGAGCCCCCACAGTTGCAGTGGACCACCCGGGTGGTATTGGAGCGCTTCCCGGAGCAGGGCTTTGAACCTCCGGATCTGTGGCTCGAGGTGGTGGCCGGGAAGCCACTTCGAGGTGAGCACCTCGAGAGCTTTTTGAGAGTGGTTCGGGTCGACGGAGAGGCTTTCGTCACGGTGGATCTCCACTTGTTGCGCAACGTGGCCGAGATCCGCCGACTGCGGGAGACTCATCCCGACATTGAGTGCTGGGTCCTGGTGACCGAAGAGTCGGTGGAAGCCGACCCGGAAAAACTGGTAGGGGAGACCATTCGTCTGCTGACCGGAGTTCTCTCGGGATGTCGTCGCCTGGAGATCCGGCAGCAGCCGGGGGAGCCACTCTCTTCGGTGAGAGCTCGTCTCAATGTGGTGCGGCTAATGAATTTTGAGTCCGGACTAGGAGCGCTCTGCGATCCCTTGCCGGGAGCCGGCCTGTTCGAAGAGCTTCAAAGGCGTCTGAGCCACTCGAAATAGAACTTCTCTTCCTGCGGAAGGCGCCCCTGGTTTGCTATGGAATGAAACTACCATGTCGCGGGAGCGCCGTCGAAACATCTTTCTTTTCTTGTTTTTCGTAGTAGGGGTCGTCACCTCTGCCGCCTTGTTCTGGTCGATCGAGAGCTGGAATCGGGATCTAAAGAAGAGCGATACCGTGCGGGAGGCACTTTCCTGGGGACACTACCTGACTCGCGAGGTTCAAGCCGACGCCGCTAACCTGGCTTCCACCGGCACTCTTCTGAGTGGCCTGGACTCGGTGAACAGGGGGCTCCTGGACAGTCTTTTGACCTCCATGGTCGTCGATGACACCATCCACGCCGTGGCCTGGGCGCCGGAGGTGACCGAAGAGACTCTGTTCAGGTTCCTGGACACTTACTCGGAGTTTAGCTTCGAAGAGCGTCGATTTCAAACCATCCTGCCGGTGGCCGAGCACCTCTATCCGGTGACCCTGGTGAAGGGGGAGTCGGAGGTGCTGCGGCCGGGGCTGGAGCTTGCTCAGGACCAGCGATGGGGAGAGCCCCTACTAGCGGCACTTTCGAAGTTCGAACTTCATGCCGAGCCGTATCAAAGTGGTGACGGCGGCCAGCCCTCCGTCTTGCTGTTTCAGCCGGTGATGCTCAATGAGGCTGCCGGAACGGGGATGCTGTTGGGTGAGATCCGATTGGCGAAACTCTTGTCGGCCATCAGCGACCGGGCGGTGGAGGGGGTGGCAGTCAAGCTGTATTCCACCTACCCGGCAAGTGGGAGCACCGAGCCTTTATTTGTCTACCCGGTCGAAGCGGCTCAGCGCAGTCATCGAAATCCTTTGGCGAGCATCCCCCTGCAGATCGGGGACTCTCGTTGGTCGATCAACTTTTTTGACGATGCTCCTCCTCAGCCTCTCTCCTGGGAGGCGGTACTGGCCGGGCTGTTTGGTCTGGTATCCA
>Ga0265293_10011770_pt1 | contig 11791 bp, 13 predicted proteins | sample Munlanlewell138R_FD_192505 | JGI IMG/M metagenome (GOLD analysis project Ga0265293, IMG submission 192505) | Leachate microbial communities from a municipal landfill in Southern Ontario, Canada - Leachate well 138R | ecosystem: Engineered > Solid waste > Landfill > Unclassified | place: Canada... | reverse complement strand
CTTAGTTGTAGAAATTGTCTCGCCATCTACGGCCAGTACCGACCGAATCCGCAAGTTCCATAGTTATCAAAAGGCGGGAGTACCCCACTATTGGATTGTGGATCCCGGAGAAGGTATCATGCAGTGTTATCAGCTTCTAAATGACTATTACTCAAAGGTGGCTAGTTTCGACGAAGGCGCATTCACACATGCCAGCTTTCCTGGCTTGGCCCTTGAGATTGAAACGTTGTTTGCCAAAAACGAGATGCCAAAAGAAGACCATGTCTGACACAATTTTCAGGGGGGGATAATGGTGGTCGAGAAGAAACTTCTGACGGCTTATGAACTCGCGGAAATCCTAGATCTATCGTTGGACACGATCTGGCATTACACCCGAGAAGACCGCATCCCACATATTGAAGTTGAGCCTGGGCAGTACCGCTATTTCGAAACTGATGTGTTCCAAATATTGCAAAAAAGAGCCCCCGCGCATCAAAGCCAAATCAGCCCGCATACCCTGGCCGAGACTTAGCCCCGAGCAAAGGTATTGAGGGAATATTACCGATGTTTAGTAACCCTCAATTACCAGCTCCTGGGTTTTAGCGTACTCTTCCCGGGCAGTGTCAAAGGTACCTATTGCCTATCACGGCAATGAACACCCGAAAACCATCTAGCCGTTCTGTGATGAGTTTGTACACTATTTCGGGATCGACTTCATCATACAAATGGACAATCAGATTCCGGAAACCCACCATAGTAACATAGGTGTTGGCTTGCTCCTTAGTAAAGATGTTATTGTCGGCCAGCAAGGTGACTATATCAGCGTACGTATGCGGCATTCCATAGCCTTCGCGAGCCACGATGTGACTTCCGATATCCAGCATTGCCTCGATCATTACCTGTAGTGCCCGCAAGGAGCCATCAAGCACAAACGGTTGAGCTAAGAAGTCCTCATAGGTCAGAGCTTGTATGCCCTCTAGTTGCCTCAATCTATCTCGGATAAATTGGATTTTTTGTCGCGTTCGATCATTCCCAAACTCCTCTCGCAGCCCAGTGTCATAGTCGCGGGAAAATTGGTTCAGATCAATTTGGAGGTCACAATACCTCTTGATGGTGCGTTCGGTAAAGTCCGCTAGAAAAATCGGATCTCTACTATACAAAAGTCTGCCCTCACTCAAAACTTTATGTTGCATCCGCAGACCAGCGCCAGGCAAGAAGATAATATCGACATTGTCAGTATGCAAAATGTTCATGAAGTCGCCAAGAACCTTGGCTTGATCCTCAAACTCCATTTTTGTCCTAGATATGATGGCAAAATCAATGTCACTGAGAGGAGTGTAGTGTGGCGTGCCAAAAGATCCTACAAGGTAAAGGGCCATCACTGCCTCATTCTCTTTAGCGTAATCGACTGCGTTGGGAATTTCCATTTACGACCCCCCTCGTGAACCTCTGCCTACTGTCTATCTCCATTTTTCAGAAAAGTCCAATGATGAGGGAACCGGATGCAAAACCATATCTGCCAACTCTACATGTTCAAGAGCGATCACAATATCTAGGTCGTTCGCCCTCGGTGCCAATCCTTGATGCTCCCAGGGCCCATGTGAGTTTTCTTCGTTCAATCTCCTCGCAACTCTGACTAAACAGTTTTCCAAAGCTGCCTGACTCCCTCCAAATAGTATTCATAGTCTACGTCTTTTGCCCAAGCACAAATGCCTAAGCCGCGAAAGAGATTGTACAACTTCCTCTTGGTCATAAGCCTGTCCATATCAATCGTGCCAGACAGCTCATAGCCCGTCCGAAAACTCTTGGCCAAGCTCTTGTTGCGTTCTAGCATCGGCAAGTACACTGCTATCAACTCTTCATCTTTATCGGTTGGAACGCTCTGTTCAAAATCAATGACAGCCCTAAGAGAACGCCTGCCTCCATGTTCTGACACTAAAATGTTCCGGGGACCGAAATCATTGTGGCAGAGGGTTGCCACCAGATCTCTGTCATCCAATGCATCAAGCATGGCCAAAAACCTCGCCTCCGCCTGGACGATGAGATCAGGATCATCGTGCTCGACCCCATGAAGTTCTGCCAAGATGGTCGCTGTCAAATGGGAGAAATATGCTTTGAAGTTCACAAAGCCATGAATGCTGTTACCGTTTTCATCCATACTTCCAAAAAAATCGCATTTGTACTGATGGATCAGGCCTAGTTGTTTGCCCATCTCAAAATAAATGGTTCCTAGGTTGTCCTGAGAAAGTTCATCTTCAACATGACTAAGGATGACCCCATCTATATAGTCGTATACTAACCACTCTACTCCACTCTCAAAGACGCCGTAACCGGCAATCCGGGGAGCTCGTACATCTGTATTTGCAAAACGCCTCAGATTTGCTACTTCCCGGTTCCAGCGATTCTTCTTGTAGTATAGTTTTAGGACATAGGCCCCTTGCTTGCCCGTAATCTTATAGACCAGGTGTCGCTTGAGCTCGTGGTTACCAATGGGCTCAAAAGTGCAAATCGGTCCTACAACTGGTAGAAGCCAGTCTCTTAGCTCAGCGAAGCTCATGTTCATCATGTTCACCCCTGTCTCGTCGCTACGCTCCTTGCTTTGCTTAACGTTGCTATGACTGTAAATTACACGATAGTATCTGGGTTAAAAAAGTCGAGTATAGCCAGAAACGATTTGATATGATGCAGGTAATGAAGGGGGAAAGGACTTTGCTAAAGGAACTAAACCAGGTCATTGAGTATATCGAAGATCACTTGACCGATGACCTATCCCTCGAGTTAATCTCGGAGTACGCCGGGGTATCTGACTATCACTTCCGGAAAATATTCTTATACTTGTCAGGTTTAACGCTTGGTGAGTATGTGAAAAACCGAAAACTGTCAGAGGCCAGCCAAGATCTGCTCAAGGGAGAAAAAGTGACCGACGTTGCTTTCAAATACGGCTACCAATCATTGGACGGCTTCACTAGAGCGTTCAAGAAATGGTGCGGAATTCTGCCATCAGAAGCCATGAAAAAAGGCATTGGTAAATCATTCCCGAAACTCTCATTTGTCATATCGGTACGAGGAGGAGTCAATATGGAATTTAAGATCGAAGACAAACCTGCATTCAACCTGGTTGGCGTCAGCAAACGTGTCCCCATGCAATATCGAGGCATCAACCAAGAAATTGTCAAGCTTGCAGAGAGTATATCCGCAGAGCAAAGAAGAGAAATGCGCGCTCTGCAAAACATTGAGCCTTACGAAATCGTCAATGCATCCTACGAAGCGGATGCCAACTTCATGAAAGAAGAAGGATACTTGACCCATCTCATTGGCGTCTTGACTACAAACGATGAAATCAGCCCTCTGTTGGACAAGGTTTCTCTTCCAGCTTACACATGGGCAATCTTCCCCAATTCAGGCCCCTTCCCGTCTACACTGCAAGAAACGATGGCAAAGGTATATGCTGAATGGCTACCGTCTTCCAACTATGAAGTAATCAATGCGCCTTCTTTTTCATTCACTAAGATGGACAAAGAAAAAGAGGATTACGCATATAGTGAAGTCTGGATTCCTGTCCGCATTCAGCACCTCCTTGATTAGGCCTGTCCCAAATAGTCCTGCAAAAAGTCTTCTATGGTTTGGTAGTATGCGGGTTTCTTCCCAAGGCGATTGTATACTTGTTGATATCTTTCCATAAGTCCATCAAACGCTTGTGCTGAAGCATGCAGGTTTTCCTTTTGAAACGTTTCCATGACATTAAGCTTTTCAACGGCACACTCATCGTACAGTTCATCATAAAAGCACTGGCATCCCATGGCGGCCATCAGGGCAGCATATACGTCATCGCATTCGGCGGCTCGATACATTTTGTTTCTCCAGTTGGAGTAGATTTCCTCATAGCTACCCTGAATATGGTCCCAAGCCAGTTGCTTCTTGTCCTGAAGAAGCGACTTCTGTTCCACAAAGTAGTCAGTAACAAGCCTAATTAGCTCACTACTGCTATCTTTACTCTCATTAACGGTTCTGGCCCGCAATACCTTCCCATACTTCTCCATAAAACCCTCGGGCAACTTGTGAAAGGCCCGCAGTTCATGGGGAGTTCTTCTCGTTCCTCCTCTGAAGTACGTCTTATTCAGCATGCAGAGAGCGTTTTCTAGATGATGTAACATGCTTGCCGACGCCTGAAGGCATACGCCCCACTCATGGTTCATCATAACCCTCGCATACTCCAAGGTCGCACCCTTAAGGTATACCTCAGCCCCACTGTAGTCTTCCAGGGTGCAGGGTGAGCTGAGTTTCTCGGTTAGTGTCTGCTGGATGCTCTTTAGGCGCTGGAGTTGTTGGTCATCTTTGCTGTAGACTATGTTTGCTTCCATGATCTTTGCAATGTGCGGATTCTTATACAACGCCAGACGCTCCATGCTTTCCCATGTTGTACAGTAAAAGTCGTGTGCAACCTCACCCAGGATAAAACATGCACTAACCTTCCTACCCTCTTCGCTGTTTGTAACAATCAATAGATCCAGGTCCGACTTTTCGTGAATGTCCCCAGTGCAGAAGGAACCGTAGATTCCAATCAGATCAACGGCATCGGGACAGACCTTTTGGGCCTTTATTATGATCGCTTCAATTAGCCTTTGATTACGTCTCCAGAGACTCTGTTTCGTCCTGTCATCCACTTTCCATCAACCTCTCTCTACAGGCGCTTTTTTTGGCTAGTTATAGGAGAACGCCACTTCTCCTCATGATCACAGTGGATCCTCTTGCATTACAAGGTAGGGATCAACGAATACCCCACCGATGGATACGGCCCAATGGAGATGGGGACCCGTTGAAAAGCCGGTGTTCCCCACGGTCCCAATCACCTGCCCCTTTGTTACGGATTGACCCACCTGTACATCAATCTGATCTAAATGAGAGTACGAGGAGAATAGGTTGAGTCCATGATCCAAGATCACTGTATTTCCGGTCACGTGTAGAAAGCGCGCCAAAACAACAATGCCATCGTTACTTGCCTTAACCGGCGTTCCTTGCGTGGCGGCGATGTCGAGTCCCGAATGTCGACCCGATTCTAGATCATTGATATAGCGAATTTGCCCAAACTGTGTCGTAATACGCCCCTCCAGAGGTTGTACAAAGAGACCATTCCAGAGGGGAGCTGTACTTGAGCGGGCGCGTGCTTCGCCCGTATGGATGCGATCCTCTGCCCACAGCGTTTCATCGCGATTGGACAGTAGCTCACTAGAAACGTAGAGCGATTGAATGGTGAATTCGCGTGGATGAACGGTTAAGACCTGTTCTTCCCTGTGAACGATACTGTCACCTCTTGCCACGACCACCTCCAAGAGATAATCCCCCGGAAGAGTACGATAATCTACAGGGACCAGGGCCACGGCACCCTTTCCATGAGAATAGACACGAGGCTTCTCTCTTAGGAAGGGCGACCGAATTCGCACCGAACGATCTGGTGCTAATAGATCCACCTGGACCACAAAGAACTGGCCCGGCTCAACCTGAACTGCAGAAAAAGTAACGTTGGGCTTCGGATCGATCGGTCCCATCTTAACCACGTGTAACACGACTACGAATCCCGCAGCAATGGCCAGCAAGACTAGGTTTGAGATCAAAAGCTTTTTTCTCCTCACAGCAACCCCTCCCATCCAATACTACGAAGGATGGGGTAAAAGAAGACTACACCAGGGGAGCCATTCACCAACCAAGGTCTAGGCTACTCATATATCCCTTGTTGCCTCGGCTCCTCGCCCCATAGGGGCAACATTAATCACTATCAGCAAGTTGAACTGCCAGTCGCGCAATATTCGAGCTCAAGATATGAGACTCGCTTTGTCTGACCTTTGCTATCAACCGCACAATGATTCGAAAGAAAAACCCTATCTTCTCTAACTGATACGCATAGCCAAAGTGCTCACTGGCCACTGCGTGATCGATCAACTGACGATCAAATACACCATTGAGCTGGGCCTCGAACTGCTCCCCATTTCCACAACACAAAAAAAGGGCCAATTTCTTGGTTCGTAGCGTGTCTGCGTTTTCTTCACAGAATCGTTTTACCGGAGCCTCTAAATTTCCGGCATAAATGGGCCCGCCAATTACAATGGTATCAAACCTCTGCAAGTCACTTGGAAGCCCTCTAGCAAGATCAACCACCGTGACGTCTGCCCCACTTAGCTTCTCTTTAAGCAACATCGCGCACTTCTCTGTACAACCAAACTTGGAGGCGTAAGCTATTAATACCTTCACGTCATTCATCTCCTCACACATTCCGTTCTACTCCTGCCTGGTTGAGATCCCCGAAGGGGACCCAAAGACAAATACATCGCCCAGAGACCCATCGTCATACTCAGCCTGTGGATGGGCCGGCGTATAGCGGTAGTTCCCTCCGGTATACTCATGAATCACCTTGTCCCAAAAACCTACGGATGCTATGTTCTTAGGATGCCTCTTCAGCTGCCATTTCCCGGGGAACATGTCGAAAACCTGAACCGCCGCATAACTCCCTACGCCGCGACCGCGGTATTTGTGCATCACGAAAAACTCCGATATGCTATTATCGATTCTCTCGTCGGTTTCCGAATAGTTGCTAACCATGACAAATCCCGCCAACTTTTGGTTAACGCGTATAAAGAACGCCCAACGGCCCTTTTCTGTCCAGTAAGAATCCAAATAATCATAACCATACAACCCCAAAGGATTGACATCCCTGTCGTCATACTGGGAGAACTCATAATCGTATTTCTCCAGTAGATTACGAAGGATCTCTTTCTCACCAACATCAACGGCATTGAGTTCAATGTTCATGTTTTCCACCTCCATAGAGCATGAGCTTATAACGGCCTAGATCTCAGTCTGCATGTGCGTCTCCTTCAGTCCCATTGTCCTGGAAACCTTAGCTTGGGCAGAGGTGGAAACTTCTTATTGTGGGCTTCTACTTCTTCCTTGGGGAGATTCTGGAAGACGTCTGTTTCATAGAACTTGCCTTTCATGCCTTCCATGCTACCTTCTGCTAATTCAATTGCCATAAATGCATCAAAGTTCTTACCGTCTGCTGTTGTAATGTTGAAGTTGTCGCATGTCCTAAATCCTAATCGCGGATAATAGTCTGGTTCTCCGAAGATCACGATACCTTTGTACCCAGCAGCGGCGGCTAGGTTCATCGTCTCCCTCAATAGCATCTCACCAACGCCGCGCCCTTGCCATTTAGGCTCTACACAAAGTGGTCCAAACGTCAGGACCTCATGGGTAGCTCCATCATCAACGACCTGGGATTTTGAATACATGATGCACCCTATTACCTGGCCATCCTTTACTGCTATTCGGCTTAACTCTGGAAGATAGTCCTTGTGTTGTCGCAATGTATGGACTAGGTAGTGCTCATCACAACCAAGGTGATGCTTGTTCCAAAACGCATGTTGCGTCATTAACTCCACATGGTACCAGTCATTCTTCGTTTCCAGCCTGATTTCGACATCGCCGCGTTCTAGTCGCTTCTTATGCTTTGGAAACCAGCCAAACTCTAGCCTTACTTCTTTGCGATCCAGATCATTGTTCTTGTAACAACAGGTATCCATACCAATCAGAGTAAAACCTTCATGCCGGTAAAAATCGATTGCCTTTGCATTGCAGGATTGTGTTTCTAGGATAATAGCCCGACGACGTTCTCTTCTTGCCTGTTCCTTCGCCATTTCAACTAGAGCATGACCGATACCTTGGTTTTGATATTCATCTGCTACCCAGAGATCAGTAATTCTGAGACGATTGGACCATAACTCTTGATCCGTTTCAATGGCAGCGACTAACTGATCATTGACTAAGACTCCCCAGGCATAGGCATTCTCCTGATAGTCCTCATATAGCTTATCTGGGAAATCATATTCTTCTGGCGAATGAGTTACGGGCTGAGTAAACTCCTTCTTTCCAATCTCAATGGCAAATCCTTCGTCGGTCTCATTGACGCAAACATCGTAGTACTCCTTGGTTTCGTATTTTATGGGAAGGATCGTGCCCTTCCATTTCTCCTTTGGTAAATGCACGATGTCATATATCATGGTCGGTCCTCCGGTCTGTAAGTGTGCGCTCCAATGAGTGTAGCGCCTGCGCCAAACCAAGCTAGGCGTAATCAGTTTTCCTTGAGATAGAGGTAAAGCGTGGCCGCTGGGCTCAGTACACTTGCCCGAAGTTCGCCCTGGCCTTTGTGGAGCGGCAAACCGCGGCCCATCGTTGCGTTAAAGCCTTCTAAGAGGGTATAGGCCAAGCCGTCAGCCACATAGACAAGGGATACCTCTCCTTCACCAACGACAAAGGCTGATACCTTTCGCTCATAGCGGGCATTTGGCAAAGTGGCGAGAAGTTGGTCCAATCCTGGCGCCAGATCTCCCTCATAGATTAGTTCATAACCTTCTTCCTGGTAACTATGGGCCCTAAAGGATCCGTCATTGACCTTGGTCAGTAATTCTACATACTGCTCATCTGCGGCGCTTGGCTTCCTACTATCAATATATACCGTAAGAGAACCAAGCCCACCAGGGGAGACTTCCAAGGCATAGTCCCCTGCTAGAAGGGTAAAACCCGCAAAACGGGCTAAATTGAGAGTGCCACTCCCCTGATACATTACAGTGAAACCTTGGTTGTTGAACACGAAAGGTTCTCCTCCAAGGTTGATTAACCTGAGGGTGATCTCAGATGTGGTATCTAGAGAATAGACAAAATCAAAGGTCGTAGGCTCTTCAACTACAAATGTATGGAAGAGGGTCAAATCCGCCTTAATGGTGTGCAGGTCAACATCGACTTTGGTGTGATAGGTTAGAGGCTGGCTAACAGGAGTATCACGCTCCACGATATTCCAGATCACAACGGCACCAAGGGCCAATACCAGCGCCAAGACGATGCCTCTTACCACAGGAAGAGGTGATCGCTTATCTTCGGGTCCACGCAAGGCCCTCAAGGTGCTTAGGTAAACATCCTTGATCCTTCCCACTCTAAGCAGAAAAATAAGGACGGCTACCAACAGGATCAAGAATGCACCGGCTACAACGAAGGGGTTAAACCCCGAATAAAAGAGAAACTTGGCCACATCTTCATGAGGTTGGACAGAACCAAAACCATAGGCCAGAGAGATCAGAACGGAGAGAACCAACGTAGGGACGAGGCTTCCCAAGAATAGAAGTGAGGTGCCTTGAACAACGATGTTTTTCGTTCTCCGCATAAGAATGGTAAGTGGCAACACTAAAACGAGCGGCAACACAGGTCCGCCTAAACTTATGAAGGCCCTTTGCATAGGTTCGTTGATCCCAGCATAGCTGATGTGGGGCGAGTGCATAAGAAAGTTTACCTCGAACTCTGTGACCGTCCCCCCAAAAAGCAGCACAAGTAGGGCGTGACCTCCCTCGTGCACGAAGGCATAAATAAAAATTACCCCAAGGGTCAACCCGAGTAAGGACAACACACGCAGAATTGCGTTAGTTATGTCACACCTTTTCATGAATATTCCAGCCTTTCAGAATACTGATCTCTCTAGTGATGTTTCCACGCTTTCCGATTCTCAAGGTATTGGGGCATGTTTAGTTGACAGGTCTGGGTATAAATAGAGTCAACTCCTTGTCCTAGAAAGTACCGAATGAACAGATCCCAAGCGGCGGTGGCATAACCCTTTTGACGAGCTGCTTGATCCGGGATGTCAATCCCGATAGTCAAATGCCCCTCCCCATTCGTATATTTATGCCCATCGTCAATGTTGTACGCATTGCACCAGCCGATATGGCGTTGCTCCTCATCATTAATGCAGATCTGAAACCCCCAGCGTGGCCTATTCTCATCCTTTTCAGACGCTAACCACTCTAGTCGAGCGAGGCGATATGCCTTGTGGTCGAAGGTTTCCCCTCCTTCATTCTCCCAAGGGGCGTCCCAAAGCTGCCACTCGGTTTCCACCGTTTCCCAGCGAATGCGATCTTCAATATCAGATTCGATAAAGTCTCTCAAAATCACCTTATTGTTAGATAACTGCATCTACAAACTCCTCCACCTGGGTGTAGCCTTCAGGCTAAATGTCAAGGGCAATGCCTTCTCTAAGGCGGGGTAGTAGAAGAGCCCATCTCCGTCTGATCTTATGCCCCCCATTCCAGGGGCACAGCGGTCGTGTTCATGGAAGAACTCTATAACGAGCCCGGCACCCGCTAGGGAATTGATCAAGCTACTGATCGTGTACATCCAAAAAAAGTTCTTGGCTTCCTTAGCCTCCGAAGCATAACCGCCAATTTGGTTATCTTCATCCGCCTCGCTGCTAAAATAGGGGTACTTGATCTCGGTGATGCCCATCTTGACCTTCTCTTCATCCAACGTTAGGAAAAATGGGTGTGCATCATGAGCATAAAAGAACCCATCATCCTTCAAGAAGTACCTGATTGTCTTGGCCCATTGAGCTAGATCTGGCAACCATCCAATGGCGCCATCGGATGTAAATACAATGTCGTACTTGCCTTCATGGGTTTCCATAAGCTCCATAATATCCGAGGCTACAAAGTTGGCGTTTTCAACACCCAAATCCCTTGCCAACTTGCCTGCGAAGTAAATATTATCAGAAACCAAATCGACTCCCGTAACCACTGCCCCCATTTTTGCCAGGGCTATAGAGTCTGCTCCGGTATTGCACTGCAAGTGAAGGACTTTTTTACCCAATATGTCCCCTAGTTCCCTTTGTACTATGGGGTTAAACTGGTATCTATGCTCTTCGAATTGCTTCTTATAGTGGTTATAATGATCCTCAGCTAACAAGCCCCAGGCCTTCTTGTTTTGCTCCACCTTGTCCATCGCATTCCCACCCGCCTTCTATCCAACTTCCAGTCATCTGAGTTCGCAACACTTATTAAACTACCAGCAAAAACCAAAATGAAGGACCGCGGGTTAAGTGCGGATGCGTCAATCCATTTTGCCGCCACCCCAACAAGCAAGACGATGCCTGTTACAATCGGGAAAATAAGAAACGAGGCGACGTACCACTTCCCATTTCCCTTGAAGTTCGGGATAAACCCGAGTTCGGTCCAACTGATTTTCTGAACACTACGGCAAGCATGGGTAACACCAACCACAGCAACATCCCTAAGGAATCACCCTCAGGTCGTTCGGGGATGAAGAAATCCACTGCAGCACCTAGCCATCCACTGACAATTCACCCCATTCCATTAGGAGCCAAAGTTCCGCTCAAAGAATTCTAATACACCCCCGGCATACTCTGCATCGTTCTCGGGATGAAGAAAATCCGGGATGATCATATGCTCATCGCCGGGGCGAGTCCACGTCTCCACCTGGCTAGGCGCCTGCTCCACAATTCTTGCCAAATTACCATAGGGTACCTGCGTATCTCCAAGAGAGTGTATGAGTAATGCCGGCCGACTTCCGAGATTAGCTATCTGTTTCGCGGGATAGATATTTGATGTCTTCCAGCCAAACTTCAAAACGGTATAGAGCTTCACAAAGGGTTTTTGGACTTTTGTCAAGAGTTCTGGAAAACCCATAGCCAGCATATTTTCCTGAAAAACATCCTCCCACGAGGAGTATGCTGACATGCTTACCAGCCCTGCAATTTCCGGGATCTGCCCAATGGAATTTATCGCTACGGTGCCTCCCATGGACAAGCCATAGACAATAATGGGAAGATCCTGGTACGCGCCTTTGCTTCGAATGTAATCCACTACAGCCTGGGTATCGTGAGTCTCCAAATACCCTAGAGTAATTACATCCCCTTCGCTCTTGCCATGGGCTCTCATGTCGTAAAGTACCGATGCATACCCATGTTCGCGAAACATCCGCGCAT
>Ga0265293_10011768_pt1 | contig 11793 bp, 12 predicted proteins | sample Munlanlewell138R_FD_192505 | JGI IMG/M metagenome (GOLD analysis project Ga0265293, IMG submission 192505) | Leachate microbial communities from a municipal landfill in Southern Ontario, Canada - Leachate well 138R | ecosystem: Engineered > Solid waste > Landfill > Unclassified | place: Canada... | reverse complement strand
CGTCCGCATCGCCATGACGATGCCCAATACCGCGGCAAGAATGCCGAAGCCGGGCATGGCCTCGGCGATTCTGGCCAGCGAACGCGCCGGCTGGGACAGCTCCTCGAACACCGACTCGATCTCCTGGTCCAGCACCCCTTCGAGTTCATGGGCGCTGATCTTGCCCATCGCCATGAGGCGAAAATTGTCCACGATGAAGTGCAGCAGCTTGGGTGATTCCAGCACCAGCGGGTAGCGCTGGAACAACGCGCTCTCCTGCGGCGCTTCGACATGCGCATCCAGCGCCTTCAGGCCGCCCGCGGCGGTCTGCAGCAGTTCATACATCAGCAGCAGCAGCTGGCGCTGGAACTCGAACGTGGCCTTCTTGCGCTGCATGACCGTCTTGATCTGCAGCCACATCTCGCTAAGTACGTGCCGCGGGTTACCGATCACGATGGCTCCGATACCGGCGCCGATGATGATGATCAGCTCCACGGGTTGCCAGATGACCGCCATCGACCCGCCGTGCATGGCGAACCCGCCGAACACGCACAGGAAGATGATCGCGAAACCGCTCATGGCCTGCATAAGGTTCCCTTCTCTTCGTCTGGTTCAAGTACATTCGGATGCATCATGGAGCACAGCCCTGCAGCACCTCGCGCATCTTCTTCAGTGCCGCTTTATTGATCTGACAAATCCGTGCCTCGGTCAGCTCCAACACCGCGGCGATCTCCTTCAAACTCAAGTCGTACTCGTAGTACAGCTGCACCACGCGCCGCTCCCGCTCGTTCAGCTGCAGCAGCGCCTGCTCGATGGCATGCCGGGCAAGCAACTGCGCCTCCGGCGAGGCACCCGCGTGCGATGGCTGGCCATCGAAGCGGTGCACCAGTTCATCGAACGCCGCGAGCGACTCGGCGCTCTGCGCCAGTTCGTATTCGCGGTACGCCTCGGCAGTCAAACCCAGCGCCTGCTGGATCTGCGCCGCCGAGGGCTCATGTCCGAGGCGGGCGGTGAGTGCCCGGATGGCATCGCGCCGCCGATGGCTTTCCTGGCGCACCGCGCGCGGACGCCAGTCCTGGCGGCGCAGCTCGTCCAGGATCGCGCCTCGGATACGCATCGCTGCATATGCCGGAAACCGCTCATCGGGCGGCCCGTAGCGGCGCAGCGCGTCCAACAAACCCATCAGTCCGATCTGTTGCATGTCTTCGCGATCCATGGCGGCACCCACCTGCGAACCGAGCTGCCGGACGATGCGTTTCACCAGAGGCACGAAGGCCAGCAGTTGCTGCGACTCCTCCTGCATGCCGCAAGGCGCATGTGGCATGTAGCCGGTCTCGGCATAGGCGGCGCTCATGGTCGCGCGATGCTCGGTCATTCGATGATCAGCCTGCTGATCATGGCCTCGGCGAATGGCTTGCCCCCGCGGTCATTGGCATAGGCTTGCGAGTAGGCCTCGTTGATCTGCTGCGTCAATTCCTCCACGGTCAGCCGACTGGCGACCTGCATGGTGAGTTCGGACAATGCATTCACGGTAACGCTGCGCAGCAGCGGCAGATGCGCGCGCGTGGTTCGCTCCGAACCTGCCGGCGTCATGAACACCACGTCCAGCGCCAGGTAGTGCGAGACCGGTTCGCCGGCGACATTGCGTAACATGACGATCACCTTGTCCAGGCTGACATAGGCGTAAGCGCGCGTGTCCGTCATCACGGCTGCCTTCGCCTGGCCCTGCGCCTGGCTGGCTTGCGCCGGGCGCTGCAATACCCACCACATGACCCCGCCGCCGGCGCCGATGCATAACAGTCCGGCCACGGCGATGACAGCAATCAATCGGGATGTCTTCATCGGGCCTCCGTGTTCATCGAGAACGCCGCTGCACGCGGCTCGTCATTCACATCGCTCAGGGCACGCCCCGGGGCGTGCTGCCCCGCCTGCCCATGACGCTGGCGCTGACGGCCATCCGGATCGCGTGTTCCATCGTCGATCTGCACCGATACCTCCCCCTGCTGGCGCTGGGCGAGATCCTGGCGAAGACTGTCACCGATGCCCTGAAGCTGTCGCGCGACCTCGGCATGGCTGGCACGCAGGTGGACATGCAGGGCGCCCCCCTCGTTGCGGATCAGGATTTCGATGCTGCCCATCGACGGCGGGTCCAGGCGCAGCACCGCGTGTTGCGTGCGCCGGCTGATCTGGTAATGCAGACGCTCGCCCAGCAGCGCCGCCAGCGGTTGCTCTCCGGCCGAGATGGCGGAGACGGACGCGCCGGACGGCCTGGCTCCTTCTGCCGGGGTGGCCGTGAACGATGCCGGCACCAGCGTGGCGGCGGTGCCATACACCGGTGATCCCGTCGCCGCCAGGCCACGATCCGGTCCCGCGTCGGACGCCAGGGAATTCACCAGAGAATTCATTATTTCCGCGGCCCCCGCTGTCCGAACGACAGGCGAAGCCTCGCCTCCTCGATCCATCCGCATGCCCGCAGCGCTCGCCGCGGCAAGCGTCGTTGCCAGACCGGCAGGCACCCCCGAGGTCTGCGATACGTCCGCAGCGCGCGATGTCGAGGGAAGCTCCGCCGCCGCCCGAGCTTCGGCCAGGGCAGCCGTTCCCGCTGCGACGGCGCCGCTCGTACGCGTCGCCGGGTGCTCCACGGTGCCGTAAAGCAAGGAGGATCCCTTCATCCCGCGGCCCGCACCGGACGCCGTGAAGACGGGAGTATTCGCAGCATGAGCCTGGGTCACGCTATGAGTCTGGGTCACGCCCGGCACATTCGTTCCGATGGTCGGACCCTGCGCGCCCTCTCCTGGCATCGGGTCCACCGAAGCCAGCGCCGTGCCGGCGTCACCCGAGGTCATGACGGAAATGAGCAACACGCCGGACGGCAGGACGGCCTGCGTCTGCTCGCGACCGGCCGCAACAGCCTGCGCCGGGTCGCCGCCCGGGACAGGCTCGGCCATGTCCTGTGACCGTGTCGACTCCGGCACGATCGCAGCGACTGGAACGCCTCCCGACCCGGGCGCATCGACGCCCTGCAGCGCCTCATCGAAACGCCGCGTCGATCCGTCCTCCGTCGCCGCAGGACGCACCACGAACGGCGCCGAGGAAGAAGCCGGCGAGGACGTCCGGGACAATGCTCGTCCGGTGGACTGCGATACAAGATCCGTCAGCAGGTGTGCCACGCTCAATCCTCGTCCTCGTTGCTCGCCGCGTACGCCAGCCAACCCTGCCGGTGCGTACGCATCTGCGTGATGTGCTCATTCAATTGCACGGATTCCTGTGCGCATTGTTCACGTACCTGCGCATGCGCCTGGCGCAACGCGGCCCACGCGGCTCGCTGCGCCCTGCTCAGCGCCGACTTCGATCCGATCCCCTGCAGCAAGCCGGCCAATTCCAGGTCGGCCGCCCGCAGACCGGCCCAATCACGGGCAGCCGCCAGCGCCGTCAGGCGCGCAGCGATGCCATCGAGCCGAGCTTCCCACCGCAAAGTGCTAGGCCTGCCGTTCATGCATGCCCTGCCAGCCATTGCGCAGCGTGTGCAACAGCCCCACGACTTCATCGACGAGCACCGGATCCAGCCGGAATCCGGCTTCCTGTAACCGGTGGGCGCAGTAGTCATACAGGCGCGCCAGATTGATGACGAGTTCTCCGCCCGCATCGAAATCCAGCGCGCTCGACAGGCCATTGAGCATGTCGACGCAGCGCTCCAGGCTGCGTGCCTTCAATTCGAAGCGTTTGGCGGCGATATGTGCTCGGGCGCGGGCGAGCTCTTCCAGCAATCCGTCCGTGAGGATCAGCACCAGCTCGACCGGCGAGGCCTGCGCGGCACGCGAACCGAGCGCGACGGACTGATAGGAGAGATATGCTTCCTGATTCACTCTTGCCTGACTCCCTTGCGAATGTTCCTGGTCAGAATATTCCCGCGCTCGCGAACAGCCCCGAGGTCTGGCTCATCTGTGCCTGCAGGGACTGCAGCTGCGTGAATTGCTTCAGGTAGCGCTGGTAGAACATGTCGTACTGCGCATCGAGCCGGACCTGGCGATCGTCAAAACGTTTCTGCATGAGCTCCAGCGTGCTGGTACGGCTGGCGATCTGTCCCGAGCCGCTCTTCAGCCAGCTTTCCAGGTACTGGTTCAGGGCTCCGAGCACGCCGCTGTTTTGCGTGAGGCTGGCCTTGCCGAACACGCTGTCGAGCGCCTCAGGATGGGCTGTGAGGGTTTTCTCGAGCCTGCCCTGATCCAGCGTCAAGGTACCGCTGCGATCGGCCTTGATACCGAGGTCGACCAGCGTCAGACCGCCGAAGTCCTGGCGGATCAGCGTATTCAGACGGCTGCGCAATGCTCGTACGCCGGCATCGGTCGCGAACGCACCGGATGCACCGTTGCTGGCCACATCGACTTTCGTCAGCGAGTCCAGCGCCTTCGTCAGCACGTTGTAGGCATCGACGAACTTCTGCACGTTTGCGGCCGTGCCGCCTGCATCGGCGGCAACCGTCAGTGCCACGGGTGTATCGCCGGGCGCCATCGCCCGTGTAAACGTCACGCTGACCCCCTCGATCGCGGTAAACGTATTGCTCGCCTGCTGCAGCTGGAGGCCGCCCTGCCCGCCCAACCACACGATGGCATCGCGTGCCGCGACGAGTTCCTGAGGTGCCTGCAACGCATCCTTCAATGCCCCGGCCGGCAAGGCACTGGTATCCAGACTGATCGCCTGATCTGCACCGGTGCTGCCGGAAGACAGCAGCAGTCGGCTCTGACCATCCGTGTTCATCACGGACGCCGTCACCTTGCCCTGGTTGCCTTCCGCCTGGTTGATGGCGCGGGCGATCTCGGCTTGCGAAATCGAGCCGTCCCCGTCGGTGTCCGCGCCGACCAGGTTGATGTTGAAGCTGCTGCCATCGGCAAGTTGCACCGTCAGCGGCCCGCCGAGAGCGACGGGCACGGCGGGCAGGTCTTCGAAGGCCAACTGGTGCGCTGTGGCAAGCTGCTCCACATGGAACGAATACGTGCCGGGCTGCGCCTTCGAGGATGCCGAAGCCGTCGCAATGGCAGTGTTGTCCAACGTGGCCGAGAACTCGCGCATGCCTTTGGTGCCGGACGCCGACGACAGCCCGGCGAGCGCCGTGTCGAACGTGCTCAGTGCGGACCTCAGCGTGTTCAGCGCCGTCGAGGTGCGCTGCGCAGCCTGCGTGCGCGCCGCCAGCTGCTCCTGGGTCGATTGCACATAAGCACTCGCCAGTTGCGAGGCGATGGTCACGGGATCGAAATCAGTCATGGCGCGCCCTCCTTCGAGGCAACAGGATCGACTGTGTCAGAGCGACCAGATTGCTTCGAAACTGAAATCCCGGCCGGGGCTTGCCATGCCGATTCGTGGGCAGACGGATCATTCGCGGCCCCTCATCCAGACCTGTGCAGCCATCTCGTCCGCGCGCTTCTGTTCTCGTACGATGCCCGAGCGTTGGAGCGCACAGTGCTCACGCTGCAGCACTTGCCCGAGTCCCTGCTGCCGGCGCGCGGCCTCGATCATCTGCCGCCGGGTATGCGCCAGATCGGATTCATGCAGCGCGAGATCCTGCCGATGAGCCTGCGCCAGCCGCATCACGCCCAGCTTGTAACCACCGCAGTTCAGCGACAGCGCCGGCGAAAGCACCGCGTTCTCCGCGAACGGTCCGCCGCTGGGTCCGCTGCTGACGCACAGCTGTTCGAGGCGTGCCAGGTTCGCCAGGTAGCGCTGGCGTATCGCAAACTTGCCGGTCAGCTCGGCACCCAGGCGATCGACATCCTGCTCGCGCAGCACGTTCAACCGTGACAGTTGTTTCAGCCGCGGAGTTTTCTTCATGCCATCAGCTCCTCGAGGGCCGTGATGGTCGCGGCCAACGGAGCCGCCTCGCGTGTTCCCTGGTGCAGGAAGGCCTCGATGCGCGGATACAGCGCCACGGCGCGATCCATCTGCGGATCCGCGCCGGCGACGTAGGCGCCCAGCGGCAGCAGATCGCGCACTTGTGCGTGACGCGCCGCCATCGCCTTGAGCTCGCGGGCTGCGTTCTGGTGTGCATGACTGGTGACCAGCGCCATGCAGCGGCTGATGGACTGCGCGATGTCGATCGCAGGATAGTGCCCCCGCTCGGCAAGCTCGCGTGTCAGCACGATGTGGCCATCGAGGATCGCGCGCGACGTATCCACGACCGGGTCCTGCTGGTCATCCCCCTCGGCCAGTACGGTGTAGATCGCGCTCATGCTGCCGTCGTGCCGCTCGCCGTTGCCGGCCGTTTCGACGAGCTGGGGCAGAAGACTGAAGACCGAGGGCGGATACCCCCGTGTCGCGGGCGGCTCGCCCAGGGCCAGCGCGACCTCGCGCCTGGCCATCGCATAGCGGGTGAGCGAATCGACCAGCAGCAACACGTCCTTGCCCTGGTCTCGAAAATACACGGCGATCGAGTGGCACAGCTCGGTCGCACGCAAGCGCATCAATGGAGATTCGTCCGCCGGCGCGATCACGACCACGGCACGCTTCAGTCCCGCCTCGCCCAGTGACAGATCGATGAACTCGCGCACCTCCCGGCCGCGCTCGCCGATGAGGCCCACCACCACCACATCGGCGATGGTCTGGCGTGTGATCAGGCCGAGCAGCACGCTCTTGCCGACGCCGCTGCCTGCCATCAGGCCCACGCGCTGTCCCTTGCCCAGCGTGAGCACTGCGTTGATGGCGCGCACTCCCACGTCGAGCGGCTCCTTGACGGGGCGTTTCCTCAGCGGATCGACCCGGGGCGGCTGCGGATCCAGGACATGCTCGCCGCCGAGGCGTCCGCGTCCGTCCACCGGTTCGCCCAGGCCGTTCACGATGCGTCCCATCCAGCCGTTGCCGATGCGCACGGCATCGCGTTCCTGCTGCGGCAATACGCGCGCGCCCGTAGCCAGGCCTTCCGGATTCTTGAACGGCATGAGGAACGAGACGTCGCCGCGAAAACCCACGACCTGCGCATCGATCCACTCGCCCCGTCCGGTCTCCACGCTGCAGCGCTGACCGGTACGCAGCGCGCAACCCATGCTTTCGAGCAGCAGCCCCGACGCGCCGACCAGGCGGCCGGTCGGCGTCGCGACCGGCACCGCATCGATCTGTAGTGTGCGCAAGACCTCGCTGATCATGCGGCATCCTCGATCGGCGCCGTAGCGGCACGTTTGGCGCCCCGGCCCGCGGCCGCTTTCCGGGCGCCGCCCTTGGTTGCAGAACCGCGCGCACCGGCATCGCAATTCTCGGCATCCTGGGCTACGTCTTGGACCACGTCCTGATCCACACCTTGGGTTACATCCTGACCCGCTCCTTGACCGACGTCTTGCGTCGCGCCGTTTTGGACGTCCGCATCGCCGTCTCGGGCAGTGCCCGCACGAGTCACTGCATCAGAATCGTCGGAGGCCTGCTCACGGTCAGCGGATTGCGGCAGCAATTGCGTGCTGATCTGCTCCATGCACCTGTCCAGGCGCTGGCGGCAACCGGCATCCGCTTCGTGACTGCCGGCACGCACGCGACATTCTCCCGGCTCCAGCCGCGCATCGGGCAGCAACTTCCAGGAAGCCGCGTGGGAATGATCTATCTCCAGAATCCGCTGCAGATCGGTCTCATTCAAATAAACCTCGATCGAGCCGTCCGGCACGGACGGCATGGTCGACAGCGTCTCGTCCACCAGCGCCAGCAGCTGCGCCGGCTGCAGCGCCAGCTCGCAGCGGATCACCTGGCGGGCCACCTTGGCGACCAATTCGACGACTTCCTTGCGCAGCGCTGCCTGATAATCGCTTTGCAGCTGGGTCAGGCTTTCGAACATGGACTGCAGCGGCGCCGCCAGCGTTTCGAAATGCTCGCGCACCTCCTGGCGGGCATGCTCACGGCCCAGCGCGCGGCCTTCCTCCAGCCCCTGGGCAAGCCCCTGCTCCCGTCCTTCGCGCAGTCCGCTTTCCTGTCCGTCGCGATAACCACACGCCATGCCCTGTTGGAAGCCCTCCGCCAGCGACGCTCGGTATCCGGGCACGCCGGAGCGCCGGGCCTCGCTGTCGGGCAGATCCCCCAGCGGCGTGAAGCGATGCGCGCGCCAGTGCTTCATTCCACCACCGCTTCGGCAAACAGCTGCATTTCGATCTCGCCTTCGTCGGCCATCGCCTTGGCTCGCGCCATGATCTCCTGGCGTGTCTGGTCGATGCGGCTACGTGGCACCGGTCCCGCGCGGCGAATCATGTCCTGGAACGTCTGCGCCTGACGGCGCGGCATGACGCGCAGGACCGCCTCGCGCAACTGCGGCTCCGCGCCCTTCAACGCGATCGCCCACTGCTCCAGCGGTACGACCTCGATGATGCGTAGCAAGGTTTCATCGCTCTGCCTGGACAGAATGAAGAAGTCGTACATGCGCCGTTCGACCTCGTCCATGATCGTCGTGTCACGCGCACGTAGCTGTTCCATCATGCTCGCGCGATCGCCCGAAACTCGATTGAGAATTTCGGCCACCTGACGCACGCCCTCCACGCTGGCGCTTTGCAACCCCAGACTCTCCAGGCAGCGCTCCACCACCTCATCCAGTTCCAGCAGCAGATCGCGATCGATCTCGTTCAGGCGCGCCATCCCGAGCAGCACCTGCTCGCGCACCTGCGCCGGCAGCGCCGACACGACATCTCCGGCCAAGGCCGGCGGCAGGAACGCCAGGAACACGGTCTGCATACGCACGTGCTCCTGGCCGATGCGTTCGGCCAGCCAGCGCGGTGAAGCCCATTGCAGCCTGGCCATCTTGGGACGGATCGCATCGCCGTAGATGCTGTTGAGCACGCTGTTGGCAATGTCACTGCCCAGCGCCATGTCGAGCGAGCGCTTGAGGTAGGAGCGCGACGCGCCATGTACGCCGCTTTGCTCGCGATAATCATCGAAGAAGCTCTGCAGCGAATGACGTACGGAATCCACCTTGATGCCGCTGATGCGCGACATCACCTGGGTCACGTCCAGCAGTTCCTCGCGAGACAGGCAGCGCAGCACCGCGGCAGCGGGTTCCTCCCCCATGCTCAGCAACACGATGGCGGCGCGTTCCAGCGGAGTGGACATGCTGCTGTTCAGATCAGACATTCTTCTGGACCCATTGTTTGACGACCTCGGCCACGCGTTCGGGCTCCTTGGCGGCAAGAACCTTCAGGTGATCGACCATGACGTCCACGGGCGAGCCGGGCGGCGGCAGGTCGTAGTCCTCCAGTAGCGCGCCGACCGGCAAGGACTGGCGCGAACCCGCGGAAACCGCGTCCGCGAGTTGTGGACCGGATGCACCCGCACCCTCCAACGCCGCCGCGGGTTCGACAACATCCGCCTCCACCGGCGTGGGCGCCGGCGCAGGCAGTGCCAGACGTTGCCGGGCCAGCTTCAGCATCGGGCGCAGTACCAGCAGGAACAACAGCAAGGCCAGAACGGCGTAGGACAACCAGGTACCGAGGTCGATGACGTTCTCGCGCTGCTGCCACCACGGCTGCGGGGGAGGCGACCCCGGGAAAGCAAGCGTGGAAATCTCCAGGGTATCGCCGCGCGCCGCATCGATCCCCAGACCGCTGCGCAGGATGCGCGCCACATCGGCAAGTTGCTGCTCGCTCCAGGCTGCCGCCCCGCCCGGTGCCGCAGCCGCATTGAGCACGACAGCGACATTCAGCTTGCGCAGGCGACTGCGGCCGCGTTGGATCTGGGTGATGCTGCGGTCGTACGCATACTGGCGGGTGGCAGCGTTTCTCTGGGCACTGCTCGTCGCGTCTTCGCCATCCGCCTGGTTTTCGTTTTGTGCATTCGCCGCCACAACCGGACGGTTGCTCAGCGAGCCGGGTACGCCCAGGGCCAATGGATCCCGATCGAGTTCCTCGCGCAGCGCTTCGCTGGTGATTTTGGGCGTATCGCCGTAGTGTTCGTGCGTCTCCTGGATACGATCGTTGTCGACATCCGCCGTGATACTGACCCGGAAGTTCTCATCGCCGAGAATCGGCGCCAGCAGATCGCGCACGTTGCGGCGGGTCGCTTCCTCGTGATGGCGGGCCGCCTCGCTGCCGGACCCGGCCTCGAAGCCATCTGCCAGATCCACCCGCGCCGACAGCAGGCGTCCGGCCTGATCGATCAGAGCTACGCGCGACGGATCCAATCCCGCCGTACTGCCGGATACCAGGTTGACGATCGCCGCGATCTGCTCATCTTCCAGATGGCGGCCAGGCTTGAGCGCCAGCACCACGGATGCAGAGCTTTTCTCGCTCCCCGTAACGACAAAGGATGCGCTGCGCGGGATCGAAACATGCACGCGCGCGGAATCGACCGCATCGATGGACATGATGCTGCGCGCAAGATCGCCTTCCAGGCCGCGCCGGAAACGCACATCCTGGACGAACTGACTGACGCCCAGGGGATCATCGTTGTCCACCAGTTCCAGACCGGCGGGCAGCTGCGCCACGACACCCTTCGCGGCCAGCAGCATGCGAACTTCGCCCAGCCGGGTGCCTGGAACCATGACCTGGCCGCTGTCCGGATGCACTCGATAAGGAACGCCGGCGCCTTCGAGCGTCGCCATGAGTTCGGCGGCCGGCACGTTCTCGCGCGCACCGAATAGAGGCTTGTAGGACGCGTTGTCGCGCCACATGAACATCAGTACCAGCAAGGTAATACCGGCGGCGAGCGCCGCAATGGGCAGCAGGCCCCTAAGTACGTCCACCGCTGAGGAACTCGTCGCTCCATTCGTGGTACGTAGTCGGGCCAGCAAGGCTTTGAGCTTTGCGGACAAGTGCTTACTCCAGTGACAAACGACTAGAGTTGCAGCTTGATGAGGTCTTCCATCGCGCCGACGACCTTATTACGTGCCTGCATCAGCATGGAGAAGGACAGGCTGGCTTGCTGACTCGCCAGCATGGCGCCCACGAGGTCGTCGCTGCGTCCGCTGTCGACCGCCGCCATCTTCTCGCCGGCGAGCCGATCCTGCTCGTTCACGCCCAGGATCATCTGCCGGAATCCTTCGCCCAACCCGGTTGCAGTGTCGCTGCCGAGGTTCGGCACGATTGCGGGCCTGATACCCGACCCGATGCCCGATGATGACAAGGACTGCGCGTCTGCTGCGATCCTAGCCAGCGATGCGCCGATCGACGCACCCATTCCATTTTCCATGCGGCCCCCGCTCCAGTGGCTGTAACAAACCGCGTTTCGCGTACCTCGCCCGAAGGAGGCGAGTAGCGAATCGCGCCGGTACTCCCGACATCGAATCACGGTATCGAGGAATGACCTCCTACCGGTACCGGCTATCGACGACCCTGTACGAGCATTGAGTGCCTTTGGACGATTTCGCCAACCAGTGCTCACAAAAACGGTGCTGCCTCATACGTTCCATTCAGAGGCGTTCATCCATACCCTTAAAAATACTCTCGACATGAATTTAAATATTTTGTTGATGCATCAATGGTGGTCTTGATTTGCTGAAATATTCTATTAACAGAATGCATCAGCAGCCGTGACAGAACGCATTCATGGCTTTGACAGAATGCATGCGTCAGAGCGCCTCGACGTATCGCGCCTCGATAAGTCCGTCGATTCAGCTGCCGACTTATTGCGCATCATCTGCTGCGGCGAAACACGCGAATGAAGCTTCGTCACGAGGTCGCGAGAATCGTTCCAATCGACAGCGCCATTTCCCTGTGCCTAAAGATTTTCTCTCGCGCCCCGATACACGCAGGCGGCCCTGGAATTTTTCTGGATCCTTTCACCTGAGCAAGCCGTACGAGACATGGTGACAATGACACGCACGGACGCCACGAACCGCGTCAGAACTCATCAAGCGCTCGTTCC
>Ga0265293_10011767_pt1 | contig 11794 bp, 8 predicted proteins | sample Munlanlewell138R_FD_192505 | JGI IMG/M metagenome (GOLD analysis project Ga0265293, IMG submission 192505) | Leachate microbial communities from a municipal landfill in Southern Ontario, Canada - Leachate well 138R | ecosystem: Engineered > Solid waste > Landfill > Unclassified | place: Canada... | reverse complement strand
CGCGACGCGATCCGCCGCATGGGCGGGGACCCGAAGCGGATCAACCCGCTGCAGCCTGTCGACCTGGTCATCGACCACTCGGTGCAGGTGGACAGCTTCGGCTCGAGCGAGTCGTTCCGGCGGAACGTGGAGTTGGAATTCCAGCGGAACCGGGAACGGTACGCGTTCCTTCGCTGGGGTCAGCAGGCGTTCAACAACTTCCGGGTGGTGCCGCCAGGGACGGGTATCGTCCACCAGGTGAACCTCGAGTATCTCGCGAGCGTTGTGTTCCAGAAGGATGAGGATGGGAAGCGTATCGCATACCCGGACACGCTCGTAGGGACGGACTCTCACACGACGATGATCAACGGGCTCGGCGTGCTCGGCTGGGGCGTAGGCGGGATCGAGGCGGAGGCCGCGATGCTTGGCCAACCGGTTTCGATGCTCATCCCCGAAGTGGTCGGCTTCAAGATCACCGGACAGCTCCCGGAAGGGGCGACCGGTACCGACCTCGTGCTCACGGTGACCCAGATGCTGCGGGAGAAGGGCGTCGTCGGGAAGTTCGTCGAGTTCTATGGGCGGGGGCTTGCGTCGCTGCCGCTGGCGACGCGGGCGACCATCGGGAACATGTCACCGGAATACGGCGCGACGATGGGCTTCTTCCCGGTGGACGCAGAGACGCTGCGCTACTTGCGCTTCACGGGCCGAAGCGAGGAGTCTGTCGAGCTGGTCGAGCGGTACTGCAAGGCGCAGGGGCTGTTCCGGACGGACGACACGCCAGACCCGCTGTTCTCCGACACGCTTGAGCTGGACCTTGCGGATGTGAAGCCATCGATTGCGGGGCCGAGGCGGCCACAGGACCGCGTGCCGCTTGCGGCTTCGAAGACGGAGTGGCGGCGGAGCCTGGCGAGCATGGTCGACGAGAGCACCGATTGGGACACGGTGAAGGTCGAGGGCTGGCTCACGGGCGAAGAGCCGGACCGTGGCGCAGATGGGCTGGGCTCGTTGACCGCCCGGACGAAGGTGCAGGAGAACGGTCACTCCTTTGACCTCGGGCACGGGTCGGTGATCATCGCGGCGATCACGAGCTGCACGAACACGTCGAACCCGGAAGTGATGCTCGGCGCCGGGCTGCTGGCGAAGAAGGCAGTGGAACGCGGCCTCCAGCGGAAGCCATGGGTGAAGTCGAGCCTGGCGCCCGGCTCCAAGGTGGTGACCGACTACCTTGAGGAAGCCGGAGTGGCCCCGTATCTCGATGCGCTCGGGTTCCAGACCGTGGGCTACGGCTGCACGACGTGCATCGGGAACTCGGGACCGGTAGCCGAGCCGATCAGTGCGGCGGTGCATGACTCGAACCTGGTGGCCGTGGCGGTACTGTCGGGCAACCGCAACTTCGAGGGCCGCATCAACCCGGATGTGCGGGCAAACTACCTTGCGTCGCCGCCGCTGGTGGTGGCCTATGCGCTCGCGGGGACGATGGACATCGACTTCGCGACGGAACCGGTGGGCCAGGACCAGGACGGGCAGCCGGTGTTCCTGCGCGACATCTGGCCGACGCAACAGGAGATCTCCGAGGCGATCCAGAACTCGGTGCGGTCGGAGATGTTCCGGCAGCAGTACGGCGCGGTCTTCGAGGGTGATGAAACCTGGCGGGCGCTGGACGTGCCGAGTGGCGAACTGTATGCGTGGGACCCGCAGTCGACGTACGTCAAGAATCCACCGTACTTCGACGACATGACGCGCGAGCCAGCGCCGCTGCAGGACATCAACGGCGCGCGGGTGCTGGTGATGGTGGCCGACTCGGTGACGACGGACCACATCTCGCCGGCGGGGAACATCAGTGCGACTTCGGCCGCCGGCCAGTACCTGATTGAGCGGGGCATTGAACGGGCCGACTTCAACTCGTATGGGTCGCGGCGCGGCAACCACGAAGTGATGATGCGGGGCACGTTCGCGAACATCCGGCTTCGCAACCAGATGGCGCCGGGCACGGAAGGTGGGCTCACGCAGCACGTTCCGTGCAACGAGCAGATGAGCATCTTCGACGCAGCGGAGCGGTACAAGTCGGAGGGAGTGCCCACGCTCGTGCTGGCGGGCAAGGAGTACGGCAGCGGGTCGTCGCGCGACTGGGCGGCGAAGGGTCCGATGCTGCTGGGCATCCGCGCGGTTATCGCGGAGTCGTACGAGCGCATCCACCGCAGCAACCTCGTTGGCATGGGCGTGCTGCCGCTGCAGTACCGGGCGGGCGAGACGCGCGAGTCGCTGGGCCTGACCGGGCGTGAGTCGTTCGCGATTAGTGGTATCGCCGAGGACCTCGCGCCGGGCAAGACCGTGACGGTAACGGCGACAGGGGACGATGGCTCGACGAAGACGTTCCAGGCAGTGGTGCGAATCGACACACCGGTGGAGTTGGACTACTACCGGCACGGCGGCATCTTGCAGTACGTGCTGCGGCAGCTGGTTGCGCAGTAGCCCTCCGGCTGCCTGTTCCTACCACAGTGGGGGCCTCGGCCCCGGCCCCCGCTCCCATGCGGTGGGGGCCTCACCCCCGCCCCTCTCCCATCGCGGTGGGGGACCTCACCCCCGGCCCCGCTCCCACTGTGGTGGAAGCCCCTCACCTCTGGCCCCTCTCCCACTGGGGTGGGAGAGGGGAGAATGAAAACGAACACACGCGCGAAGAGGCGCGCTTGGAAGGAAAACTGAATGGCGAAAATCAAGGTGGTGAACCCGGTCGTCGAGCTCGACGGGGACGAGATGACACGGATCATCTGGCAGTTCATCAAGGACCGGCTCATCCTGCCGTACCTCGATATCCAGCTGGACTACTACGACCTGGGCATCGAACACCGGGACGCGACGAACGACCAGGTGACGATCGATGCGGCAAACGCGATCAAGAAGCACGGCGTGGGCGTGAAGTGCGCGACCATCACGCCGGATGAGGCGCGCGTCGAAGAGTTCAACCTGAAGCAGATGTGGAAGTCGCCCAACGGAACGATTCGGAACATCCTTGGCGGCGTTGTCTTCCGGGAGCCGATCGTCTGTTCGAACATCCCGCGGTTGGTGCCGGGCTGGAAGAAGCCGATCGTCATCGGCCGCCATGCGCACGGGGACCAGTACAAGGCGACGGACTTCGTCGTCCCGGGCGCGGGCACCGTGAGCATCACCTACACGCCGGAGGGCGGTGGTGAGCCGGTGACGTACGAAGTCGCGAAGTACGGTGCCGACGGTGGCGTCGCGATGGGCATGTTCAACTACGACGACTCGATCCGCGATTTCGCGCGCGCATCGATGCGGTACGCGCTGCAGCGGGAGTGGCCGCTCTACCTTTCGACGAAGAACACGATTCTGAAGGCCTATGACGGGCGCTTCAAGGACATCTTCCAGGAAGTGTTCGACGCGGAGTTCGCGCAGGAGTTCGCGGCGAAGGGCATCACCTACGAGCACCGGCTCATCGACGACATGGTGGCGCAGGTCCTGAAGTGGGAAGGCGGCATCGTGTGGGCGTGCAAGAACTACGACGGTGATGTGCAGTCGGACACGGTGGCGCAGGGCTTCGGCTCGCTTGGCCTGATGACCTCTGTGCTGCTGACGCCGGACGGCAAGACGATGGAGGCGGAAGCGGCGCACGGGACGGTGACGCGGCACTACCGCCAGCACCAGCGCGGCGAAAAGACGTCGACGAACCCGATCGCGTCGATCTTCGCGTGGACGCGGGGCCTGGCGCATCGCGGCAAGCTGGACAACACGCCGGAGGTGACGCGGTTCGCGGAGACGCTGGAGCAGGTCTGCGTGGAGGCGGTGGAAGGCGGCGAGATGACGAAGGACCTGGCGATGTTGATCGGCCCGCAGCAGGAGTGGCTGACGACGGAGGAGTTCCTCGCGGCATTGGACCGGCGGCTGCAGGAGAAGATGGCGGGCTAGCTGCCCGCGATCGGCGCTCATCCCCAAGCCCCCTCTCCCACTGCGGTGGGGAGGGGGTTTTGTTTGTGTGCCCGGCCCGTGCTGCGGGTGGAAAAACGGTGACAGCGGGCGGGAGCCCTTTAGCGGGCGGTGCGAGGGCCGAACTTGCTGATAGCTCCATTAACGTGGCGCAACCCGACCCAAGCGGGACGACTGGCAACCGGATGGAGAACCGGGCGCGAGGGTGACAACGCGAGGGAATGGCTCAAGAAGGGCCGGGGAGACACGGGAAGCCTACGCCGTGGGGGCAATCACCCGGGGAAGACCCCAAAACGAGAGGTAGGAAGCACACCATGTCGAAGATTCGCAACTGGGCACTCGAGAAGTACGTCGCCGTCCAGGCGCGCCGCAACGAGGAAGAGGGCCAGGGCCTGGCTGAATACGGCCTGATCCTTGCGCTTATCGCGGTGGTCGCGATCGGTGCCCTGCAGCTCCTCGGTGGCAACATTAGCAGCCACCTGAACACGCTTGCGAACGTGATGACTCCGTAAGTCAGGACGCACAGAAAGGGGGCGCGGTGAGTCGACAGACTTACGCGCGCCCCTTTTCTCATTTCACGCATCGACGCAGCAGGGGTTCCCATGGCAACAGCGCTTCGGAAGATGATTCGGCCCCGCCTGGACCTTCGGTCTCGCCTTACGCAATGGCGGGAGACGGAGGCCGGGCAGTCGCTGGTCGAATTTGCCATGGTCCTGCCGATGTTTTTGCTCATGCTGTTCGCCCTTGTCGACTTTGGGCGCGGCTTCTACACGTGGTTGGTCGTCACGAATGCGGCGCGCGAAGGTGCGCGGGCGGCTGCGGTCCAACTGGATCAGCCGGCTGTGTACGACAAGATCTACAACAGCTTCTGTGACAGCTACCCGAGCAATTGTTCCCTGGAACCGGGGCGAATGAGTATCACGCCCAACAACATCCAGGGGAGGCGCGGGGAAGAAGTCACGATCCGCATCGCATACGACTTTGGTTACGTGACGCCGATTGGGGACATCTTGAGGTTCGTCAGCGGCGGAACGCTAACGGAGCCAACAATCACGGCAACCTCATCGATGCGCCTGGAGTAGCACCTCACCTCACGGCTGCTCCCGGCGACAAAGGGCAATCCCATGTTGAACCGAATACGGGAGCTTCTCCGCTCGGACGAGCGGGGGCAGGCTCTGGTGCTCTTCGCTGGCGGGCTCGTGGCATTTCTTGCGCTGGTCGGCCTGAGCATCGACGTCGGGCGCTATGTTTGGGCGCGGACGCAGATCCAGGCGGCGGTCGACTCGGCAGCGTTGGCGGCAGCACAAAGCATGCCGAATGGTACGAGCGAAGCGGGCGATTACGCGCGCCAATACTGGCAGAACAACAACGATTTCATCGAGCGGCACGCGGAGAACGTGAACTTCGCGGTCACGTTCCCGGATGGGAACAGGGCAGTGAAGGTGGAGGCCACGGCGGACATTCCAACGTGGTTCTTGCGTCTTGTCGGCCTGGAAAGCTGGCGAGTGGGAGCGAGCGGTCGAGCGGAAGCGCAGGTGCTGGACATCGCGGTGGTGCTCGATATCTCTGGTTCGATGTGCTACGACACGTTCATCCAGGCGGAATCGGCGCAGAACGTGCTGATGAGCCCGGGGCTCGACGGACGGCTCCCGCGACTCACGGAAGCGATAGCGCCGGGCGGTGGAAGCACCATCGACATCAAGCTCGATAGTGTCGCCATCTTCAACAGCACGAGCTCTTCGACGAACAACGCGAACTTTGGCTACAGCAGCAGCGATCGGTATTACAGCCGGACGATCTCCGGGCGAAGCGGGATCATCGCGATCCATTCGGGGCTCAACGGGAGCGGGTCGTATGAGCTGTTCAAGATCAATTCGATCGACAGCGCCAGGAAGACGCTGAACGTGACACGGGCCCAGCGGAACAACTTCACCGGCGGTTCGACTTCGAAGATGGCGCACCCTGCCGGGGCGGAGGTCTGGGCGAATCGCGTGGGCTGCGACCGGGCGGCGAGGGCTGCTTCGGACGGGCCGTTCCTTCCGTACGACCCGGCAATGTCGGCGGCGACCTACTTCACGACGCTGTTCAACCCGGCCTACGACAAGATCGGTGTGGCGCAATTTTCGACCCGAGCAGCCGCGAACCTGGGCTTATCGTCGAACTTCGGCACAGTGCGGAACGCGATCGCGGGCCTGGACTTCCCGGAGGGGAACACGAACATCGCGCACGGGCTCGCCCAGGGCCGCAACATCGTGAACGGTCCCGGGAAGCGGCCCAACGCGGTCCGGGTGATCGTGCTGCTGACGGACGGGATCGCGAACCAGTATTGCGGGAGCAGCAGTTATAGCTGGTCCAGCTATTCCGGTTCGTGCAGCTCGAATGCGAACAACGTCTCGCGGGCCGTCTCGCATGCGGAGTTGGTGGCGAACGCGATCGGCGGCGACGACACGCTCATCTACACGATCGGGCTGGGCTACGACGTGGATGGCGACTTCCTGCGGGATATCGCCCGGCGCGGAGGCGGGAGCTACTACTTCTCGCCCACGACGGCGGAGCTCGACGCCGCGTTCCGCGCGATCGCCGACGAGACGCACATCGCGCTGACCCAATAAGCGAGGACGCCGGGGCGGCGAAAGGCGAAGGCCGGCTGGTCCGGTCTTTCGCCTTTTGGCCCCCCAGGGCTCTCCCTCCCCTTTGGGCGGGGGCTCTGACGGTCGATACAGCAAGGGGAGGAGTATCCACGTGGCACGATCAATGGCGACGACAGCGGCAGGTTCGAGCCGGAACAAGGGCGTGCTCATGCTCGCGCTCGTGTTCGGCATCCTTAGCGCGGCACTGATGTTCGCATTCCTGAATGCGAAGAGCGGTGACGACGGTCTCGACGAGCAGCTGGGGGCGACTGCGGGTGCGGAGTCGGTGGTGGTGCTGACGCGGGACGTGGCAGCCGGCGAGAAGATCACGTCGGACATGCTGACGACGCGGACGATCCCTGGGGGCGCGCTGCTGCCCGGCCGCGTGGTCGAAATGGACCAGGTGATCGGCAAGGTGGCGACGACGCCGCTGTTCGCAGGCGAGCAGGTCATCGACGCGAAGGTGACGACGTACGAGGGCCAGAACACGCTGGCGTTCAAGGTGCCGGCGGGAATGCGTGCCCTTTCGCTGCAGGTGCCGCACGAGGCGTGGATCACCGGCGGCCTCCCGCAGCCGGGCGACCGGGTGGACATCATGGGCATCACAACGCTCATGAAGACGGACCCGCTTACCGGCGAGGAGAAGCCGGACGTGGTGGCCGGGATGATCGCGCAGGACATCGAGGTGCTCGCTGTCTCGCAGACGCTGGTGAAGAAGTTGGTGAACACCGACGTGCAGGCGGGGCCCGAGGGCTCGGGCGATCCGAGCAGCACGGCGGCTGCAGGAGCGGATAACGTCATTGCCGCGAGCGCACCGGTGGGGAACCCGGGCGAGGATGCCGACACCTACCAGGGAGCGATCTCGATCACGCTGGCGTTGCCACCAGACCAGGCAGCCAAGGTCGCCATTATCGACGCGATGGAAGACAGCCAGGGCCAGTACCGGATTCTCGTCCGCCAGAAGGGCGATTCGGCGCCAATCGATGGGCAACAGGTCTGGTCGTTGGATGAAGTGTTTCCGACAAGGTAACTAACTGCATTGCGTTGCGCCGGTCTGGTCACCGGCGCGGCGCCGATTCTGCGACGCCCGGGTGGGGGCCGCACGGAACGGTGGAGGACGACATGGCGAGGGTACCGCAGGTCATCGTGGTGGACCCGGACCGCGAAAGCAGCGCGGAGATCCAGAAGATGCTGAGCATGCTGGGTTTCGCGGTCATCGCGAGCGCCGGGTATGGCGTGGAGGCGTTCACACTGGCGTTTCAGCTTCGGCCGGATGTTGTGCTGATGCGCATCGAGGAGCCGCTCGTGCGGCCGGTGCAGACGCTTTCGCGGCTGAACGACGGGATGCCGGACTTGCCGATCGTGGTCTTCTCGACGGAGGCGAACATCCGGCTGATGCGCCAATCGATGGTGTCCGGCGCGTCGGACTACCTCCAGGAGCCGCTCGACCCGTCAGAGCTCGAGTCGTCGATCATTCGCGTTCTCGAAAAGAAAGAGCGCGAGGGGATGCGGCGGCGCGGCGAGCTGGACGACCCGATCCCGCAGGGGACGATCGTGACGGTGTTCGGCGCGAAGGGCGGCATCGGGAAGACGACGATTTCGTCGAACCTCTCCGTGGCCCTGGCGATGGAAGCACACCAGACGGTGGCGCTCGTGGACATGGACACGCGCTTTGGCGACGTCGCGATCACGATGGACATCCCGGTGGAGCGGTCGATCGCGGACCTTGCGCGCAACCTGGACAACGTGGACCGGGTGACATTGAAGGACTACCTGGTCCAGCACGACTCGGGGGTGCGGATCCTGCCGGCGCCGACGCGGCCGAGCGACTGGCGAAACCTGAGTGCCCGGCACATCCGGGATGTCGTCGATGTGTTGGCACAGACGCACGACTTCGTGGTGCTGGATACGCCGGGGACCTTCAACGAAATCGTGGCAGCAGCGATCGAAGTGGGAACGATGATCCTGCTGGTCACGACGCTGGACATGGCGAGCATCAAAGACACGGTGCTCGCGCTGGAGATGCTGCACGAGCGGTTCGGGAACGACGAAGAGCGGATCAAGGTGGTGTTGAACCGGGCGGGAGTGGATACGGGTGTGCGCGAGCAGGACGTCGCGCGGACGTTGGATTCGCCGCTGTGGTGGCGCATCCCGCATGACAACGAAGTGGTGAAGGCGGCGCAACTTGGTCGGCCAATTGTGCAGAGCCGGCCGAACAGCAAGGCGGCGAGCGAAATCAAGGAGATCGCACGGGCGCTTGCCGGCGTGCGGAACCGGCAGAAGACGCAGAAGAAGGGCGGGGGCCTCGGCTGGTTACGCCCGCTCTTCCGGAAGAGCGCATAGGAACGACGAGGCGAGAGGAGTTTCGCAATGGCGGACGAGTACGAGGGCAAGCCGGAAGCGGATGGCGGGCGGACATTTGGATGGTCGAGCGCCCGGCGCCGGCTGGGCGGGCCGCCGCCGGAGCTTCGCCCCGTGGAGGACCGGTTCAGCAACGAAGCTCCGCCGCCGAATACCCCTGCGCCACCGCGATTGCGGCCATCGGGGCAGCTCAAGCTCCGCTCCGGGTGGGGAGTGGCGGAAGACGTGCCAAACCGGGCGAGTGCCGGCAACGCGGCCCCGGAGGCGCCGGCGGCCGGCAACCCGCCGGTATTCCTTCGGCCGGAGCGCCGCACCCTGCCTCCTTCGAACCAGCCCGGCCCTGCGGCGGGCGCGGCAGCCGCTGCACCGGCACCCCGGCGGCGGCCCGAACAGCAGGCGCCAGCGGGCAATCCGCAGGCTGAGCTGACGAAGGTGCGGCTGCACGAGCTCCTGATCGAGGAGCTGGAACATGGGAGCCTGGAAGGGCTGCCCGCAAGCCAGCAGCGGGATGCAGTGGCAAAGGCGGCGCGGGAGCTGATCGCGCAGGAAGGCCTACCGCTGGGCGGGATGAGCCGCGACGAACTCATCGAGGCGGTTGTCGACGAAGTCCTCGGTCTCGGGCCCCTGGAACCACTCCTTCGCGACCCATCGGTCAGCGAAGTGATGGTGAACGACATCGAGAAGATCTACTACGAACAGGAAGGGCGGATCTTCCGAAGCCCGGCGCGGTTCCGCGACAAGGCGCACGTGATGCGCATCATCGAACGGATTGTGGCGCCGCTGGGCCGCCGCATCGACGAGTCGAGCCCGATGGTGGACGCGCGCCTGCCGGACGGTTCGCGCGTGAACATCACCATCCCGCCGGCTTCGCCCAAAGCGCCGAGCATCACGATCCGGAAGTTCCGGGCGGACAAGATGCGGATGGCCGACCTGATCCAGGTCGGGGCGCTGAGCGAGGCGACCGCGGAGTTCCTTTCGATGTGCGTTCGAGCGCACATGAACATCATCATTAGCGGTGGTACGGGCACCGGTAAGACGACGATGCTGAACGCCCTCTCGGCGTTCATCCCGAACACCGAACGGATTATCACGATCGAAGACCCGGCGGAACTTCGGCTCCAGCAGGACCACGTGATCACGCTGGAAGCGCGGCCGGCGAGCATCGAGGGGAAGAACCAGATCAAGCAGCGGGACCTGGTGAAGAACTGCCTTCGCATGCGACCCGACCGCATCATCGTTGGCGAGGTCCGCGGCGAAGAGTGTTTCGACATGCTGCAGGCGATGAACACGGGCCACGATGGGTCGATCTCGACGATTCACGCGAACACCCCGCGGGACGCGCTCGCGCGGCTGGAGAACATGGTGCTCATGGCGGGGATGGACCTGCCCGCCCGGGCGATCCGAGAACAGATCGCGTCGGCGATCCACCTGTTCATCCAGGTGAGCCGGCTGCAGGACGGTTCGCGGAAGATCACCCACGTGACTGAGATCAGCGGCATGGAGGGTGACACCATCACGCTGCAGGACATCTTCCTGTTCAAGCTCGACCGGGTGGACGAGGACGGGAAGGTGATCGGGAGGATGCAGCCGACGGGGATTCGCCCGAGCTTCCTGAGCAAGTTCAGCCTGGCCGGGATCGAAGTCCCGAACCACCTCTTCGCCGGGGAGGGTTTCTGATGCTGCTCGCGGGATTGGCGGCGCTCTGTGTGGGCGCGTTCGCAACGACCATGACGCTGTGGGCGACGGGATTCGGATCGATCTCGGGCGAAGCCGTGGAACGGCTGAACCGTATCCGGGGCCTCGACGAGAAGCTCGACGGTGGCACGGGTCCCTCGTTGAGCCTGCGAAAGCGGGCGAGTGTGAGCTTTGGCGGCTTCAACCTGGTGTCATCGAACATCGTCGCGAACTGGACGACGGACCTGGCGCGAGCTGGCCTGACGCTGAACGCGCGGGAGTATTTCGTGCTGCGGGTCGTGGTCGGTGTGCTCATCTCGATGGCACTGATGATGGCATTGCCGGTGCCGCAGCTGGCGCTGCTGGGCGTGCCCGTGGGGTACTTCCTGGTGGGGCTGTGGCTGAAGCAGCGTGTCTCCTCACGGCGGCACAAGCTGGAGGGCCAACTCGTTGAGCTCCTGCAGATGGTTGCCAGCGGGCTGCGCGCGGGCTTCGGCCTGCTCCAGGCACTGGAGGCTGCGGGCGAACAGCTGCCCGACCCGATCTCGACCGAAATCCGGCGGACGATGCGGGACACCGCGATGGGCGCAAGCGTGGAACAGGCGTTGTCGGCACTCAACGACCGCGTCGGCTCGCCCGACTTCGACATCGTGATCACGGCCATCCTCATCCAGCGAAACGTGGGCGGGAACCTGGCGGAGATCCTGGACAACGTCGCCCACACGATGCGCGAGCGGGAACGCATTAAGGGCGAAATCAAGACGCTGACTTCGCAGCAACGGTTGACGGGCTTCGTGATTGGCGGCATCCCCATTGGCCTGCTGATCGTCTTCTATTTGATCAGCCCGGAGTTCGTCGGACTGCTGTTCTCGGAGCCGCTGGGGCGGGTGATGCTGCTGGCGGCCGGCATCAGCGAGGCGATCGGCTTCTTCGTCATCAGCCGTATCGTGAACATCGAGGTGTAGCCATGCCAGCCCTGATTGCATTCGGAACCTTCGTGGCCGTGACCCTCATGGTGTATGGGCTGCTTTACAAGGGTGTGGCGAGCGACCCAATGGAGTCGCGCCTGGGCGGGCTTCGGTACACACGCCCGGGGCGCGAGAACCTTCCCGACCCGGAAGCGGCGTTTACCGTGCGGGTGCTTCGACCGATGCTCCAGGCGCTAACCCGGCGCGCGAACAGCGTCCTCCCCTCGACGGTCTCGGAGC
>Ga0265293_10011766_pt1 | contig 11795 bp, 4 predicted proteins | sample Munlanlewell138R_FD_192505 | JGI IMG/M metagenome (GOLD analysis project Ga0265293, IMG submission 192505) | Leachate microbial communities from a municipal landfill in Southern Ontario, Canada - Leachate well 138R | ecosystem: Engineered > Solid waste > Landfill > Unclassified | place: Canada... | reverse complement strand
CCATCGCACAGCATGCGTTCGCAGCGCCTTTTGCTCAGGGGTCTCGGTCTACCCCCGCGCGCTTTTGCAAAAAAAGAAGATTTGCCTTTCATCGCATCGTTTTATAGGGCAAAACTTTGGCTATGGCGGTTTTAGCCAAAGCTACTCTTGCACCAATGCCCATATTACGCAGTGAGATTGTTGGTGGGATGCGTAAATTCCTCTTTCGGAAATGAAGACCAATCTTAAATTGTTCGCTAGACTAGCCACGCAGCGCCGTGGTGGCGCGTTTGGAGGATTCTAAGTGAAGTTAAAGTCTGTACTCGTTTGGTTTTTTTCGCTGCTCTTGATTTGCGGCGGCTTTGCTCTCTCAATAGTGCATAGCGGCGGATGGTCTGCTTTTTCGTGGCAACCAAACGCCTTAATGGCAAAGCAGCTAGATGATAAAGAACTACCGCACGAACTCGCCGCACTTGAGGTTTTTAACCGCGTTCTACTGCAGCTACAAGAGAACTATGTAGATAGCTCGCGCTTTGAACCCAAAACCATGATCGTCACTACACTTGATGAAATACAAAAATCAGTGCCAGAGCTTTTGCTGAGCTTTGATCGCGATGTAAAAGATAATCCTAGCAAAGTTCTAGTGCAGATAGGAGCGAAGTCTAAAGAGTTTAACTTGGACACAGTCGCTAGCCTATGGGAGCTGAGCTTAAAATTAAAGGAAATCTTGCTCTTTATACAGGCCGATTTACCAGAAGATGTGAAGAGTAAGGATATTGAATACGTTGCCATCAATGGATTACTAAGTACCTTGGATCCACACAGCATGATTATATCTAGTGAGTTATATCGCGATATGTCGGAGGGAAATCGCGGTAAGTTCGGTGGTCTAGGGATCATGGTGCGCATGATCGACGGCGTCTTGGTGCTCATGGAACCTATGCCTGGAAACCCGCCCGCGGTAAAAGCTGGAATGAAAGCGGGTGACCAAATTTTAAGCATCGACGGCGTACCAACTCTCAATATGAACCTGCAAGAAGCCGTAGACTTGCTTAAGGGCGAGCCTGCGACGTCGGTAAAATTGTCTGTCATGCGAAAAGGCTGGAAGGAAGCGAAAAACATCACTGTAGTGCGCGAGGAAATCAGTATCGCAAGTATTGTGGCCGACGACCTAGGCGATAAAGTCGCTTATATAAAAATAAAAGGCTTTCAGAGCAACTCCCAAGCGGATCTTATTAAAGAGCTAGACGCGTTGGATAAAAAAATGGGCGGTATCGGCGCACTTATCCTCGATCTACGTGGTAACCCTGGCGGGCTTTTTGACCAAGCTGTCATGATAGCTGATGACTTCCTAAACGAAGGCGTAATCGTTACCACCGAAGGTTCCTCCAAACGCTATCGCAAGCCATACACAGCTTCAGCGCGCCTTACTCAAGCCTTCTACCCCCTTATCGTTTTGATCGATTCTAGCTCCGCTTCCGCATCCGAAATTGTTGCAGGGGCACTAAAAAATTTAAACCGCGCCATCGTCATGGGTGACACAAGTTTTGGTAAAGGTAGCGTTCAAGTACTTTACGAGCTACAAGACAAATCTGCACTAAAACTTACCATCGCCCAGTACTTAACCCCAGGCGACCAATCCATCCAATCTGTAGGCATAGTCCCCGATATACAGCTACTTCCCATGCGCGTAAAAAGCGATGAAGAAGATATATACAGCAAATCTTGGGTTCGCCGAGAACACTCATTGGGTGGACACCTCGATAACGAGAAGGCCAATAAAAACGTAGTCCCCTCATATTCTCTACGTTTCATTTCTAATAGACTGGCACTACCTAGTGATGAATTCGACGCAGATAGCGAACTAACCCTTGACGACGTCGAGAAAATTATCGCGGCTACCCCAAAAGACGAAAAACCCGCTGATAACCCAGAAGTTAAACTCGCCAAGCATATACTACTCGCAGCTAACGGTAAATATAAGCGCGACGAACTACTCGAACTCTACTCTTCTATAGGCCCAGAGCTGCAGGCGAGCGAGGATAAGGAGCTAGTGGCGCGGCTAAAGAATAATGGCATAGACTGGAGCGCTGGAGAGAACCCAGCAGATCCCAAAATACGATTATATATACACACAGAACGCAGCGATAATCGCTTCGACGCTGGGGAGAAATACGACATTTCGGCTACCGTTGAGAACTTAGGCGATCAACCGCTCTATAGAATCGTGGGCATTAGCGAGTCATCGCTCAAACGCGTCGATGATAAAGAATTTATATTCGGAAAAATTGCACCAAAGCAAAAAATCACGCGAAGCATTAAGTCATCCACAAGTACAGCGCAAAACTCGCGTGTAGACAAGTTCAGCGTCAAACTCTACGCGGATTCGGGAAGTGCTAACTTGGGTAGCGCATTACTAGAAGAGAGCGTATACATCACCACAGAGCAAAGAGCGCAGCCCTACTTTAGTATTAACTACTCTATTATAGATAAGGACAAATCTGGCGCAGGAAACAGCCTACTCGATGAGAACGAAGAGCTTACGCTGCGCGTTTGGGTACAAAATATAGGCGAGGGTGACGTGGAGAGACCTTTGATTTTCTTGAAAAATAAAGGCGTAAAAGAAATACAACTCCAAGACGCCCGCGTTGAACCCAAAAAACCGCTCAAAGAAGGCGAAATTTTAGTTCAAGATTTTAAGTTTAAAACACTTTCTCCAGGCACAAAACCCCTTAGCTTAGAACTACATGCCTACGACAAAAAGGGCTCCCAAATGCTTGTTGAGAAGATCGCGTTACAAAGCGCACGCGACTTGAGTTTGCGTGACGCAAAACTCGTACAAAAGCGCTACCGCGCCATGGTTCTTGAAGATAGCCCGCTTTATGTCTCGCCCGTCAAAGACGCGAACAGCTTGTCGCAAATATCAGCTCAAAGCGTAGTCGACGTGAGTGCAGAGTTTAACGGCTTCTCGCGTGTTAGCGCAGGAGACGTCGTCGCGTGGCTTGACACAAAGCTACTAGAACCTAGCAACGCGCCACTAAGCCCTTATACACAAACAACGATGACCACTATTCCAAGATTAGTTATCGACAAAGATATGCCGCGAAAAGTCAGAGAAGATAGCGTTAGACTGCAAGCTAAGGTTCACTCTTCCCTTCCACTTAAAGACTACTATATCTACGCCATTACCGAAGAAAATCACCAACTTAAAGCCAAAAAGGTTGTCTATCACGCATTCAAAGATGGCAGCGATACGGTAGATGTTAAAATTCCACTTCAACAAGGCGTTAATCGCCTACGCATTTACGTTCGCGACGAAAAGAAAAGCGAAGCCTATGAAACAGTGCAAGTTTACAGAGAATAGACGTCGCTTCACTCCGACAAATTTTGCTTCGACCTTTGCCAAAGAACTTGGCAATCAATAAAGGAAAAGTCAGGCGAGTTATTCAAAATAAAGCGAATAAAATCAAGACGCTACACAGAGGAGAGATTCTAAGGGCGATAGCCCTTAGCGGGGTGTGGGGCACTCATCATTACGGAAATTTTTTATGCCCAAATCGACAACATAATGGTTGCAAGAAGAGACCTTTGCTCTGAAGCAAAAAACTAACCAATTCGTAAACGTGCAAGATCGCTCATTGGTAATCGAATAAAATAATCAGTTCAGCTAAAACTCACACAGTTTGCACAGAAAAAAAGCTGCACCATTTTGTTTTCTTTTTTGGAGGGGGCGGGGGGAACCTTTTTTCTTTTGCAAAAAGAAAAAAGGTTCCCCCCGCGCAAACTCAAAAGAAATACGTAATGCTGAGGTGGGGCAGAGCCCCACAAGAAGTCGTTCTTAGTTAGCAATTTCTTCAAAGGTTGGGGGAATCAAGAAGTAAGCAATGCGTTCATTGAGCAATGAGTTGTCACCTTTGAGCATAATTTTTGCTCTTAAAACCTTAGGTTCGTTAAGAGCCTGCACACTGTTGTTTTGGGCAATAGGTTTCAAATCGTAACAGACGGATGAACCGGGTTTGAGCTTTTCAATGCCTTGGTATTTCCCTGGGATTATCCCTGTGACCTTGGTGCAGGTCTTACCCTCAACGCTCTGGTCTACAAGATTTACTTCTAGGCTCTCGATAAACTGCGTAGCTCCAGCGTCTATATCGACAGCATGCGTGGATATTCTGAGCGGCGATTGTTTGCTAATGTTCATCACCGCATTTTTTGCGGCAGCCACGACATTATTGCCACTTCCTTCAATAATAAAGGGGTCGGAGCTACCACTGCCATCAACCGTTCCACTTCCTTCGACGATGGCTGTTAGGGCGTTTTCTGAATCCATATCAGAGTCAATGCCGTTGTAGAAGCCCACTACCTTGACGTTGTTTTCGTGTGCAACCCAGCCAGCTCTTCGTCCTAAAAGCTCAATATCTTCGCCATCGGGAGCGTTGAAGGTAGGATTGGAGTCACAATAGTTGGTATCTTTTCCAGCATCTGTAATTAGCGCAACGATGCGGATAGCGTCATGGCGAAAGCCTGCGCAGTTTTCGCTGTTACAAGAGTCTCCACGCGCGGGGCAGTCACTGGAGTTCGCTCCAGAGACGGCGCAAGCAAGGGCATCATAGGGATTTTCATAGTAGCCTTGTGCATCGTTATTGGTCCAAGAGTTTAGAGCGCGTATGGTGTATTGAGGATTAGTGGTGATAGTTTGCATATTGGTAAATCTTCCGCAATCGCTCCAAAATGCTAGTCCCGTGGCCAAGTCAGCAATACAACCGCCAGGTTTAGTGCTTGGATCTTCGACGCAAAGGTGGCTAGTAACACTGCAGGTAGAGTTCGGAGCGGTGCAGTCATTATCTTCTACGCAAGAGCCACCGGTTGGTCTACACATGGTATCGCTAATGATCTGAGGTAGATTTACTTCAAGCGCTTTGATTTCATCTCCCATGGAACCAGAGCTATCGATAGCAAAGTACAAATCTACGATTTGTACCGAAGTGGCGAAGGACATAGAGCCCTTAGAAGGTGAGGAAGGCTTTTGGTAGGGGAGCAAAAAGACGAAGTCACCATTTTTAACAGGATTATCGTCGGGGTTTTTGGGATCTGTGCCAGCGCTAAATTCGATTAAGTCCGAAACGCCATCGCCGTCAGTATCCTCTTTAGTCGGATCTGTGCCTAGCTCTCTTTCCTTGGAATCGGGCAAACCGTCATTGTCGCTGTCTTTATCTAAGAAGTCTGCAAGCGTGTCTCCATCACTGTCACGGGGATTGGTTGGATCGGGACCGGCTTCATCCGCATCAAGAATGGTATCTCCGTCGCTATCGAGGTCATAGCGGTTATAAAAACCATCGTTATCAAAGTCGGAATAGCTCCCTTCAACGCTATCGGGTATGGTATCGCCATCGCTGTCTTTATCGAGGTAGTCGGGCACTCCATCGCGATCACAATCCCAAGGGTTTTCGGCATTGCCAAACGGATCAGGTTTGCCATCACCGTCGCAGTCTCCGCCCGAGATGAAATGGCCATCCCCATCCGTGACAGCTTGTCCATCTTTGAGCAGAATCAAACCCTCGATTTCTTGCTTGTCATTGGCGCCGTCATTGTCATTATCCATGTCATGGCAATTGAGAATGCCGTCCCCATCGTTATCGGGGAATGAACCATCGTTATTTTTTTTACACTCAACGGCATCGGCTATGCCGTTATGGTTACTGTCATCATCACGGAAATCATAAATACCGTCGCCATCTGAATCATGGGGCTCGTATCCAAGGGAATCGCTGCCGTATTCAATGGAGTCCAGCACTGTGTCGTTGTCGGAGTCCGTATCTAAATAATCGGGCGTTGTATCGCCATCGGTGTCAATCATTTCGGCACGGCCTTCATAAAAATCACTAATGGTGTCACCATCAGCATCACTTGTTTTAGGGGATTTCTCCACACAGGCGCTTTGTACACAGACGAGTTCGCCTTCGCAGCCCTCGTTACTTTTGCAGCCCTGAGCGCGTGCTTCACAATTGTGATCCACGCAATGCTGCGTACTATCACAGTCTGAGTCTTTCAAGCACTTACCTTTTTTCAAGATACAGCTTTCGTCCACGCAGCTGAGTGGAGAGATGCAATCGTCGTCAGATGTGCAATCCTTAGCTGGCTCGACGCACCTGCCATCCTCACAGACGCCAGTTTCGCAGTCTTCGTGCCTTGTGCAGGAACTGCTTCCAAAAGTGCCCGAAGTGCATGAGCAGAATAAAATGCTCAGCGAAGAGAAGAGATGAGTAATGAGATTCGTAGTTTTTTCACATGAAATCCTTTAGTACGCCAAGTCCTAAAAAGAACGGCTAAAATGAGCTGAAGCGGAATCAGGCAAAAACAGCTAATTATCGGTGTTATTGCCAGTGTGCCGTATAAAAATGATAGAAATGAGTGGTTCACAGCATAGAATTGACTATACCTCTGTACTCGTCAAATTTTATTAGTTTATTTCGGACTCTTGGTCAAGCTAGTGAATTTTATATTCAGCATATATTTTTCTCGCCTTCGCAGCTCCCTTCTAAAAAGAAAACAAAATACTGTCATTTTCTTGTGCAAAGCGTGTGATTTTTAGCTGAAACGATTATTTTATTCGATGATGCCGATGAGCGATCTTGTACGTTACATCAATGCTGAGGTTTTACTTCAGAGCGCAGGTCTCATCTTGCAACAATGATGTTGTGGATTTGGACACAAAAGATTTCCGTAATGCTGAGGATTCATTGGGGCTACAGCCCCAAGCTCGTCTGGGCTCTTAGAACTACGTATTTTTTTGAGATTTGTGCGGGGGAACCGCAAAAGTCTTGTTTCGCCAAAAATTGGACGGGGCGTTGCGGGGTGTCCCCGCAGAGGGGGTAGTGGCAAACCCGCGCACAGCGCGGGGTTGACACGTAGGGGGACACTTCCCCCACAAAAGTAAAAAGCTTTAGATACCGAATGAATCAGAATTTCCTTAGGGGACAAAAAATGATTTGCTTAAAACGCGCCGAAATGCTAAAATAAACTTGCGGATGGTGTTGGTGGAGGGCTGTTAAGATGCTTGAGCGAATATATTTTGTGCAAAGAAAGCGTATATCAAGTGTTTTTTATATATTATTCATAAGCTTATTTTTCATTTTCTCCTGTGAATTAGACGTTGTTTTGGATTTTACCGAAGGTTTAGACGGCGTGTGTCCACCGCGGGATGCGCGTTGTTGCCCTTATGGGGCGGATGAGTGTAGCGTCGATGAATTGCGGGAAGCGGGGATGTGCGAGATGGCTGATGAGGCAGACTATGGGGTGAACAAAGCTCGTTGCACTAATGATAAAGTATGTCGTCCTGTGGGTTTGGATGTAGAGACGATTAAGTTTGCTTGCTTGGAACGCTGTGAAGAGCCGCAGACTGCTTGTTTGGACGCTGCGGGTTTAGCGACTTGTACTGATGTTAACACTGATAGAAATAACTGCGGCGGTTGTTTTACGATCGGATCTGGCAAACAGTGTAATCCTGGTGAGCAATGCAAAAATGCAGAGTGTAAACCACCCTGCTCAAGTGGAGAGGTTCTATGCGATGACGAGTGCATTGATCCGCTAAATAACAACGACTTTTGTGGGGCAGAAGGGGCATGCGCGGGTAACGGGAGGGGGGAAAAATGCGAAAAAGGCAGGGTTTGTTCTGCTGGGATTTGTTCTGCCAATTGTATGATTGGACAGATTCTATGCGATGAAAAGTGCATTGACCCTCAAACCGATAACCGCTACTGTGGTGCAACGGAAGGGGATTGCACGGATAAGCAGTGTGGGAGCGGGAAGGTTTGTTCGGGTGGAAACTGCTCTGCGACTTGCTTGAGTGGGCAGGTTTTGTGCGGTGGTCAGTGTATTGATCCTAAAACCGATAACCGCTACTGTGGTGCAACTGCTGGGAATTGCGCGAATAGGCAGTGTACAAGCGGAGAGGTTTGTGTTAATGGGACTTGTTCTGCTTCTTGCTTGAGCGGACAGGTTTTGTGCGGCGAACAGTGTATCGATCCCAAAACCGATAACCGCTACTGTGGTGCAACGGAAGGGAATTGCGCGAATAGGCAGTGTACAGACGGTAGAATCTGTAGCAACTCCAAGTGTTTGTGTCCTGCAGGATTTGTGTTTTGTGATGGGAGTTGCGTAGATCCCTCTACGAATAATAACTACTGTGGTGCTACGGAAGGGGATTGCACAAATAAGCAATGTCAAGCTGGAACCGTATGTTCGGGCGGTATCTGCTCAACATCATGTGGTTCCGACTTAACAATGTGTGGGAATGCTTGTGTGGATACCAATAATAATCCCTCGCATTGTAATACTTGTGATAATATTTGTAGCAAAAATAACGCGAGTTCTGTGTATTGTGCTGCTGGTGTATGTTATGCGTCAGCATGTCATAGTGGATATTTTCTTAATGCGGAAAGATCATGTATAGCCAATAGCGTTACTCAGTGTGGTAGTATTCATAATAATTGTACTAAACTCCTTGGTTGGAATATTGGGAGCTGTAATAATGGTGTCTGCCAAGCCGCGATCTGTAAAGCGGGGTATGTAATATCAGGGAACACCTGCGTTCCAAGTGCTACAACTACTTGCTGTGGTAACGGCTGTTTTAATTGTAAAAATCTCGCCGGTTGGGATGCTGGGACTTGCAATAACGGTGTTTGTCAAGCAAGTAGCTGTATAACTGGGTATCATTTAAGTATGAACAATTGTGTCGCTGATACCGCGACAGCATGCGGTCAGTATGAGATAAATTGCATTCAGCAGATTTCAGGAGCTAACGTTGAAGAAGTATTTTGTGTTGATGGAGCATGCAAATATATTTGATATGCAGACTATGACGACTGTGATTATGATATCAGCAATGGTTGTGAGGAATATCTGAAATATAACGATGAACATTGTGGAATGTGTGGGAATAGATGTTTACCAGTTTCTCTCTCATGTTATATAACAGAATGCCGCTATGACGGTTGGTGATGTCGGAGTCGGTGCTTGTTAAAGATGCTCGTCAAATTCTGAACCACGAAAATACACGAATCTTTAAATTATTAGCCACGAAAAACACGAAAATACACGAAAAAATCGTTTTTAGTTTTTCTGAACCGACTTGATTTGCTATGATCTTTCGTGCCTTTTGTGTCTTTAAATTATTAACCACGAAAAACACGAAAATACACGAAAATACACGAAAAGTTCTTTTTTAGTTTTTCTGAACCGACTTGATTTATTATGGTCTTTCGTGCCTTTTGTGTCTTTAAATTATTAACCACGAAAAACACGAAAATACACGAAAAATTCTTATTTTTATAGAACCAGCTTAATTTGTTATAATCTTACTTGTCTTTTGTGTCTTTAAATTATTAACCACGAAAAACACGAAAATACACGAAAAGTTCTTTCTTTTTTTAAATGCTTTTATAAGATTAAAAGATACATTAATATTACATACCCAGCTTGATTCGTTAAAAGCTTTCGTGGCTTTCGTGTATTTCGTGGTAAAAAAAGCTTTCGTGGCTTTCGTGGCTTTCGTGTATTTCGTGGTAAAAAAGCTTTCGTGGCTTTCGTGTATTTCGTGGTAAAAAAGTTTTCGTTCCTTTCGTGAGTTGGCTCGCCCACGCGTAAGCAGGGTGGTAGGGGCGAGTACGATAAAGAAGCATTTTCTTAGCTTGCGTTGTCATGCTAAATTAGCTTAGGTTTTGTTTTGGCGAAGGGCTGCGGAGATGTTTGAGCGAATATATTTTGTACAAAAAAAGCGCGTGGCAACTGTGTTTTACCTGTTGTTTATTGGCTTGTTCCTAATCTTATCCTGCGAGACGGGCGAAGTTTTGGAATTTACACCAGGACAAGAAAGTGTGTGCCCGCCGCGTGATGCGCGTTGTTGCCCTGATGAGATGGATGAGTGCAGTTTTGATGAAATGCGTTCGGCGGGCAAATGCAAAATGGAGAGCGAGCTAGATTATGGGCTTAAGAAGGGGCGTTGTACAAATGAAAGAATATGTAGACCAGTGGGCTTGAGCGAAGGGATGATAGAGTTTGCTTGCAGGGAACGCTGTGATAGTCCAAAAATAGCTTGTTTGGATGCTAACAATATAGCGACTTGTGCTGATATTAATACAGATCCGAATAACTGCGGTGGCTGTTTTTACGACGGAACGGGTGAACGATGTGGTGATCAGATATCGTGTGTAGATTCTAGCTGCAAGGGAGTATGTAATTCTGAATGCCTTAACGGTGGAATGTGTACTGGGACGAATATATGTACATGTACAAACGGCTGGAACGGAGCTAGATGCGAGATTCCTATTTGTGAGTCACCTTGTAATAATGGTACTTGCAGCGGGCCCAATACTTGCACTTGCGTCACGGGGTGGAGTGGAGAAACTTGTGCAACGCCCGTTTGCGCTGAAGCTTGTGTAAACGGTACATGCACTGCCCCCAATACTTGCACCTGCGCCTCGGGTTGGAGTGGAGCGACTTGCGAAATTCCTGTATGTAATCCTACTTGCCAGAATGGTGGAAGCTGCACTAAACCAAATGAGTGTAGTTGTACAACAGGCTGGAGTGGTGAAAGATGTGAAATGCCTATATGCACTCCCCAATGCGAGAATAACAAGAAATGTATAAGACCAAATAAATGTGCTTGCCCATTGAATTGGACGGGAGATAATTGTGAAATACCAGATCGTGTTAGAATACCTGCATCAGGCGATACGACTACGTTTTCTATGGGTACTCCCCCAGACGGTTGGAACTTTTCTTATGAGCAACCTAGTCACGAAGTGACTTTGAACGCCTACATGATGGATCGCTATTTGGTAACGGCAGCATCGTATAAGCTTTGTGTAGAAGCAGGGAGCTGCACAGTCACTAATACGGGCAGAAATTGTACCTATGGTGTAGTGGGAAAAGAACATCACCCGATCAATTGTGTGGATTGGTTGCAAGCCAAAAGCTATTGCGAGTGGGCAGAGGGGCGTTTACCGACAGAGGCTGAGTGGGAGCGAGCTGCTAAGGGAACGACGCACCGACGTTTTCCGTGGGGTGATGAATGCCCTAAATCTTGGAGTAGCCAGTATTGTACAGGTGCAGAGTGGAGTGCTAGTACTGCAAAGGCAAATTGTGATGAATCGTATTGCAATGATGGTTTTGCCAAGACTTCGCCAGTGGATCAGTTCCCATTGGGGAAGTCGCCCGATGGGCTATACGATATGGCGGGGAATCTTAGGGAGTGGGTTAGTGATTGGTCGAGGCGTGAATATAAATCGGCTGCCGTGAGCAACCCCACAGGGCCTGAGAGTGGCAAATTTCGAGTTCAACGTGGCGGTTATTGGAGGGAATATGGCATCTGGTTGCGTGTCGCGCATCGTCACGAAGGCGAGCCTGATTATCGAACGTCAGACATGGGCTTTCGCTGTGTAAGTTTAGTCCCCTGATCCCTTAGGGAAGCTCTGAACAATGCGAAAATGGCAAAAATTCAACATAAAATGGATAGTTTGCTAGAATGTAATTGTGTATTGTAGGGGCAGGTTTCAAACCTGCCCTTGCGACCACCCCATCATCAAAACCACGCCATAGATTATCGGAAATTGTTCTTGCATTAAAGACGTTTTCAGCGCAGCGTATCAACGAATACCGCAAAAAAAAGCAACACAAAATTGTGGCAACGCAATTATTACGAACACATCATCCGTGACGAATCCGAGATGGAAAAATTCTGCGCGTATATTCGCGACAATCCTATCCGCTGGAAGATGGATTCATTGTATACCCGTGAGCCGTAGGGGGGGGGGGGATAT
>Ga0265293_10011765_pt1 | contig 11795 bp, 17 predicted proteins | sample Munlanlewell138R_FD_192505 | JGI IMG/M metagenome (GOLD analysis project Ga0265293, IMG submission 192505) | Leachate microbial communities from a municipal landfill in Southern Ontario, Canada - Leachate well 138R | ecosystem: Engineered > Solid waste > Landfill > Unclassified | place: Canada... | reverse complement strand
TGTTTGTACCGATTGCGATATTGTTAAATGTTGATCCTTGGAATTATATGATCAATGTTCCAAGTTCTTCTTGTTTGTACCGATTGCGATATTGTTAAATGTTGATCCCAAATTGCATCTTCGTTCCAGCTTTCAGATTTGTATGTTTGTACCGATTGCGATATTGTTAAATGTTGATCCCATCTTGGAGCACATTTGAGAAGTCCTGCAGTGAGCAGTTTGTACCGATTGCGATATTGTTAAATGTTGATCCTGATCGTGTACTCGGATATTATATCTATCTGAAACGAGTTTGTACCGATTGCGATATTGTTAAATGTTGATCCTTAGCAAGATTTCCACTATATCCTAAATTTAAGATGTGTTTGTACCGATTGCGATATTGTTAAATGTTGATCCTTCGCTATGTTTACAATGAGAATCTTTAGAAAATATGTTTGTACCGATTGCGATATTGTTAAATGTTGATCCTTTTTTGAAATACATTATCTAATATTTCAGATTTTAGTTTGTACCGATTGCGATATTGTTAAATGTTGATCCTATGATTATTATGATTCCATGTCCATGAATTTCGATGGTTTGTACCGATTGCGATATTGTTAAATGTTGATCCTATTGCTACGGGAACTTTTTCAACCGCAGCAAATCCAGTGTTTGTACCGATTGCGATATTGTTAAATGTTGATCCTAGACCAATGATTGGTGATGACCAATATTCTAAAAACGGTTTGTACCGATTGCGATATTGTTAAATGTTGATCCTCGTTCTGGTAGTTGGGTAATTGGTCGAGTAACTAATTGTTTGTACCGATTGCGATATTGTTAAATGTTGATCCTTGCGCAAAAGCTAATAGTTTAAAACCAGCAAATTTCGTTTGTACCGATTGCGATATTGTTAAATGTTGATCCTCAGCAGCACTCTCAATTTCATCTGGAGCGAAAAATAGTTTGTACCGATTGCGATATTGTTAAATGTTGATCCTTTAAATATCTGTGATATGCTTCCGCCCAAATCTGAGTTTGTACCGATTGCGATATTGTTAAATGTTGATCCCATCTTAAAACATAGTGAATATTAATAATATTTCAAAACTAAACTAATTTAAAGTTTATTCAGAAGGAGAAACCTTTCAAATCCTGAACACCATTTTAATAATAAAACAATTATAATGAAAGAATATATAAATGATAGTAAATAGATATCCTGGTAAATGTCAATCATGTAATACGAAACTAGCAGCAGGAAATGGTTTTGCATATAAAAATGGATATAAATGGTTTAAAGTATGTACCTCTACAGCCTGTATGAAAAGACTTGGCCTTCAGGAAATTGAAGACGAAATTAAACAAGAAAGGAAATTAACTGAGAATGGTATAATCACTATGCCATTTGACCGTGAAGCAATCCCTCTAATAAAGACAATGCCAGGATCTAAATGGAATCCTGATTCTAAACAATGGTCAGTAAGCATCTTACCAAAAGACTTACCAAGAGTAATAGAACTAGCAGATCAATTACAATTACAAGTTCCAGATTCTATGCGGACTCAAATTATTGTAGGTACTAAAGCAAGTCGCGAAGCATTTGAACGAGCTAATAATATAAATGTTAATGGAAAAATTTTGTATGACTTTCAAAAAGAAGGTGTAAAATTCCTAGCTTTGCACGATAAAGCATTGTTAGCTGACGAAATGGGAACTGGAAAAACGCTTCAAGCTTTAGTTGCATTACCAAAAAACGAAAGAGTGCTCATAATTTGCCCAGCTTCTCTAAAATATAACTGGCGTGATGAAATTAATATGTGGAGACCTGAATACAAAATTACTATTTGTAATGGTAGGGATTCTTTCAAATTTCCAGATCAAGGAGAAATTGCAATTATTAATTATGACATTCTTCCTTCTTGGTTATCACCTACAAAGAATTCTGGAGAGAAAACAAGATCAGGTAAAGTAATTAAAATTGCTGATGTATCAGATGAATATAAGACAATTCTTAAAGATACAACAGTTATAGCAGATGAGATACATCTATGCAAAAATTGGAAAGCTACAAGGTCTCAGAAATTTGGACAATTATCACGTCTGTGTAAGAACGTGTGGCTTCTTACAGGTACTCCATTAATGACTCGCCCTACTGATTTGTTTGGTATTCTTTCTTCTGGTAATATGAATCCTTTTGGTAGTTGGAATAAATTTGTAAATTTATTTAATGGTTTTCAAAATCAATGGGGAGGATATGAATTTGGAATGCCTGAAGAAATAGTTCCGGAATTAATGAAACGAGTTATGTTACGTAGACTTAAAAAAGATGTATTAAAAGATCTTCCTCCAAAAATATATAAGACATTAGAGATTAATAATCTTGGTAAATCTTTAATAGATGCATTAAATAAATTTGCAATTCAAGCTGCAATTAATCAAGGTATTATAGAAGAAGAAGATGTTAAGAAAACTAAAGATATAAGTGCGTTAGTTAAAAAATTGGAATTAGGAACTCTTCCTAGCTTTGATCAATTCTCAGAAATTCGCACATTAATTGCAAAAGCGCGTATACCATCAATGATAGAAATAGTTGAAAGTTATGAAGATAGTGAAACTCCATTGGTTGTATTTAGTTCTCATCGCGCTCCTATTGATGAATTAAAGAATCGTGAAGGTTGGAAAATTATTACTGGAGATACTAAATCTGAAGAGCGTAGAGATATTGTACATGAATTTCAAGATGGTAAATTAAAAGGTATTGGTTTAACTATTCAAGCTGGTGGAGTTGGGCTTACACTTACACGAGCATCTAATGCATTATTTGTTGATTTGGACTGGACACCAGCAATGAATATTCAAGCGGAAGATAGATTATGTCGTATTGGATCTACTGGTAGTAATATATTAATTACTAGAATGACATCTAATCATCCACTAGATCAACACATGCAAAGATTAATTGAATATAAAATGGAATTAGCTTATAAAGCATTGGAACACGGATTATCATTTAAACCTATACGCAAACGTCCATTAGCACAAGAGATTGAAATATTTAAAGAAACCGAAGAAGAATTAATTAATCGTATAGCACTTGCTGAAATTGAAGCTAATAGAGAATATTCATTAGGAAGACTGCAGGAAATTGCAGGTAGAGAAGCTGCTAAGGTTAATGACATACCAGAACCAAAACTAACAACTAAACGTAAGGACATGTTAAGAGAGGCATTGGAATATTTAACTAGTATATGTGATGGTGCTATGACCAGAGATAATAAAGGTTTTAACAGACCAGATGCAGCTATTGGCCATTGGATTAATGGAACTGGATTAAGAGATGAAGATGATTTTTCATTTAGAATTTTAGAAAGAATTTTATGTAGATATCGTAAACAATTAAAAGAAAAATTTGAAGCTATTTGGAAACCTGATTTATAGAAAAATAATATTAGGGTTTTAACAAACCAGACTAATAAGATTGTGGTAAATATCTGAAAACAAATTAAATTAATTGAATTTGAAATTAAAATGATGTTACATGCTTCTAGAGATTGTTTACGTAATCAAAAAAAAATTATGATACCAAAGTTATTAGATTTGATTGTAGAAATGGGTATTATGGAGAAGCATATTATTGGCTTTCAAAAATTGAAGATTAAGTACTAAAAGAAGAAAATTTTGGTGGTTCAAACGAATGCGATTATTGTTTAGCGAGATATGGAAAAGATGATGTTAGAAAAAAAATAATAAATATATTTTCTGGTAAAACAAAAGAATTATTAAAATATGAATATACAAATATATACTGATAGAGTTGTTCTATACGAAAATAATAATGAAATAATAGCAATTGATATTAATGGAGATATTAAAAAATCAATTAATTATAATATAAGTGTATTGGAAATGGAAACAATTATAGAAGCATGGAAAGAATGGAAGAATCCAAAACTTCCATCATGTTGGATATTAGAATCTGTTTTGTATCCAACTAATGATTCGTTAATAATTCATATTGGTAATAAAAGTGCAAGGTTTATATTTGATGATCAACATACCTTAAATACTGTTACTCAAGATATTAGTCGAGTAATTCAATATTTAAGCAATCTTGGAAAAATTAAACATTAAAAATTATAATAAGATTTATCATGATTATATGGTCTACTGATTTACATCTAAACTTTTTAACAAATAAAATTACAGGATTAAATTCTGCTACTAGATTTGCTAAAAATATAGCACAAGAAAATCCACTTGCAGATGCATGGATAATTACAGGTGATATTTCTGATGCTAATTATTTAATACAAAATTTGGAACAATTAGTGAAAGGATTTCAAAAACCAATTTATTTTGTTTTTGGTAACCATGATTTTTATCATTCATCATTTTATGATGTTGATAAAAAAATTACACAGTTAACAAAAAACGAACCACTTTTACATTGGTTAGATAAAGAAGTAATTAATTATAATTCTAATATTACAATTATAGGAACAACTGGATGGTATGATGCTAGAACAGGAAATACAAATACAAGTTTTCAATTAAACGATTTTAGACTTATTCAAGAACTAAAACCAGGTTTTCTTAATAGAGATTTATTAATTAATTTAATACGTGAAAAGGCTGATAATTATAATAAAAGATTTATAAAATATTTACATGAAGCATATACATTAAATAGTAATACAATAATAATTGCTACTCATGTTCCTCCATATATTGAGAATTATTTATTTAAAGGAAAGATTGGAAATAGAGATGGTGCTCCTTGGTTTGTGAATACTGATTTAGGTTTCAAATTAGATATAGAAGCACAAGAACATAAAGATAAAAATTTCATAGTATTATGTGGACATTCACATGTTTCTTGTATATGTAATAGATTTGATAATTTAATAGTATATACAGGCGGAGCTATTTATGAACATCCAGATATTGCTGGACATATTAATATAGATAATAATATTATTAAAATAGACACTAATTTATAATTTTATTTTATTAATAATAAATTAGTTATCCAAACAATTTGACGTGAGGACTAAACAAGATATACTTGGTCCTCACTTTTTCTATTCACAAAAGGATTTTTATGTCTTCAAGAAGTTGTGGTTTAATTACAGTTTCAGTTGGACTTATAAATATTAAACTTAAACTATATTTAACAGCAAAAAGTGAACAAGTTAGTTTTAATCAAATTAACTCACAAACAAAAAACAGAATAAATCAAAAAACATTTGATGTTGTAACTGGTGATGAAGTTCCACATAGTAATATTATTCGTGGATTTGAATATGCATCAGGACAATATGCATTATTCAATGATAAAGAATTTAAAGAATTACAATCTGAAAAATTAGATATTTTTAATGTATATGAATTTGTTCCAACTTCTGAAATTGATTATGTTCAAATAGAAAAATCATTCTATCTTCAACCAGATAAAGGAATGGAACATGAATATATTATTTTATATAAAACATTAGTGGAAACTAACATGGCTGCAGTTGGATTATTATCATCTAGTAATAAAGAGCATTTAGTTATTATTCGTCCATATAAAAATGGACTTATTCTTCATCATATGTTTTATAAAAATGAAATGCGTGAATTTGAAAGTGTAGATGAAAATACTACAATTACAAATAAGGAATTAACATTATTCAAAAAACTAATTAAACAATTATCAAATAACAAATTAGATATTGATGCGTATTATGATGGTTTTCCAGAATTATTAAACAAAGCAATTGAACAAAAAATTAAAGATAAAAATACAATAGAAGATAGTTCAATATATAATTTTGCAGAAAATCTAGAAGAATCAGTTAAAATTTCAAAAGCAATTTAATTATATTTTATTAATAAGGATTATAAACATATGAATACTAAAAATTCTAATAATGATTTTGATCAAATAAATTCTGATGATGAAATTGAAATGAAAAGTTTTACTTCACAAATTTCTTCAATCGTTTCTAATACATTTCATATCCGTAAAAACATTGCTGATGCATTAAGCAATTCTTTTAGTAATACTCCAATTAATGAATTAGAGTGTGTAGTTTCAATGCTTGTATTATCAGCTGTAACTTGTAAAGATGTTAAAATTGATAAAGAACAATTTTTATCTTTTTGTGAAGTAATTTACACTTTATTTGATAGAGCTACAGGAGATCAATTAGACATAGGTGAAAAACATTTAGGTGGAATGATTAACTAATTAATATAACAATTACTATATTTTATTAACAAAAGGATTTTATACATTATGACTACTTCATTAAATACTACCGATTCTAATTCATTAAATGTTATTGCTCAATATTTAACTGTTATTCAATCATTTATAGATCAGAATATTACTAATTCAAATAATATGACATCAGCTGCTATTTACTTAGCCCTTATTGCAGAAAAGGCATTTGACATTGATCAGGATAGTTTTATCAAAGGATTTAGAGTAGCTGTACGTGTAGGTCAAATTACTGGAATTGAAAGTGCTAAACGTGCAGGATATCGTAAGATTGGTTCTGGTACATCTATTAATTCTAAAGAAAAAATAGAAAATATTATTTTACCATATTTAGAAGATATTCAAAAAATTGTTGATGAAAAAATTCAGGGTAATGTTAAAATGACCGCTTCTGCAATTTATCAAGTTTACAATTCTCAACATGGTTGTGATTTATCTGAAGATGATTTTGTTAAAGCATTTCGTTTAGCTGTTAAAGAAGGAGATATCACTGGATTAGAGACAGCATACAAATTTGGATATAAGAGATCTGGTTTTAATCCTTTATCAGGAAGTGTAAATACTGATGAAATTATCTCAAAGGCTTCATGTGAAATTATAATTAATGAACGCCACAAAATTGTAGCGTTAGATCGTCATAATTGGGGCTATATGTTTCAGAGAGATTCTGGTACTTGGTCAGTAAATGCTTATTTTGATTCTACTAGGAGTATGCTTAAATCAGTTTCTAGAAAGATTATTGATGATGAAATTAAAGGAATGGAAAGTTTTAATATTACAGAACTTATTAATAAAATTGACCAAGCTGAAAATAGAATCGCAAATCTTCTTTATGATTTAGTTAAAGAAGTAGCTAAAGAAGAAGAAGTAGTTGAAGAAGTAGTTGAAGAACCGGTAGCAGCATGGAGATAATTATAAAATCACTATTAAGAAATGAAAATTATATTAACAGCTTAACATTCTATACTCCCCCTGAAGAAAATGGTCAAATGATTCAATATTCATTTGCACAAGGAGATGAAGAAATACTTGTTAAAGTTTCAGATTATTCTGAAAATAGTTCATATTATAAAGTTGTTGAAATTAGTGGTGACTTTGAACCTTGGAATTCATGTCCAGTATTTAAATATTTACACGAATATCCATTAATTCTTGTAGTATCTACAACGTAATTAATATACAATTAATAAAGTAGAGGTTGCAAATAAAGCAACCTCTGCAATACTATATTATATATTTTGGTAAAAACCTTAAAAGGATAATACTTATGTCGAAGGATCTTACTTATGATTACTGCTATGAACGATGTATTACAAGGATTAAAAATAGATGGCTCTTGCATTCATGCAGAGACTCACCGTCACCTAGCTTATTTCGATATAGCTCTAGAACGTAAACCTGCCGTATTAAGGAAATTAGAAAATAGTGCAAAAGATATAGCTCTTCATATAAAATCAAAAACAATACCTATCATTAAACTAATTCCAGAACTTGGTATTGTTAGATTACAAGTTGCTTTGAAAGAAGCCAAACCAATATCTTTTCTTAACTTATATTCTGGCGAACAAATACCTAATATGATATTTCCATTATTACTTGGAGAGGATGATACAGGTAAAAAATTATGGATGGATATGGTTAACAATCCACATCTACTTATTGCTGGTGGTACTGGTTCTGGTAAATCAACATTATTACACTCACTTATTGCAAATGCTTTATTTCTAACTTCATTTAGAATTAGAAATATTGTAGTGTATTTAGCAGATCCGAAACGTGTAGAATTTACTGAATATAGAGATTTGCAATTAAATAATGTTATTAAAAAAGTTGTATCTACTTATACTGAAACAATTGAAACATTGGAAAATATTGAAAGAATAATGGATTCTAGATATAATGAAATGCATAAATTTCAAATGAGAAATATAGAAGAAAATCCTAATAGATTTTCACTTATATTATGTATTATTGATGAAGTTGCAGATCTTATGATGCAAGATAAAAGAAATGGTAAGTTGCAAAATCTAATAATTAAAATCGCTCAAAAAGGTAGAGCAGCTGGTATATTTTTAATATTAGCTACACAGCGTCCTAGTGTTGATATTATAACTGGCTTAATTAAAGCAAATTTTCCAGGACGTATTGCATGTAAAACAGCATCTAGAAAAGATAGTGAAATTATTTTAGATCATCCTGGAGCAGAAACGTTACTTGGTCGTGGAGACGCTGTACTTAAAAATATGAAATGTGATAGTGTTAGATTCCAAGCAGCTTATATAACCCCTCAAGAAGCAATTAATACTTATAAAACTATTATGGAAATGGAAAAATTAATATGACAAGATATCAAGATATTCCTCAATTCACAAAAAATGCTACATATGCTATTGATGTTTCATGGAATTATTTATCTGTACATTATATAAATTCTATTTTAGATTACAAACTTGATGTTAATCCAGAATTTCAACGTGGCTATATTTGGACACATCAACAAAAAGAAAAATATATAGAATTCATTTTGAAAGGAGGATCATCTGGTAGAAATATATATTTTAATTGCCCTGGATGGCATAACGGAAAGATTGGACAATATATACTTGTAGATGGTAAACAAAGGTTAGATGCTGTGCTAAGTTATTTAAATAATGAATTTACAGTATTTGGAAAATATCATAATGAATATACAGATGGTTTTAACTTGACACAAGCATCATTTAAGTGGCACGTAAATGATTTAACCACATACAAAGAAGTATTGCAATGGTATATTGATCTTAATGATGGAGGTACTATTCACACTGATATTGAAATTAATAAAGTTAAACAACTTATTGAAAATAATTCTATATATATACCACCTATTCATGAAATAATAATTCAACAATCATTTATAAATGATAAAGATATATTAAAAGAAGCAATATATAAACGTGAAATACTTAATAATAAATCTATAGAAAATTATAAAAAATCTTTAACTAATAATAAAAAAACTAAAAAGAGGTAATGAATATGATATCTTTAATTATCTTAACAATTATATCATTGTGTATTTGTATTTTTCTATTATCATTACCACCTGATAATAAAAAAGAAATTATATGTCCAGAATGTCATGGTTATAAAGCTCATTCAAATTTTATATGTATAGAATGGTGTGAAACATGTAGTGGAAAAGGTTATATAAATAAAGTGTAATTATTTATTACATTCTTGCATGTTTTCTAATACAGTTGTAATTCGTGATAATGTAATTTTTACATCAATAATTTCTTCTTTATTTTTGTTTAGCTGAATTTCTTGTTTTTCAAGAGCTTCAGCATTTTTAGTTATATCGTATCTTGTTATACCAGCGGTAAAACCTGTTATAGCAAGTGCAATAATAACGGCTATAAACTTATTAATTGTAAGAGTTATTTTAGTATTATCTGTTAACAACGTAGCCACCTTTTATAAAAGAGGTTAAAGCTATAACCTATATTTATACAATAATTTCCATAGAGAAAAAAAACTTTGTTAGGTTAAAATTAATTTTGAACTTATAAAATATAGTTAATATTATATTTTGCAAAAGAAAATAAAACAATCTATTCTAAAAAATCAAATTATACTAATGAAAATATTGTATTATATCCAAAGGAGTTTATATGTTTATAGGAGATTATAATATTTCAAAAGAACAATTAATAAATTCAACTCATAAAAATTTATTAAGATTAGCTAAATATATTAAATTAAAATACAATTTAACAGAAATGTCCCATAGACAACTTGCAAAACTTGTGAGATGGAAATTTACACGTGGACAAATTAGGTGGTAATTGTGATTAAAAGTAATATTTATGGTAAAAATAGGAAATTAAATATATGCAAAATTATAAAGAAATATATAACAACTTTATTATAAAACATAAAGGTCATAATATAATTCAAATTCCTAGTTTATATAGAAGATCATTTATATGGACTTGTGTTGATTGTGAAGATAGTATTGAAATATTAATAGATGATTTAATTCGGTATTAATGTGAGAACAACTGTATTGCTTAGAAAAGAAGGAGTTAATACTATTGAAAAGTTTGAACAAACACTTAATAATTTATAGTTTTATTGTATTGATAATATAATTTGTTGGCCTATTGCTAATCCAGATATTAGTAAAAATGAATTTTCTCTATCTTGGTGGCAAATGCGCAAAATTGAAAAACTCTGTCACGGTCATGTATGTAGTGGAGATGTTTGTGATGTTAATAGAAAAATTGTTAGATTAACCGATTATATTACACAATTAGTTGTATTTCAAGATAGTTTCGTAGATTAGAGATAGTACTTTATTCATGAGGTAATTATGTTAAAATTAAATTATATTGTAAAAGGTAGTGTTCGTGGAAAAATTAGTAATCATAAAAAATTACATTCCGCTATAACTTCTTTGCTACGGGATCGAAAAGAATGTGCAAGTCTTGGAAATGGAAGTTATTCTGATGCAGAAATATTTGTTTCTGTTAATAATAATAATAATAATTATTATATTCCAGTTTATCCTATTGGGGAAGAATGTGAAATAGATTTGGAAAATCTTCCTAGAAATATTCAAGTTGAAATTAATAAAGAATAATTATTTTAATCACGAGAAATTTACTTTCTTAACTTTATTTTTAACAGAATGTGCAATAAGCCCTTACCTTTAGGTGAGGGTAATTCACTAAATGAGAAATCTTATGAGAATAACAATTTTTAATTTTACTGATTATATTACTTCTAATTTTAGACATATTATTAAACGTTGTTGTAAAGAATTATATATTAAACAAGATAAAATTATAACAATAGAGTTTGGTAAAAAAGAATGGATTCATGGAGAAGCTTATTTAGGTAGTAGAATAAAAGAAAATTCTATAATAAATATTTGGGTACCTATGGATGAAGTAAACTCAGTAGATTTTGCAAGATTAGTTAAGCATGAACTAATGCATAATTTAGGAGTGAAACACTCGGAAATGACAATTGAACAGAAAAAATGTTCAAGAGGATCTGAATGGGCAGCTTATTACCCTATCAATAAATATAAAATTTCTTATTAATATTTCAATCACAATGCCGAATTATTATTTTCGGCATTGAGGGTTCTGCTAAACCCTACACACTCTTTTTAACAGAATGTGCAAGAAGTTCCTTTCCTTTAGGTGATGGTAGTTCACTATTGATCTTTTAATAAAAATTCTAATATATTTAGTCTTTCCTTTATTCTTTCATTTTCTCTACGTTGATAAGCAGCTTCAACAAATAGACATTCTGTTGCTCTAATACCATAACGATCACCAGCAGGAATTATTTTTTCAGTTCCATCTTCTAGTTTTTCTATTTTTTCTTCCCATTCATCATAACAAAACAAACCATATTGATGAACATCCAATCCATGATTAGCAAATGCTTCTTTAATTCTTTGTGAAATTAATCCAGAATGTATTCTTGCATTATATCCTTTTTCTTCAACGGAATTTATCCATTTATAAAAAATTATAGATATATCTCC
>Ga0265293_10011763_pt1 | contig 11797 bp, 7 predicted proteins | sample Munlanlewell138R_FD_192505 | JGI IMG/M metagenome (GOLD analysis project Ga0265293, IMG submission 192505) | Leachate microbial communities from a municipal landfill in Southern Ontario, Canada - Leachate well 138R | ecosystem: Engineered > Solid waste > Landfill > Unclassified | place: Canada... | reverse complement strand
CCAGAAACTTTTTACCGACAGAAGTTATAGCAAGTTTTTTAAATTTTTCTGCAGCACTTTTTATAGAAGGATAGTTTTTAACAAATTCGCCTGCTTCATCATAAAGAGAAAAGAAGAGATCCTCATCGTCACCCCACACATTGCCTAAATGAGAGTTAATAATAAAAACACCAAGAGCATTGTTTTTATTGGCCTGCAAATATTCAAGCGAGGTTATCTTAATCTTCTCCTTAGTTAACTCTTCCAATTTCTCGCTTTCGGTTCTTATCTTCTCCTCAGTCAATGATTTATCCTCCTTTAATAACTCTCTCTCTTTTGCTTTCTCTCTATGTATTGCTCTTATATCTTTTCTATACTCCATCAATCCATTATTTAGTGGAGTACTCTTTTCTACAGCCTTGGTAAAATTAACAGGAATGGCACCTTTCTCTAAAACAAAAGGGTAGTTCATTGGAGTAACCCAACCGTCCGCTTTCATTTTTTGTGGTATATCTATCTGGTAGCATGCACTGCTATTGATTTCCCCTTTAAAATTAAATTTACCCTCTTTAATTAAAGCGCTATCTACCACTTTATAGTAGGCTAAATCTATCAAATATGCATATTTCCCCGATTCACTTTTGGGTGCCACCCCATTAATTACATACTCCCCTGATTGAGCATAAGATGCTGTTAAAAAAAGAGCTGCTGAAATAATTAAAAAAATCCTTTTCATTTTAATCTACGTTATTGTTAAAAAATATATCTATTTATTAGTTTATAGCCAGAGCTTTTGCCACTACCTCTCTGATTTGTGGACCTCTGATTCCTCTAGCTACTATTCTTCCATCCGGGTCAAAGAGAATTAGATGAGGTATGGCATCAATGCTATAAAGAGTTCCCGGTATATTTTGAGCATCTAAAATTTGATTCCAGGTAATGTTATTCTCTCGTGCTGCCTCAACTGTTTTTTCGCGCTTATCATTAACAGCTACACTTACGACATCAAAATTATGTCCTTTAAACTCTTCATAAACCTCGGCAATTATTGGCAGCTCTCTTTTACAGGGGCCACACCAGCTTGCCCAAAAATCAAGTAAAATATATTTACCTTTTCCTACATAATCGGAGAGGGATACTTTTGAGCCGTCAATATTTCCGGTCTCAATTGTAAAATCGATAAACATGTCGCCCACTTGAGTAATATCTCTCTGATTGAACTTAGTAACTGCTGCCTCTACCGAAGGTAAACTTCTTGCATACTCTCCGGCCATAGAGTATAACCCTTCAAACACCTCTCTATCTAATTGCTTCTCTTCGTCACTTTTTAGAGTGGCACTACTGGGTACTCTCATATGCAAAATCATTGCTCCCGCAACATTCTCTTTATTTTCAACAAGATAACGCCTTGAGATTCTATCAATACGTTTGGTAGATTCAATTCCACCCAACTCCATCCATGATTTATATACTTCTGAAAGCTCTTTCTGATAATCGCTAAGTGTCCGATTCAAGGAGGTACCCAAAATAGTTTTACCATCAGGTTCAATAATAATCTCACCCGCTTCAAGTATTATGGGTATTCTTGAATTCATATAAGGAAACTCTTTTTGTCTCATCACAATATTACAGCAAAGAGCCTTCTCTATTTCACCTTTAAAAATATAGTTATTATCCTTAATTTCAGCACTATCTATTTTCACATTCCTCTTTAGATCTACAATAAAAACTTTACTATCAAAAGATGCCTTGGGATGCACCTCGCCTTTAATAACATAGTTATGAGATTGTGCAGTTAGGTTTATTGTGAAAATGACAAATAGCACAGCTAATACTCTTTCTTTCATTTAATTACACTAAATTGATTGATATTTCTATAATATATTAAGGGGTAGTCTGTTAACCACCCCTTAATTAGGCTTATCTGGAGTAGGTATAACCCATCACAAGATCTATATAGTCAAAATAGGTTCCTAAGAAATGCGTCTCTTTAACCTTGCCTTTACCCGAACCGATAACTACTGGATTTCCGTTAGGTAAACCTCCTACCATATTATACATGTAAACCTTATAAATACCATTATTATATGTTGCAACAGTAAGATAATCAAAATACGGCTGAGCCAAAGAATAATGTCTGTTTGCAATAAATGTAATGGTCTCGCCTGCAACGATTCCAGGCAATGAGATCTCCTGCTCTGTCTTATTTATTGGATTATAGTAATAAAGCTTATTACTGTTCACAAAATAGAGTAACTCTGCCGAATTCTGGTTAACGGCAAAAAGCGTAGCACCATTCATTTTCGAAGCAGCATCAATATCATATACTTCACCGATATATGGCAACGACCAGGATGACGTTGCAACTATCTTATACATCACAAGTTTTTGCGGATAACTCTTTGTTTTAAATAATGAATAGACCGATCCCCTGGAGACACCAATAAATTGCGGATCATAGTCTGTAAGATTCGTTGTAGGATAATTATTGTCATAAAGTACATCCGCTATTGCGCTCGAGTTGGTCCACATAATTCTACTTAACTCCTTATCCCAGTAAAAGAGTCCAGAAGTATAATCGGAATAAGCCCAATACTCACTGCCTCCGGATAAACCGGTAGGAAATCCGAAAAACCCTGAACCGGCACTTCCTGAAGCAGAAACATTTGTAACACCTGAGCTTGACAGGTAAAGAGATGCGCCTGCTATAGTGAGGAATTTATATGGAATGTCCTCTCTATATTCAAAGAACATATTTGAGCGGTCGAATAACTCTCTCATATCAGATGCTCTATAGATTTTTGCCTTGTTACTCTCTGTTATCACCCCTAAGCAGTGGCCGTAAGTTCTGGTTAAAAGGTCAGGGTCAATATATTGCTTCACATATAAAAGTCCCATGCTTCTGGGTTTTCCTTGTAAAGCATTTCCGTGTTTGTTTAAAAGAATGTCTGCGACCACTCTTCCATCACCTAACAATAGGTCCATATCTGTATTTCCGGATGCATCTTCTTTAAGGATATAGTGGCCTTTTGTGTAAATAGTCCCCACATTAAGCTTTGAAACTATATGCTTATAGTAGCCGTTGGCTTTACTCTTTGCATAGAAGAATAGATTGTATGTGCCAAGGTTGTTAGATACAAAATACTCAAGATTTCTGCCGATGCCAATTGTATCGGCATTGAGTTTAGCGTCAAAGAGTATCCAGTAGTACTCCATGTCATCTCCATAATCACTTTCTACAACAGGATTAATCTTGAGAGTATCCACTGCAGATATTTTGGAGTATGCAGCATCGATACCAGTGATCTTAATATCACTAATCTCGGTATAGTCATAATTGCCTTTATCTAAATAACACGAGGTTATAAGAAGTGAAGCAAAAAGTATTGATAGTATTGATGTTTTTATTTTCATTTTTCCTCTGTTTATCCTAATGTAACAATAGTACCATCAGCCTCCTTAAGTACATCCAAGCCTTGATTTATTCTTTGCTGGTTATACTCTTGCAGCTTAATTCTCAAAGTTTGAGCGTAAAAAACCACATAGCTGCGGTCATAATTGGCGTTTGTAACAGGAACAGCTCCATACATGATCTCTCCTGAAGCAAAACCCAATTCATTATACAGATAGTCGTCATCCCACCTTTTCCCGGTAATGTCTATCAGGAATTGATGCTTTACGGGACCATACTGTCCAAAGAAATACTTAGCTGTATAAGCCCAATACATCGGCTTCGAAAGTTGATCGGATATAGTTATCCTCAATCTGTTCCTTTTTGGTAAAGCCTTTTTAAAATGAGCATTCTCTTTAAATTTCAAATAGAGTGTAACTTGCGTGGTTTTTAGCGAGGGAGCTCGCTTAAGGATTATTGGCAATGTTACCGTAATGGCACCTTTGGGCATTTTGTACAGCTCTTTAAGAGAACTGTCATCAAATGCCACAAAATGTGTGCCTGCAACTGCATCATTGGCTCCGGTCATAATTTGTTCTAATTCAATCTCTCTGTCAACTTCACCAATGTATCCCATTGTTTCAACCTTTACCCATAAAGTATCGCTAACCGCAGTAGAAGGACCATAGACAAATGAGTAGTTAATAGTAGAATCAGCTTTATTGTTATATATGAAGTTCAATCCATTATCGTGATTAAACATCTCAAGCTTGTTTTCACAACTAAAAAGAATCAGTGTTCCAAAAACAATTATTAAATATCTATTTATTCTTTTCATATTGACGCTATTTATTCGGATTAAATTCTGTCATAGGTAATGCGGGAATATAGTTCTCTTCTACTATCGGTGCGGATCCCCACAACATTGCCGGAGAATTTAACCTTTTGTATGTATAGAACATCTGTCCCTCTCCAAAAAACTCCCTTCTGTATTCATTTACAATCTCTGCTCTAACCCCATCTAAAGAGTTGAAGGTATTTCCTGAGAGAAGTAAATTGTGCGAAAGTTTATAAGTGTTCCAAAGAGTATTGGCTTCATTTAAATCATTTGTAGTCTCAATTGCAATCAAATACATCTCCGATAGTCTTAAAAGGGGTACAACCTGCTTTTTATTAAAATCGAGATAGTTGGTTGTATAGACACCGGTTTGATGATAATATTTCATCAAAGTGGGATATATTGTCCCCATAGGGTCCGTAAGTGTTTTTCCCCACACCGATCTATAGCGGTTATTAGCGGCTATATTTTGGGTTTCAAACATCTGGTTCAACTGAGCTTGAGTTATAACCAAATGGCTTGAAGTGGATTGAATAGAGCCGGAAGCTAATAGAGAAGGGGTATATGTTACCAAATCGTAAACATGCAGCATCATAAGTGATTCGGTAGGACACGCAATATAGCCTGCGTTTAAATCAGCCACTCCGCTTAAAGAGATTACGGGATTACCGTCTGCACCTTTTGCATTGATTATCTCCCTGGCTATGGTATAAGCCTTTTCCTTTTTCCCAATATAGAGATAAAATCTGGCTTGCAAAGCTCTAATTGCCCAGTAGTTAAATTTATGCTGACGATACCCGTGGAAGTCATCATCAAGTACGATATCATCTGAAGCTGACGCTTCAAAGGCCTCTAAATAAAAATAGGTATATTTAAAAATAGGATCTTTATCTTTAAGGGCCGACTCTGCTTTATTTAGATCTGACTCAATCTTTGCTACATAATCTTCATAACTATAATAACTTGGCAAAGACTCATGTGATACATTTTCTGCATAAGGCAAAGAGACACTGATAGTACCTCCTTGCGGTAGCTGACCAAAAAGCCTTAAAATATCAAAGTGACAGAAAGCTCTTATAGCATAAGCCTCTCCCTCAATAATTGCTCTTGAAACGGGATCTTTAATAACATCTCCGTATGTATCAAGAGCATTTATGATCATATTAGCCTGAGCTATAACGTTGTATAATCCAGCATAGATACTTTTAAATGCTGCACGGGTATTATCACTGTCATATTTGAATTGTTTCAGTTCATAGTCAACAGGGCGTCCGTAAGAATCCGCTCTCCAAAGTTGAGCTAAAGATTCGATATAAGACATGGTAAGTTGTTCACCATAGATATCTCTTGCTTTAAGTTTAAAGTAACACCCATTGAGAGCACTACAAAATCCACCATATGTACTAAAAAGATCGGGGGTAGTAACTTGTCCCGCAGGTTTTACATCCAGCCATTTATTACAGGAGGTAAAAACAACAGAGGTGACAATTAAAGTGTAAAGTAATATTCTTTTCATAATTTCAACTATTCATTAAAATGTAAGGGTGATTGAGAAACCTGCTCTTGCAGCAAAAGGATAGTTTATACCTCTTTCACGTTTCACAGAAGAGATATAAAAAATATCGGAGGTATTGGCCTCAAAAGTTAAAGCGCGAAGTTTGGCTCTACGTAAAAATTCACCTTTATCTAATCTATATTGCAAACTGGCACTTTGCAATTCAAATACATTGTCATTCATGACAAAACGAGTAGATGCTCTTGTAGCATTTCGAGAAAATCCTTTGTAAAATTTCACATCTCCCGGATTCATCCATCTTTCACTATAAACTCTTCTGTCAACATTATTTCTACCAATTTCATCTATGGTAACCTCAACTTTATCGACTAATGTCTGGTTATAAACCTGACCTCCCCAATAGTATCCAAATGACATATTCAATGTAAAGTTTCGATATCTCAACATAGAGTTTATGTTACCTCTATAGGTTGGTTCGCCAACTCCACAATAAATTTTAGCAGCGGGATCCCACACTGTTGTTATATTGCCCTCTCTATCCAAAAAGAGCTCCACTCCGGTACTTGGATCGATACCTAAAGATTTAACTGCCCAAATAGAATTTTGGGCATACCCTTCGTAAAACAGTGTGCTTATATCTACATTTTGCTCCCTGTAAATTTCAGTCTGTTTCTTAATATCTTCCGATAGTTTTGAAATTAAGTTCTTGGTATAAGCTAATTTTACTCCTACCATCCAAATAAATCCTGCCTCGGTATTTCTTACAATATATCCATTGAGGGCAGTCTCAAAGCCGTAGTTCTTTACCTCTCCAATATTCTCAATATAAGAAGTGTATCCGGTAGATAGAGGTAGCTCTCTAGAGGATAAAAGATCTGATGTGCGTTTTAAATAATAGTCAACAGAACCGTTAACCCTGCCACCAAACAGACCAATCTCCAAACCTGTATTTATCTGGTCTGTGATTTGCCATTTCAAGTTCTCATTGCCCAAAGCCATCAAATACGAACCGTTATAGTTAAGATACCTGTCACCAATATACATCTGATACATTTGAAGAGCTTGATATGCAGAGAATTGCTGAGAACCGGTTTGTCCAATAGATGCTCTTAATCTTAGATTATCAATTACATTACTATTCTTTAAAAACTCCTCTCTATGAATGTTCCATCCCATCCCGAAACTCCAGAAAGGAGCATATTTACTTTTGCTTCCAAATTGAGAGCTCCCATCAATTCTTATAGAAAGGTCACCATAATATCTGTTATCATAAGTGTAGTTAATATTACCGGTTACTCCTACTCTCCTTGTAGTACTCTCAGTACCTCTCGGCATACCGTTTTGTTGGTACTGCATTGCATTGCCTAAAAAAGGCTTGGTACCTTTAGTAAAACCTTCTACTATAAAATTATATAAATAACTGTTTGTGTTTTGAATTGAGTAGTTCAAACCGGTATAGAGCTGATGCTTCTCTTTAATACGTTTTGAGTAACTGAGCACTACGTCCGCTTCATAGCTTAAATCGTTACCGATACCGTAAGAATAACTCCCTTTCCTAAAAAAATTATCTCCCGAATAATAGGTGAAATTTGAATGTTCTGCAGGTAAGAAATTATCACTTTCATTTATCTTCTTATTAATGCCAAGTTGAGCGCGCATCTTTAGATCTTGGAAAATATCCCACTCAATGGAGAGGTTATTACTCAAATCATTATAACCCGATTCATTCCGAGAATCAAGGGTTGCATTATAAAGAGGATTTGGCACTCTAACATATTTTTCCATAAGTCCCATAAAATCCTTTATGAGTACGCCCTCTTTATTATAAGGTCTATAATAGGGCATCATCTTAGCATAGGTGGCAAACGAGCCATATTTACTCTCATATCCTTGACTGACACCCACTCTTAAAATATTTCTAAATTGTACTTTACCATAGGTGTATGACAGATTAAACCCTGCATTGAGATTATCTCTTTTAGAGCCTTTCATGGCACCGGCATTTGAGTTGACAGAGATATTGGTTCCCCATCTAAACTCTCTGCTTCCTCCCTCTACTCTTACATTATATCTTCTTGAAGCACCTGTTCTCACTGGATAATGTAACCAATCTGTGTTTACACCTTCAAGGATATCTTTTAAACGCATTTCATAGGCGCGTTCGCCCTCATTATAATAATCTATAAGATCACCCATTACAGCCGGATTCTTCTCGGTGTACAATCCAACATGTCTTTGTAGTTCAAGAATCTCCGAAGCGTTCAATAGGCCGTATGATGAAAGCTTAGGAAATTCAAGCGAAAGGCCTGCCTGGGCATTTATCATAATCTTACCGCCTTTAGGTGCCTTTGTTATTACTACAATAACGCCATTAGCACCACGAGAACCATAAATTGCCGTAGCAGAGGCATCTTTCAATATATTAATAGATTCAATATCTTCATCATTGTAGTCCATGAGCTTTGTTAAAGAAATTTCAAATCCATCCATAATAATTAACGGAGTATTTACATTGGTTTTTAAACCGGTATTGTACTCTTCAACACTCATCGGCAGAGATGAGTTACCCCTAATAGTAAGCTGAGGGATGACGTTAGGGTTACTTCCCAAATTATTATCGACAGTAATATTAATAGCAGGATCAATGTTCTTAAGAGTTTGTAGAAGATTCTGACCTCTAAAAGCCTGAATATCTTTTGATGTAATTGTTGTTACCGCACCCGTATAACTCTCCCTGGACTTATTGAACACACCAGTCACAATCACTTCTCCTACCTCTGCAGCCTCATCCTCCATAATGATATTTTGTTCCTCTTGCCCTCTATATGTGACTTCCCTACTTTTCATTCCAAGACATGAATACAGAACAACGGCAGATCTTGGCACCTTAAGTTCGTAATAGCCTCTTTCATCAGTTGCAACACCTGTAGTAGTACCTTTAATCATAATCGCAATCCCCTCCAACGGACGACCGGAAATGTCAGTTACTACACCTCTTAAAAGCTGTGTTTCCTGTTGTGGAGGCTGCTGCGCTTTACTTTTAGAGTGTACCACAATCTGGTCACCCCTAAGAGTAAAGGTAAAACCGGTACCTGCAAGAGAGCTCTCTAAAGCTTGAACTGCACTTACTTCTTTAAGGTTAACCGTAATTAATTTAGGTTCTTTTGAGACCTCTTCAACTTTGTACAAGATCATGTTACCTGTTTTGGCATTAATCTCTTTCAAAGCCTGAGTCAATTTAGCATTCTTAAGAGAGATCGAGATCAGACTCTGTTTCGTTTGAGAGTAACCGGGAATTGCAGCTAAAAAAGCTAATAACATTAACAGCCCAATTACAAACGAACTCCTCTGAAGCTTAAATCTGAAAAATAGTTTCATTGAATTAAGTTTTACATAATTTGTTTATTAAAACATACCCCTGCTTATCGGGTGCAGGGATGACCCTTTATCAATTATAATTGTTTTTTTCGTGTAGTGATAGTTACCCTTTTCTCATCGCCGCTGATTGTAAATTCAGGACCACCTGCAAGTGTTATGGCATTAAGAGTAGCCTCTAAACCGGTATATCTGCCAAAACGACCACTGAAAGTGTTGGAATCTCTTACAGTATCCCTATAGTTGAATTCAAAACCATACCATCTTTGAAGAACCTTAAGCATCTCATCAAGATTTTCATCATTAAACATAAAATACCCTGATTTCCAAGAAGTTGCAAAATAAACATTAACTTCCTGAACCTCAATGCCATTATTCGACCTTAAACAGACCGATTCCATACCCGGAGTTAAAATTACCTTATTACCTCCGCTTCCAACGGAGACTCTTCCCTCTATAAGAGTTGTGTAAACTTTGTTATCATCGGCATAAGCTTTAATATTAAATGCCGTACCTAAAACCTGAACTGTTTGATTAAGGCTGTGAACAATAAACGGTTTCTTAGCATCGTGTGCTACTTCGAAATAAGCCTCTCCAATTAAGCTGACAACCCTCTCACTACCATTAAAATTTACAGGGTATTCAATTTCACTTTGAGAATTAAGCCACACCTTTGTACCGTCACTTAGAACAAAGCAAAACTCTCCGCCCGTATCAGTGACAATCTTATGTCTGACCTCTTCCTCCTCACGTAGCAAGTTATTTTTAGCCCTATAGGCAATGCCCTTCTCTTCTCTTATAATAAGAGCGGTAGCGGCATCTATGCTATCCGGGGTACTTTTATCAAGATTCACCACATCGCCGGAAGCCATAATGAGCTTCACTTTAGAAAGATTATCCGTTGGAAATGAATTGTTATTATTGCTTTTCGGCCAAAATAGCCATGCCGATAAAAACAGAAGCAAGCATCCGGTAGCATAATAGAGTGAACGATTAACTCTTTTTTGCCTTCTTCTTTTCAAAAGCTTGTGAGTAATATCACGACAAATCATGTCAAAATCGGGAGATTCCAATATCTTGCTCTCACTCTTCAATCTTCTCATTAGAGTCTCCCCTTTTATTATACTTTTATAGACCTGTCTGTTCTCCTCATTCTCATCAAGCCAAGAAAGCAATTTTTCACGCTCCTCTTCAGAAGCTTTGTTAAGCCATATTTTAATAATAATCTCGGCTAACTGATGTGCATAATTGTAGTTCATAACAGCTGTTTATTATTAAGACACCACCGAGAAGCTAAGTGGACATAATTTTTTTTTAATTATCATTGTACTTTATTTAAAATTTCCTTTTACAAGAAAACAGTAATTGAGTACCGGCAGTTTCGATAATTTTATAAGAGAGCACTTTCCGGCGATATGTGCAGTAGCAGAGAGATTTGTAAAATCTCCTTCGGCAGCAAAAGATATTGCACAGGATGTAATCATTAAATTCTGGGAAAAGCATAAAGAGAAAAAGATTGAATCTGTGAGTGACTACCTGTTTATTATGGCGAGAAACGCCTCTCTTAACTACTTAAGAGGTAAAAAAAGAGAGAAGATAAGAGAAGAGCTGGCAGGAAGCGATTTGAATGAAGAGACTGAACTTTTTAACATGCTGGTAGAGGAGGAGTATAACCAACTCCTTATAAGTGCAATCAATAAACTCCCGAAACAGAGTGGCCGAGTAATCAGATACGCCCTATCCGGATACAACAATAAAGAGATCGCAATGCTTCTGGGAATATCGGTAAGTAGTGTAAAATCAATCAAATACTCTGAAATTAAACGGTTGAGACAATATTTCGAATCTGTTTACAGATAATCAGATAAAGTGTGAAATCCTGATTAACACAAGAAGTATAAGCATAATCAAAAATTTTACCCTTTTACTGTTTGATTCTGTCTTTAAAGAAAGGTACTCCATGATTATAAAAGAAATTGGAACAGAAATTATTACAGTAAACGGATTCCGGAAGTCTTTATAAAGCATTGTAATTATCAAAAGTACAGCCAGTATTACCATATATCTTAGCAGACCAATAGATTTCACAACTTTATATCTGTTAATAATCTTCAAAATTTCAAAAGAAGAACGGTAGGCAAGAGTAGCAACTGAAAGTAATACCAAAGCCTCCGCTACTGTTTCAATTTTTAGCAGAGGTAAATTTATATTTATTAGTTCCTTAAAGATCTCTGACAGAAATTCTCCGACATCTCCAAAAAGCAGGTAACGTATAGATAATATAATAAGATATGGAATGGAAGCTGAAACGAGAGCAATAAATACACTTTTAACTGCAAAAGAGGAGGTAGTCAAAGAGTAAAAGAAGATCACCGGAACTAAAAAGATAATATGAAAGTCAAACAGAGAGGCTGTCGAAATAAGAAAGAGGGACAAAAAAAGCTGTGTATCCCCCTTTTTAGTTAAAACAGAAAAGTATAGGGACCATACAAGGAGAAGTGCTGCAATCATGGCGCCGGAAAAATAGATAGAGCCCGGTCCGGAAAGGGAAATTATCAGGTAAAAAAGGGCTAAAGAGAGAGAGCTCCTACCGCAAGAAAAGAGCCTCTCATTTGTATAGTAAATTGAAAATGCAATAATTAGCAATACTGTTACAGATAGTAAATAAGAGGTGGAGGATGAGAGTGTTACAATATCA
>Ga0265293_10011761_pt1 | contig 11797 bp, 8 predicted proteins | sample Munlanlewell138R_FD_192505 | JGI IMG/M metagenome (GOLD analysis project Ga0265293, IMG submission 192505) | Leachate microbial communities from a municipal landfill in Southern Ontario, Canada - Leachate well 138R | ecosystem: Engineered > Solid waste > Landfill > Unclassified | place: Canada... | reverse complement strand
ACTCCACAATTCTTCACAAAAATGGGGTGCAATAGGGCTGAGTAATTTGATAATATTTTCTATGGTCTCTCTTATAATAACTCTTTCTGCCTCAGATAGCTGAGCGCCTTTTATCTTGATACCATATAATTCATTGACCAGCTCCATAATGGTACTTATTGCCGTATTAAAATGGAATCTCTCTTCAATATCTTCTGTGACTTTTTTTATGGTCTGATGTGTCTTTCTTTCTAATTTGATAAACTCTTTTCTTATTGACTTAGCGCTGGCCTCTTCGTGCAATTTCTTTTCTTCAAAAAGCTGGTGATATTGTCGAACTATTCGCCATACTCTATTTAAGAAACGGGTTGCACCCTCAATACCCTGTTCACTCCATTCCATATCCATTTCAGGAGGACCGGCAAAGAGAATCATTAATCTGGTTGCATCGACACCATATTGATTAAAAATATTCCCTGGAGTAACCACATTTCCTTTTGATTTAGACATCACTGTTCCTTCTTTACAGACCATACCCTGGGTAAAGAGTCGATTGAAAGGTTCTTTAAAATTTAGATATCCCATATCATTTAGAGCCTTAACAAAAAATCGGGAATATAAGAGGTGCAGTATAGCATGTTCTACTCCTCCTATATACTGGTCAACTGGCATCCAGTAATGTAGCTCATTCTCATCAAATGGCTTATCATCAGTAAAAGGTGAACAGAAACGTAGATAATACCAGGAAGAACAGACAAAGGTATCCATAGTATCAGTATCCCTCTTTGCCTCTTCCCCGCATTTTGGACAGGTGGTATACAAGAATTCTTTACTATAGAGTAAGGGAGATAATCCAGTCGGTTTAAAATCAACATCTTGAGGCAAATATACCGGCAAATCCTTTTCCGGCACTGGTACCATTCCACATTTCGGGCAATAAATAATCGGTATAGGGGCCCCCCAGTACCGCTGCCTGGAGATAAGCCAATCCCGTAGACGGTAGTTGACTTCTCTTTTACCCAGCCCTTCTTTTTCCAGATATTCAATTATTATTTCTCTTCCTCTATCACTGGGAAGTCCATCGAATCTACCCGAATTAACTATTGTACCTTCCTCATCAAAGGCTTCTTGAAGATTATCTTCTGTCAGGTGTAAATCTTCGGGCTGTATAACTATTCTTACCGGCAAATTATATTTTCGGGCAAATTCCAGGTCTCTCTGGTCATGTGCCGGTACTCCCATAACCATTCCAGTACCATATTCCATCAACACATAATTTGCCAGCCAGATTGGGATTTTCTCCTGATTTAAAGGATTGATAATATACTTACCGATAAAACAGCCTCTCTTTTCTGTTAAATCGATATTCTTCTCATCAATCTTTTCTTTAAAATATTCATCTTTAAATATTTTTACATCTTCTTCATAGGCAGTACCTTTTACCAGCTCATTCACTATGGGGTGCTCGGGAGAAAGAACAAAAAAGGTTACCCCACAAAGAGTATCCGGTCTGGTGGTGAAGACGGTGAAGGTTTGGTCAGTTCCCATCAGGTTAAATTTGACTTTAGCACCCTCACTCCTGCCAATCCAGTTCCTCTGCATGGTTAATACTCTTTCAGGCCATTCTTCCAAAATATCCATGTCATCCAGAAGTCTTTGAGCATAATCAGTTATTTTAAAAAACCATTGTGATAACTCTTTTTTAGTTACCTCTGTTCCACATCTCTCACAATTACCATTTACAACCTGTTCATTTGCCAGTACTGTGGCACAGGAAGGACACCAATTGACTACTGCCTTTTTCTTATATGCCAGACCATTTTTGTAAAGCTGTAAAAAAATCCATTGAGTCCATTTATAATATTCAGGACTGCTGGTAGTAACCTCACGTCTCCAGTCATAACTTATTCCCATAGATATTAAGGTATTTTTCATCTTCTGAATATTATTCTGTGTCCATATAGCCGGGTGAATCTGGTTTTTAATGGCAGCGTTTTCTGCCGGTAAACCGAATGAATCCCAACCCATCGGGTGTAATATATTAAATCCTCTGTTGTGCTTATAACGGGCTACTACATCCCCGATAACATAGTTTTTAACATGCCCCATATGTGGTTCACCGGAAGGATATGGAAACATTTCCAGTACATAATACTTTTTCTTAGCAGGCTTCATATCGTTTTCAAATAATCCCTGGCTATACCAGTATTTTTGCCATTTCTGCTCAGCTTCTTTAAAATTATATTTCTCTTCCATGTATTATCTCACTCCCCTAAAATAAAAAACCCCGTCACCTGTAATAATATAATTACAAGGGACGAGATTTACTCGTGGTACCACCCTTCTTCGGTAGAAAAAATGGTGGAGCTGGCGGGAATCGAACCCGCGACTTCCTCCACGCCAAGGAGGCACTCTCCCGTCTGAGCTACAGCCCCATCTACCCTTTTTATTCTTTAACGCAGAATATCGCCTGAGTCATTAGCATACTATTTTCACCCAAGGTGTTTGCAGGTGAGTTTTTTTGGGGACCCTTATCAGTTTTCACCAGCCACTGACTCTCTTCTGGTAGGTACTCCCAATTATTTTCTGCAAAATATTTTCTTAACAAGTTTTACAAGAATTTACAGTTTTTAAAATTTTATTAATTATAGGTAAATAAAAAACAAAAGTCAATTAAAGTAACTATCAACATATCCATAGATTGGCCTAAAATTATTAGAATAAATAAGTGCAGGTTATAATCACTAATAAATAATTAACATCCTGCACTTATTCTGGCACTATTACGATTACTAGAAAAAAACTTTTTATGAATACTTGTTAAACTTTTTTTAATCTTTGCCCAGCCACCATATTACACCAACGATAGCTGCTATAATTGCCGCAATCCAGTACCATTCTAAATCAAACATCTATTCTACACCTCCTCATTAAATTAAATTTTATCAATCTGCTATTATTATAGTTACAAGATGCTTTAAAAACAAGTACTTGCCTAAAATAATTTAAAAAAACAATACATTTTTTTAATGAACTATGATTCGGATTCGCTCTCCTGTTTGGCTTTTTCTATAATTTCCTGAGCAATTTGAGAAGGAACTTCCTCATAATGAGAAAATTTCATGGTAAATGTCCCTCTTCCCTGGGTAATAGACCGCAAATCGATGGAATATCTGAACATCTCCGCCAGAGGTACCTGGGCTTTAATTATCTGCCTGCCCTTTACTCCCTCATCCATTCCCATTATCTTACCCCTTTTGCTATTTAAGTCTCCTATTATATCTCCCATATAATCTTTGGGCACTATCACTTCCAGATTATAAATAGGTTCTAATAATACCGGTTCAGCCATTGCAGCACCTTTTTTGAAAGCCAGGGAACCGGCTACTTTAAAAGCCATTTCAGAGGAATCAACGGTATGATAGCTGCCATCATACAGGGTCGCCCTGATATCGATAGTGGGATAACCTGCTAATACACCTTTTTGCATAGATTCGATAATTCCTTTTTCTACTGCCGGTCGATACTGTTTAGGTATAACTCCGCCCACGATTTTATCAACAAATTCGAAACCTTTACCCCGTTCCAGTGGCTCAAACTCTACAAAGCAATGTCCATATTGACCACGACCACCGGATTGTTTCTTATATTTTCCTTCTGCCTGTACTTTTGCTCTGATAGTCTCTTTGTATCCGACTTTGGGAGTGTTTTTCTCAACTTCTACTCCAAACTTCTTTTCCATAGTTTCAATCACCACATCAAGATGAGATTCTCCCATTCCGGCAATAATTGTCTCCCCGGTATCTTCATCCCTGATAATCTGTATGGTCGGTTCTTCTTCCTGTATCCTGTTTAAGGCAATACTGAGTTTATCTTCATCTCCTTTACTCTTTGGAGTTATAGCTAATCTCATTATAGGTTCAGGGTAATCTACCCTTACAAATTCAATTGGAAATTCTTTATCACATAGCGTGTCACCGGTGTTAGTCTTCTTTAATTTGGCAATTGCTCCAATAGAACCAGCAGAAACTTTTGAAACACTGCTCTGTTCTTTCCCTTGCATTCGAAATATTTTCCCAACCTTGTTTTCAACATCCTGGGATGAATTATAGACCTGTGAATCAGAGCTCAGCTCACCGGTAAAAACTCTAAAATAGGTCAGGTTCCCAACATATGGGTCTGCAATAGTCTTAAATACCAGTGCAGAAAATGGTGAACCATCTACAGTGCGCTTCAATTGGATTTCCTTGTTTTCTTTGAGGTCTTTTACAGTAATATCAGGCAATTCAACCGGGTTGGGGAAATAATCCTTTATAAAATCAAGCAGTAGTTCAATACCGATATTTTTGGTTGCCGAGCCACACAGGATAGGAAATATCTTCCTTTCTACCATGGCACCCTTCATACATGTTAGTATCTCTTCTTCGGTCAGCCCTTCTCCATCGAGGTATTTCATAAGAATTTCATCATCATATTCTGCAACTATTTCTACCATCTTTTGATGTTGGTTATTAGCATTTTCCTTTAAATCATCTGGAATATCTTTTTCTTCAATCTGAACCTTACCATCTTTATCTGTCTGGAAATAGTAAGCCTTCATCTTTAATAAATCAATTATGCCCTGAAAGTTTTCTTCTGTTCCAATGGGCAATTGCACAGGTACAGCATTGTGTCCAAAGTTTTCTACAATCTTCTCACTAGCGGCATTAAAATCGGCTCTTTCTCTATCCATTTTATTTATAAAAAAAATTCTGGGGAGCTGGAATTCTTCCGCATAATCCCATACTTTTTCAGTTTGTACTTCTACACCAGAAACACCACAAACCACAATGAGCGCACAATCTACTACTCTCAAACTGGATTTTGTATCAATAATAAAATCGAGATAACCAGGCGTATCTATTATATTAAAGGTAGAATCCTTCCAATCTAAATAAGCTAAAGAAGAATTTATGGTAATACCTCTCTTTATTTCTTTGGGATCATAATCAGTAACGGTATTGCCCTGTTCTGTCTTCCCCAAACGGGTAGTCATATTGGCATCAAAAAGCATTGCTTCAGTAAGAGAGGTCTTCCCGGTATCACCGTGTCCTACAAGAGCAAATGTTCTTACTTTTTCTACATCATTTTTAGTCACCAAAGATTCCTCCTTGAAATCTATTTATCCTCATTATTCTATCAAAGAATATTATTTATAGCAAAGATTGTCAAAAATAAATATTTTCACTTTTTAATTTTATAATTCAAATTAAATTTTTTATTTTATCTATGGTTACAATAACTCGTTTCAGACAATCATCTAAATTGCTTTGTTCTTTTATTTCGAAAATTAAAACTCCCTCATAATTAATTTTTCTTAAAAAAGGGATGAATGAAGGCCAGGGGAAACGCCCCTCTAGTGGTAAGAGATGCAAATCATGCTTACTATCATTATCATGAATATGTATGTGCAATATGCTCTCCTGCCAGTTAATCGGTATATTATATAAATTTAAAGCCCCTTGCTCTATCTCGGGATAGTTCAGTAAATAATGGCCGGTGTCAAAACATATTCCTAAATCTTTGGAAGGAATCGCCTCTTTAATCAGTTGAATATCTTCCCACCTATCACCAACCCTTCCCGGTAGTGTATTTTCCAAAGCTATTTTAACTTTCCAGTTCTGACAGAAATCTACAATCTCCTTTAGGCTCTCAATACTCAATTCTAATCTCTTTCCCTTATCATCAGGATTCTCCACCATTGTTCCAGGATGCACCACTACTAAATCGGTTCCTAAATGGTGTGCCATTAGAACTGCCTTTTCGACCTCTCGTACTGATTTTATTCTTTCATAGGTTTGAGGGTGGGAAATATCAGCACCATCCATAGGCATATGTATTGCTCTAACCGTAATTTCTTTGCGCTCCAGCAGCTTCTTTAATTTGAGGAGTTCACTAATTTCTTGGGGATTAAAATGGCCTTTTTTTGGTCTGAGCTCAATAATGTTAATCTTTTCTTTTATTAAATATGGTAATAATTTCTCAATTGGTTTTCGATAATAAACCATGGTAGAAATACCAAAATTCAAATTCATCTTCTCTCCATCTGCTATGAATTAAATATTTTAATGTTATTCGTTTTTTTGATTCTTGGGAAATATGTTATGTATAGTATTACTTTAAAAATAACTCTACAGAAAAGGCGGCGGTAGCCCCTTCACCACAGGCAGTAACAACCTGCCTCAAACTTTTTGCACGTACATCACCACAGGCAAAGATACCCTTAATTTCAGTCTCCATATTATCATCAGTGATGATATAACCACTATCATTAACTAAACGTTCCTTCAATTCTCCCAAAGAAGGATAGATTGGTTTATAGCCGGCAAAAATAAAGACACCCTGACATGAGAAAGTAATTATTTCACCAGTCTTTACATTTTTTAACTGCAGACTCTCAACCTGTGTCTTACCATCTATGGAAAGAACAATATTGCTCCATTTAAGGTTTATTTTAGGGTTGTTAAAGACACGCTCCTGCAGTATTTTGGAGCCTCTTAATTCATCTCTCCGATGTACAATAGTAACTTTACTGGCATATTTGGTTAAAAATAATGCCTCTTCTAAAGCGGTGTCTCCTCCTCCCACTACCACAATCTCTTTATCACGGAAAAAAGCTCCGTCACAGGTTCCGCAATAGGAGACTCCTCTTCCAGTTAGCTCTATTTCACCGGGTACTCCTAATTTACTCGCCTCACCACCTGAGGCAATTATAACTGATTTACTGTAAAAGTCCCTATCGGTAGTGCTTATTTTAAAATTTGTTTTATTTTCATGCTGTTCCTGAGAAATCTCTAATACTGTACTATTTACAATCTTTAAACCAAATTTTGTTGCCTGCTCTTCAAATCTTTGCATCAACTCAGGCCCTATGATGCCTTCAGGAAAACCAGGATAATTTTCGATAGTCTCAGATAAATTTACCTGACCTCCACTGATTCCCTTCTCAATTAATAATGTATTAACTCGATATCGGCTTAAATAAAGGCCGGCCGTTAATCCAGCAGGCCCACCTCCAACTATAATACTTTCATATACATTATTTTTAATATTTTTTTCCTCTTTTACCATTTTTCTACACCTCAACAGTCTGTAAAAATTCAAAATATAGTTTTAAAGATTTAATATTTCAGCTATGGTCTTTGTTGCTTATTATATCTCATTAAGTTTGCTTTTATCTCAATTTTTGCCCCATCCAAAGGGTCGATATCTTTAAGGGGTACCAGCATGCCATAAACCAGGCTCTGATACAATCTGGACATGAAGTGATTGATAAAGACATCTTTGCCATTTATCTTGATTGAGATGAAATCTTGAAGAACAGAACATTTTTCTATTGTTTCCTGTCCTTTAACAATAGCCCGGGCTAAGCCATAACAATCACCATATCCACATTTTCCGCAGTTCTCCTCCGGCAATAAAAAACTTTTTTTCTCAATCTCTTCTACCATTGTTTCTAAATCATTTTTCTCTGTAATCAAGTAATCGATAATCTTCTTTTCTTTTAAAGAAACATCCGTTCCTGCACTAAACAATTCCAGCCCATCGGAAAGTGATTCTTTATCACCTTCCTCCCTTAAACAGATAATTTTTGGGAAATATTTCAGGCTTTTAAACCCTTCAATCACTAAAAAATCAGCAGAGAGCAGAGGTACAACCCTTTTTAAATCCCAGCCGGTGTCGAACATTATCTCGGTTCTCTCAGGAGTAATAAGTGCTACCTTTTCAACCTCTTTTAAAAATTTTTCTGTATCACTATCCTCGCGAGGGATAGGTTTACTGGAATGCTTGATCACCGCAACTTTGTAATTCTTATTTTTTAGTGCTTTAGCGATTGCTATAGCCAGTGTTGTTTTACCACTCTTTTTAAAACCTACAATTGCGATGGCTTTCATAAAAACCTCCAAAAATATAGTCGATATTAGAGTAAAAAAAGCAATTTAAATAACAAGTAATACCTGTGAATATCAAATTATTATCTTTTATCATTATCAGTATGGTCTTCTAAAAAATCGCTTCCTTCGTCTTTTCTAACAAATTTTTTAATGATTATGGTTACTATCAGCCAGACTAATATAATAGTTCCCAGCAATATGAATAATTCTTTGTATGTTGCAACAAAATATTTAAATTCATTGAAAAAGATAAAAATGTCCAACAATTCCACTCCCGATAATAAAAACTAAACTACAATTCAAGTCTGGTGCTAATTTCTTTAATCTTTTGGAAAAAATCAGTGGAAAGGAAATCCTGCCAGCTGCCCAGATTAATATCGAGGTCTTGATAATAGGGAATATTTCCTAAATGTTTCACATTGAAACTATTAGCCAGCTCTCTTATTCGGCTATTGCCATCTTCAGTCAAACACATATTTTCAATTAGACCAAAAATCTTTAAATCCAGTTCTTTAAGTATCTTCAGGGTCTTGGAGACAATATTACTGGAAAGTATAGAAGAGGTAGTAATGATTAGAAAATTACCATTCTTTACATATTGTAGTAAATCAAGAAAAGGGTCAGCCATACCCGGCGGCATATCTATAACCAGGCACTCAGTATCATCCCATCTGGTTACAGCCATCAGTTCCAAAAATGCATCACTATATTCTCTTCCTCTTATAGGCAAGGGGTTATCCTGAGTATAATAAGCTACCGACATAAACTTTACTCCTCCTATCTCTTCTGGCAATATCCCCTTTTCTTCCTCAGGAAATTCATTACTGGCATTCAATAAAATATGAGCAGATGCTCCCCAAAAATCCAGATCGAGCAAACCGGTCTTACATCTATCAGCCAAAGCCAGGCTCAATGCTGTGGACACTACAGATTTACCTACACCGCCCTTTCCGCTTACTACTGGAATGATGTATTTAATGGCAGCAAATTTTTCCCTTGATACAACTTCTCTCGGATCAATCATGATACCCTCCTGCTGAAAATATTTTTATTGGAATTTCTAAATAGTAAATTCTTTATAAATCCTCACCGGTAATCTCTTTAATATAAATACCTCTTCCTCTGACTACCTCAAAATCGGGGCTGCCACATCTGGGGCATCTTATAAAAGAATGGACCACTTCCGGTACAAAATGAATAGATTCTTTTATTGTGTGTTCATTTATATTTGCCTCTTTCAATGTCCATCTATTCTGGCAATTTCGGCATTTAAAGGTAACCTTTTCATTTATAAAAATAAAGTCTGCCTCTTCTGCTATGGTTCCCTTTTTTAAACTATCTAAACCAAACTTCACAATCTCTTCCTCAATTCCCTGCAGCTCCCCTAATACAATTTTAACCTCGAGCAATTTCCTCAAATTCCTTTTTTTTGCTTCTTTAACAGATGATTTTAATACAGCCTCAGCTAAAGACCATTCATGCATTTTACTGCCTTCCTCTCATTAATGTTGACAATTATATAATCAAAATATTATCTAATCTAATTGTCTGTAATATTCTCTTTAATAATCCGGTGCTTTATTTCTCAATTGTATAATGAATAATATCGATTTTAATTTTAACACATAACCAAAAATTTATTAAATCTTTTCTAATAATCTTATTGGGTTCCAATTTAAATGTTATGATAGACAATATATAGGAGCTAAAGAAAGAAAAAATAAATAATAAGAAGATATTTTTGTCATATTGACCGTAAAGTGTTAATATATAAATGCAAGATATTTTAAGATTGATAAAATAATTTTTTCGGTTTTTAGGGTAATTGTATCGTTATTCAAAAAATTATATAACATTTATTTGTATCTGTTTCAGAAGCATCAACTGAAAATAATGGAGCTATATCATTATATGATTGTTATCTCTTTCAACCTTTTAGGTGGGTTAGCACTATTTTTGTATGGCCTGTATGTATTAAGCGATGGATTAAAGCAAGTTTTTTATAAAGGTCTCAAAGATGTTTTAAAAAAAGTAACCAGCAGCACTATTAAAACCGTTGGTTTTGGTGCATTTATCACCGCTGTCATTCAAAGTTCAAGTATTACTGTAGTCACCCTTGTAGGACTTCTAAACTCCAGCATGATTAATTTAAAGCAAGCAATTGGTGTAATGCTCGGGGCAAAAATTGGCACAACAATCACTACACAAATAATTGCTTTTAAAATTGGGCTTTACTACTTTCCTTTCATCATCATTGGCTCCTTTCTTTTTTTCATATTCAGACAAAAAAAGATACAGAATTTTGGTCAGATAATCCTGGGTTTTGGAATACTATTTTTAGGAATGCAATTTATGTCTGAGGGCGCTAAAGCTATTCAAGAAATACCCTTTTTTGTTAATATCCTCTATTATTTTAGTGGCAATATAGTTATCGGTATTCTTGCAGGTGCTATATTAACAGCTATAGTTCAAGCTAGCTCTGTAACCATAGCACTCAGTATAGCCCTTGCTGTGCAGGGTGCATTAACTTTACAAGTAGCTATCGCCATCGCAATGGGAGCAAATATCGGTACTGCTATTACTGGCTTTTTTGCTTCCCTAAGTTCCTGCAGGTCTGCTAAACGTCTTGTTTTATCACAGTTTTTAGTAAATATTATAGGGGTTACAGTTTTTGCTTTTCTCATTCCACCCTTTAGCCATCTTGTTTCTTTAACAAGTTCTGATTTGGGACGCCAGATTGCTAATGCCCATACCTTATTTAATCTAATACTCGTTTTAGCAACCATCCCATTTGTTGAATGGATAAGGAATTTTTCTATTAAAGTAATTCCGGGGCCGGCTGAAGAGGTTGACCGGGGAATAAAATTCCTCGAGTACAAAATATTGAGTATTCCTAGTTTAGCTCTTTTACAGGCACAAAAGGAAGTCTTGCATATGGCAAATATAACCAAAGGAATGTTGAAAAAAGCTAACAAGGTCATGTTTACTAATGACAAAGAACTGATTAACCTGGTAAAAACAGAAGAATCGAGTGTTGACGAACTGCATCATATTATCGATGATTATTTAACCAGAATTTCTTCACAGGCATTCTCTAAAGAAGACTCTCAAAAGCTTGCAATTCTAATACACAGTGTCACTGATATTGAGAGAGTAGCTGACCATGCCAACAACTTAGTGGAAATATTTGAATTTAAATCTCAAAAAAACATTATATTTTCCAACCAGGCTGAGAATGAATTAAATCAGTTATTTCAAAAAGCCATAGAGGCCTTTGCCTGTTCAATAGAAGCCCTGGACAAAAATGACCATGCTATAGCTCAAAAAGCCATCCAGCTTGAGAGCGAAAGTGATATAATGGAAGAAGATTTAAAGAAAAATCATTACGAACGATTAAAAAAAGGCATCTGTATACCTGAATCCGGGCCAATGTATCTTGAAATTATCATGAATCTGGGAAGAGTTACCAACCATGCTGAAAATATTGCCAGGGGCGTAATAATGGGTTTTTAAAGTACTATCCCCTTTTCACCTGAACATATTTTGATTACAATAATGCAGATAGATATATAAATTTGATACAATAGCTTTAGTTTCAATAAAAAACAGGTAAGCTATTAATTTCTCTTTTACTTAAGGTTCGGCTGGCAATCAGGACACCAGTAAATTGCTCCACCTAAATAAGAAGACTTTTCAATAATGGCGCCACAGATAGAACATGGTTTCCCAACTGTATTTTTACTGAGCAGCGTCTTGTATCCGCCTTCCCTTCCGAATAAATCCTTTTCTGTATTGCGTCCACCCAATCTGGTCATTTCAAAAAGGGTATTCTTCACTGAATGGAATAAGCCCGTATATTCTTTTTTTGAAATGGTTTCCATCTT
>Ga0265293_10011760_pt1 | contig 11799 bp, 7 predicted proteins | sample Munlanlewell138R_FD_192505 | JGI IMG/M metagenome (GOLD analysis project Ga0265293, IMG submission 192505) | Leachate microbial communities from a municipal landfill in Southern Ontario, Canada - Leachate well 138R | ecosystem: Engineered > Solid waste > Landfill > Unclassified | place: Canada... | reverse complement strand
TTGCCGACGATGGCGGCTTGATCGCCGATCTCCCATGTGCGGTTTGGCGCCCGCACCAGGGTTTCGCTGTTATCGGCATGTTTTACTCTGTAGGCTTTGCCGCTGAGGCCGCTGGTTTCCTGAGCCTCGCCACCGCCCCAGGCGCCGACGATGCCGCCCACCAGCGCCCCTATGGGACCCCCGGCAGCGCCACCCACCAGAACGCCAGCCCAACCGCCGGTCATTTTGCCGACGGCGGTGTCGGCTTCTTCGGCGATAACTTCCGCCGCACTGGACAGGCCGCTGTAGGCTAGGGTCGATATCAATAAAAGTGATGCTATGGGTTTCATTGCGCTATCCTCGGCATGATTTGTTAGGTAGTCTCTCTGTATACTTAAGCGGTGGGTTTAACCGCGATCAATTCACTTATATCAATTTGCGTGCCAGTTTTTATCTTTATGAAATATAAAGAAAAAAATTAAAAAGTTGTTTTAATGACAACATTAATTTTGTTGTCAAAAAGAGTCTTTAGAGGTCAATATGACAACTTCTATATTTTTTCAAGAGATGATTTCCATTGTTGCCGACCTGTCCCGCGACTTCCCGGGAACCCAGAGATATCAACGGCTGCTGGATGCCATTGCGCGCATATTTCCCTGTGACGCGGCGGCCATTCTTCAGCTGCAGGACAATGTGCTCAGGCCGCTGGCGGTTGCCGGGTTGAGCGACGACACCCTGGGGCGGCGCTTTGCGGTCAATGAGCATCCCCGTCTGGCTCACTTGCTTCACTCTCGAGAGCCGGTGCGTTTTCCCGCCGATTCCAGCCTTCCAGACCCCTATGACGGTCTGGTGGAGACGGAAGATCATCAGCTTCATGTCCACGATTGCATGGGGGTTTCTCTCTATATCGATGAGAAACCCTGGGGGGTGCTGTCTCTGGACGCCCTGCAGCCCGGCACTTTTGACGCCATTGATCCCGTTGAGCTGCGGACATTTATTCGCTTGACCGAGGCGACGGTAAAGGCGGCTCTGCGTATCGAGGCTCTGGAGGCGAGAATAGAGCAGGGTCATCTGGTGACGGCGGCGCTTCTCGAAGGGGAGGGCAAGGTCGATCTGATTGGCGAAAGCCGGTCAATTCAGCAGTTGATGGAAGAAATTGCCACCGTCGCCAAGTCCCATCTTACGGTTTTGGTGTTGGGTGAAACCGGTGTCGGCAAGGAGTTGGTGGCGCGGCGAATTCACCAGTTGTCTCCCCGCGCCGATAAGCCGCTGATTTACGTCAACTGTGCGGCGCTGCCCGAGGCGATTGCGGAGACTGAGCTTTTTGGTCATGTCAAAGGCGCCTTTACGGGAGCTGTTTCTGACCGCGCCGGTAAATTTGAAGTGGCGGACGGCGGCACCCTGTTTCTCGATGAAATTGGTGAGCTGCCCCTGGGGGTGCAGGCAAAAATGCTGCGGGTATTGCAGAGTGGCGAAATACAGAGGGTTGGCAGCGACCATTACCGGCAGGTGGATGTGCGCATTGTTGCGGCCACCAACAGGGATCTTCATCAGGAGGTGGCCAGGGAGAAATTTCGGCCAGACCTCTACCACCGCTTGTCGGTTTTTCCCATCCATGTGCCGCCCTTGAGGGAGCGGGGCAGGGATGTTCTGCTGCTGGCGGGATACCTGCTGGAGCGGGATCAGCGCCGGCTGGGTATTCAAAGTGTGCGCTTGGCTGCAGACGCCAGGCACCTGCTGCAGAGTTACGACTGGCCTGGAAATGTCAGGGAGCTGGAGCATTTGCTGAGTCGCTCGGCTCTTAAAGCCGTCGCCGAGCAGGGGCTTGAAACCCGCCCTGTAACCATTCACGCCAGGCACCTTGATATTGCCAGCCAGTCCCGAGACGACCTTGCCGAAACAGAATCCGTGGCTTTGGTGAGCGCGGGGCAGATTGATCTGAGAGAGGCGATCGACCAGTTTCAAGCCAGGCTCATCACGGAAAAATTAAAGCGCAACAATAATAATTATGCCGCAACCGCCAGGGATCTGGGTTTGAATCGAAGCAATTTTTATCGCCTGGTTCAGCGCCTCAAAATAAAGCCCTGAATCTCCCCGTCATGCGGACGTTGTCCGCTGCGCGGATTGAAACCCTTCGCAAATCGGGTCGCCAAAAGCTGGCCATAATCCTTTCAGTCGTGCTGCGAGCTGCCTCACTCTGTGTTCCCATTGCTTTGATGAGATAAATTCATTACATGAATTATAGAATTCTATATATATCTATAAGATGCTGTTTATTATGAATTCTGATGATTGTTGACTTAATGGGTTATACTCATTAAAGTTGCTTGGTGAATTTATGGCGCCGCTCCCTTGGGCGTGCTTGTCCCCTAGCGCAGGAGAACAGTTTGTGGATGCTAACGTATTAAAAATATTGGATAAATTTTCCCGGGTTGCCAATGATCCCAATGGTGCAGCCAAAGCCTGGAAAGAGGCCACAGGGGGCAAGGTTGTGGGCACCTTTGCCATGCACTTTCCGGCGGAAGTCGTTCACGCGGCGGGGGCTCTGCCGGTGTTGCTGCAATCTGACGAAGAGCAGATCACGGAAGGGCACGGTGGCATGTATCCTTTTTTCTGCGGTTATACCCGCAGCCTGGTGGATCAGAACATCAAGGGCAAGTTTGACTATCTGGATTGCATCATGTTCGGCGACCACTGTGTTCAACTGCTGTCGGCTGCCGATGTCATCAGAATTCAGAATCCTTCACTTCACGTCGGTTTCTATCAGCTGATTCCGGCGCTTAAAGATAACTGGTCGTTTGAAAATGCCGAGCGCACATTAATTCGCCTCAAGGAGGCTATCGAGGGCAAGCTCGGCGCCACCATCAGTGACGACAGTCTTCGCAACAGTATTTGTGTGTTCAATAAAAACCGCCAGCTGATCCGCCGCCTTTATGAATTGCGCCGTGATCGCCGAATCAGGCTGTCGGCGGTGCACATGCAGGCCATTCTCAAATCCAGCATGGTCATGGATAAGGCTGAACACAACAGTCTGCTTGCAGAACTGGTTGCCAGCCTGGAAAGAAATCCTGTAGACCCAACAGCGGATGGCAGTGTGCCCCTCTATCTTTCCGGGCACCTGTGTCATGCCACCAAGCCCAGGATTCTTGAGCTCATCGAAAGCTGTGGCGCCACGGTGGTGGATGACGACCTCTACCACGGTTTCCGTTATGTCTCCATTGATGCGGCTGAAAGCGGCGATCCCATCAAATCCCTGACTTCCTGGTATCTGGATCGCAACACTGTGGTTCCCTGTCCCACTCGCCTCGACCCTAAAGTCGACTGGGATGGCTGGCTTCTCGAGGCGGTGAAAAAAGCTGACGCCAGTGGCCTGGTGGTGCTGATGCCTAAATTTTGCGAACCCCATTATTTTTCCTATCCGCGCATCAAGAAAACCTTTGAAGCTGCGCAGTTTCCCCATCTGCGCCTGGAGACGGAGCATGAGTTCAATGCTTATGAAGGCATGAGGGTTCGAGTGGAATCATTCCTTGAAATGATCAAGCACAGACAAGCAATGGCTGCCGTCTAAGCCGCTATCGAGAAGATCAGGAGAAATAGCTATGACCATTATTGCAAGTTCCGCCGAGACAAGAATCAAACCTTCCACAGACAAAAAGTCCAACCGTCTTCAGGTCACCAAGCTGAATAACAAAATGGTGAACGAGTACTGGCAATCGCTTTTTCAGGCGCCCCAAGAGGGCAAGCTGGTGTGCTGGTATGAAGGTATACAAATGAATCCTTTTCTCCAGGCCGCCGATATTGCCTGGTGCCATGGAGAAGCTGCCGCCGCATTGCTGGCGGCGAGAAAAGAAGAGGGACCATCGCAAAAAGTGGCTGAAGAGGCCGGCTATGATCGGGAGCTCTGTTCCTATGCCCGCACCCATGCCGGCTGTGCGGTGATGAGAACAGAAAGCGGCACGCCGGAGACCATGGGCGGCGCCAATCCCAAGGAACTCAGTCTGGCGGAGCGCATTCCGGCGCCGGATATGATTATCAGCGCCTACCCATTCTGCAGCACGGGTCAGCAGTGGGATGAAACCATCTACAAAATTTACGGCAAAAAAGTGCCCATATTCAATATTTCCATGCCGTGGATCTGGGGTAATGAGCCATCGTCAAAGTATATGAGCGGCCCTGAATTTCGCGAATCTGTTGCCTTTATGGTCAAGCAGCTGAAAGAATGCATTGCGTTTATTGAAGAGCAGACCGGCAAGCCCTTCGACTATGACAAACTCAGCGAAATCATGGCTTACACCAAAAAAGCGGCTCAGTTGCGCATGGAAGCCAAAGCCCTGTGCAAGGTGAAACCGTCGCCAGCAAACTTTTTTGAATGGACCAACAGTATTGCGCCGGTGAATTTTTTGCCTGGCGGTCAGGAAATCGTCGATTACTACGCCAAGAAAAAGGCGGAAATTCAGGAGCGTATCGATGCGGGTATTGGCTCGGTTCCTGTAGAAAAATATCGCCTCTTCTGGGACGGTATCATGAACTGGAATAAAATCGGTTATCTCTCGGATAAATTCGCCAATTACGATGCCTGCGTGGTTTCCGGACGCTATACCCATTTGGGTTTTTGGCAGGATTATCAGGTAATTGACGTCGATGATCCCATTGAAGGCATGGCGATGAATTTTTTGACCTGTCCCATCAGCGTGTCTGCGCCCCAGATGATCGAGCGCATTATCGACCACTGCGAAGAATACAGCATCGACGGCATCCTTCTCCATGGCGCCAGAACCTGCCGCGCATTCTCCTATCCGCAGTTTTTGATTGCCGATGCCGTTGGCAAGCGCCTGGGTATGCCCGTGGCCATGTTCGAAGGGGATATGGTGGATGAAAGTTTCTACAAAGACGAGCTGATCAACAGCCGCGTCGAGGCCATGCTGGAGCAGATCGACGCCAAAAAAGGCCGTTGGGTTTAAGCGCATAGTGATTCGTTTTACAAAAGAGAAAATTCAGGATTTGATTTATGAGCATTGAAACCATTGGCAAAGCCAAAACCATTGCTGAAAGCGCAGTAGTGATTACGGGGGGTACATCGGGCGTTGGTCTGGCTACCGCGAAGGAATTTGCCGCTCAGGGCTGCAAGCGCATTGCCCTCCTCGGACGCGACAGAGAGCGTGGCGAGGACGCTCGCAATCAGGTTCTGGCAGCTAATCCCGGTATTCAGGTTGAATTTTTTTCCGCAGATGCCCACGACCCTAATCAGGCCATGGACGCCGCTGAAAAAGCTCATAACGCACTGGGCGCTATTGATGTATTGATAAATTCCACCTCCGCCCCCTATGTGCCAAGCCTGCTTTTCAATACGCCCATTGAAGATATCAGTGGCATTCTTACCGGACAGGCGCTGCCGCAAATTTTGATGAGCCGCATTGTCCTTCCCTGGATGAGAGAACAAAAATCCGGGGTCATTATCAACATCGCATCCGATGCCGCCAAAGTGCCAACCCCCGGTGAATCGGTCATTGGCGCGAGTATGGCGGCCATTGTTGTCTTTACCCGCACCCTTGCCATTGAAGCCAAGCGGGACGGAATCAGAGCCAATGTGATGACGCCGTCCCTGATTGGAGGAACGCCGCTTTACGACCGCATTATGGCAGATCCTTTCAGCGCAAAACTGTTTAACAGTGCCGCCAAGCTGGCAAGTCTGGGGGTGGCACAGCCCGAAGATCTCGCTGGATTGATCGTTTTCCTCTGTGGGCCTGGTGGCGCAAGATTGACAGGGCAGGCTATCAGCCTCAATGGCGGTATTTCCGCAGCCTGACGGGTTTTTCAGTATAGAGAATTACTGCAGTGGTTTGCTGGTTGTCGCCAGAAGCCACTGTTATTGTTTTGATTGTTCTTTCAAAAAATAGTGGGGTATTATAGCTTCCATTCAATTAACCCAGATTTGTAAAATAACCATGAAAAATAAGGATAATATTGAAACAGACCTGCAGTTGATTCGCCCGCCGGATACCATGCGGCGAACCCCTCAACAGGAAAGATCCCGGCGCATGGTCAACGCGATTGTCGATGCCGCCTATCAAATACTTCTTGAACATGGTCGCCTGGGTCTGTCAACCACCAGTCTGGAGCTGGTGTCAGGGGTGCCAAAGTCGTCCATTTACCAGTATTTCCCCAATCTGGATGCGGTTGTTGCCGAAGTTTTCCATTCGGTGATTCGTACTTCTCAGATAAAGGGCTATAAAAATTATCCCTACGACAAAGAACAAACCGTACTGTCTTTTACTTCATGGCTTATTGATTGGGCTCTGGAGGTTCATCAAAGCGTTATCAAGGTGGACAAGGAATTCTATCTTCGCTACAGCGGTTTTTACGATATGTGGGATGAGCTGGATAAAAATCTTCATCCCAAAGATTCTACCGAGGATTTTATTTACGAGCAGCTAAAAAAATGCACGGACTTCAAATCTTCAAAAAATGATTTTATGCTGGTTCACGCCCTGGGTCGATCCGCCCAGTTTATGGTGCATTCCCTCCTCAAGGACAATCCGGATTTCCTTCCTGATCCCCATTTCCGTGAATTGCTGATTCGTATGAGTTATGCAATTTTCGCTGAAAATATACAATAGAGAATCTGTAAAAAGTAACCTTGTCTAAGCTCTGACAAAACCATCAAATCCCACTTTCTTTGTTGCCATTTTAAAGGTTGTGTGATGGGTTTTACTGAAAAACCTTAAGGGTTATCAATACGATTCTCTTTTCCCATGCCCATCTATTGATGATTTTTTATCCCGTAATGAGTATTTATTTTTTTGCATAACTCACAAATTTTTATTTCCGCTAAAATCCCAATACAAATTAAAATCAGAAAATTTTTAAATTGTTTTAAAAATCATAACCTTAGAACACAAGTTTTGTGTTCTAAAATATGACCTTATAAACGTTGTGGCGTTTTACTTCCATTGCTATCTTTTTCTGGCTCAATAAATTCACAAAAAAAATGATCCGAAAATTACACCAGTCCCATCAGCTTTTGTTCGGATTCGTCGCAAAGTGTTACCACTAAGGAGGCTCTGGTTAATGTCATTCCCGCGCAGGCGGGAATCTATAATTGCTTGATTTTTCTGGACTCCCGCCTGCACGGGAGTGACGGAAACAGAATTAATCAGAGTCTCCCTAAAAAATAACCAGTGAATAGTCATAACCTGTTTTCATTATCTGATGAGTCGACAAAAAATCATTAAAAAATCAGTGTTTTTATTTCGTTAAATTATGTGAGGAATTCAAAATGACCAATATTAATCAATCAGCCTCACTGGCAGTGCAGGCGGACGTGGTGCCCCTGTTTGTTGGCGATCTTCTCTTGTCGGCATCTAAAATCACCGGTTTGACAGATTTTGGCGATTTGCACTTTTTAAAGGGGTTGGCGGTGCTCACAGATGCACTGCGGGAAGAGGCGCGCTTGAATTCGATGGGGAGATTGATTCAGTCAAGTGGTATTGTCCGGCTTTTGACTAATCGTCTGCGTTATCAGGACGATATAAAGCGCCATCCAGAGATAACCCTGGAGAGTATAGATGCGCCGATTATTATTGTCGGGTTGCCGCGGACAGGAACATCCAAGCTGCAACGCATTCTGTCTGCAGATCCTGAAGTCCAGCGTCTCGAAGTGTGGCGATTGTTGAACCCTGCGCCTTTTCCCGGCGAGCAGCCGGGAAATCCCCAGGAACGGATTCAAGCTGGTCTGGCAGCCGAGCAGTTGTTTGCAACCCAATTTCCCGGTTGGATGGCTCGGCATCCCATGGAAGCTCGTGCCCCTGATGAAGAATTGTTTATCATGGAAATGTCATTTGAATCCATTGTCACTGCGATGCTGGCGAGAATCCCGACATTTCGTGATTTTGCCCTGGAATGCGATCCTCAGGCCACTTATAAAATTCTTTATGAAATGCTCCAGTATTTGCAATGGCAGGATGGCGGTGGTCGTGGCCGACCTTGGATTATGAAATCCCCTGTGCATATTGGTAATTTGCCGACATTATTTAAATTTTTTCCGAATGCCACCATTGTTCATTGTCATCGTGACCCATACCAAATCATGCCTTCATTCGCGTCTTTGATTGTTGAGGGGCGTCGGATGAGCAGCGATGAGATAAATCCCGAAGAAATTGCCTATGAATGGCTCAATTATTGGGCAAATCAGATTGATAAAAATCTTATCGATCGTGAAAATTTATCTTCTCATCGTATTATTGATGTCCATTTTGAAGATATTCGCAAAGACCCCATTGCTGTAGTAAAGACAATTTATGATAAAGCTGGTCGAGTCATGACTCCAGATACTATTGCTGCTTTTAAGGCATATGATCAAAGCCGCCCCGAAAAATATTGGGGTGACTATAATTATACGGCAGAACAATATGGCCTAAATAAAGTGGTTATTGACCAGCGGTTTAAAAATTATCGTAAAAAATTCATAGATTAAAACAGGTGGTTTTAGCTGGAAAATTTCACCAGTGCACTTGTATTAACCTGGTAATCAAACAGTATCTTTATTTGCATGATTGCGTACCTTGAAACCATTGCAGTGTTACGCGGAAGGTCTTGTCTTTTCAAGATTTAGATTGGTCAGTGGTGAAGTGTGCTGCAGCCATGGATTGATTGTTAACCCGACAATAACTTTTGTCGGGTTAACAAATTAGCGTTTTCTGTTTTTCTTCCTTCCTTCCTTCCTTCCTTTCGTCTGGACTGGAGTCCTGTTGCCATGGCCGTTCCCGGGTTTATGACAGCGCTAAAATTCAGCAATTCCGGCGCGAAAATTCAGGAGTTTTCAGAATGGTCGCCAGGATTTCTCTTGAAATCTGAATAGCAATCAGGGCGAAAATAAAATGTCAATAAAATCAAATGATTATCCAATTTTTGTGAGTGTGGATTATCTGACCTTATAGTCGTTGTGAACTATTTTTTCTATAGATAAACTCAAGGCATTAAAAATATCTCCTGATTTTTTAATGTGTGTGACAATCACTGGTTATGGTTGTTAGGAAATTTTCTAAAATAACTTGAGAAAATCTTTAAAAAAATACTGACTTTTGGATTTTGGCAATAAAAGGGCTTGGCATAACTGATGGCCTATCTGTTGAAATAATTATGCTGGAGCAGAAATCCCAAGCTGGAAACTGTGCCTGGAGAATCGCCATATTCCGGATTAAATTATGGAATTAAAAAAGAATTAAGCCAGTTGACAATGAAGTCGCTGGGTTGATGATAAGAAAAATGTTGCTAGTCAATAATGAAAAAACAAACAATGGAGAATAGTTTTATGACAACATATTCCTGTAGTCAAGTTAACCCGCTGCTTTCGGCGATTCGCGACCACTCAAAAACCGCTATGCTCGGTGCCTTGTTCGCGCTTTTATCAAATCAGGTGATCGCGCAAACAGGGGGCTCTTCTGGTTTTGGTATCGAAGAAATTGTCGTTACCGCGCAAAAACGTCAGCAGTCCATCAGTGATGTTGGTATGGCGATTACCGCCCGCAGCGGCGATCAGCTGCGGGCAATGGGTATAGACAACGTTGCCGGGCTAACCAAAATCGAACCAAGTTTTATCGTTTCCCAGGCCGCATATGGCACACCAGTTTATTCCATTCGCGGCGTGGGTTACAACTCGGAGTCACTTGCTGCGAGTCCGACAGTGAGCGTCTATGTGGATGAGGTTCCCTACGCCTATCCCGCCCTCACCAAAGGCGCCACTTTGGATATAGAGCGGGTTGAAATTTTGAAAGGCCCCCAGGGTACCCTCTATGGCCAGAATGCCACTGGTGGCGCTGTCAATTATATTGCAGCAAAACCCACAGAAACCTTTGAGGCAGGCATAGAAGGTACGTATGCCCGTTTTGACGCTGTCAATGTCAATGGTTTCTTGAGCGGTCCCTTGTCGGAAACATTGCTGGCGCGTCTCGCCTTTGAAGTTACTGACGGGGGCGCCTGGCAAAAAAGTATCACCCGCGATGACGAACTCGGCGATACCGAGCAGCATAAACTGCGCCTGCTCCTCGATTGGTCGCCGACAGAGAATCTCGATGTATCCCTTAATTTGAATACCTGGACCGATAAATCAGATACGCCGGCAACCCAGCTTATCGCGGTGAATATTCAGAATCCGCCCCTCGCGGTTTTTGTTCCCGAACTGGTCAATGCACCTTTGGCGCCGAGGGGCGCGCGGGCGGCAGACTGGTTTCCTGGTCTGCCCCACGAAAACGATCAAACTTTTTATCAGGCCGCTTTGAGGGTGGATTACAGCGTATCAGACAGCCTGACCCTAACCTCTGTTTCATCCTATCAGGATTACGAACAGGATGACTGGATCGGCAATGATGGCATTGCTCAGGATGGCAATAGCCAGCGCCAGCGGGGTACGGTGGAGTCCTTTTCCCAGGAGTTTCGCGCCAGCGGTAATGCGCTGGAAAATAAAATGGATTGGCTCCTGGGTGTCACCTATTCCGAGGATAAGACGGAAGAAAACGCTCTGGGACGCCTGCCTTATACTACTCCGGCTTACGCATTTACCGCATTTGGCCTCGATCCTTTCGCTGAAATCAATACCTTTGCCAAGCCTTCAGTAACCACCAAGGCGATTTTCGGCAATGTCGAGTACGACTTTCTTGATAATTTGAGTTTTCACGCCGGTGCCCGTTATACAGAATCAGAAATTGACTATGTTGGCTGTCTTTCTGGCGATCCGGAATTTACCGCGGGTCTCAACTTTATTCAGACTGTGGTCAAAGGCGCTGCAGCGGTTCCTGTTGCCCCTGGCGACTGCCTCACCTTCGATTCCACTTTTACCCCTGGATTGGTGACCTCATCCCTGGATGAAGACAATGTTTCCTGGCGTGTGGGCGTTAACTGGCATCCGGTTGATACCGCATTGGTATACGGCACCATCAGTAAAGGTTATAAGGCGGGCTCTTTCCCGACATTGCCCGGCACCGGTGATGTTCAATTTGCGCCGGTGAAACAGGAAGAGCTTTTGTCCTATGAAATCGGTGTCAAGGCGACGCTGACGCCGCAATTTGTGGTCAATGCGTCCGTGTTTAAATATGATTATAAAGACAAGCAGTTGCGTGGCCGTATCCTTGATCCCACAGGGGTATTCGGTGTGATTGACGCCCTGGTCAATATTCCGGATTCAAAAGCAGATGGTGCTGAACTTGAGATGATATGGATGCCTGTTGAAGGTCTTACCCTGAATCTTGCCACCACCTATCTCGATGCCCAGGTGGATGGCCCTTTCTATACCATTGATATCTACGAATCCGGTACGGATCTCACTAATTATGATGGCTATAGCTTCCCGGCCACGCCGGATTGGACTGTCGTGGCTGGAGCGCGTTACGAATGGCCTGTGGGCAATACGCTGATGGCGTTCGTAGGAGCGGACTACCGTTACCAAACTGAAGCCCCCAGTTTGTTTCAGGATCGCGCCACCATCCCCGAACATCCCTCTTTGCAGGCGGACAGCTACGGACTCCTCGATTTGCGGGTGGGTTTGACCACCACGGATGGTCGCTGGAGTGCACAGCTGTTTGGCAATAATGTTCTCGACGAATATTACTGGACGCACGAAAACCGTATTTATGACACATCCGTGCGTTATGCTGGTATGCCTGTTACCTATGGTGTAAAAGTGGGTTATAGATTTGAGTAATTTTGTCTTGATGATTTAACAATTTTCTAAGGCATCTCTGATTTATTAATGATTTCAGCGATAATAAGGCATCGCGTCGACCATAGCTGAGTTTTCCAAACATGAAGCAGCAATCCCTCACCGAT
>Ga0265293_10011758_pt1 | contig 11802 bp, 9 predicted proteins | sample Munlanlewell138R_FD_192505 | JGI IMG/M metagenome (GOLD analysis project Ga0265293, IMG submission 192505) | Leachate microbial communities from a municipal landfill in Southern Ontario, Canada - Leachate well 138R | ecosystem: Engineered > Solid waste > Landfill > Unclassified | place: Canada... | reverse complement strand
ATCGCTGTTTTAGCCGAAGCTAGCCGCCTACAGCGACAAGCACAATGGTATTGGGATTGGGTGGGTGCCGAAAACAGCATGGGTTTCCATAACTCGCCAAAAGCGATGAATGCCCTAGGCCGCTCCCTGGATTTGGCCGGAAAAGCGTTGGCCAAAGTCGTCGAAGCAACCGGCGGCAGACTACAAACCGAGTAAGTTTTGTAGTATACTTGGTTTACCAGGGGGAATGCGCGATGCCGAAACGGTTAATTCGCAGCACCGTTATCTTTTTGCTGCTTTTTCTAATAGCTGTAGTGGTTACAGCCAAGCAAACACCTGCAGTATTAATAACCACCCAGACTGGAGAAACCGAATCCTATCTACTCGAACTGAAGTATCCACGGATTACCGGGCTCAAGAATACCTTGCTGCAGGCCGAGATCAACAGGCGATTTGTAGAGGATATCGACGCATTCGCGGCTGATTTAATTCCCCTAGCGATGGAACATTTTGCCGACTTTACAGCTGAGGGTTGGAATCCTTTCCCCTACGACATCCGGACTCAGATCGAGGTCAACACGCTGACCGACGAGCTATTGAGTATCACTGTATACTATTATCAGTACACCGGAGGAGCCCATGGTTTTACCGATAAACGCACCTATAACTACGATTTACGCGAGGGGCGCGCACTGGAGTTGCCAGACCTTTTTGCACCAGGCGTTGATCATGTCAGCTTCGTGACCCGACAAATTAAGGAGCAGATTGGCGAGAACCCTGAGTACTGGGACTTCGAGGCGATCAATCCCAATCAACCGTTTTTCATTAAAGATGGGCAAGTTTACGTCTACTTTGGCTTGTACGAGATCGCACCCTATGTGGCTGGTTTCCCCGAGTTTCCTATTGTGCTCGCCGAATAACAAGGGCCGCGACATCATCGGTTAGCCCGTTATTCTTGGCATAGAGCAAAATAGCCGCCCGCAGCAGTTCGGTCATTTCCTGGCTGCGTGCCACCTTCTCCAGATCGACGCACTCGGTCAGTCCATCAGTGTAAAGCAGTAGCCAGTCCAGATTATCGGTCCGCACGTCAACCGACTTATATTCTTGATTGGCCATGATCCCTAGCGGCAGTCCAGCCTCTCCAAATGGTTGAACCTGACCGGCTAAACTCAGCAGAGCCGGTGGATGGCCGGCTGCGCTAATTGCAAGCTGATTGTCACCCAGCAGAGCGCAGATTGCGGTCACATAATAGCCCTCGCTATTAGCTGCCAGTAGCTTGCAAAGCTCCTGGTTTAGTCCTGACAGCACCTCCGGTGGTCTAACCGTAGTCTGTACTACCTCACTGACCAGGATCTTGACCGCACCCGCCAACAGAGAGGAGCTAACTCCATGGCCGGCCACATCAGCGATGAAAAAGAAGGCCTGGCCTGTGGAGTCCTGATGAATATGAATCACATCACCACTGAGATACTTGGCCGGGTAATATAACTGCTCATAGTCAAAACCGGCTAAAACCCGTTTAGCCGGGACAAAAAGGCTCATCTGCATCTGGCCGGCCAAAGCCATCTGCTGATTGGTCCGGGCCAATCCCTCTTGAATCTGATCATACATTTCTTTGGTGCGCAAAAAATTTCTAACTCTTGTCAGGAGCTCCAAGCGATTAAAAGGTTTCGTGATATAATCATCTGCCCCAGCATCAAGTCCTTTGTGCCTGATCTCCGTATCATTTTGTGCGGTGAGCATAATTATCGGAATAAAGGTGGTAACCGTCGATTTAACCTGCTGACAAAAGGTGATCCCATCTAGTTCGGGCATGACTATATCCAGCAATAATAATCTCGGTGGCGACTCAATAACTTTTTTTAAGGCTATAGTCGGCTCGGTAAATCCCTGCACACTATAGCCCTCGCCTTCAAGCAAATCTACGAGTAATTCTACATTTAGTTCATTGTCATCAACTACGTAGATCAAGTACCAAATCTCCTTCGCGCCACCATCAGGCGAGTACTATCGCGAAAAGCTAAAGACTCACAGATTGCCGAGAGGATCAGCAGTCCTCTGCCGCGCTCGCTAAGGAGCGTCTCCTCCGGATCTGATACTGCACCCGGTTTCCCGGATCGATCGCCGGTGGCAACAACAACCCCTACCTCCGGCACTATGCCAACACGCACGACAATCTGGTCTCTGATGGTCCCATAGCCGCCATGTTCGACGGCATTAGCCAATAATTCGCATAAGATCAGCTTAAGATAAGATGCCTCTTCTGCGGATAAGAACGGAGCCGCCTGGTCCATAATTTCGGTAATCACTCTCTGGGCTGCACCTAGGTCGGGGGCAAACCACTTGACGATTTTTTTACTCATGAAAGCAAACTATCGACGGCTTCAGTTACTGAGGGAAAAATGGAGACTATCTGATCCATGCGCGTAATCTCCAATACCCTATGTACTGGACCTCCTTCGACCACCACCAGCACCCGACCACCATCTAAATTTTTAAGGATGGAAATAAGAATACCAACCCCGGCGCTATCCAAGAGAGTAACCCTGGTCAAATCGACGATAACATTGCGATCTTCGGGTAAGAGGGCATCCTTGATTTCATTCTTGGCAATCGTTGAATTTTCCAGAATGACCTCGCCTGACAACTCGGCCAGGAGATAGTTCTTACCCCGTTTAATCGTAACCATGCTCGTTCCTCCGCTCATTACACTTTAAACTGGTTAACTGATTTGGTTAAAATCTCGACAATCTCCTTGAGCTGGTGAGCTGTTGCCGCAACCTCTTCGGCGGTGGCATTCTGCTCTTCAGAAGAAGCCGCTACCTCCTCGGACGAGGCTGCATTATCCTGCACCGCTTGGGCAATGGATTGTAATACTTCCTCCAGACGCTGACTCTGCCCGGTCAACTCACTCGAAATGGCAGTCATGCTTTCCGCGGCAGCTCTGGTTTGGTCAGCCTTAACCAAGATCTCACGCAAAGACTCCGCCGCTCGGTTAATGGCTAGCAGCTGTTTTGCCACTTCTTCGGAGTTAACCTCCATCGATTGAGTAGTGACTGTGGTCTCAGAGATGATATCCTCAATCAAATTGGTGATTTTTTGGGCTGCATCCTGAGAGCCGGCTGCTAGCTTGCGGACTTCTTCCGCAACCACAGCAAAACCCCGGCCTTGTTCACCAGCCCGGGCAGCTTCAATCGCTGCATTTAGGGCCAGGAGGTTGGTCTGGGAAGCGATCCCATCAATCAACCCTACGATGTCCCCGATCTCCTCTGAGCGCCGCCCTAGTTTTTGAATCGCATCTGTCGCAAACTGAACCGTCTCGGAGACCGCTTGGAGCTGCTCAACAGATGCCTGGAGCGCCGCATTTCCTTTGTCCGCCGACTCAGCCGTGTCTTCAGCTACGTTGAGCGCCTGGTCGGATAAACCCTTGGCCTGGAAAGATACTTGGTTGAGCTCCTCAGCCAGTTGCTGAATGCGGGTGATCTCCGACGACATCTCCGTACTGTTTTCGGCAACACTCTGAATTGTAATCGCAATCTGTTCACCGGCCCGGCTGCTTTCAACTGAGGCGATCGACAAAGACTCGCTCGCCTCTTTGGCAAATGAGGCCTGCTCACGGATGGTTCTGACAATACCCTGCAAACTACTGACCATGGTGTTAAAGGCGGAGGCTAGCGTAGCGATTTCTCCTTTGACCTTGCCGGGATCGGCTACGCCAGTCAGGTCGCCGCCCGCAACTACTTCAGCGGTGGTCACAATAGACTTAATCGGCCGCGAGATGCTTCGGGCGGTGATTAAGCTAATTGCAAAGGCGAACAGCAGTCCAAACGCCATCAGAATCCAGATACCTTTCTCAGCCGTTAGGCGAATCTGGTCGGATTGTGCGGCCACAGCTGCTCGATGTGCTTCGACCTCCCCTTGAACCTGACTCAATAGTTCTAAAATCTCGTCGGCCAAAGGCATTAGCCGAGCATTAAAAACTTGGATTGCTTGCTCACGCTCTCCCTCCACGAACAAATCCCAGACAAGATGTCCGGTTTGATGCAGCTGGGCATGGGGTGCCTCTAATTGGGCATAAACCTCAGCATAGTCCTGATCCGGGGTAAAGGAGTAGTACCATCGACCAAAGGTACAGTCGGTTGGAGCTTGCGGCTCTGGGGCCAGTTCGCCGTCGATGAACATCTGCTGCAAATTGCGCATCCACAGCAAATGACCGCTTTTGGCATTAAGTAACTCGGCGCTGGCCTGCATAGCTAGATCAACCCGGGTCGTAGCCGCATTTTGAATATACAGGACAAAGTGGGTCATCGCTCCCGCGCCCAACATCAACATCTTAACTACTAAAAAGCCGAGTAATATTCGTTTAAAGATCCAGCTATTTCTCATGCAAACCCTCCGTCCCAATAAGTACAGAAATCAAGTGTTTAAAGTCAGCTATCTCAAGCGGTTTTGCTAAGTAGTAATCACAACCCGCTTCTAGCACTCTTTCTTTATCACCAACCATTGCATAAGCTGTCAGACCAACGATAATGGTTTCGGTATTAATCTCCTTGAACTTGCGGGCGAGCGTAAACCCATCAATGCCGGGCAACTGCATATCCAGCAGCACAATCTGGGGATTAATCTCGTTGAAACGCTCTAGACCCTCCTGGCCATCAACAGCGACCGTCACAGTGAGACGGTCGGCGAAATCCTCCAGAATGGCCAGCACCAATTCCATATTCAGGGGGTTATCTTCGATTACGAGAATCCGGATACTCATCCGGCCAACTCCTCTCCGAACGCAACCACTTGTTTAAGCAGATGTACCGCTTCCTGATCCCACCATCCGCGGGCAACTTCCGTATCGATAACCGCCAAAGCATCATCGATCGAAAGGCTATCACGATACGGCCGGGCACTTGTTAGCGCATCAAAGACATCCGCCACACTTAAGATCCGGGCGTAAAAATCAATCTGGCGATAATCCTTGCCACTGGGGTAGCCCTCCCCATTCAGTTTTTCATGGTGATCCCTAACTAGGGGTACCAGCCGACTGGTCCGCTCAAGCTGGGTCAGGATCTGGGCCCCTACTTGCGGATGCCGCTGGAGTTCAGCCCACTCCAGCTTGGATAGTGGACCCGGCTTGTTTAAGATGTGTGAATCAGTGATGATTTTGCCGGTATCATGTAGCAAACCGGCGCGATATAGTAGACTAATGTCTTCGGAAGGTAATCGCAACTGTTTTCCCATGGCCTCTGCCAGCTGGGCTACCCGCATAGAATGTCCTTTGGTATAAACATCTTTGGCTTCGACAATCGTAACCAACGTCTTAAACACATTATCGATTTCTTCTAAATTTTCGTGGTACTCCTTGATGCGTAGCAACGCCCGCAACCGCAGACCGAGTTCGACCGAGTTAAACGGTTTATTGAGGTAATCGTCGGCTCCGGCATCAAATCCTGCCTGTTTGTAGTGAAAATCGTCAATCGCAGTCAACATTACCACCGGCACATGCTGATACTCCCGCATCCGCCTGATTCTTTTTAAGACCTCGATCCCGGTTATCGATGGTAACATAATGTCAATGATAAACAGATCCGGCTGGACAACCGGTGATTCTAGCTCCCGGAGAAAATCCAGGGGATCCGAGAAGATCCTACTGTTGGCTCCATAGCGCTCTAATAGGAGGTCTATTAACTCGGCCGATAACGCATCATCCTCGACAACGAAGATATTCGGCTTGCGGCCTTTTATCGATAACTTCACGTGCTCTTCAGCCATCAACATCCCTACTGTTCCTTTCTATCGCGTAAAATTTCCCCCAACTGCGAGAGAAAATCTTGGGTAAACAGGTCCGCCTTATTATAGATACCGCTGGTAAACTGGGCTAAATGCTGACGTTCCTGCTGAGTCAGGTGCTTGGAGGTCAAGATTACCGTCGGCACTTCGCGGATCTGCGGGTTGTTACTTTTTAGTTGTAAAAACTGAAAGCCATTAACTTCAGGCATGATCAGATCCAAGATAATCAGGTCTGGCCGGTATTCTTCGGTTTTACGCAGGCCGGCTGCGGCGCTATAGGCTGATACAACATCAAATCCACGCTGTTTAAGGTGTTCGGATATTACCTCCACCGTCATCGGCTCATCATCCACGATCAAGATCTTGGCCTGGGTTTCTGGGCGATGATTCATGGCGGACTTGGCCAATACCCGGGTGACCGTGTTATATAGTTCTTGCCGGTCAATTGGTTTAATGAGATACCCATCGGCACCCAAAGCAATGCCTTTGCTTTGCTCAGGAAGAACAGAGATAATGATCACCGGTATCCGGTTATATTTCGGATTTTGCCGCAAGTTGGAGAGGATCTCCCAGCCACTCATCTCAGGCAGCAGGATATCCAAGGTAATAAAGTCGGGTTGCTCCTGCTCCAAATAAGAACAGATCTCTTCGGTCGTACTCTTGACCACACCTTCGTAACCTAACTGAGCTAAGTAGTTTTGAATTATCGCCGCAGCATCCAAATCGTCTTCAATGATCAAGCAGGTCCCAACCTGAGCGTTTGCTGCAACCTGGGAAACCTGAGAAACCTGCTCCCCTAAAATGGCAAGGTTTCCGGTCGATCGGAGCGGCAACTTAACAATAAAGCGGCTGCCCACCCCCAACTCGCTCTCGACCATAATCTCACCATCGGCCAACTCCACAAAGCGCTTGACAATTGATAGGCCGAGCCCGGTCCCCTGATGCAGTCGGGTCAAACTCGAATCGACCTGAATGAATGGATCGAAGATCAACCCAATTTTATCAGGTGGAATCCCAATCCCCTGGTCCCACACCGTAATCTGCAGGGACGAATCGACCAACTCCGCCTGCAGACCGACTTTTTTGCCGGGCGGGGTAAATTTAATCGCATTGGCCAGCAGGTTATAAATGATCTGCTTAATCTTTCGCTCATCGGTGTAGGCCAACACCGGCAGTTCCGGCGAAATCTCCAGGACCAACTCGAGCCCTTCGTTCACCGTTCTCTCTTTTAGTAAGGACACCGCATTTTGAATTAGCGGAACAAGTTCTACCGTGCTACCCTCCCAGCTTTGACGGCCAGCTTCGACTTTGGATAAATCCAATACATCGTTGATCAAGCTAAGTAGGTGCTTAGCGGCTCGCAACACATTATGGCAATACCGCTGTTGTTTTGGGCTTAAACTTTGCTCCTGACTTAGTAAGTCGCTAAAACCAATGATCGCATTTAGTGGTGTCCGTAGTTCATGAGACATGGTCGCCAAAAACTCTGACTTGGCTTGATTGGCCTCTTCAACCCGTGCCATCGCCAGCCGATATTCGGTCATATCATGGAAGACGAGGACAATCTCGTTGATCACATCCTCGTCGATCCTGATCGGAGCCGCGCTGAGTTTGATCGGCACCCTCTGCCTATTCTTAGTGCCGACATGGGCCTCCATCGCCTTGACCTCCTGGCCACTCAAGGCCAAGCATAATGCACAATCAGCAGACCCACAGATCGGCTCACCATCACCGGTTGTATGACCGAGAACCTCACAACAAGGTCTGCCGAGCGCCTCAGCCTGCGTAAAACCGGTAATTTCTTCGGCACCACGGTTCCACGAGGTGATAATTCTCTCGCTGTTAACTGTACAAATGCCATCAAGGGAGCTGTAAACAACCGCTTCTAAGTGGGCAAGTTTCTCTTTGGCCTCATTTTTGTAATACTGATCTTGAATTACCAGGCTAAACTGCAACCCGACTTCAGTTAGTAGCTGCTGCTCAAGCGGGTCTTCCGCCTCTATGGGGGTAATATCATAAACCAAAACTCCAAATAGCTGATCCACGCCGATCGGCACGGCCAGCCTCCAAAGGTCACCCTCTTCGACCTGGGTCTGACGACTGCGCGCAGCTTCTCCGACAATCCCATCTGTAATTGTTAGCTCCCCAGGTAATTTGGTCGAACCGACCTCGGCGACCATTATTAGCCTTTGTTCTACCCGATTAAACTCGTAGAAAGCACCGGCAACGATCCCCCCGTCGGCAAACAGGGTATTTAACAAACTCTGGCTTAAAACGGCGATATCTCCATCCGGATGGGTGATTTGCGTAGCCCACCCACGTAAAATTCGATAACCGCTATGCTCATACTTAAACAACTTAGTGGCCTTGGTGATTACCAAACGCAGCCCTTCAAGGCCACCACCATGCTTCGGCAGCTGCATCTGCTGAGGCAAATCATCCAAAAGCCGCAAAATATCCGCTATTGGCTTGGTCAAAGTCATAGTTAGGGTGCGTCCGTACCGATTTAGCATAAAGATGCCGACAGTGATTGCTCCAACCGCGGATAGGGTTAAGATGATCATTAGCGTCCGCGAAACAGCTAACAGCGAATTAAGCCGTTCATTAATCAGCTTGGATACCGTACTTAAACCGGCATTAATCTCCAGAAAATCCGGCAAAATTTCTGCAAAATAATGATCTTCCGCCCCAGGGGCCGACGGTTCGAAAGCCGTTAATTTGTCGTGTACCAGGATGTGGAGGTCGCTGATGAGCATAATCTCCTGTTGAATCTGGGGTTCATTGCTGAGCATCTCCGCAGCTGCTGCCAGATGGCTACTGACTATGCACTCAGCGGCCGGAACAAAGTTAGCATCAGCACCACGCAGAGCTAGTCTAATCCCGATGAGGGTCTGCATCTGTTCGCTGAAAGCAGCTTCAATCGCTTCTAAAGAAATCCGGAACGACTCGACACGGCTGTTGGAAGTGCCAAAATAACCCATCGAAGTCAGCACAAAGACTGTAAAGACTAACAACATCATTAATATAATGCGATAGTAAAAAAGTAGCTTCCGCTCCGTCTGCAACATGCCGGTCTCCTCCTTGATTACCAAATACCTCCTTTTCCGCGCGTATGGACCAGAACCTCTTATTCGCGGCGGGCTTTGCGAAAATATGACAAATGTCCCAATAGATCCGTGAAGACCTTCGCTAATGGGGTTTTATTATCTGAAACTGTTAGTTAGTTTCATAGTGGTCGCCGAAGCGATCGCATAATACATTAGGTAACGCGCAGTCACTGTGAGGATATGTCCGGTAAAATTAGTAAAACCATAAACATCAGCATAACTGGTAAAAAAGATCTCGGCCACGATAATTACGCTCATTGAGGCTGAAACCAGGGAAAAAGGGGAACGCGCGTTGATCGGATAAATCTGCGAAAAGCGAAAGATCCCGATTGCCAAAAGTACGATAATCAGATACTCGCTGCCGATTTTAAAAGCGGTTAAACCCTCACCCGGTAGATAGCATTCTGGGAAGATCGGAACAACAAAGATGGTCACAATCAGGCTCGCCACCGCTGCTCCGTATAGGAAATAGGCTAATCCTTCACGATAGTTTTTGGTGAAAAAAGTGGGGGCCAAACTCAAGGAGAATGCTTCAAGAAATCTAGCTCCAACCCATAACTGAGTCGGAATACTCGGATCTGAGATTGGCAATAACCGCATCCCGTAATATGTGCATAGATGCAGTAAGTCGATGAGCGCCACAAAAAAATAGCCGATGCTCAAGGCCAGGAAGATCTGCTTTTTAGTCGCAGTATAGATCTGTTCGCCAATGATGAAGATGGCGAACGATAAAGCTACAGAAACACCTTCAATAAGGCTGTGAAAAATAAGGTAATTGTGAGCTGCAAGCAGATATAAGAAGGGGGTTAAGACCAACACGGCACTGAAAGTCAAGTAAAGTCTCGGCTTGACCATCCTCCGCCCGGACATTCGTACACCTCCAGAGAAAATATTGCCTCCGTGCTATAGAACCCCCTACCGATGTCAATCCCCCAAATTAGACCCCAACGAACCAACTGGTACCAATAAAATCTGGTCGGCGTAGATTAAATCAGGATTACTCACTGAATTAAGCTTAACAAGGTCGGTGAGGCTAACATCTAATCTAAGGGCGATTTCGGATAAAGTATCGCCTGGTTGAATCTTGTAGCTCTTGAACCCGGCCCCGCTGCCATCCAGAAACCTATTGGCAATAATTGTATAATCTTTCGCGATACCGAATGATTTTCCCTCCCCAATATCTTGCGACTTTCGTTCCCCTACTCGCTCAACACCTGAAATATTAACCATCAGCTTGACATATCTGCTAATAATCTCTTTATTATCGAAGATTAATTCGGCTACTCCAAAAAGCCGACCATCCCCTCCGGCCGGCACGATTAAGGTTTTGCCGACCAGCAAGCTATCCGCAGAACCATCGCCAGCAATGATGAGGTCTATGCCTGGCACCTGCTCGGCAAGATCCCTGCTGGTTATGGCGGGGGCTCCATTTGAACCGGGCTGGCTAAGAGCGATGATTACATCGGCCTTACCGGCGAGCTCAGCTACCATTTGTCTCGCCGCCACAAGCGGATCAATAATGGCTAAGTCAGGGACATTCTGGGGGCTCAACCCGTCGAAGTCTTCTCCCGTAACAAAGCCAAAGATGCCGACATAGATCCCATCAACCTCTTTGACCAGATATGGGGCTAAGAGCGGTGAGCCAGCTTTGTGCAGATTGGCGCATAATACCGGGGATTCGGTCAGCAGGTCAAACTCGAGCAACTCTTCAGGCTCACCAATATAATCGTGCTCTCCGACAGTTAACGCATCATATCTGATTGGATTCATCGGTTTACCTGCCCGCTCACCAACACCAACAACCAAAGTCCGAGGGGCCACTCGGCGGTATTGATCGACCTCGGCCACCAGCCTGACTAAATCCTCCCCAACCTCAAGGTGGCTGTGAGTATCGCTGGTATAGAGAATAGTCAGAGTTCGGTAGGGTAGCTGTCCCGAGTCCATCAGTTCATATACATTTAACGCTTTGACGTTTGGACCCTCTGCCGACCTGGGCAGACAAATTTGGCCGGCTAAGATCTGCGCATAGACCTCGTCCTTAAGCGGATGGTCCAGCTCTACCCCGATTATCCGCCAATTGTGGTCAACCCGTGGGGTCAGCGACCCCTTCTCTTGGATATACTCGACGATCAAGTTACGAATCCGCCCGGCCTCGCCCCACTCTGCGTAGGAGTCAAAAACTATATCCTCTCTGCGGAAAATCCCCTCTGCGACCAGATGATTAAACCGGAAGTTATTTAGGGCTAAGGTAAAAACCTGCTCAGCGGTTACCGGCTCACCCTTAAACTTGAGGTTGGTGATCCGATCGCCGACAGATCTGGAAATATCGATCTCATAATCAACGCCGGCAAAGAGGTCATAATTATAAGATCTGCTATTTTTGTTAAAACTGACAGTCACATCGCCTGGCTTGGCCCTGTTAAAGTAGCGAGCAGACCACTCCAGATAGTCTTTGAGTTGTTGGCCGGTGATTTTTACCGCCAACAATGTATTGTCGTATTTGTAGAGGTTAAAAACATCCCTTTTTCGGATCATGCCGGCTTTGAGGTCTGAGTGAGCGCCGAAAAGTGCGGCCGCAGAGATATCGGCCCCGGTGTACTCTAATTGAATTTGATTGATCAAATCAACCAAGGCGGTATCTTGTACTTGGGCAGTGGGAATGCCCGGCAAGACATACCGCTGTGGTAAAAAATCTGCGGTCGCCCGGCCAATAATCGTATTCGCCTCCGCGCGTGCTGCATCGTGGTAGGCCTGCAAAGCTGAAACAACCTCTGGATCGGCAGGATAGTTCTTAGTGTTGATATTGTGCGCCTCTTTTTTAACCAGTTTACATGCCCCGTTTTGGACCTCGAAAGTTAGATCGATGCGGGAGACCTTGTTGCCGTAACGGCCTGGTTCAACGACAAGCGCCTCCCCGACCTGTGCACCAGCAATT
>Ga0265293_10011757_pt1 | contig 11802 bp, 10 predicted proteins | sample Munlanlewell138R_FD_192505 | JGI IMG/M metagenome (GOLD analysis project Ga0265293, IMG submission 192505) | Leachate microbial communities from a municipal landfill in Southern Ontario, Canada - Leachate well 138R | ecosystem: Engineered > Solid waste > Landfill > Unclassified | place: Canada... | reverse complement strand
ATAAAAGCCACGGACGAGGATCTTCTTTACAATCTGGTTGACGATGGCAGACAGCAAAATCAATCCGCTTGCATAGAGCACTGTTTCCAGCAGCGGGTATTCACTGATCCAGCTGCTTAGGGGTTCGAGTAGTGTTTGCATAAAGGTTCCTGTTGTTGTCGGCTGTTGCACGTTAGCAGTAGTGGCTGAATTTATAAGGCTGTTTCGGGTTTGACATGAGCTGGCCGCACTGAACAGACCTGTAGTTGCAGCTCGCCGTCTGCCAGGCGGGCCGAGACAGTCTGGCCAGCGCTAACCTGTCCGATGCTTTGAATCACGCTGTGCTGTTCGTTTTCCAGAATCGCATAGCCACGATCCAGCGTGGCCAGCGGGCTGACCAGATGCAGAGAGCGGGCCAGCTGTTGAAAACGGAATTGTCCTTGCTGCATGTGTTGCTGCATGGCCTGGTGTAGTCGGTCATGTAGACTTTCCAGCTGGCGACTTTTGTGTTGTAAATGGCTGGCGAGAGTATTACGGTCGAGAATACGGCTGTTTTGTTGCAGTTGCCAGCCGCTGTGCTGTAACCGCTGCCTGATGGCGTGAACCAGCCGCAGTTGCAGGTCGTCCAAGCGTTGCATGCTTTGCTCAATACGTTCGCGTGGATGACGCAAGCGCTTGGCGTGACTATCAAGGCGCAGTTGGCTGTTTTTCAGCAGTTCGGCCATGCGTAGCCTGAGTCGCTGTTTGTTGCCCTGCAATTCGGCCAATAACTGGTTGCGGTCGGGCGAGAGCAGTTCGGCAGCCGCTGTTGGAGTCGGCGCGCGCAAATCAGCAACAAAGTCGGTAATGGATGTGTCGGTTTCATGGCCGATAGCACTGATCACAGGCGTGCGGCAGGCGGCCAGACTGCGAGCGACCGATTCAATGTTGAAACACCAGAGATCTTCCAGCGAACCGCCACCACGGGCCAGAATGATGGCATCAAAACTGGCACGGTCGGCCAGTTCGAGTGCACGAGAGATTTGCGCCACTGCTTCTCTGCCCTGTACGGCAGTAGGAATTAGGACCAGTTCGATATGTGGTGCACGGCGGGCGAATACACTGATGATGTCGCGAATGACCGCGCCACTGGGTGATGTAACCAGACCAATACGGCGCGGAAAGCGCGGCAATGGCTGCTTGCGTTCGGTGGCAAACAGCCCTTCCTCCAGCAGTCGTTGTTTGAGGGCTTCGAAAGCCGCACGCAGCGCGCCTTCACCTGCAGAGTCCATCTGGCTGACTATCAGCTGATAGTCACCACGACCTTCATAGATGGATAAACGACCGGTCAGGCGCACCTGGCTGCCGTTATCAATCTGTAAGCGGATGCGGCTGGCGTTTTGCCGGAAGAAGGCGCAACGCACCTGGGCGTTGGCATCTTTCAGGGTAAAATACAGGTGGCCGGAGGCGGGCCGGGCCAGGTTGGAAATTTCACCTTCCACCACAATCGCCGGGAACACGTCTTCCAGCAAATGGCGTGCACGCTGGTTGAGCTGGCTGACTGACAGGATTTCTTGAGGCTTCATATTAAAGGCTGTCTGGCTATTTGTTGGTTATGCTAACAAAAACAGGCTGAAACTGTCAGGCTGGCGGATCAGTGTAAAACAGTCTTTTGGGCAAAACAGATTGGCTTTTGATTGCTGTATATGCTATAAAACGCGCCGCTTTGCAGAAAAATCACTGCAGGCATTTTAATCCACACACATACCGACACGTTTTTCTGGGTGCCCTGCGGGGTTGAAAGGCGGGGTATGTGGAGGCTTAACCCGAAATTTAACAGGAATTATCATGACTCAAAAAGTATCCATGCGCGACATGCTGCAGGCTGGTGTTCACTTCGGTCACCAGACCCGTTACTGGAACCCCAAGATGGGCAAGTACATCTTTGGTGCGCGCAACAAGATTCACATTATTAACCTGGAAAAAACCCTGCCAATGTTCAATGAGGCCATGAGCTTCATCGAGCAGAAAGCTGCAGGCAAAAACAAAATTCTGTTTGTTGGTACCAAGCGTTCCGCTGGCAAGATCGTACGCGAGCAGGCCGAGCGTTGCGGCATGCCTTACGTCAACCACCGCTGGTTGGGCGGCATGCTGACCAACTACAAAACCATCCGTACTTCCATCAAGCGTCTGCGTGAGCTGGAAGTGCAGGCTCAGGACGGCACCTTTGACAAGCTGACCAAGAAAGAAGGCCTGATGCGCAGCCGTGATCTGGAAAAACTGGAGCGCAGCCTGGGCGGTATCAAGGATATGGGCGGCCTGCCTGACGCTATTTTCGTGGTTGACGTTGATCACGAGAGCATCGCCATCAGCGAAGCCAACAAGCTGGGCATTCCTGTTATTGGTGTGGTTGACACCAACAGCAACCCTGCCGGTGTTGATTACATCATTCCGGGTAACGATGACGCCATTCGTGCTGTTCAGCTGTATCTGGCAGGTGCTGCCGATGCAGTACTGCGTGCACGTCAGAATGGTGCCGTTTCTGCTGAAGAGTTTGTTGAAGTGGCTGACGAGGCTGCTGAAGCCTGATCGGGGCTCTATGCGCCTTAAAAAAGGGGGCGAGGCCCCCTTTTTTGTTTGAATTGGAACGCAGTGGCTTAGGCGACTGCGCATCACATTGTTTTAGTGAGGAATTACGATGACACAGATTACTGCTGCTATGGTTAAAGAGCTGCGTGAGCGCACCGGTCAGGGCATGATGGATTGTAAAAAAGCTCTGGAAGAAGCTGGTGGCGACATCGAAAAAGCCATTGATGACATGCGTGCTGCTGGTGCGATCAAAGCGGCCAAAAAAGCTGGCAACATTGCTGCTGAAGGTTCTGTTGCCATCAAGCTGGCTGATGACGGCAAAACTGCCACCATCATCGAAGTCAACTCCCAGACCGACTTCCTGGCTCTGCAGGATGACTTCAAAGGCTTTGTTGCTGACAGCCTGGAAATTGCTGCTGCCAAGGGCTACACCGATGCTGCGCCGCTGATCGAGGAGCGTGAAACCGCCCGTGAAGAGCTGGTTGCCAAAACCGGTGAGAACGTCAACATCCGCCGTCTGGCGCGTGTTGAGGGTGATGTTCTGGGCGCCTACCAGCACGGCAACCGTATTGGCGTAGTTGTCAGCCTGCAAGGTGGTGACGCTGAGCTGGCGCGTGATATTGCCATGCACATTGCTGCAAGCAACCCGCAAGTAATCAACCCTGAAGAGGTTTCCGAGGACCTGGTTGCCAAGGAAAAAGAAATCTTCATGCAGTTGAACGAAGACAAGATCAAGGGCAAGCCCGAGAACATCGTTGAGAACATGGTCAAAGGCCGTATCAACAAGTTCCTGTCCGAGATCAGCCTGGTTGGTCAGGCGTTCGTCAAAGAGCCTGAAATCACTGTTGGCAAGCTGGCTGAGAAAGCCGGTGCCACCATCGTTGGTTTCACCCGCTTTGAAGTGGGCGAGGGCATCGAGCGCAAAGAAGAAGACTTTGCTGCTGAAGTTGCTGCGCAGGTTGCTGCTTCCAAGAAATAAGCTTTGCTTGTTTGAAAAAAACCGCCTTCCCTTATGGGATAGGCGGTTTTTTTTGGCCGACCGAAGGGAATTCTGGCTTGCCCCTCGTTACTTGTTGGTTCTCGGGTTATAATTCGGCGGATAATTTTTTAGGAGACAGCCAATGGCCATACCAGATAACAGTCGTCAGCCGCGTTACAAGCGCATTTTGCTGAAGCTCAGTGGCGAAGCCCTGATGGGTTCGGAAAACTTCGGCATTGACCCCAAAGTACTGGACCGAATGGCGCTTGAGGTTGGCCAGCTGGTGGGAATTGGTGTGCAGGTTGGACTGGTTATTGGTGGTGGCAACCTGTTTCGTGGTGCTGCGCTGTCTGCCGCCGGCATGGACCGGGTTACTGGCGACCACATGGGCATGCTGGCTACCGTTATGAATGCACTGGCGATGCGTGATGCGCTGGAGCGCTCCAACATTCCGGCGCTGGTCATGTCGGCCATTTCCATGGTGGGTGTGACCGAGCATTATGACCGCCGCAAGGCCATGGGCCACTTGCGCAAAGGTGAAGTGGTGATTTTTTCTGCGGGTACCGGTAATCCGTTCTTTACCACTGACTCGGCGGCCTGTCTGCGCGGTATTGAAATCAATGCCGATGTGGTGCTGAAGGCAACCAAGGTGGATGGTGTGTATACCGATGACCCTTTCAAGAATCCGAACGCAGAAAAATTTGACCGTCTGAGCTATGACGAAGTGCTGGACCGCAAGCTGGAAGTGATGGATCTAACAGCCATTTGTCTGGTGCGTGACCACAAGATGCCCTTGCGCGTATTTAACATGAACAAGCCCGGTGCGCTGCTGAATGTGGTGTTGGGCGGTGCCGAAGGCACACTGGTTGAGGAGACCGCTGAATGATCAATGAAATCAAGGCTGATGCCCAAACCCGCATGCAAAAGTCGGTAGAGTCGCTGCAGCATGCGTTTGCCAAAATTCGTACCGGCCGCGCGCACCCCAGCATTCTGGACGGTGTAATGGTGTCTTATTACGGCAGTGATACGCCCCTGCGCCAGATGGCCAACGTAGTAGCTGAAGATGCCCGCACCCTGGCGCTAACCGTATTTGACCGTGGCATGATTCAGGCTGTTGAAAAAGCCATCCTGCAATCTGATCTGGGTCTGAATCCGGCCACTGCCGGCACCACCATTCGTGTGCCAATGCCTGCGCTGACCGAAGAAACCCGCAAGGGTTATACCCGTCAGGCACGCCAGGAAGCTGAAAACGCTCGTGTTGCCGTACGCAACGTACGCCGCGATGCACTGGGTGATGTGAAAGAACTGGTCAAGGAAAAGGAAATTAGTGAAGACGACGAGCGTCGCGCCGCTGATGAAATCCAGAAAATCACTGACAAGTTTATTGAAGATATCGACAAGCAGTTGGCCGCGAAAGAAAGCGACCTGATGGAAGTCTGATCGGGGAAGCTTTATGCCCAGTCAAAACGCTGTAGTGCCGCGCCATGTGGCAATCATCATGGATGGCAACAACCGCTGGGCAAAAAAACGCTTCTTGCCTGGTGTGGCCGGGCATAAAGCCGGGGTCAAGGCGGTGCGTGAAGTCATCGAGACTTGCGCGGAAGCCGGAGTCGAGGTGCTGACCTTGTTTGCCTTTTCCAGCGAAAACTGGAAAAGGCCGGCAGACGAGGTCAGTGCGCTGATGGAGCTGTTCATGCTGGCGTTACGTCGTGAAGTGAACAAACTCGACAGAAACGGTATTCGGTTGAAAATTCTGGGCGACTGCAGCCGGTTTCATCCCGAGTTGCAAGCAGCCATCAGGGCTGCCGAGCAGCAAACAGCAGAGAATACCCGTTTTACCCTGCAAATTGCCGCCAATTACGGTGGACGCTGGGACATTACCCAGGCAGTTCGCCAGCTGGCGGAGCAAGTGCAGCAGGGTAGTCTGCAGCCGGATGCCATCAGTGAAGACACGATCAATCAGCATTTGGTGACCGCCAGCGGGCCGGAACCTGACTTGTTGGTGCGTACAGGTGGCGAGCAGCGCATCAGTAATTTTTTGTTGTGGCAGATGGCCTACACCGAATTCTATTTTACCGACCTGTACTGGCCTGACTTCAGAGCCAAGGCCATGCAGGCTGCACTGGACAGCTTTACGCAGCGTGAGCGGCGTTTTGGCAAAACCAGTGAGCAGCTCAAAGCGGAAAAACACACATCATGTTGAAACAACGCATTATTACCGCCTTGTGGCTGTTGCCGCTGGCCCTGTTTGGCTTTTTTGGTTTGCAAGGACATGCCTTCACCGCCTTTGTCGGCCTAGTGATGACGCTGGGGGGCTGGGAGTGGGCACGAATGGCCGGGCTTGACGGGCAACCGGCCCGGATCGGCTATGCACTGGTGGTATTGGTCGTTTTTCTCCTGCTCGGTGCAACCGTACCAGCCAAACCGGTGCTGTTGGTGGCGCTGGCATGGTGGTTGTTGGCAACATTGATGGTGTTTGCGTATCCACGCTCAGTCAATTGGTGGGGCGGGGTGCTTGGTAAGTTGTTGATGGGCTTGCTGATCCTGTTGCCGGCCGGAGTGGCACTGGTCTGGCTGAAAGGTCGTGAGCAGGCCAGTTTGCTAATCCTGACAGTCATGCTGATGGTTTGGGCAGCAGACATAGGCGCGTATTTTGTCGGGCGGGCACTGGGCAAGCGCAAACTGGCACCGGCGGTCAGTCCGGGCAAAAGCTGGGCCGGACTGTATGGTGGCCTGGCGGTTAGCGTACTGGTTGCACTGGGTTGTGCCCTGACACTTGGTTTGTCTGCCGGGCAGCTGGTGTGGTTTTTACCCGCTGCTGCGATGATTGTATTGTTTTCCGTAATTGGTGATCTGACCGAGAGCATGTTCAAACGCAGTGCCGGGATCAAGGACAGCAGCAACCTGCTGCCGGGTCATGGCGGCGTGCTGGACCGAATAGATAGCCTGACTGCTGCCTTGCCGCTGTTTGCCCTGTTGTTTTTGCTGACCGGCTGGCTGAATTAAGATGCAGCTAATCACTGTTTTGGGCGCTACCGGATCAATTGGCAGCAGTACGCTGGATGTGATCGCCCGCCATCCTGAAGACTATTCTGTTTATGCGCTGACAGCGTACAGCCGTCTGGACGAGCTGGCAGAGTTGTGTCGGCGTTTTCAGCCCAGGTATGCGGTGGTGGCTACAGCAAGTGATGCAAAAGTTTTGCAGGCACAGCTGGCCGGGCTTGACTGTGAAGTGCTGTATGGCGAAACAGGCTTGTGCCAGGTTGCCAGTGCCACCGAGGTGGATGCCGTCATGGCGGCTATTGTGGGTGCAGCCGGTTTGGCACCCACGCTGGCAGCGGTGCGTGCTGGTAAAAAAGTTTTACTGGCCAACAAGGAAGCGCTGGTGATGAGTGGCGCGCTGTTCATGCAGGCAGTGCAGGAGCACGGTGCCACCCTGTTGCCAATCGACAGCGAGCATAACGCGATTTTCCAGTGCTTGCCCTGCAATTACCAGGACGGTTTACCGCAGTCAGGTGTGCGACGCCTGATGCTGACCGCTTCGGGCGGGCCTTTTCGTGAAACGCTTCTGGCCGATTTGGCACAGGTTACACCGGCGCAGGCCTGTGCTCATCCCAATTGGTCAATGGGCCAGAAAATATCTGTTGACTCGGCAACCATGATGAACAAAGGGCTGGAATTGATCGAAGCTTGCTGGCTGTTTGCTGCACAGCCAGCGCAGGTGGATGTGGTGGTGCATCCGCAGAGTGTGATTCATTCTTTGGTTGATTATGTGGATGGTTCGGTGCTGGCCCAGCTCGGTAATCCGGATATGCGCACGCCGATTGCGCATGCTTTGGCCTGGCCACAGCGTATAGATTCGGGAGTGGCACCACTGGATTTGTATCAGCTGGCCCGTATGGATTTCTTTGAACCAGACCTGGAAAAGTTTGTCTGCTTGAGGCTGGCGCGTGAAGCAGCCGAGCAGGGCGGTACGGCTCCGGCGATTCTGAATGCGGCCAATGAAGTGGCAGTAGCAGGTTTTTTGGCTGGCCAAACCGGTTTTTTGCAGATAGCACAGATTATCGAGCGCACTTTGCAGCAGGTAGCCGGCAGTGCAGCTGACAGTCTGGAAACGATTCTGGCTGCTGACCGTCAAGCACGTGCAGTGGCTGGTCAGTGGCTGACGAGGACGATTAATTGAGCGGTCTTTACATGTTGTTGGGTACGCTGGTCGCTTTGGGCGTGCTGGTGACCATTCATGAATACGGTCATTTTTGGGTGGCGCGTCGCTGTGGTGTACGGGTGCTGCGTTTTTCCGTTGGCTTCGGCAAACCCCTGCTGCGCTGGCATGACCGGCATGGTACCGAGTTTGTGATTGCCATGTTGCCGTTGGGCGGTTATGTCAAAATGCTCGATGGCCGTGAAGAGAAGCTTGGCGCACAGGATGAGCAGCAGGCGTTCAACCTCAAGCCGGTGCGCCAGCGCATGGCGATTGTGGCCGCAGGGCCAGCCGCCAACTTTTTGCTGGCTTTTGTGTTTTTCTGGGCGTTGGCCATGCTGGGCACCCAGCAGGTACGTCCGGTCATTGGCAGTGTGGCTCCGGAAAGTCTGGCGGAAGAGGCCGGACTGGAAAGTGGTCAGGAAATCGTTACGGTGGATGGAGTCGCAGTAACCGGCTGGGGTGACGTCAATATCCGCTTGATGAACCGTCTGGGTGAAAGCGGCGTGCTACAGGTTGAAACCGTGCGTGACGGCAATACTTTGGCGAGTCGTCATAGCGTGATGCTCGAAGCCTGGGAAAAAGGCACGGCTGAAGTTAACCCGCTGCAGGCGCTGGGCGTAGAGCCTTGGCGGCCGGCAGCCCAAGCTGTGCTCACCCATTTTGACGAGCAGGGACCGGCACTGGCAGCAGGCTTGCAGCTGCAAGACCGGGTGCTGGCGTTTGATGGCCAGGCTGTTGCTGACTGGCAGGCACTGGTACAGCTGGTGCAACAGCATCCGCAGCACAAGGCTGAATTGCTGGTTGAGCGTAACGGACGGGAGCTGATGCTGCCGGTGTTGCTGGGAGCGCGTACCGAAGGTGACAGCACTCGTGGTTATCTGGGGGCAGGCGTGACCGGCGAGCCCTGGCCAGAATCAATGCTGGTTGAGCGTTCTTATGGCTTTTTTGCCGGTGCAATCGAAGGGGTTCGGCACACCTGGCGGATGAGCAGCATGACCTTGTTATCGGTCAAGAAAATGCTGCTGGGCGAGTTGTCTGCAAAAAACTTGAGTGGACCCATCAGCATTGCTAAAGTAGCGGGCGCTTCGGCTGAATCCGGCCTGCGCAGTTTTCTGAATTTCATGGCATACCTGAGCATTAGTCTGGGTGTGCTTAACCTGTTGCCGGTTCCTGTACTGGATGGCGGGCATCTGCTGTTTTATGCCGTTGAGTGGATTCGCGGCAAGCCGTTGTCCGAACGCATACAGGCGCTGGGCATGCAGGTGGGCATCGCGCTGGTGCTGAGTTTGATGGTGTTTGCAGTGTTTAACGACATTGCGCGACTGTAAAGAACATGCCGCGTTGGCGGCCAATATAATACCGCTGTGGTTGCGACACAGCCCTGACAAGTCGGAAGAAAAAAGGACAGCATGAAACGTCTGTTATTATCCGCGGCGATCTCCGCAATCATAAGCACCCAGGTGTCGGCAGCCTCTTTTACGGTTTCCGATATTCGTCTTAATGGCCTGCAACGGGTATCTGCCGGTAGCGTATTTGCTGCCTTGCCACTTAACGTAGGTGACGAGGTGGATGAGCAGCAGCTTGCCGAGGCAACCCGCTCCTTGTTCCAGACCGGCTTCTTTCAGGACATCCGTCTGAGCCGTGATGATGGTGTGCTGGTAGTCAATCTGGTGGAGCGCCCGTCCATTTCCGGGATCGACATCAGTGGCAACAAGGCAATCAAGAAAGAAGATCTGCTCAAGGGGCTGAAGCAGGCCGGGCTGGCCGAAGGCGAGATTTTTCAGCAAGCCACCCTGGAAGGTGTGCGTAACGAGCTGCAACGCCAGTATGTGTCCCAGGGCCGTTACTCCGCGCAGATTGAAGCAAAAATCGTTGAGCAACCACGTAACCGTGTAGCCATTAAAATCGACATCAAGGAAGGATCGGTTGCGTCGATTCGCAACGTCAACGTTGTCGGCAACACCGTTTATAACGATGAAGAGCTGCTGGGCCTGTTTGAACTGAAGAAGAAACACTTCACTTCGTTCTTCAAGGGTGATGACAAGTATTCCCGTGAGAAGTTGTCTGGCGACCTGGAACGCTTGCGTTCTTACTATCTGGACCGTGGTTATATCAACATGGATATCACCTCGACCCAGGTCTCGATCACGCCCGATAAAAAGCATGTTTACATTACCGTCAATATTGACGAGGGCGAGCAATATAAGGTTCGTGAGGTCAAGCTGACAGGCGAGCTGAAAGTGCCGGAAGAGGACGTGCAGGCGCTGGTGCTGTCGAAAGAAGGCCAGATTTTCTCACGCAAAGTGATGACTACTACGTCCGAGCTGATTACCCGTCGCCTCGGTAATGAGGGTTACACCTTTGCCAACGTCAGCGGCATGCCGCAGGCGCATGATGAAGACAATACCGTCACCATTACCTATGTGGTTGATCCGGGCAAACGAGCTTACGTGAACCGCGTCAACTTCCGTGGTAACACCAAAACTCGCGATGAGGTGTTACGCCGTGAAATGCGCCAGATGGAAGGTGGCTGGGCATCCACTTATCTGATTGACCAGTCCAAGGTGCGGCTGGAGCGTCTGGGCCACTTCAAGGAAGTGACCGTGGAAACGCCAGCAGTACCGGGCACCGACGACCAGATTGATGTCAATATCAGTGTCGAAGAGCAACCGTCCGGATCCATCAGTGCGAGCATCGGTTATGCCCAGAACGCGGGTATGATTCTGGGCGGCTCGATCAGCCAGAACAACTTCATGGGTACCGGTAACCACGTTACTTTGGGCCTGACCCGCAGTGAATACCAGAGCCAGTACAACTTCAGTTTTGTTGATCCTTACTGGACGGTAGACGGCGTCAGCCTTGGTTATAACGCGTTTTATCGTAAGACCAACTACGACAAGCTCAACTATGACGTGTCCAGTTACTCCGTGGACAGCATGGGGCTTGGCGCGACCATGGGCTATCCGATCAGTGAAGAGTCGCGACTGACCTTTGGCCTGAATGCGCAATCCGACAAGATTAAACCTGGAACCTATCCGGCAGTCGAAATTCAGGATTTTGTCGATAAGGAAGGTAAAACCTTTACTAATTTCAAAGCAACTGCAGGTTGGTCGAAGTCAACTCTGAACCGTGGCTTGTTACCAACTCGTGGCGCGTCACAGAGCCTGTTTTTGGAAGCCACCATACCCGGCAGCGATCTGAGCTTTTATCGCCTGGACTATCAGGGACAATACTTCCAGGGGTTGTGGGGCGACCATGCGTTGCGCTTCCATACCCAGTTGGGCTATGCGGAAAGCTATGGTTCGACCAGCCGTCTGCCGTTCTATGAGCATTACTATGCCGGTGGTTTTGACTCCGTGCGTGGCTTCCGCGATGGCACCCTTGGTCCACGCAGTACACCGCATACGGGAGATCCGGATCAGGACTACCTGCCTTTCGGTGGTAACGTCATGATTCAGGGCGGTGTCGAGTGGATATTCCCGATGCCGTTCGTCAAGGATCAGCGCTCAATCCGCAGTTACGCCTTCTGGGATGTCGGTAACGTATTTGATACCAACTGCAGCAAGGACCAGAAAAAGCGTAACGAAAGCGGTTGCAGTATCAATGCCAGCGATCTGGCCAGCTCTGTTGGTGTCGGCCTGACCTGGGTCACCGCGATGGGGCCGCTGAGTTTCAGCGTGGGTCGGCCGATCAAAGAGCCGGACAACTCCAAAACCCAATTCTTCCAGTTCACTCTGGGACAAACGTTCTAACCCGCACATCCGTTTAATCAAAAAGGAATACTGTCATGCGTAAATTGCTTCAAGTTGCACTGTTGTCAAGTCTGGTCGTAGCGGGTAGTGCCTGGGCCGAAGTGAAAATCGCGGTTCTGGATTACCAGACGGCTTTGCTGGATTCTGATGCGGCAAAAAAATATGCGGTTGATGCCGAAAAGAAATTTGCTCCGCAACTGAGCAAGCTGAAAGCGCTGGAAACTGATGCCAAGCGCCTGCAAGACCGCCTGATGAAAGATGGCGAAAAAATGGCTCAGGCCGAATATGAGCGCCTGGAACTGGAGCTTAAGCAAAAAGCC
>Ga0265293_10011756_pt1 | contig 11802 bp, 8 predicted proteins | sample Munlanlewell138R_FD_192505 | JGI IMG/M metagenome (GOLD analysis project Ga0265293, IMG submission 192505) | Leachate microbial communities from a municipal landfill in Southern Ontario, Canada - Leachate well 138R | ecosystem: Engineered > Solid waste > Landfill > Unclassified | place: Canada... | reverse complement strand
TGTCGACTGTTCCCGAAGTTATCGTTGCCGCTCATTGCGGAATCAAACGCGTTCTCGGTATCAGCTGCATAACAAATATGGCAACAGGCGAATCTGAGACAGCAGCGAATCATGAAGAAGTTATTACGGCGGCAGCAGATGCCCAAGCTTACTTTTTGAAACTTGTCGAAACAATGATCGAAAGGTTTTAATTTGTGCTTGATAAGCTAGAGTCTGCTTACGGACATTTTAAAGAGCTGACAGATAAGCTCTCTAACCCAAAAGTCATATCGAATCAGTCAGAATTTCAAAAGTTAGCTAAGCGTCGTTCTGAAATGGAACCGATGATAGAAGCTTTCATGCGCTACAAATCGTTACTTGAGTCTCTCGAGGGCGCCAAGCTTATGCTTGAAACCGAAAGCGACCAAGAACTTATCGACATGGCAGAGCTTGAAATATCTGAGCTTGAACCACAAATCGAGGCGTTAGAAGCAGAATTAAAAATGCTTTTAGTTCCAAAAGACGAAGATGACCTTAAAAATACAATTGTAGAAATTCGCGCGGGCACAGGCGGCGAAGAAGCCGCCTTGTTCGCCGCCGATTTGTACAGAATGTATTCAAGATACGCCGAAAGCAACGGCTGGAAATGCGAACTGATGAGCATTAGCGAGGCAGACTTAGGCGGCATCAAAGAGGTTGTTATAAGTATTCAAGGCGCCGGCGCATTTGGCAAACTTAAGTTTGAAAGCGGTGTTCATCGCGTTCAACGAGTGCCTTCAACAGAAGCGGGCGGGCGCATACACACCTCGGCAGCGACAGTAGCCGTGCTACCCGAAGCCGAAGACGTCGACATTCATATAGACGAAACAGAATTAAAAATAGATGTCTACAGATCTTCGGGCCCCGGCGGACAAAGCGTTAACACCACAGACTCGGCGGTTAGAGTCACTCATATCCCGACCGGGCTCGTTGTTACCTGCCAAGACGAAAAAAGTCAGCATAAAAACAAAGCCAAAGCGATTCGCATATTAAAAGCGCGCCTGCTTGATCACGCGAGAAGCGAGAGAGATAAAAACAGGGCCGCCAATCGCAAAAGCCAAGTGGGTTCGGGCGATCGTTCAGAGCGCATCAGAACCTATAATTTTCCGCAACAGCGCCTGACCGATCACCGCATAAACTTAACTCTCTATAAGCTTAACGAAATAATTGAAGGCGATATAGCCGAAGTAATTGCGGCATTAACCGAGGCGGACAATCTACGCAAACTTGCCGAAGAAGAGGCTTAATTAAAGGTTAACAACCGACTTAAGAGCCTTATTAACTTGTTCGGCACTAATATTTCTGCATTTAAAATGCCCTAACGGGCATTTTTTATTTTGCCCGTGAAGCGAACAAGGCTTGCATTCAAGCTCATTCGATACCACAATGGTCTTAGAAGACGGGATCGGAGCGAACCCAAGAGAAACATCAGTCTGAAAAAACAGTGCAACAAGAGGCACATCAACGGCTCTTGCCAAATGCATCGGCCCGGAATCAGATGAAATAACCCCGCGGGCTAAGCTTAAAACACCGGGCAAGTGATACAAATCGAATTCATTTCGCAAATCAAGGTATTTTTCAGGAACATCAAGTTCACGAGTGCCGGTGCCAACAATCGCTGCGGGTAATTCAAGCATTGGCGCAAGATTTCTTAAAAGCTCGTCGGGAATCTCTTTACCCGGTTTTGACGCGTCGGGGTGCACAAAAATGAATTCTTTTTCAGTTAAGCCTTGTTTAGTTATCAAATCGCGGCATTCGTCTATATATTCGGGCGACATCTCGAGCAACGGGTTAGAATCTGCTTCAACACCGCAAACTTGAGCATATTTTTCCCAAACGGGTCTTTGGTCTTTGAGCTTTATAGGAAACCGTTTTGTGGCCGCCACAAATTGTTCAACTGCCGTGCGCTTTTTATAAACGCCCATCAAAGGTGCGCCAAGCAGGTTTCGCATTATTATTGTAGAAAGTTTACCTTGTAAATCGAAAATTATATTAGGCTTTAAGGCTCGCAATTCGCTCACAAGACTTAAAAGTTTTGCCCCACCCTCGTAATAATGGACTGCCGCAGGAATAAAAGGGGCCAGCGCGCACCATTTTTCATTCACCACCAAATGCACCTGATTACCGGCACTTCTCAATGCCCGCAAAGTCGGTATGGCAAGCAAAATGTCACCCATTGCATTAAGTCTGAAAACAATTATCTTATCGCCGCTCATTACGCTAAATATCCCAATTCTTCCAAGGCGGACAAGGTTCTGCCGGACGCCCCCGCCATTGTCTTTAAAAGAGCGCCTGCATTCTCGCCGAGGGTTCGGTATTTATCGGGGTTTGCCATAAAATCTAAGATAACGCTTCTGAGGTCTTCACTGTTATGAACTACCGTAACCGCATTTGCCTTTTTGAGCGCCATCATTTCGTATCTGAAATTAAAAGTATGCGGCCCGCTGATTATAGGCTTATTAAAAGCCGCCGGCTCCATGAGGTTGTGCCCGCCGCGCTTGATCAAACTGCCGCCCACATAAGCAAAAGATGATACCGCGTAAAATTTCCGTAACTCGCCCATTGTGTCGACAATCAGAATTTTTTGAGATTCTTCAACCCCTTCAGAAACTTTATTGTATTTGAGACCGCGCATTTTAAGCAATTCTTCGACCTCTTCGACCCGTTTTGTGTGACGCGGAGCTATTATTACCACCGCATTCAAGTCATTTAATATGGGGGAAAATGCATCGAGAATCTGCGCTTCTTCGTTGTCATGTGTGCTGCCGAAACAAAGTATGGCAGCGTCTTCGCCAATCTTAAACTGTTTTCTGATTTCTGAGACATCGGGCATTTTTTCGCTGATATCATATTTAAAACAGCCTAGTATCCGCTGTTTTTCGGCGGGAATACCCAATATTTTAAGACGTCTCATATATTGTTTTTCTTGAGGAAAAGCGAAAGCAATGTTTTCAACAGCCGGCTTAAAAAGGCTCCAGGCGATCCTCATGAGTTTAACGCTGTTTTCGTTAATTCTGCAGTTTATTATGCCGTAAGGCACTTTTTTTTCGGCAAGGGTCGCGAGCATAAGCGGCCAGATTTCGGTTTCGCTTATAAGCAATACTTTAGGGTTAATTTTTTTAATGAAAGGTATCATAAAGGCCGGCAATTCAATAGGCAAAACCGATGCGAACCCGCAAAGCTCGTCTTTAAGAAGCTGCTTGTAACCGTCCATTGTGGTACTTGTGCAAACTATTCGTTCACGCCCGTATTTTTCGCCAAGCTTCTTTAAAAAGGGGCGCAAAGTTATGACCTCGCCTAACGAAGCTCCGTGAACCCAAATTGTTCCCTCTTCGCCGGGCTCAAAATCTCGAATGAAAATCCCTTTGCGCATGGCAAATTCTTCTTTTTCAATTCGCTTTGGCGGAAAAACGTCCAACAGCTCAACCACAAGACGAAGAATCCATTGATAACTTTTTAAAAAAATGCTTCCCATAGCTTTATAATGAATGTTTTCAGCCCTTTTGTCAACAATATTGAACAGAAGCATTAACGCAAATAGCCATTTTTTTCATGAAACATTTTAAATAAGTGCGCAACATAATGCGGTGCACCAAACAAAACACGCTCAAACAGAGCAAAAGCGAAAAAGCACATCATGAAACCGGCATAAACAGTACCCATTCAAACAAAATAACGCCAAAAACCTTTAATACAGGGATTGACGGTTTAGAAAACGGTACATATAATTGAAATACTATGAAAAACATTACATTACTGAGTCTGTTGATAATCGGCATGATAATTACCGGTTGTTCAAGCGCCGTAAAAACAGGAGCCTTGAACAACAACCCGGTAATCAGTTACATCTCGCCGGACTCCGGCGACAGTAGTACCCTGATTACCATTACCGGCAGCAATTTTGGTTCTGAACGCGGAGAAAGCAAACTGTATTACGGTAGCCAAAAATTGTCGCCAACCACCTGGAGCAACAATCAAATCACAGTTAAATTATATGAAAACACATTAAAAGAAAACCCATCAGGAAGATTTCGCGTCGAAGTTAACGGCACTGCCTCAAATGAAAGCCCTCAAGCCTTTAAGTCCGCTTCTTCGGCAAACATATTGAGCGTCAGCCCAACACAAGGAACCACAGGCACTCTGCTGACAATTACCGTTGCAAGCGCAACCGAAAATCTCGTAAACTTTGTGACATTTTTCGATTTGTCAAATCCCGGCAATTCAGCTACAACTAACATTTACAAATTAACATCGACAAGCTTTTACTGTTATGTTCCCACTTTGACAAATATCACTTCAAACAATCTGGGAATCCAATTAGGCGCGTATTCTCAAAATTCTCAGACCGCATTTTTTGCCTTCACTTCTCCCTCGTTAGGTGGAATATACCCATCTTCAGGCACATTAGGAACAATCATTTCAATTTTCGGCAACGGGTTTGGCAATACCCAGTCCACCTACAACAGCAAAATCAGCGTTGACAATATTTTTGTAAACCCCGAATCATGGAGCGAAACTGAAATTAGAATAAAGATACCTAATATCACCTCAGGAGCAGGCACGAAAAAAATTAACCTAACCACATCTCAGCCTTATAAAACCTATGACCTAGGCAATTTTGAAATTATAGCACCTTCTTTAAGCGGAAGTTCACAGGGCGAAAAAATATCTTATGATAACCCCATCACCTTATACGGAACAAACCTGGGAGATAAAAACGACTTTTCAAGCGTAGGCACAACCGCTTACATTATAATTACAGACAAAACTAACAGCAGCATTCAATTAGCTGCCATTCCGCACAATGATCAAAGAGTCACTAACTGGAGTTCAAGCGGGATAACCTTCAAATGGCCATTGTTTAACAACACTTTTAGCGACAAAGAAACCTACATAAAAGTGCAGATAGGCAACCTGCAGACAGCAAATGCCATTTATATGGAGGCAGACTGATCATTTAAATATAATTTTGTTGTATTTGTAGAAATCTGCGTCGTTTTGGTATGGCATTCTTCTGTATTTTCTGAGAAACATTTGTTTTTTGCTTGCATCAATTCTCAGCTCCGCAAGGAGCTGAGCGGAGTGCGTAGCAACAACGTCCAAGGTTCCGGTTTCATAAACCAAATAGTTGCCCTGCGCCTTGACCATGTATTTGGTTTCGTCGTAAACCCCGCCTTTAAGGTATGGGTAAGTAATCACCCGAAATCGGTATGGAGGCGTGGTCACCTCTTCATCGTCCACCACCTTCATGGTCTCGTTAAGGTATATCCATTGAGATTCAATTTTATTGCTTAAAGAAGCGACGTTAATTCCGTTATACTCGCCGCTAGCGGCGGCAAATATAGTGGGACTCACAATATAAGGCCATTTTTGGTTTGCTAATTTTCCCTTAAACACTTCTCTTGAGGTTTGTGCCACCGCCATAGCGTAGCTTACTCCTGAAAATGCCGCATCTTCGGCTCTGTCGGAATAGTCACTCATTTCTTGAACCAAGCCTTCCACATCCATTACTTTAAGATAAGAAACAGACACCGTCATGAGCAATCCAAGAATAAGAATAATTGTCATTGTTCCGGCCATTGCTTTTTTGCCGCACTTTAGCTTGCACATTTAATTTAACCCCGGTGCAGTCAGAATCATAGTTTCGCTGCTAATTTCAGTCGCTAAGGTAATTTGAACGGTCCAAGTCGATATTCTTGTCACATAAAATTTTTCAACACCTCTCGCCATAATGCTAGTTTTTTTAGAAGGTGTTTCGTCTGCAATAAACGACTCTTTCTTCAATACTTTCTCAGCATCAACTTTAACTGTGCAAGTCGCATTTCCGACTAAATAAACTATTTCCGACAGACCATTCAAAGGCTCAGGCTTATAAACAAGTGTAGCCCTATTCAAGTCTTGCTTCAATAAATCAAACGTCATTCTCATATAATTTTGAGAATTTACTTTTGAAGTGCCTTTTTGCCAAATCGTCGAGCTGTAATCGACAAACCCAATAACCGCCACCAACATCATAGACATTACTATGATGGCCGTAATTACTTCTACAATAGTGAACCCGCGTTTACATAGTTTCATCGTCGTCTTCTGCCGTGTAAGATTCAGAACTCAAAACACCCATCGCGTTAATAAACACTTTAACCCTCGCGTTTCCGTAAGCAAAAATCACGTATACCTCATCTATATTAGGTATATCTAAGTCTTTAAAAATATGATAAGCACCATCTGTCGATGATAAAGGCTCAGAAACCAAATAACCCGTCGGGTAAAAATATATAATCTTCTTAGTAGCGCCGTAAATCATGCTGACACTGCTATCTACAATCATTTCATCGGCTTCTAAAATGCTTTCCCACTCCGTTGAATCATACGCAGTTTCAACGCTCAAACCGCTTGAGCTATCTAAAGTATCTGCGTATATACCATCATCATATTTAGTGCAAGCCTCTATTTTATAGGCATTAACATAATTCGCGTCTAAGTTAAAAATCAGTCTGTGCAGCACGCTTTCTTGCAAAGCTTTATACCGCGCCAATCTAACCCCCGCGACAAAGCTTTCGGCCTCTGCGGCCACCTTTTGAGAGGCCATAAAACTGTCTATCGCCGGCAAAGCAAATGAGGCGGTGACAGCGACCACGCATACCACCACCATCATTTCTGTAAGAGAATAACCTCTGTTTGTCAAGGTTTCTTCAAAGCAAACCATGCCAGTGTTGCTGTCAGAGCCAAGAAAGCGATTACAGCCCGCGCCATAGCGTCTGATTGCTCAGAATTCACAACAAGTTCGTCGCCCTTCACGTTCACGTAGGCTTTGTCCCAGGGGCTCAGCTCTATTTCCTTTTCGAGTATTTTGTTACCGTAAGTCGCTTTTAAAGCAACTTTTTTAGTTTTCTCGTTTTCAGGGAAAGATGTTATCGAAACTTTTCTATATGCGTCGGTTATTGCTTCTCCGTCGGCCTCTACAAGACTCAATGCAGATGTTTCCACATGAATCCCCGGTCTGTTGATTGATTCAAGCAAACCGGGCGCTTTGTCTGACAAACCGACAAGAATCATTATACAAACACCTGTCAACGCGGCCCCCGCTATCAAGCCCGACGAGTAAAGAACGCCGTTTTCTCGTTTTTCTTCAAGGTGCTTGTCGTTTGTGCGTTTTTCGAGTATCCATCTTATGATGCCGCCGAACATTATCGGAACAGAGAGAGAAAGAGGCAGATAAAGCCCTACCGCAAATGCCAAAGAGTTTATTCCGAGAAGCTCGACACACAAAGCAATAAATGCGCCGCCGATAACCAGCGTCCAGGGCAAGCTTCCGCCTATAACGCCGTCGACGACAAGCTTCATAAGGTTCGCTTGCGGAGCGGGCAGTTCACCCGCCACAATTGCGTCTTTCAAAAAATACATAACAATTCCCATGGTTAGCGCTGATGAAAGAACTCCAAAAAACTCGCCTATTTGCTGATATTTGGGCGTTGAACCGATTAAGAAGCCCGTTTTAAGATCTTGAGAAGTATCTCCGGCTATTGCGGCGGCAATACAAACGAATGCGCCGACAGTAAGCGCGGCAATCTTAACATTGGGCATATCGCCCAAACCGGCGAGAACAAAGATAACACAAGTAAGCAGAAGGGTTGCGATTGTCATTCCCGAAATGGGGTTTGAAGACGACCCTAATAAACCGACGATTCGCGATGAAACGGTTACAAAAAAGAAACCGAACAAAACAATAAGAAAACCTGCCAACAAAGACAACCCGATTGCGCCTTTAAATACCGACAAATACAAATAAACCGCAGCCGCAAGCGCTAACAAAACGGCTCCGCCGATTATAAAGTTCATTGGCAAATCTTTGTCTGTTCTTTCTTCGTTTTCTGCTTTATTTTTTCCGATTTGAGAGATGCCGGCTTTAAAGCTCGAGAAAATTACGGGAATAGACTTAATCAGCGAGAATATACCGGCAAATGCAACGCCGCCGGCGCCTATATATCTGATGTATCTGCTCCAGATTTCGCCCGGAGCCATATCTTTGATTAAGGTCACAGCTTCGGGATAAATCGGCGTGTTGGCATATTCACCGAAAAGGTAAATAAGCGGAATCAGCACAAGCCAGCCCATCATACCGCCGCTCAGCATGATTGCCGAGATTTGCGGCCCAATAATGTAGCCCACACCCAATAACTCGGGCGTAACTTCGGCGCCGATTTCAGCTCCTTTAAAGCCGGGAATATGTGTTGTAGGCTCTTTGCTCCAGAGACCGAAAAGCCTGTTGTGCATCAAAGCTTGATATAAAGCGCCGATACCCATTCCTTTAAACAAAGTTTTTGCTTTTGAAATATCGCCCTGCCCCGCAACGAGAACTTCGGCACAGGCCGTTCCTTCGGGATAAGGCAATTTGCCGTGCTCTTTAACGATTAAAAACCGCCTTAACGGAATCATAAAGATTACACCGATAGCGCCGCCCACAAAAGCTATTGTAGTAATTTCAAGTTTTGAGGGTTCCATTCCCCATAAGAAAAATGCGGGGATAGTAAATATAACCCCGGCAGCCAATGATTCTCCGGCAGAACCGACGGTTTGCACCATATTTGTTTCGAGAATTGAGCCGCCTTTAAAAAATATCTTAAATATCGCAACTGCCATTACCGCCGCAGGAATCGAAGCAGAAACGGTAAGCCCGACCTTTAGGCCGAGGTAGGCGTTTGCCGCGCCGAATATTACACCGATTAAAACACCTATAAGTATTGCTTTTACGGTAAATTCGGCAGGGGACTCAGAAGCGGGAATAAAACTGGGGTAATCTTTGCCGTCTAAGACTTCGTAAGCCTTAGGCGACAGCTTTTCTTTTGAACTCATTGTCAACTCCAATATTGAGACTGCTTAAAATAATATCACAAGCAGAACATAATTTACAAAACCTTTGTTGTCAGATATAATTCTAGAACAGATACAGAGACAGGGAAAGGAATTCTGCGATGCAAACTAACGAAGGTTTAAGCGATTCTCTTGCTTTGAAGGCGAACTTACAGCAAACCGCCGCGGTTATAGAAATTCCGGTTGAATACAAACCTCTTTTGGAATCAATTGAAAGCTACTTTGGTGTTCACAAACGCGTTAAAGAATTGCTCACAGAATTAAACCACCCGTTTGTAAATTGGAACTTTGTTTCAGACAATATAAAAGCTTTTTCAGTAAACGATTTTACGAAGTTCAATCATCATGATAAAGCTGTAGAAGCCATAAATTTAGTATTTAAAATTTACTTTACCGTTGTTGAGTCAAAAGCTAAGGACGAAATAAAAGACAAAACTCTTCGATTTTTATTTGATTACATTTGTACCATGCTTTCTGAAAGCGGTGACAAGTCAGAGCGAAACGTCATGCTTCTTGAGCCTGTTTTTAAAAAGCTGTTGGAATTAAGTGAGCAAAGCGGTTCACTGCTGCGCAAATGTTCTTCATTTATAAAACCTCTTTTTACCCACCCGAGAAGTTCGTCTTTAAAAGATGTGCCAAGCTTTGGGGCCCTAGCTTCATCAGCATTTAAACAAACTTACAAGTATTGGTTAACTTGCGAGAATATTTCTTCATGGTTTGACCGTGATTCACGTGCAGGACTTACCACAGCTGTAAACGAAGATTCGGAAAAAAGCAGAATAGAAGTTTTAAAAAACCTGGTAGAACCTTTATCGCACAAAAACTTGAGAATCTTGGCAGACAAAATTGAAAGCTTGAGTTTTGAACCCGAAAATCTAGCGGAATCCTTTGTAATACTTTCTGAGATACCTGATTACAACCAAATACTCAATGCCTATATTGTTATTGCCGACCAAATTGAACGTGAGAGCGCTTTTTCAAAAATGAAGTATTTGATTAAGCTGGACTTTTTGTTCAATATAATCAGTTCATCTGACCTTCAAGAAATACATTCCACAGCACTTCAAGAGATAAACCGCTCTTTGAGCTTGGGCTTCAAAGAAGAATCGCGCGATGAACTAGATTCATTTATAAAAAAGATTTTCAAAGTTCTGCGTGATTGCGCAAGCGATAAAAAGTTTTGCAGCATGCTTTTAAACAGTATGCTTACCATGGCCAAAGAAGTTGTAGCCCTTAACGACAGAAACTTATTGAATATTTTGTCAGACGAAATAATCGAATGCGGGTTTCAATACCCGGAAGTCAAAGGAGCCAACTCAGAGTGGCAGGTTCAGGTCAACCCCGATCATATTAAAAACATCAGAGTCTGGATGGAAATAATTGCTCTGAAACCGGCATGGACACGCAAATTATTGTCAGCCTTAATCATTAACCTAAAATTGGGCGGAGTTTTAATACGCGACACAGATTTGTTTCAAAGAGACATATCCGCCTATCTCAACGCAGGGCTCTCACAAAGCGAAAACCTTTCTAAGCAGCTGGTAAGACTTTTTCCTGTATTCTTCAATGAAATAGGCGCGGAAGGCGAATTGCGTGAAGTATCTACAAGAGCCGATGAACTGTGCTCTCGCCGTGACAAGCTGGTTCATTTTATACGCAAAGTGTCTCACGTCGAGAGCAATAATATGCTTGTCCGCTTTTTGGAAGCTGCATTCCATTATTGGGCCGAAGAAAATAAAGAAGCCATTAAGCCCTTTGTCCCCGCCGAAGTATATTCGCAAATTGACCCCGATGAAGACTACTACAAAGGCCTTAACAAGGCTTTTAAGGTTCTGTTTGCCGCCGTTAACGGCGACACTTCAAAATTTCTTTTGCTTAAACCCGAAAAGATCAAAGAAATAATTGAAACCGTCGATGCCGACGAACGTGATAAAATTCGTGCGTTCAGCCTGGTAAGAATGTTTCAGTTATTAACAAAAAAATATAATCCACAGCCGATTGATCTTATTTACGACCTTGAAAACTCGAATCTTTTTGAACTTGAGCGCATTAAGCTTTTAAACAATCACATCAGTCACAAAAACTTCAAAGAAGCTCTCGAAATGATAATGGAGTTCAAAGACAGGCTGACAGAAATAATTCTGTCACCCGAAAAAACCGTTGCCACCGAAAACATTTATTTTAAACGCCATATAGCTGCCGGCATTCCGTCTATGTACGGCGTCTACAAAGAAACAAAATTCGATGCCCTGAGCCTTTCTATGCGCCTTGAAAGCTTGGGTGTTTCTTTGTTCGAGCAATTAGTTGAGGCCATCGATTTAAACTTTATTACCAAGAGCACAATTATTAAAATACTTTCGTTTATGCCTTTGTTTTTGCAGGCTTTACAATTAGAGGGAATACCACCGCACAAACTTTCAACAAAAGTTAACATGCTCAGAACAGGCACAGGAATAAAGCTATTCTCGATAGACCAGTATCATGACATATTTTTAAACATGTCAAAGGCCATGCAGGGTCTGATAAAAGAGTATTACATTGACACTCACCGCAACAATTTTCAAATCATAATGAGACAGATGATTAAACACGGTCATGAAGACTTCAAGAATCATGACCCTAATGATAAAACTCTGCTATTCAAGCTTTCTGAGAATTTTTTACGGGCGCAGCTTTCTTCGGCATTTGGTTTACAAGTTTTTGACACCTTCATCTCAAAAGTTATAAATACCCTGCAATCAGAAGTTGAACGTTTCAGAAACAAAAAAGCCATACTTAATTTATTGACGACATATAATCCGGATTTAACCGTAACTCAGCTTCACGACGAAAACTCCGCCATTGACAACCAAATAATGCTTGGCAACAAAGCTCACTGGCTAAAACGCCTTTCTTCATTCGGATTTCCTGTTC
>Ga0265293_10011755_pt1 | contig 11804 bp, 6 predicted proteins | sample Munlanlewell138R_FD_192505 | JGI IMG/M metagenome (GOLD analysis project Ga0265293, IMG submission 192505) | Leachate microbial communities from a municipal landfill in Southern Ontario, Canada - Leachate well 138R | ecosystem: Engineered > Solid waste > Landfill > Unclassified | place: Canada... | reverse complement strand
TCAAGGTGAAGAAGGTATGAGAGCTGTGGGGTCTGTTGTTCTTAATAGGTTAAAAGATGGCTTTCGACCTGATGTCTTTGGTGTAATCAGCCAGCGTGGTCAATTTTCCGGGTATATGGAATATAATAATATTAGTGGGGAATATGAGACGGGTAGGTTTTTTGGACTTTCCGTTGTTAGCGAAGACTTTCTTAGGGTCGCAGCGCTAGCTCTCAAGGAAGACAACGTTTCAGGTAGAACCTATTTTGCTAACTTAGACCTGATTCCCGCAACCAGCAAATGGTATCAGTGTGTTGACGCTAAGGCTTGGAAACAAATCAGAGACCATATCTTTGCTTATTCTAAGGGGTCAACCAAGATCCCCCAGGAAGAAATTGTAGGCTGGGTGGATCAGGGCTCCATCCCTCTAGATCCTGTAGAAATGGAAAGAGTAGGAATTCTTAAGCCAAGGAAGTGACTAAATGGCAAATCCTCTTCAAGAAGCAATTAGAGAGGTAGTAGTTAACTCGCCTGAGTTCAAAAAAGTAGCCAATAAGGTATTTGAGATTTTCGGAATTATTACCTATTTTGACGAAGAGTCTCATAAGGTATCTGTAACGTTTTCTGACCCAATAACTGGTTATGAGAAACATAAAGCTGATGTGGAAGTAAGTGGCCTTAGGGGAGTGCACTCTTCTATTAGAGTTGGAGATTTAGCTCTCATTTCTTTCCCATATGGCCACACTGAACTTCCTATTATAAATGCAATTATTCCGGCAGATGGGGAGAAGCATATAATGCCTGGATATTTTTCGACAAATATATCTCAGGGGGTTTAGTAGTGAGCTGGAAGACAAGGTTACACCAGTTTAAAAAAAGTGTTTCTTTGGAGGCTAACGATCCTGAAGCGCTACTTTCCAAGCGCGCCACCGCAGGGAACAAGGACGCAGGAATATACAACGATAGCGGAGCAGGGGTTTTTGTTAGAAAAAATAACGCAATTGATATTTATCCAAAAGAAGGGCTTGGAATTTCGATTAATCCAGATCTTGATTCAATAACGCTATATGCCAATAAAGTTAACTTTCATGTTGGCTCTATTGACTTTAACACTAGCGATTCTTTTGGCCTTAGGTCAAACAAGCTTCCTCTCAACCTTACCTCAAGTCCGCTTGGGGCTTATGCTGGCTTTGGCACGTTGCTGCCTTACTATACAGTTCCTCAGGATGCTCTTTTGTATATGCAAAAAATACTAGGGCTGACAGGAGGTTTTTCTGTTGAATGATTTAATTGATTTCGCCTTAGACGACGAAGGAGATTTTGAGTTAGATGAAAATGGAGACCTAGCTATTAGTCGAGGTGCAGACTGTCTTGTTGATAATCTAGAGATGGTGATAAAAACCCAAAAGGGAGATTCAATTGTAGAGCCTGATTTAGGCGCAGACCTAGAAGAGCTTGTGGGTGAATTGGTCACTGAAGAACTGGCTTTTGACGGAGCCTTAAGAATTATGTCTGAAGCTCTTCAAAAAGGTATTGTTAACCCTGGCGAAATAGAGGTGGTGCCTATTCCTCTTGGAGAAAATATTCTTTACTATGTTTTTATCGAAAAGAAAGACGGCACCAGAGAAACCTTAGAATATATTCTCAGCATGGAGACTGGAGAGATTATTAATGATTCTTTATGATAAAACCGAAGAGGAATTGAATAGTAGAGCTATCGAGTTTTTAAAAAATACTGACATTACTAACATTAATACTCCAGGCTCTAGGGCTAAGCTAGTCTTAGGGGCTATTAACAAGGTTCTTCGGACTTACTACTCTACCCTTGACTTTAATATTACAATGGCCTTTGTTTCCAAGGCCAATGGCGAGTTTTTAGATTTTATCGGAGAGCTTCTCAATTGTACCAGAGAATTTAATGAATCAGATGATAATTATCGTTATAGAATAACAAATCAAGTATATGTAGTGGCTGGCGCAAATGAAACAGCTGTTAGGTTAAGCGCTTTGGCGGTAGACGATGTTGTTGATATACTGCCTACTCCTTACACTTTTGGCACTGGGTCTTTTTCTGTCCATGTTATCACAAACAGCCTTGACAATCTAGCCTCAACTGTCATTGAGGTGCAAAAAGCGCTTAACGAAGTAGAGGCATACGGTATTAAAGGAATAGCGTTAGCGCCTAAAATCCTTCCTGTAAAGGTAGGTCTAGCTCTTGCTTTTTCTAGCGACGTTTTGCCTGCAGACCGAGTCAGTATAGGCAATCAAACCAAGAAAGCCGTTAAAAAACTTATTGATACTCTGCCGATGGGCGGAGAGTTGGTTTTGTCTGACCTTGTTTATGCAGCAAGAGACCTTGGTGAACGGAAAGTTTATGACGCCTCTGTTGTTAGCTTGTTTGTTAAAAATAAAGCTACTCTTTTAAGCAACTATCGTCCTTACTGGGACGAAAAACTTTATGTTAAAAATGAAGATGATGTCTCTATTGTCTAGTAAAGGGGTGGACGAAGAGTGTTCGAAGGGTATACAAGAGAATTTCCTTACAGCTATGTAACAGAAAGACTAGCCAGAGGTTTCCCTCGCTGGACAAGAATTAGAAAAGATCCAAACTCTTTAGGCCAGCAGTTTTTAAACGTTTTTGGGCTAATGCTTGAGGATATAGAAAAGTTTCTAGAAGAGGCTCTTAACAATCAATATATCGGAACAGCCAATCTTGGAGAGGTAGATTATATTTACAAACTAACCCCCGAACAAAAAATTGAGCCGGGTAGTGACTTGTCTTTAGTTGTCGAAACAAAACAAGGCGAACGCTTTTCTTTAAAAGAGAGCTATACTTTAGGAGAGTTTTATTCCTCAGAGGATCTTAATGTTTTTATTGTTGATTATGAGGAGAACACTGTTTACTTAAGATACTCTGAGGAGTACAAAAGTGTTTCTTTGGAAAGCGAAGATTATTTTCCCGGAAGTTCTATGTTCCCCCACCATATTTGGAACGTGTTTGATGAATTTGCGCTTCTCTTAGGCCTTTCCAGAAGACATCTTGAGAGGAATATTGATCTTAAAACAAGAATCCTTGATGTATTTAAATTCCCCGGAAACTCCACCAGGATTGGCCTTGTTCGCGCTATTGGTCGCGAAACTGGCCTTGTGGCAAGGGAGACCTGGAAAACAGGCCCCATGGAAGGAAATAGCCATATCTTAGAGAAGACCCTTGATAGGGTGACAAAAGAAACGATTATTGTAAACGGCAAGCAAATACCCCCAGAGCAAATTGGGGTAGATGGAGACCATTACGTATTACATCCTGTTATTAATGTTTTATATAATAAAGATTTTAGATATAGGCTAGAAAATGTAAAATTTAATTCTAAAAAAGAGCTTGTTTTAGAGGCTGGGGCAAAAGAGGGGTATTTGATTTCTCCTACTCTTAAGCCGTCCAATTTAGATGCCTGGAAAATGCTTAACCTTGTATCTAGCGGAGAGGTTTCTGTTGATATTGTAACCTATGATTTTGAAGATCTGGCTGACCAAAACAAAGGATATTTGATTAAGAATATTACTTCTGATATCGATCTTTCTTCTTTAATGACCCTTGCCGGAGAAGTTAAGGTTATTGTTAGCCTAGTAAAAGGAAACACTCTGCCTGTCGTTACTAATTTAATACTAAGCTACAGTCCAAGAGAGGCTGAAGTTTCTTATGTGTACGATGTAGAACTAAATGCCCTCCACGATGACAAGTTTAGAAGTAATCTTTTTGATAGCGATGGTGCCCCTACACCAAAACTTACTGGATATGTAAGAACTTTAAGCGAGTTAGTTCCTATTATGTGGGGTCAATGGAAATGGGATGAAGGGTACTGGGATGTGGTAGAAAAAAATCTTATGGGGCTACATGTCCTTCCAAACAGATGGGATCCTAGACTAGGTGAGATTTCAAATGTCTATTTTCAAAATGGAATTGGCCATGGTTTTGATTTGAATGTAAAGTTTACTGACAGCTGGAAACCTCAAATTCATTCAGGTTATTATTATATCACCTCTACTGAAACAACTACCGTTAAAGAAAGCGACGGAGAGTTCAGTTTGATAGAGTTAAAATATCCTAACCCTCAGTTTATTAGTTTGACTTATCTAGATGGCGCTAGCAAGAAAACTGTTAGTACGGTAGCCAGGGCTGAAAGAAACAAAATCTGGTTTAAGCCTGCGCTTTCTGTGGGCACTACAGTGGATGTCTTATTTAGCTCAGAAAATTACTTATACACTTCTCCTGAAGAGGTCTTTTTTTCTGGGCCTACCAGCCAGGTTGTTTTGCCAAAAATACCTCTCCAAGATGCTCCTCTTATTATAGAGGCAGACGGGCGGGTTTTAAAGCAAGTCGCTTTTCTTGATGCTGGTGGAGGTCTAACTATTGAAAACAGTGAAGAGATTGTTGGTGCCGGGAAAGAAGATTTTTGTCTTAAGTATGGTAAGGCTTTTGATGTTACTCTTTATTACAACTCAACCCCAATAAACATAGATGACAGCTTGGTATCGGATAATAAGGTTTTTTATGTTTTGCCGGAAGGCCAACAAGTAACTGTAAAATATAAAGTAAAAGATTCTTTTATAGTTGACTTTTCTGGGGATAGTGTATCCATTCTCTTTTCTGAGGAATACGACAATATTTCTGTCTGTTACGAGTCTAAAGAAGATACTGCCTACTACGAAACTTCAGGCCCAGACTTTAACCCAATAAGCTCTCATCTTACTTCTGGTTTTTTGTTCCTAACCAATGACATTCTACCTTTGGCGAGCCTTGAAGCAAAGACTCATCCTGATGTTATTAGAGGCAATGGAGTAGATTCTTGCATCATAATAATTGATGCTTTCGACAGGTGGGGCAACCCGGTTTTAAATAAAGAAATAACGGCAGCTACTACTGTTTTAACAGATGAAAAAAACCCTGCCACTCTTCCTTCAGGCAGCTTAGTGAAAAGAAAGACCACCTACAACAGAAGTATTTATGTATACAAATCTCCTCTTTCTGCAGAAATTCCAAAAAGAACTGACGGATCTGGGAGAAATATTCCGTGCACTGCTACTATTGTATTTTCTTGTGGTAGTATTTCTTGTGAAGCAAAGATTAGGATTAGGTGATTGTTTTGTACAAATTCAAAGAAGAAATTAAGTCAAACGAACCTTCTCTTCGCATAGGGAGCCGTATTCCTGAAAATAGCATTAATCTAGCTTTTGTGAACGGCCCTCCTCTTGAATCGAAAAACACTGTAGAGCTTTTTGATTATAGTAAAGACTTGGCCGAAAGTGAGATTCCTTTGGATGTTTATCAGACACGCCTTTATGCGAGCACTAATAGGATTCTTCGAGGGAGCGCAGGGAATACAACAATTCCTGTAGAAAATGTTTTAGTAACCAGTTTACACAAAACTGAGGGGACAGAAACCATTCCTCTTTGGTACACTTATGGCCTCAGGTATTATCACTATGAGCAAAATCCCCCGCTTGTCACCAACGACGCTGGGACTTGGTATATTGGGCAAAATATTAAAATAGTTAAAAATGGTTCTATAGTTAAAGAAGGATATCTCATTGAACTGGTTGGTGTGGGTATTGAGAATGTCTATAAAGTAAAAATTTATTCTAGTTTCACGTCCTCAAAATCCGACTTGTACTATGTGCAATATTCAAAGTGCAACAAAACAGGAGGAGACCGTAGATATAGTTTTGAGGAGCTATATAACTCGGCTCCTTTCTATGTCTCAAAAAGCAGAGACGTTGACTCTGTGGTAAGTGCCAGTGAAGGGGAGAAAATTTTTGCTTTAGAAAAACTATTATCAGAGGACGGTTTTCAGATTTATGCCCCAGAGGATGTTGACCTTATTACTTCTAGGATCCCTATTACTTTTCGCTGGAGAGTCAGGGGAGAAACTGCCTTCTCAGGTAATTGCTATTCTTCCTGGCAAACAGAAACCCTTTATCGAAGAGATGCACTCTACAGCGAAGAGTTTAGAAATCACTTAGGACGGCTAATTTATTTTGATGACGGGTCTGTGGCAAGAAAGCTTCTTTGTAGCAACATCAATAGCCGAGTATCCGCCAGTTTTACTAATCCCATTATAGAGCGTGAACTATGGGACGAAGGAGCTTCGACCTGGACTCCCGACTCCTCACAGATATTAAAGTTTGAATTAGAAGACAATAAAAAACTTTTTGCTTATACTTTAGCCAATACGGGCACAAAAATAGATCTTCCAGGGAAGATTTGCCAGTCATATCCTGTCCATGCTTTCAATGTTACTATTGAGGGTTTAACAGATCCTCCCCAAGACGACCCTGCCGTAGAAACTAATGTAGCGAAAAGAAGCACGGGTGCTACTGCTACGACTGATTGTAGTTTTACTAGTTTTCCTAAGCACTCATCTCCTGGCTATGCAGTCGACGGTTATGATTTTTCTTCTCTTTTTTTCTATGGTAACACTTTGGCTTTTCCCATGTTCGACACAGGTTTTTTCACAAAATGGTATGCCAGGAGCCTAGAACAATCAGGGCCTCCAACAAACAATGTTACTACCACAGTCAATTTTAGTGGAGTTAAGAATATTAATAAGGTTCAAATTGTCATGGGAGAGAAAGGCAAAATTGCTAAGTTAGAATTGCTTCTTAACGGTGGTGGCACTCATGTTTTATGGGCTTCTGCTGGAAGTGTGCCCAGCCCGTCTGCGGCAACAAATACGATGAGGGGTTATACATGGGCTGGGGACCCTGTCGGCAATTGTATCGGCCTCAGACTTACAGTAACTCCTTCAAAATGGCTAACTAGAGACTATGGTTGGCTAGCGGAGCTTTTTGGCTATCGTGACCTTTACCAATCAGGTTTTGATATTTATAACATTACTGCTATTGACTATTACGACCCTGCTCCTCTTTATTGGAGAAAAATTAAGGCAATTCCTCTTTTTGTTTCAGAGAATGCGCCACAAAGAAAGAGTTTAGTTTCTCTTCTGAAAGACAATGGACTCTTCCCTCCCGTAGAAATCCCTACTGAAACAGTTAAATACCGCATTTCTCTTGGAGACAGAACCGATCCAAACAATATAAAAGACTACAATCCAAAAGTATCTCTTGATATTAAATCGCTTTTTGGTTTTGGTCCTGTCTATGGCACAGAATGGGACGGCACTTTTAATCTCGGCTATAGCTCTGTACTAATGGCATCTCTTGTTCCAAGGGTAGAGGATAGTGTGATAGTTTTTTCTCGGATGTTTTCCGTCAAGGCGTCAGGGTCTAGCGGAATTTATATGCTACCTTTTGAAAACATGAGCCCTGACGAGATGTGGTTTCCTAAGATAAAAAATGGACGATTTCTTAAAGAGAACATTGCTGAAAAGTTAAAAACCGAGTATTCAATCCCAGAGTTTGGGGTGCAGCCTTTTTATCCCGATATCCCATATATGTACTCTGAAAAAGAAGAGGCTGAATATGTTGACGGTTATAATATTAGAGTTAGCAATACTCCTCTTCATGTGGTTTATGATATAGATGGCAATATTACAAATCTTAATGTGTACCTTGAAGTTGGAGGCATTAAGACCCCAATTAAAGTTGTAAGTTTAAACAGATATACCGGAGAGATTAGAATAGACAGAAGGGTCTCTTTTAGAGATAAAATCTATTGTGATTATTATTATGAGCAAGAGTATTATATTTATAAAGGATACGATGACGCTAGCCTAGGGAAATTTTTCTATCTTGACTTGAATCCCTTGCCTGGTCATGTCTCAACTTATCCTCTTGATGGGACAGGCACAGAACAGCCAACGTGGGAGCTTTTACAAGATAAGGCAGTTTATTTTTACCTTTTACCTACGTTCACCTATAGTACTGATTTGTCTAAAGAAGCGCCACCACCAACCAATACTTCTGCTGTTAGGCATATAATAGTAAGTAGAGACACTCCACGAGAGAGCCTCTCCCTTCCACCGGGGGCGATGGTTATTGGCCAAGTGCACCTTAACAACCCTCTTACTCCAAAGGTAATTGATGTTACGGACTGCAGAAAGAGGGGCGGAGGCTTTAAGGATAATCTTTCAAAAGAGTTTTTGCAAAAATTACACCCCGAAGCTCAAAGTGTTTGGGATAACATGGGAACCTTGGACGGGCTTCCTTATCCAAGCAATGGGGTTATTGAGGTGACTGTCCCTAAGTCTCTTCTTAGAGAAAATGGTGGCAAGTTAACCGACAAAGAAATTCGAGATATTATTAGTAAACACGTAGCATATGGAGTTTATGTTTTTGTTCAGTATAGCTAGGGAGGCTTTTTAGGTGAATAGCCAACTTTTTATTTCTAATCTTCAGGCGTTTAACTTAGGCAACGGAAAGACAGTAGAGCTTTCTTGGTCAGTACCAGATATTTCTAAGGTAAAATATTTTACCGTTGAATATATGAATAGGCACACCAAAAAGTGGGTTCCATACGATGGGTTTCATGGGACTATTTTTGCGAAAAGCGGAGAGCAATATCCTCCTCAAAAGGTTGTCTTTGATGTTGACTATGAAAACCAGAGTGTAACCTTTAGGGTAAAGGCTGCTTCTCTATTTGGAGGAGAGTCTGAGTGGGCCAATACTTCTTGTGTCGTTAAGGTTATGGGTTCAGAGTTTGCAGAGACCACTACCTATTTTGTCAAAGAAGGCCTGGAAGTTTCTCATACCTTTGGATTCAATATTAAGATTGACGTAGGTGTTGCTTATTTAGGCGGCTTTAGGCGATTTATTACCAGAGAGCTTTCCCTTCGACTCCCCGATGGCTATAATGTCCAGTATGTTATTTATATCGATATTAATGGAATTGTTGGTTTTGTCGAAGGATTAAAAACCCCTAGCCAGGCAATCAGATTAGCTGACGTGTTTATTGATTCTTCAGGTAGTGTTTCTGTTGTTGATAAAAGGTTTTTGTGGGCTCCTGAGAATATCTCCGTTAGCTACGACCCTCAGTCGGCAAGGCTTAGCTATCTCGTAGACTGGGACGAGTACAGCGAGTTAAATCTTTATGCTTGGAAGATTTATCGTGCAGAAGGCTTTACTGAGCCTTCACATGATAATTTTAAGCCAATAACTGTTATTGAAAAAGGCTCCAGCTCTTATGATGACACTTACGGAGTTAAAAGAGGGGTTCGTTATTGGTATAAAATATCTGCTCTTGACTGGGGTAACAACGAATCTCCCTTGTCTTCCTCTGTAAGCGTAGAAGGAGAGCAGTATAGTGGCGATACTCCATCTATCCCTACTGGGCTGACAGGTTATTCTGTAGGAACCCTTAATCAGGTTAATATTGTACTAAACTGGGACGCCAACCCTCCAGAAGAAAAGATACAGGGTTATTACCCCTGGTTTAAACTTGACGGCGACCAATATTTTCAGCGAGCAGGAACTGCTTATGATGGTGAAACCACTTATACTCACCGAGGGCTTATTAAGGGGGCGAAATATTGGTATGCGGTTAGCGCTTATAACGCCCTTGGCGCAGAGTCAGAAAGATGTGAACCAATTGAGGTAATCGCCGGAGACACCATGCCTCCTGCCGCTCCTGAGTGGGCGCTTGATGTGCCTATTTCTACAGGGATGATTGAGGAAGAATACGCTTGGATCAAGCTAAAATGGAGGGAGGTAACAACCAATCAGGATGGCTCTGGTCCCATTAGCCCTGGAGACGATCTACACTCTTATCGGATCCACAGTGTGATAGGTGAAGAAATCTATCCGGCAGTAGTAATACCGGCAGAGTCTGGCAGAACTGAACACTTTATGGGCAAAGAAGGCTTCCTTTGGCCAGGCGCTGAGTATACTTTTGTTCTTACTGCTGTAGACACTTGGGGTAATGAATCTTTATACTCTGAGTCTAAAACAATTATCGCTGGCGGCCCAAAACCAAAACCTCCTGTGTTAGAGACTGCTGAGCCTGTCGGAAATACTGGGGCTAAGATTACTTTTTCTAGGGTCTCCGAAGACACTGATGGAAATCCAATTGATATTAAAGAATATATTGTGTATAGAGGCTTTCATCAGGAGATAGGAAGAGTTGATGCCGATAGCTCACAGTCGGACACTTATGAATTTGAGGACAACGGTCTTTCAAGAGGCCGCTTTTATACTTATAAAGCCAAAGCTGTTGCCGTCTCTGGCAGGACTTCTGAATACTCAAACGAGCTGGAATTACAGATTGGAGACTTTACCCCTCCTACTATTCCAACCTGGGTTTCTTTAGAGACAAGGATCAACCCAGATTATACGATAGATAATATTTTAGTTTTTGAGTGTGGCCAGGAAGAAGACCTTCATGGCGTATATATTTATGCCAGGAGAGCGGATGTCGGTGAACATTGGGATATAATTGGCTTAACCCCCAAACAAGACTCTAATCCATATACTTATACCCATACTGGTCTTGTTAATGGTGGTTTGTATAAATACAACCTTAAATCTTTTGACACGGTAGGCAACATATCACTTGCCTCTGAGGTCAGAGAGCAAATAGCAGGGACTGAATATCCTCCAATGCCGCCAGAGGTAGAGGCTAGTGGCCTTTATAGCTATGATACAAATCAAGCCTATATTCTTTTTACTTGGCCTGAAGTTACACTGAGTGACGGGCCTGATTCTACCCCAGTATCAGTGGTAGCTCTTAAGGGGTATAAAATATATAAACTGGGAGAAGCTGGCTATCAGTTAATTGCGGACGTTCCCTCACAAGGTTTAGAGACCTATGAATATATTGACACTGAAGTCTTTAATGGTGGAACCTATTCTTATAAAGCTATTGCCTATAATGCTTTTGGTATGGAGAGCAGGCCGTGTATTTTAGATAATATTGTGGCTGGAGATACTGCTCTACCTGCCAGACCCCAAGTAGACCTTGTTCCTACTTTTTCTCCAGGTAGTCCTTCGTCAGCAACCATTGAGCTTCGTGTCTCTTCAGTAGACATTCCTTCTCATTATAAGATATATCTCTCTTCAAATGGTCTTGTCTGGAATCTTGCAGGGACTGTAGAGTATAGTGAAACAGGTTCTACTTATCGTTATGAAATTCCCTATGGCTATACGACTTATTTTAGAGTTTCGGCAGTAAGTGTCCCAGGAGTAGAAGGTAGTTATCAAGAAGGGTCTTATCGGGCATTAGACGCCACCGTCCCAGAAAACATTCCTCCGCCAAGCGTTACTTTTGAGCAAGATCCTGATGGGTCGTTTTCTGCCAACATAACATGGGTATACAATCCACCAGAAGACTTTAAGGAATACCAGGTATTATTCGACCAAGAAAATCCAGTTGTGCTAGCGGTTATTAATGATCGGGATACTAAGTTGCACAAATCTTCTGGATTCAGGCCTGGGATAACTTATTCTTTCGCTGCGGTTTGTCAGGATCTCTACGGGCTGAAGTCTACTCCTCTATGGAGCATAGACACACCAATCGACTTGACTATTCCTAAGGCTCCACAGAAATTAGTTGCTAGTGGTGGACTTTACTCTGTTGTTGCATCTTGGGATCCTGTTACCAAAAACGAAGATGGAAGTAGCTGCACTGATTTAAGTGACTATCTTGTAGAAGTGTCAAATGACAGCGAGTTCACCGAGATTGTAGATACAAAAGTTGTTTCGTCTCTTAGTTATTCCTATACTTTTAATACTATGGACGTAGAGTCTGTCTGGTACTTTAGGATAAAGTCCCGAGATTATTATGGCAACGAGTCAACAACCTGGGCAATAAGTGGTGGGGCCAAAGCTGAGGGCGTTGAGGAGTTCATGGGAGACGTTGTCCCTACTGAAGCTCCAGT
>Ga0265293_10011754_pt1 | contig 11804 bp, 8 predicted proteins | sample Munlanlewell138R_FD_192505 | JGI IMG/M metagenome (GOLD analysis project Ga0265293, IMG submission 192505) | Leachate microbial communities from a municipal landfill in Southern Ontario, Canada - Leachate well 138R | ecosystem: Engineered > Solid waste > Landfill > Unclassified | place: Canada... | reverse complement strand
ACCAAAGAAGTTAGTTCTATTATGGAAACTTAAGCTCCCATTTTTTAGATATCTCAGTTTTGCCTACTATATACCTGAAAAAATAGAGCCATCACACGTCAGTGAATTTTCTCACACCCGGTGGGTAGATTTAGATAAGCTTCCACTTTTGTCGGTGGTTTTTGTCTACCACCAAGTAAGACTTCTTAAAAAACACGTTAAAAAAACAGCCTCCGAATAATCGAAGGCTGCATCTTAGTTATGGAAGAATTCCAACTTCACGATAGTAGCGTGCTGCTCCATCGTGGATAGGAAGACCTGCAAGGTCTTTGACAGTCTCTTCTAAGAAAGTCTCTCTTAATGGAGCTTGTGTCTCTTTTAACTCATCGATATTCTCCCAAAACGATTTGGTCAGCTCGTAAATGACATCATCTGAAACACGAGCATCAGTACAAATAGTGATTTTAATGGCACTGGTGGTAACATCGCTTTGTTGATTTGGATAGGTCCCTGCGGGGATAACATATGGAGCATACCAAGGATATTTCTCTTGAAGCTTACCGATAAGATCAGCATCGATATTTAAGATTTTTCCACCAGCGGTGGCTAACATCTCAGTAACTGCAGCATTAGGAACACCAGCCATCACCCAAGCACCATCGAGTTGTTTATTACGAATCAAATCGATTGCTTCAGTAAAACCGACATATTGGACTCTTAAGTCATTGGGGTAGTTAATACCTAATGTATTGAGGTGAATGTCTGTTTCAACCTCAGTTGTGGAACCGGGAGCCCCTGAAGCAAAGCGTTTACCAGCAAGATCTCTGAGGCTATTAATGTTTGTATTTGGAGCAACAACAACTTGGTTTGGGTTGTAATACAGTCCAATCATCACTCTTAAATTTGGGTTAGGACGTCCTTCAAATGTAGCAATACCATTAAAGGATTCATACATAATTGAAGTTACTGCCACACCAATTTGGGCCTCTTCATCGGCAATCATGTTTAGATTCGCAATTCCACCAGCACTTGCTTGAGCACTAGCTCGAACTTCAGGAACGGTGTTATTCCATACATTAGCAATAGCTGAACCCAGTGGGTATACGGCTCCAGTAGTGGCTGCTGTGGGGAAGTTAATCACCGTCTTTTTAGCTTCTGAAGCTCCACCAGCACATAGTGCTAGAGGAGTGATTACAGCTAATACGATTAACAACAATGTTATCTTTCTCATCTCTTACTCCTTTTGTAAGTGTAATTTTTTCGAACTTAATTGCCATACAATCACGAAAGAAAATAATACTAAAGCGATTACATCAGTTTGAACACTCGTGGCAATAAATAAAAATCCAGATCCAATGAGCATCACTCTTTGAAAGATATTCATTGGTCTTAAAAAGTAGTTTTGTGTACCACCTGCTAAGGCGATTGCTCCAATACTACTGGTAATAACAGCTTGAATGGTCACCATCAGTGGGACATCACTGAGTGTCCCTAATAACAGAACAGGGTTTGTTAAAAAGAAGAAGGGGAGAATAAATCCAGTGAGCCCTAACTTCACAGCAATCAAACTTGTCTTAGTTTGATTTGAATCGGCAATACCACTGGCAACATAACTGCTAATGGCTACCGGTGGGGTGATGTTAGAAAGAACGGCATAAATCAAACAATACATATGAGCTGCCATTGGAATGGCACCAGCTTTGATTAACACAGGAACTGACACAGTAGCGACTATCACATAAGCGGCAACACCAGGAACTCCCATTCCTAAGACAGTACTCATCAACATCACCATAAGACCGCCTAATAAAAGTTGTCCCTCTCCAACTACACGTAAGATGATATAACCAAAATTCAATCCTAAACCGGTAAGTGATACTGTTCCGATAATCACACCAATAATGGCACAACTCATCCCTACAGCAATTGCCGAACGAGAACCCTCTACAGTCGCCTCCACAATAACTTTCCACGTCATTCGTGTTTCTTTCTTTAACCAAGAAGCGAGAACCGTTGCACCAATACTAATCACTGCTGCATACAGCGGGGTATAACCCATACTCATAATCACAATAAGAACGACTAAAGGTAATACTAAGTGACCCTGCTTTTTGATCACTTCTAAGGCATTTGGGATGTTTTCTTTACTTAAACCAGATAACCCAAGACGCTTCGCTTCAAAGTGGACTGCGAACAAAAGAGCGAGATAATATAAGAAGGCAGGAATGGCGGCAGCTATTAATACTGCAGTATAACTGACACCCATAAACTCAGCCATGACAAACCCAACAGCCCCCATAATAGGAGGGGCGAACTGCCCACCTGTTGAGGCAACAGCTTCAACGGCTGCTGCAAATTCACTTTTATATCCACTTTTTTTCATCATTGGGATGGTAATTGTCCCCGTGGTAGCGACATTCGCTACCGCTGAACCGTTTATCATTCCCAATAAGGCACTTGCTAAGACTGCTACTTTGGCAGGGCCTCCAGCACTACTACCAACTAAGGTTAAAGAGATATCATTAATGAATTGACTAAAACCACTATGTTTTAAATACGCACCAAAAAGGACAAACAAGAAGATATAGGTAGCACTTACTCCTAATCCTACTCCAAAGATTCCCTGACTTCCCCAAATCATATGATTAAGCACCCGCTTCATCGAAAAACCGACGTGCCCAAGAGTCCCTGGAATAAACACACCTAAAAAGTTGTACAGTAGAAAGATTAAACCTAAGACTGCTAAATTCCCACTTGTTCTTCTAGAGCCTTCAAAGACTAACAAAAGGGCAAAAGCGGCAAAAAATAGATCAGTTTTATTGAGGTATCCACCCCGTTTAGCTACTTGGGGATAATTTATCAAGATATACCCAAATACGAAAAGAGAGATCACAACTAATGCAATATCCCAAAAAGGTGGTAGCGTACGACTTAGGCGTTCTTGTTTAAACGTCGGAAAAAGTAAGAATGTGAAAACAAGGAGAAATAGGAGGTGAGCTGCTCTGAGCTTAATAGCATCGATCACACCAAAGGTATTGGTGTAAATTTGAAAAGCAGCCCAAATAAGAAATAAGATAGTAACAAAAGAGCCCAAAAACCCTTTATATACACGAAGTTTCCCATCCGGCTCTTTCTCTTCCAAGAGCGCTTGCGCTTTAAGTTCTTCAGTTGTTGCGAATTCTGCCATATCTGTATCCATTGAATGATTTTTCTCAGTGAAGAAAGTATGGCAGAGTTTATCACAATATTACAGTCTAATCTGTATAAATTTTACATATTTATACAAAATAGTGCATGAAAAAGAGATTAAAAGCGAATTGTTGCCGCAATGTACCACTGTGGTGATGAGGCATACGGGGTATGTAGTCCCACATCTAAAGAGAAGGTATCTTGTAGATCATTACTTAGGTACAGCCCATCACGAAGGGTCTTATTATATGTAGGACCATATACCAACGGTATGATCACTTGAATCAGACGACTAGCTGCTAAGGTTGCTCCCCCGGCAATAAAGAAGAGGGTAGAAATTTCGTGGTTCTCTTGGACACCTTGAACTCCCCCTTGAGTAAGAAACATCTCGGGAATCGCTTCAATGAAATACATAGTTGCTCCAAAGATAGCCAAAGAGATAGCACTCCAATCTCCAACTTGCCCAATAACATACCCCAATTGGTGGTGTTGTAACTTAGAACCTAAACCAAAACCTAATAAAGCGTTTTTAGCTGTAGGCCACCCAACTGAGACTTTGACTGTATCATACAGTTCTAGTCGCTCATTAAAACTGTATTGACCAAGATTCTCTTGAGCTAACCCTTTTTTTAGTCTTCCAATAGAAGTCCCTCCAAATGGAGCTTGAAAGCCTTTGCGCATCTTATTCATATCTCCAGCAATCTCAATGCCAGAGAAGGTGGTGTCGACTATTGCCTCAAAAAGAGAATAAGAGAAAAGTGAACTCAGTAAGAGGCACATGAAGACTACTAGTACAAAAGATCGTTTACGCATATAAGGCTCCTTTATGATTATCTAAAGATAAGTATACACTGCTTTTGATATTTCTGTATTGATTAAAAAGAATTTTAACAAAGAGAAGAGGTACCGATTCGAGGTGAAACTATGGTAGTATACCGAGTATGAGAGTATTAGCAGCAAGTGATATCCACATTGGTCAAAGCAGTGTCACCTTATCTGACCACCAAAGGTACAGTGGCTTTTCCGCATGGGATGCTGTTGTGGATCTTGCCATAGATAAAGAGGTAGATCTGTTATTATTGGCAGGAGATGTGGTTCACCACGACGATGGGTGGTACGAAGCATATGGTCCCCTACTTGGTGGCCTACGGAGGCTCAAAGAACACCATATTAGGTGTGTAGCAGTGGCAGGAAACCACGATGCGAATGTATTTGTACAGCTTACTAAAGAACAAGATGACCTTATCACTGTGTTAGGTAAAGGTGGGAAGTGGGATTACATTGATATAGAGAATCTCAGAATTATTGGATGGTCGTTTCCCTCTTCTCATTATACTGATGACCCTATGAAAGAGTTTGACCGATCGTTCATTGAAACTGATCGTAAGGTGCTTGGATTATTACATACCGACTTAGATGGTTCACCCTCTCGCAGTCGCTATGCTCCAACTTCCAGTAGCACATTGGAAATGTATAGTAATGTCATGTGGATTGTGGGGCATATTCATAAACACTCACTAAAAGAGAACCACCTGATGTGTGGTTCTCCATACTCTTTTGATTCAAGTGAAACAGGGGCTCATGGAGCATGGTTATTTGATGATGCTTTTGATCCTCAATTTATTCAACTCAGTCCACACCGTTATGAAACATGCATTGTTGAATTAGATGAACACACTACCTCAGCAACAATAATTCACTACATTAAACAAGGAATTGATAATCTTATTCGCTCGCTAGATCAAAAACATGTACCAAGAGAGTTATACTGCATGCTTCATTTTACTGGAGTGCTGAACCCCGAAGTTTCATTTAACACATTAATCGATGCCAATAGGTTGGGGGAGTTTCATTACCCTATAAGCGATGGCATCAACGTCACAGTTAGTTCATCTTTCAGTGAAGATATCTCTTATAAGTTAGATCTTGTTTCTCTAGCCAAAGAAGAAGGACCTATTGGGGTGCTTTCTTCATTGTTATTAGACCCACAATCAAATCAAACAGTACTTCAAGATATCGCAGAGCTTCAAAACCAGAGTACCCAGACCAATGCTTTTATGCTGATTCAAGATCCTCAGATTACACCTCCTTCTCAGTTATTAGAAAAAGCGGGGATGAGACTTCTACGCTCCATAAGTGAACAAAGAGAGCGCCATGAGTAAAGATCAATACACGATACAAGAAATTACCATTGAACGCTCAAAAGGGTTTACTGCAGGGGCCTTTCCTCATATTAAAGAGTTTTCCCCTTCACTTAATGTGATTTGGGGACCAAACGGAATTGGTAAAACTACCTTAGCTCGTGCCTTACGTTCTTTGGTATGGGATCAACAACGATTTAAGAGTATTCGTGCAACAGGTCTTATCGAACACGACAATACGTTGTATCGAGCTAAAAGAGATAGCTCTTCATTGCAGCAGATACGCTTACAAGATAATGCCTCTCTCTCATTAAAGGGGAGAAGTGATGAGCTCTCTTCGATGTACTGGTTCTCTCTTAGAGATTTACTTCAAGCTACTGAACAAGGAGAGCAGTTTTATAGTGAAATTTATAAAGAGATGCGTGGTGGTATCGATATTGATAAAGCAAAGAAAGATTCAAATGCAATCTCTTCTTTTAGCCAACGAGGAGTTCAACAGTACCGTATTGCATCTCAAGCAAAAAAAGACCTTGAGAATCTATTAAAAAAACAACAAGAAGTTCTCTCTTTAAGTTCAACTATAGAGAAATTAAAACAACGAGTCTCTGATCTTCCTCACCTACAAGAGCAACAACTCAACATCCGTCAAGCAATCTCTTTACGCAAAGGCCTGGCGAACATTGAGGAGTATGACAAATTACTAAAAGCTTTTGATCCAAGGATGGAGAAAATTTTCCCTCACTCAGCTGAGCATGGAAAGAACCTTCTTGAGACAAGAGATACACACAAACGACAATTTGAGAAACTGCAAGGAGATATCACTACTTTTCAAAAAAGACAGAAAGATCTCCAACTTGACCCTCAAAGAGATCTCATAGATCAACAAGTTGAACTAGAGACTTTATTACAAAGTATTGAAGAGCACACTCGGCGTCTTGAGCAAGTAGAGAGTGAACTTTCTGGATCTCTTTCAGCTCTTACAAAATGGGAAGAAGAACACTCATGGCTTGTAAGTGAACTACCCCAAAAACATCAACTACAAGCGGCACTTGCAAAGCTCAGGCGCATGGCACTTCAAAGTGAACCTCTCCGATTAAAACTCCACTTACATGAACTTCTTGTGCGTGAACTAGGAGAGAAGCAAAAACTTACTCACAATCAAGAAGACCTGCAAGAAATCAAAACTCGTATCATCGATGTACTACAAGTTTTAATTCACAAACAAGAGAGCACTTCAGTTGTAGGACCAACTCTGATAAGCATTATTACTACGCTCGGGATGAGCATCTTATCAATAGTTGTTCATCCTGCATTCTCAATTGTATCAATTGGCCCAATTATCTATTTGTTAATACTCCTAATAAAGGTAAGAAAAGGTAAAACAACAGCTTCTACTCGTACAGTTGAAGAGGAGATTAAGAGATTACAAAAGAGTCTAACAAGCCTTACTCATAGTGAAGATCAAGACATTACCGTAGAAAGCTTAGCAAAAATATTGAGTACAGTAGAGCGTGACTTACAAGCAAACGATCTCCTCATAAAGAGGAATAGTGACATTGATGATGCCCAAAGTGATTTATTAAGGAGTAAAGAAGAGTATCAGAGGTGGTATGATCAATACAAAGAGGCTTTAGAAGATCTCAATATGACTTTTACTGATACCTCTTTAGACTCTTCCTCATTCTTTCATTTCACTCCACATCTTCTAACATGGTTAGATTTGAAAGTAGCAGTAACCACTAATCAAGCAAAACAAAAGAGTATCGTTGACTCATTAGAGCAATTGTATACCCAATTATCTTCACTTATTGGAGATACATATGACAATCCCAAAGTACTCGTTCTTGCAGCGAAAACAGTTATTGAGAAGATTCATAACTGGGGAGTTTTACAACAACAGATTTATGATTTAGAAGAAGAATTAGAGAGAGAAAGAGGTTGGTGTGAATCTTCTGAACAAAAGTTTTCTGAGTATATGAGTGGCTTTAATCTTACTGAAAAAGATCTCGATACATTAGTAAACTTAGGTACTTATCATACACAATGGAGCGAGTACACTCAGATTCGATCTACCTACCAACAAGAGTATAACGTGTTAGCAGATGAGTACCCTGCATCGTTAGCATTATCAAAAAAGCATACCGCTGATGAGCTTGAATTTATGGCTCAAGAGATTCGAACAGAATTAGAGAGCATGCAAGAGATTCAAAACGAACTCAACGATCATCAAGTGAGATACGGGCAATACATTAGTGGTTCGGCTTTAGCACAAGCTGAAAAAGCATACCGCACAGCATTACAAGAGTTAGAAGCTTTTCGAGAAGAACAAGTTGTCTCTCGAATTGTTGATTATCTGGGAACATATATCCACCAAAAGAGTGATGCGGCTTTCACACCTAGAGTATTAGAGAGTTCTAGTAGATGGTTTGAGCGTATCACCAAAAACTTATACACCTTGAAAGTCGATCAAGATGGATTTTATGCATTTGACAATACAAAAAAAGAGAACATAAAGCTCGACCATCTCTCAGATGGGACACGAGTCCAACTTCTATTTGCTGTGAGAATGGGGTTTATTGCTATTCAAGAAGAGTCAAGTGGAGTTCGTTTTCCCCTCTTTATGGATGAATTGTTAGCCAATAGCGACGATGTACGAGCTTTAGAGATTATCAACGTCATGCATGAAATTGCACAAACACGACAAGTTTTTTACTTCACTGCCCAAGCTGATGAGGTAGAGAAAATTAAGATGTATGGAAATAACGTTAAAGAGATTTCTTTAGAACAATTATTTACACAACAAAAAACTCTTATCACACCTTTAGTGATGCCCACCCCTATACATCAACAAGACATGGTGTATGATGAAAACTACGAAACGTACGGCCAAGCGCTTAAAGTTCATAAAGCAGAACTCTTTGAACAGATCGAACAATTACACAGTTGGTATCTCTTTGAAAAAAGCTCAGAACTCTCGGCCCATCTCAAACAGGGTCACACCCAACTTGGGCAGTTAGATCGTAATGATGAACATATTCACTCTCTTATAACTCTTTTAACAACTGCCCAACACCAAGCCCAGGTGGGGAGAGTTAAGAGCCTGTATATGTCAGATATCGAAGATTCAGAACTAGAACTCAACACAAAAGCAAAGTATTGGACTCAGATTCAAGAGGTTGTAGAATCGACACACAGTGGCTCCTCTCTCGTATCGGCTTTGAAAGATGGTAAAGTAAAGAACTTATCCGAAATTCAACGAGAAACAATGATAGATTTTCTTATAGAAAATCAGTTTTACACTGAAAGTGAACCTCTGAGTGTTGATCAGATTCTCTCAACAATTAAAGACGTATCCAAAGAGTCTCAAGAGTATAGAATCGCTCAACGTTACTTACACCACGTTTGTAACTCATAACCAGATTTTTTTGTCCATAACGAAAACCTCTATGTGTGCATATTTGCGTATAAATAATATCTGCATATGTATAGATATTTATCGCTGAGTAGTACATAGGGACCCTAGAGTGTTAAATATATACGAATTGTAGTATATAAGTTATAGGATTAAATTTGCCTTAATAATGGTGAATTAACAACTATTTAGGCAAACAAGTTGACTTGTGGGTCTGGCTCCCTAATAATAGAGACAACAGAAATCAAAAAGGAGAGAAAAATGAGTACACTTATGCACGGCGTAGATGTGTTCGTTGGGTTTATGTGGGGTTGGCCACTGGTCATCATCATTACCCTTGCTTCAATCATCTTTTCAGTTGTATTGAAGTTTATGCAATTTAGACGTTTCGGGTATATTGCCAAAAATACATTTGGTAAAATGTTCGAAAAAGAGCACGTAGGAGAGGGGACAATTACCCCATTTCAAGCGGCTTCTTCAGCCTTAGCAGGAACCGTTGGTGTAGGAAATATTGCCGGAGTCGGAGTGGCAGTAGCACTTGGTGGTCCTGGAGCCCTATTTTGGATGTGGGTTGTCGCTATTTTAGCAGCAGTTGCTAAATATGCTGAAGTAGTGTTAGGAGTTCATTACCGAGAGAAAGACGAAGAGACAGGCGAATACCGTGGGGGTTTCATGTATATCGTGAAAAACGCCTTTAAAGGAAACTGGGGTTGGTTAGCCTTTATCTGGTCACTGTTGTTCTTTATTCAATTCTTAATTAGTGGTGCAGTACAATCGAATGCAATTGCTGATGTAGTTCAACACTCATTTGGCGGAAGTACATTAATTACTGGTATTGTTGTCGCTATTTTAGCAGGCTTAGTTATCCTTGGCGGAATTAAGAGAATTGGAAAAGTTGCAGAAAAAGTTGTCCCATTTATGGCAGTAGTTTATGTTCTTGGGGCTATTATAATTCTGTTATTGAATATCGTACATATTCCAGCAGCTTTTGCCCTTATTTTTAAGAGCGCTTTTGCAGGCTCTGCCCCAATTGGCGGATTTGCTGGATCAACCATTATCTTAGCAGTTAGAAACGGATTCTCCCGTGGAGTCTATTCAAACGAAGCTGGAATGGGAACATCTCCATTTGCACACTCAACAGCTATTGTTGATCACCCAGTACGACAAGGTATTTGGGGAGTCATTGAAGTATTTGTCGATACTATTATCGTTTGTTCTATGACTGGTTTAGTTATCATCATTACCGGTGCTATTGGTAGTGGAGCTCAAGGAGCTTCTTTAACAGCTCAAGCATTCCAAATTGGTCTTCCTGGCCCTGGTGATCTTATTGTTACCATTACCACAATCTTCTTTGCCTATACTACCATCTTGATGGCAGAGTATTATGCTGAAATTGGTGCAGTATACTGTTTCGGAAACAAAGCAATCTATCCTTTCCGTATCCTTTTCTTAGTTGGATTATTAGTGGGAGCAGTTGGTGGCTTACAAGTTGTCTGGAGCCTGCTCGATGCATTTATGGCTGTGACAGTCGCAATTAACTTAGTGGTCATCGTCTCGCTTTACAAAGTTGTTGTGGAGCTAACTAATGACTTCTTCTCTAAAGTCGATGCTGAAGTAGCAGCTTCTAAAAACTAACACATCGACCTAAAAGTGTGTGTGGGACCAGAGAATGATCTCTGGTCTCACTTATGAAAAGGATGAGAACATGGATATCAGAAAAAGAATTAGTGAGCTTGGTGATGAACTCATTCATCTACGAAGAGATTTTCACCAATATCCTGAACTTGGGTTTCAGGAGTTTCGCTCGCAAGAGAAGGTGATGGAGTATTTAACACATGCTGGACTCTCACCAAAGAAAATAGCAAAAACTGGAGTTGTAGCCCTCATTGAAGGGGGGAGCAAAGGGAAAACTGTGATGCTACGATCCGATATGGACGCTCTTCCAGTTGTGGAAGAGACTGGCCTCCCTTTCAGTTCAAAAAACGAAGGGTTGATGCACGCATGTGGACATGATGGACACATGGCAATGCTCCTTGTAGCAGCTAAGATCCTTAATGAACATCGTAGTAGCTTAAAAGGGAATGTAAAGATCGTCTTCCAACCTAACGAAGAAGACGCAGGAGCCTATAAATTAGTCGAAGAGAAAGTCATGGAGAATCCTAAAGTCGATGCAGTCTTTGGTATTCACTTATGGTCTCAAACCCCTTCTGGGGACATTGACATTGTTGATGGGCCACAAATGGCAGCAAGTCACTACTTCTTTTTAAAAGTAAAAGGAGTCGGAGGACATGCAGGATTTGTTCATGAATCGGTAGATCCTATAATAGCAGCAACTGCAATTGTCCAAGCTGCTCAAGCAATTCAGACTCGTGAGATTGATGCTCTTGATCCTGCTGTCATTATGTTTACTGAATTTAGAGCTGGTTCAAATATGACTATCGTTCCTGAAGAGGTCTCCTTAAAAGGATCAATTCGCTTCTTATACGAAGGTGGGGAAGAGATTAGAGATCGCTTCAGACGAATCGTTGAACATGTTGCAGAGGCGTATCGCGTTGAAGTTGAACTCGAATTCCAAGTTGGAAACCACTTGTTATCAAATAATCCAGCTATGGCTCAAACAATGCGAGAGGTTGCCTCTGAGGTACTTGGGGATTCTCAAAGAGTAACTCAACTACGGAGAACGATGGCAGGAGAGGACTTTAGTGACTACTTAGTACATGCTCCTGGAGCATTTGCTTTTGTCGGAATTAATAATCCAAAAACAAAAAGTGACTATCCTCACCACCATCCAAAATTTACCATTGATGAAGGATCGCTTCCCATCGGAGTTGAACTTCATGTTAAAACAGCAATAAAACTACTCAGTTAGTACCTTTTTCTAGGGGGCGTTAGCCCCCTTCCTTTTCTTCTATCACATCTAACTAAATCCCTCTTGACAAAATAGGATGACTCATACGCTATATGCAATATGACTATAGGCAAGATGCATATAGTAAGGAGGACCTATGTGGGGTGAGATGGGAAGACATCGAAAAGCTGGTCGGTTTATAGAGGCGTGTCTTTTGTGTCTCCTACGAACTGGA
>Ga0265293_10011752_pt1 | contig 11805 bp, 13 predicted proteins | sample Munlanlewell138R_FD_192505 | JGI IMG/M metagenome (GOLD analysis project Ga0265293, IMG submission 192505) | Leachate microbial communities from a municipal landfill in Southern Ontario, Canada - Leachate well 138R | ecosystem: Engineered > Solid waste > Landfill > Unclassified | place: Canada... | reverse complement strand
ACAACAACCAAAGACCGCACTCATACAACGGCGGAATACCGCCAGCCAAGGTAGCATAAATGCCACATCGCCATTACAATTTTGATTGACCAGAACAGTAAAAAGGCAAAATTTACGATAATGAGTGAAAGCTCTTCGAATTTCGGAAAGATAATGAACACATTTGCGAAATATGTCTAGTATCTCAAGAAAAATACCATATAATGTCAAATGATTCACACAAGAGCGCAAATTTTGTCATCAAACGGCCAAATCGCAGCAGCATCCGCACGGGATCCACACAAGAACGCAAATTTTGTACTCAAAAGACCAGATTACAAACGGCATCTGCCGATATCCACTCAAGAACGCAAATTTTGGAGTCCACCTGCCTGCCAGAAATCATCCACACCGCCCAACCGACCTAGAGGCAACAATTCCCGATGGATGAGCAGAAAATTGTTGCCTTCTCCCTCCGACCACTTTCATCTTTACTACTTCCGCCTAAACCCTGCCGACGGCCAAAGGCAACAATTCTTGATGGAAGAGCGGTAAATTGTTGCCTTTCCTGCCTGCCAGAAATTATCCACACCGCTCCACCGACCCAGAGGCAACAATTCCCGATGGATGAGCAGAAAATTGTTGCCTTTCCCACCTGCCAGAAATCATCCTCACCGCTCCACCAACCCGGAGTCAACAATCCCCATCCTGCCGCCGTCGATTGCCTGTATCGGAATGCGCCTTTTCCTTTGCAATTGCAGGGGATTTGGGTATAATCGAATTGTAGGATGCGATCGGATCCGGCCCGGAAGCGGGTCGTCTGGAGGAATTATGAAAATTCACAAGGTAATCGAGGTGCTCGATGCGTCGGTGCTGTGCGGTTCGGAGCTGTTGGACCGGGAGATACACGCTGCCGGCGCGGCCGACCTCATGAGCGACGTGCTCGCCTACGTTCGAACGGAATCGCTGCTGCTCACGGGGTTGACGAACACCCAGGTAATCCGGACCGCCGACATGATGGACATCGTCTGTATCGTATTCGTCCGCGGCAAAAAGCCTACGCCCGAAGTCATCGAATACGGACGGGCCCACGACATGGTGCTGCTCAGCACACCGTACAAAATGTATTACGCAAGCGGTCTGCTGTTCCAGGCGGGCCTCGGAGCGTGTGAGTGACCCCATGGATAAACTACATTTGCATTACGAGGTAGAAGGCAACGATTTTGTAGCCGCCGGCGAAGCTGCCGGTCAGATGAAGCGCACGCTGCGGCAGCTGGGCATCGACTTTGAGATCATCCGCCGCTGTTCCATCTGCATGTACGAAGGCGAAATCAACATGGTCGCGCACGCCGAAGGCGGCTCGGCCGACGTCATCATCGCCAAAGACAAAGTCACCATCGTGCTCGAAGACACTGGCCCCGGGATCACCGACATGGAGCTGGCGATGCAGGAGGGGTACTCCACGGCGACACAGGACGTGCGCGAACTCGGCTTCGGCGCCGGCATGGGGCTGCCGAACATGAAGAGGTACGCCGACACGCTGGCGGTCGAAAGCACGCCGGGCATCGGAACAAAGGTCACGATGGAGATCAACATTCCCGCTTGACAGGAATGCTCAGATCGGAGGGTTACTTTGAAACATTCAGTAACGCTGGACAAAGATAAGTGTAAAGGCTGCACGACGTGCATCAAGCACTGCCCCACGGAGGCGATCCGCGTGCGCCGCGGCATCGCCCACATCACCGAGGAGCGCTGCATCGACTGCGGCAACTGCATCCGCGTCTGCCCGCACAAAGCGAAGAAAGCGGTGTGCGACGACTTCGAACGCCTCAAGGAATTCGAATACACGATTGCGCTTCCCGCGCCGTCCCTGTACGGCCAGTTCCGCAATCTGACCGATGTCAACGTCGTGCTGACGGCGTTTCTGCACATCGGGTTCGACCACGTGGAAGAAGTGTCGCAGGGGGCGGAGCTCGCTTCGAGCATTACGAAGCACATGCTGGAAAACGATCCGGACCTGCCCAAGCCACTCATCTCGTCAGCCTGCCCGGCGTCCGTGCGGCTGATCTGCCAGCGCTTCCCAAAGCTGATACCGCACATCTCCAAAGTGAGCGCCCCGTTCGAAATCGTGGCCGTTCGCGCCCGGAAAGAAGCGGTCGAACGCACCGGTTTGCCGCCGGAAAAAATCGGCATATTCTTCATCACCCCGTGCCCCGCCAAAGTCAGCGCCGGCCGGGTGCCCGCCGGCCTCTCCGCGCCGGTCGTAGACGGGTTCTTCTCCATTTCCGACATCTATAAACGCCTGCTCACCGCCATGAAGTCGATCGACAAGCCGCTGCCGCTGTCGAACTCCGGACTCATCGGCGTGGGCTGGGCCCACTGCGGCGGCGAGTCCAACGCGGCGTTTCACGGTCAGCATCTGGCGGTGGACGGCATCGAAAACATCATCGCCGTGCTCGAAGATCTGGAAGACGGCATGCTGCCCCAGATCGATTTTCTGGAGCTCAACTCCTGCAACCAGGGCTGCGTGGGCGGCTGCCTTACGGTCGAAAACCCGTACGTCGCGCAGACCCGCATCCGCCAGCTCATCCAGCACATGCCCATCAGCTTAAACCGCCTCCCCAAGGACGCGGAGCCGCCTGCCTACATGTTCGACGACAAGCCGCTGGAGGCCCTGCCTGTCAACATCCTCGACGACGACATGGAAATCGCCATGCAGAAGTACGCCAAGATCGAGGAACTGCTCGAGGCGCTGCCGGGGCTCGACTGCGGCAGCTGCGGTGCGCCGACGTGCAAGACGCTGGCCGAGGACATCGTTCAGGGTCTGGCGCTGGAGGATGACTGTATTTTCCGGATGAGGGAGCGCATGCAGTACCTGATGGGTATGGGTGACGCGGACGAATACCTGCCGCTGCCGTTCCGGCGGCGCGACGACGAAGCCTAAAAACCACTGAGAAAGCGAGAGACGAAATGACGGTACATGACGTTGCAAAACAACTGAATCTGACCTGCTGCGTCGACGCCGACGGTCAGCGGACCGTGGAAGGCGGATATGTGGGCGACTTGCTCAGCTGGGTGATCGGAAAAGCCGGCGCCGGGCACGCGTGGATTACGATCATGTCGAATCCGAACGTGGCCGCCGTTGCGATGCTTGCGGACACGTCGATGATCATCCTTGCAGAGAGCGTCGAGCCCGACGACACGCTGCTCGCCAAAGCGCAGCAGCACGGCTTAAATCTGTATACCGCATCCGAAGGCGCATTCGAGCTGGCGTGGCGACTGCACGAGCTTCTCGGATAAAGCCCCCGATGAAACTGTACTACGATCTCCACATCCACTCCTGCCTGTCCCCGTGCGGAGACCGCCAGATGACGCCTGCCAACATCGCCGGCATGGCCTTTCTGGCCGGCCTGGACATCGCGGCCGTCGCCGACCACAACACCGCCCGCCACTGCCGCGTCTTTGCGGCGTGGGCCGAACGCTACGGCATGCTGGCCGTGCCGGCCCTGGAGCTGAATACGCGCGAAGACGCTCACATCCTCTGCCTGTTTCCCGATCTGGAGAGCGCGGAGGATTTTGACGTTTTTGTGCACAGCCGGCTGCCCGGCATCAAAAACCGGCCGGATTTCTTCGGCGAACAGCTCATTCTGGACGAAGATGACCAGATCGTCGGCCGCGAGGAGCTGTTGTTGACGGCAGGGGCGGACATCAGCGTGTACGACATCGCAGAGCTGATGGAACAGCGGGGCGGAATCGCAATCCCCGCGCATATCGACCGGCCCGCCAACTCCGTGCCCGCCCACCTCGGATTTATCGCCGAAGACATGCACTTCGACATTTCGGAAATCACCCGGCAGGGCGATGCCGATGCGCTTCTCGTCCAGAATCCGGCGCTCGCCGGCAAGCCGTACATCACGAATTCCGATGCGCACTATCTGCACGATCTGCCCGACAAAGAGTATTCCATCGAAGTGCAGGAGCGCACTCCGGCGGGCGTCATTGTAGCCCTCCGGGCGGGATTTGGCCTTTCCAGGCTGTAGTCAGACTTCTAAAACCGCAATTTTTAGAGCAAATAGCCAATATACGGGACAGGTTTGGTTTACATTGAGCACCCGTTATGTTAAAATCGTGACAAACTGATACGTTTTTGTATTCATTGGAAATCGTTCAATTGTTAAGGAGGTTCTGACACATGCCAAATCTCATAACGCTCATTCCGTTCCAGGGAACTAAAGAGCAGGAAGATCGGCTGAGAGAGGCGATCGAAAGGCACAAAGGCGAGCCGGGAGCCACGATGCCGGTCATGCAGGAGGCGCAGGAAATCTACGGATACCTTCCCGAAGAGGTTCAGGTGATCATCGCCGAAGAACTCGGTGTCCCGCTCACGGAAATCTACGGGATTTCTTCGTTCTACGCCCAATTTACGCACAACCCGAAAGGGAAACACAAGATCAACGTCTGCCTGGGAACCGCCTGCTACGTTAAGGGCGCCGGCAATGTGTTGGACAAGATCTGCGAAGTTGTGGGATGCGAACCCGGCGGCATCACGGAAGACGGTCTGTTCTCCGTCGACGCGACGCGCTGCATCGGCGCATGCGGACTCGCGCCTGTCATGATGATCGACGAAGATGTGTACGGCAGGCTTACGCTGGATAAAATCCAGGGAATCATCGACAAGTACAGGTAGAGCTGCGCGATGAAAGAGCTTTCGCTGAACGTGCTGGACCTTGCGCAAAACGCGCTGTCGGCCGGAGCCCGTCACATCGAAATCGCCATAGAGGAGTCCGAAGCGGATGACCGTTTGAGCCTTCGCATCGCAGATGACGGCTCGGGAATGGACCCGGATTTCCTGGCAGGTGTCACAGATCCGTTTGTGACAACGAGGACGACCCGACCGGTCGGCATGGGCATCCCGCTCATAAAAATGGCGGCGGAAATGGCCGAAGGCGACTTCCGCATCCGAAGCCAAAAAGGAGAAGGAACCGAACTCACCGCGACATTCCGGCGATCGCATATGGACCGGATGCCGGTCGGGGACATGGCGGGAACGCTCGCAGCGCTCGTGCAGGGCGCACCGGATGTGGACTATATCTATAAGCGGACAACCGATTGCGGAAGCTTTACATTCGATACGGCCCTGATTCGAAAGGAGCTCGAAGGAGTCCCTCTGGGAGAACCGGCCGTTCTCAACTGGATCAGGGAATACATCGTTTCGGGCGAAGCCGAAGTGATGGCAGAGAATATGTAAATATCGAGAGGATGGATAGACTAATGAAGACACTTGAGGATCTTAAGAAGATCAGGGAAGAGATGCAGTCGCAGATCAATCTCCGGACGGATGAGTCGGATGTGACGCGCATCGTCGTGGGCATGGCGACATGCGGCATCGCAGCCGGCGCACGGCCCGTCCTGGAAGCCCTCGTCAACGAAGTGGGCAGCAGGAAACTGCAGAACGTCGTCGTCACCCAGACCGGGTGCATCGGCGTCTGCCGGCTGGAACCCATCGTGGAAGTCTACGAAAAGGGCCAGGAAAAAGTTACATACGTGCAGATGGATCCGGATAAGGCCCGGAAACTTGTAAGCGAGCATCTGGTCAACGGCAGGGTGGTGCAAGCCTGGACCATCGGCGCTGCGGAATAAGGAGGTACGGGATGAATTTTGTTAGATCGCACGTTCTGGTCTGCGGAGGAACCGGATGCACCGCCTCCAAAAGCCCCGAGATCATCGAGACGTTTCACTCGGAACTGAAAAGTCACGGACTCGATAAAGAAGTCAGCGTCGTTCAGACCGGCTGTTTCGGCCTGTGTGCGCTTGGACCCATCGTGGTCGTCTATCCGGAAGGATCGTATTATACGCAGGTGAAGGTGGAAGATGTCAATACCATCGTCGAGGAACACCTGCTCAAAGGACGCATCGTCGATAAGCTCCTGTACAAGGAAACGGACGACAAAGGCGTAGAACGCTCCCTCAACAACACGGAGTTCTACCTGCGTCAGCACCGCATTGCGCTGCGCAACTGCGGTGTCATCAACCCCGAGATGATCGACGAGGCCATCGCGTTCGATGCGTACCAGGCGCTCGGCGTGTGTCTCACCGAAAAAACGCCCGAAGAGGTCATCGAAATCATCTCCGCCTCCGGCCTGCGCGGCCGCGGTGGTGCAGGATTCCCGACCGGGATGAAGTGGAAGTTCGCTGCGGCGTCTCCGGGACCGGTCAAGTACGTCTGCTGCAACGCGGACGAAGGCGACCCCGGCGCGTTTATGGACCGTTCCGTTCTGGAAGGCGACCCGCACGCCGTGCTCGAAGCCATGGCGATTGCAGGATACTGCATCGGCGCGAATCAGGGATACATCTACATTCGTGCGGAGTATCCGCTTGCCGTCCGCAGACTTCGGATTGCAATCGAGCAGGCGAAGGAATACGGGCTGCTCGGCAAGAACATCATGGGGTCGGGATTTGACTTCGATCTGGAGATCCGGCTGGGTGCCGGAGCGTTTGTCTGCGGCGAGGAAACCGCGCTCCTGACATCGCTCGAAGGACACCGGGGCGAGCCGCGTCCGCGTCCGCCGTTCCCCGCGGTCAAAGGCCTGTTCGGCAAGCCGACCGTGCTCAACAATGTCGAGACGTTCGCCAACATCCCCTGGATCATCAACCACGGCGCCGATGCGTTCAGCTGCATGGGAACCGAGAAGTCCAAGGGAACGAAAGTATTCGCTCTCGGCGGCAAGATCAAGAACACGGGCCTCGTGGAAATTCCCATGGGCACGACGCTGCGCGAAGTCGTCGAAGAGATCGGCGGCGGCTGCCCGAACGGAAAGAAATTTAAGGCTGCCCAGACGGGTGGACCGTCCGGCGGCTGCATCCCCGCATCGCTCATCGACACGCCGCTTGACTACGAAAGCATGGCCGCCATCGGCTCCATCGTCGGATCCGGCGGGCTCATCATCATGGACGAAGACAACTGCATCGTCGACATCGCCAAATTCTTCCTCGAATTTACGATGGATGAGTCGTGCGGAAAGTGTTCGCCCTGCCGCATCGGCACGAAGCGGATGTACGAAATCCTTGAAAAGATTACGCAGGGAAGAGCGACGCTCGAAGATCTGGATACGCTCGAAGAACTGGGCAATCACATTAAAGAAAACTCGCTGTGCGCTCTGGGCCAGACGGCGCCCAACCCGGTGCTGTCCACCCTTCGCTACTTCCGCGACGAATACGAAGCGCACGTCGTGGACAAGAAATGCCCGGCAGGCGTGTGCAAAGACCTCGTCGAATACAAGATCATTACAGATAAGTGCACCGGCTGTACAGCCTGTGCCAGAATCTGTCCGGTGGATGCCATCAGCGGAAAGGTCAGAGAACCTCACGTCATCGATCCGTCTGTATGCATCAAGTGCGGTTCGTGCCTCGCGGCATGCAAATTCGGCGCAATCATTGTAGAATAGGCGGAAGGAGAAATATTAATGAGTACTGTTACTGTAAAAGTCAACGGCATGCCGATCGAATGTCCGTCTGATGCGACCGTTTTGGAAGCTGCGCATCTGGCGGGAATCCGGATCCCCACGCTGTGCTACTTAAAAGATATCAACGAAATCGGTGCGTGCCGGATGTGCCTGACGGAAGTCAAGGGGCAAAAAGGCCTTGTGGCCGCCTGCGTGTTTCCCGTCTCGGAAGGGATGGAGATCGACACGAACTCCAAGAAAGCGTACGATGCTCGGAAGCGCACGCTGGAGCTCATCCTGTCGAATCACCGGATGGAGTGCCTCACGTGCGTGCGCAGTCAGAATTGCGAACTGCAGGCGCTGGCCGAAGAATACGGTATGGAAGAAGTGCGCTTTGGCACACCGAAAGAAATGGAACCCGACATCGAGCAGTCCACACCGCATCTGATCCGGGATAACTCGAAGTGCATCCTGTGCCGTCGCTGCGTCGCCGTCTGCAAAGAGTGGCAGCACGCGGCGGTCATCGGACCGAACGACCGCGGATTTGCAACGCACATCGGGTCGCCGTTCGGCCGCGGCCTGGGCGAGATGGCCTGCATCAACTGCGGTCAGTGCATCAACGTGTGCCCGACGGGCGCTCTCACGGAAGTCGATTCGGCGACCAGCGTGTGGGAAGCTCTGGCCGACCCGAAGAAGCACGTCGTCGTCGGAACCGCTCCGGCTGTCCGCGCGACGCTGGGCGAAGAATTCGGCGATCCCATCGGCACCAACGCACAAGGCAAGATGGTTGCAGCCCTTCGCAGGCTCGGCTTCGACGGTGTGTTCGACGTCGACGTGAGCGCAGACCTTACGATTCTCGAAGAGGGGACGGAGTTCATCCAGCGCCTGCAGAACGGCGGCGTCCTGCCTCTCATCACCTCCTGCTCGCCCGGATGGATTCGCTTCTGCGAACAATACTATCCGGAATTCATCCCGAACCTCTCCTCGTGCAAGAGCCCGCAGCAGATGTTCGGCGCCATGATGAAGAGCTACTATGCAGAAAAAATGGGCATCAAGCCGGAAGACATCTTCGTCGTTACGGTCATGCCCTGCACCGCGAAGAAGTACGAAATCCGCCGGGAGGATCAGTCCTCGGTCAACGGCCTGTGGGACATGGACGAAACGATCACGACCCGCGAGCTGGCCAAGATGATCCGCAAAGCCGGTCTGGACTGGGCTTCGCTGCCCGAGGAAGAGTACGATCCGGACTTCGGCGAGTTCTCCGGTGCGGCCGTCATATTCGGCGCATCCGGCGGCGTCATGGAAGCGGCGCTGCGGACGGTGGTGGAAATCCTCACCGAAGAGACGCTGCCCAAGCTGGACTTCGTCGATGTGCGCGGTCTGGAAGGAATCAAGGAAGCGAGCTACGATGTCGCCGGAACGACGGTCAAGGTAGCCGTTGCAAGCGGCACGCAGAATGCGGCCAGGCTGCTGGATAAGATCAAAGCCGGCGAAGCGGACTACCACTTCGTCGAGATCATGGGCTGCCCGGGCGGCTGCATCAACGGCGGAGGCCAGCCGATTCAGCCGGGAAGCGTCCGGAACTTTGTGGACGTATCGGCACTGCGCGCAAATGCGCTGTACACAGCCGACGCGCTCATGAAGATGCGCAAGAGCCACGAAGTACCGCTCATCAAAAAGCTGTACGATACATATCTCGGCGAGCCGGGAAGCCACCGGGCGCACGAGCTGCTGCACACATCGTACAGGCAGACCCCGAAGTATCCGGGGCTGGATGCAGACAAGAACGAAAACTAAACACGACACGCACTATCAAAGGGACGCTGCACAGCGTCCCTTTGTGCATCGTTTAAGCTGGGAAGGAGGAAATCTATGAAACTCGGAGTGATTGCCGGAACGACCACGGATACGATGCTGGGTCTTCAGTACGTCAAATCCCAGGGCATCGAAGCGATCAGCCGGCCGTGCAGCGAGGACCCCACCGAGCAGCTGGATATGCAGCTGCACCGCCAGGAAGAGCTGGCCGGCCGGGTCGCATCGCTTGCGCAGGATATGGTCGACGACGGCGCCGAAGCCATCTACATTTACTGCAATTCGCTGTCCACAGCCGTCGATTTGGACTGGATCCGGGCGCAGCTGCCGGTCCCGGTCGTAACGCCGCTGGACGTATACGAGGAGTGTGCGGAGAAATTCGAACACATCTTCGCCATCGCCGCCAATGCGCAGTGCCTGGCCGGGATCGAGCGCATTATAAAAGCGCGCAACCCCGACTGTCTTTTCTCCGGAGCTGCGCTGCAGTCGCTGGTCTATCAGATTGAGTACCTGCTCCCGCCGGAACAGATTGTGCGGGATTTGGACATGGGGAATTTTCTGGGTACCTTCACCAGGATGGGCGCCGATACGCTGATTTTAGGCTGCACGCACTTCCCGTATATTTACGACTATGTGCGGGACGACATCGCCGTTCCCGTCATCGATCCGGCGAAGCGAATGCTGGAGCTCCTGGGGCTGTAGAGAGGCCGGGTGTGTTTTCGGGCACGTCTTCGGGGTTGACCAGCCGTTCCCGGTACAGCGCCAGGTCCTCGGCGGCGTGTGACGGATCGGCGATCGCAGAAAGGTGCTGCAACAGCATATCGGTGAGGCGGGCTTTGAATGCCGCAAATTCATCGTCCGACAAGGCCTGGCGCTTTTCAGACGACAGCAGGGCAGTTGCCCGTTGGCGGATACCTTCCGGGTATCCGCTCTCCGGTTCCGCCACATTGAGCCCGACACCGAGCACGACGGCGTCGGGTTTTCCATTTCGGTCCGTCACAGCTTCGGCCAGGATGCCTGCGACTTTTCGACCGTCGATCAGGACGTCGTTCACCCATTCCACGCAGGCTTTTGTGCCTGCGATTTCTTCGAGGACGCGCAGCACCGCAGCGGCCGCGCGCACGGTCAGGTGCTCTGCATCGCGGTACGGCAAAAGGGCGCTTACATAGATGCCGCTTCCCTGCGGCGAATGGAAGTGACGGCCGTAGCGGCCGCGTCCGCTCGTCTGCGATTCGGCGAGGACGGCGTCGCCTTCGGCGGCGCTTCCGTCACGGTAGAGTTCTTTTAAAATGTCCTGCGTCGAGGTGACTTCAGCGAACCGGTGGATCATAATCCTCTCCTGTTGCGGGAAATAGAACTGGTTATTTTCTTCCCATTAGTATATAATAAAACAATTGTAAAAGGGAGAGTTACATGGACAAAAAGAAAATAGTAGGTAATTCACTGTTGCTGCTTACGGCGTTGATCTGGGGTACGTCGTTTATTTTTCAGCGCGTCAGCACGGACTACATCAGCCCGCTTTTTTTCGGCTCGTCGCGCATGGTGCTTGCGACGTTCGGCCTCTGGGTCATCGTAAAAGTGACAGAGACCCGAAAGAAAAAAAAGGGTCCCGGCGAGGCGCAATCTCCCGAACAGCAGGAGGCCCTCCGCAAAAACACGCTGCGGGGCGGCGTCATCTGCGGTGTGTTCCTGACGCTGGGGATGTCGTTTCAGCAGATGGGCATCGTGTACACGACGGCGGGGAAAACCGGATTTATCACGGCGCTGTACATCGTGTTCGTCCCTGTGATCGGCGGGATGTTTCTGAAACACCGCACGACGTGGCTCGTGGGACTTGCGGTCGTGCTGGCGACGGTCGGCATGTACTTTCTATCGATTGACGAGAAGCTGACGCTGGGCAAGGGAGACGCGCTCGTCCTGATCTGCGCGGTGTTCTATGCGCTGCACATCCTGAGCTGCGATCACTTCGTGCTGATATCGGATCCGCTGCGGCTGTCCATGTACCAGTTTGCGACCTGTGCGGTCCTCTCCGGCATCGCTTCGTTTTTATTCGAGCAGCCGACGCTGGCCATGCTGACGGCGGCGGCCATCCCGATTATATATACAGGCTTCATTTCCGGCGGAGCCGGCTACACGTTCCAGATGATCGGTCAGCAGTTTACCGACCCGACCGTCGCCTCGCTCATCCTGAGTCTCGAAGCGGTGTTCGGCGTGCTCGGCGGCTGGCTCGTGCTGCAGGAGATCATGACCCCGCGCGAAGTCATCGGCTGCATGGTCGTGTTTACCGCCATCATTTTAGCGCAGGTTCCCCTGCCGGATAAGAAAGAAAGGATCATCGATTGAAGTTGATATTTGTGCGCCACCCGGAAACGGAAGCGCTGGTATACAGAATTATGTACGGTCACACGCACTCGCCCTACACGGAAAAAGGGACGAAGAGCGTGCCCTGGGTTGCGGACCAGCTGGCCTCCGAGCCGGTGCGTGCCGTGTACTCCAGTCCGCTCGAGCGGACGAAAACGCTGGCGGACGCCATCGCCTGTGCGCACGGGCTGCCGGTTGTCACCGATGAACG
>Ga0265293_10011751_pt1 | contig 11806 bp, 9 predicted proteins | sample Munlanlewell138R_FD_192505 | JGI IMG/M metagenome (GOLD analysis project Ga0265293, IMG submission 192505) | Leachate microbial communities from a municipal landfill in Southern Ontario, Canada - Leachate well 138R | ecosystem: Engineered > Solid waste > Landfill > Unclassified | place: Canada... | reverse complement strand
CGGGACGGTGGATCTCAGATCCATTGCTGCTCCTGCCACCTCCGATGCCATTATACTGGCTACCGGCGCGGTGCTTTCAAGAAGCTTGAAAAAGGTAGTGGAGGAAACTCTTCATATCTTGACCACCTACCAATTGCCCAGGATTCCGGAGGGGGAGCTGAGAGAAAGAATCGAGACAGGCGCTGCACAGGACAGAATCATGCTTATAAAAGGAGGGCGGTCAGAGTATCTGGATCTGAAAACCAGTCTGACCGCAGGCAGGATACTGGACGACGCCATCGACAATGAAACAGAATGGGTCTTCATACCGGGAGCACTGACACAGAGCGTCATCGGGGACATTCATCCTCCCAAGTTAAAGGGTGTAACGTTTGTGCTCAAGGACCCAACAAAGATTTTTATCGGAGCCACCTCATGGCAGCAGCTACGGAAGCGGGGTTTTCAGGTCAACGTGCTGGAAAACATCGAAATTGCTGCCTTGACGGTGAATCCTTATGCTCCTTTAGGCTACTCTTTTGATCATAAAGAACTGCTGACAGCTATGAGGGAAGCTGCCGGCAGTATTCCGGTTATCGATGCCAGGTACGGTGAGTAGGAGAGAATATGCGACTCTGTAATCCCAAAACGAAAACAGAAACAGGATTTGACTACGTGGTTCACGGTCTTTCCATCAACACTCCCTATGGGAGAAAACGGGTAAAGGCTATCGTTGCCTTTGAACCCGGAAAAGAAGAAGCTCTTCGGGAAGAACTCCTGAGGCTGGAAAAGACCGTAGCCTTGATTGACAGTCAGTCCGGCCGAGTGGAACAGCTGCTGGAGACCCTGCACGAGGTGAAGGACAACTCCTTTACCATCGATCGCAGTGTGAGCAACGTACTCAGCGTGGTCGAGCTCTACGAGATTAAGACGCTGCTCCTGCAGATGGACAGAATGCGCAATTTGCTGGATGTAGCAGATCTTGAGATTCCCGCTGAATTTATACTACAGGATTCCACAGCTTTGCTTGACATTCTGGATCCGGGTAAGGAGAGGATCAACACCTTCTACATTTACGATGCATTTTCGGAAAAGCTTGCTGATCTTCGCAGAGAGAAGAGACGGGTAGAACTGGTCGTCCGGAAGGTGCAGAAGGAGCAGAAGCGTAAAGTAGAGCTTGCCTACGGAATCAGCATGACTCCCAAATTCGAATATGTGGTCTCGAAAGCTGATAAGCAGCTCATGGAAGAGGCCCGAGCAATACCGGAACTCAGCCTTTTGGATGAGGATTACGTGTCTTCCACTTTCACGCTAAAGGGTGACGACGAGGTTGACAGGTTGAAGAAGAGCATGGAAGCCTTAAACCAAGAGATTGAAGAGGAAGAGCTTTGCGTTAGGGAGCGGCTTTCGTTGAAGATCGGCGAATTCAGGTCCATGCTACTTGATAATTGCATTGCCATCGGAGAGTTGGACTTTAATTTGGCTAAGGCCTTCTGGGCGCGGGATCACAGCTGCGTAAATCCTGAGATTACCACGGATCATGTATTGGAAATCGTGGAAGGGCGTCAGCTGGTGGTGGAAGACATTCTACGACAAAAGGGCAAGGAGTTCTGCCCCGTGAGCATCGATCTGCGGGATGGAGTAACTTGTATAACAGGAGCAAACATGGGAGGGAAGACCATTTCGCTGAAAATGGTGGGGCAATGTGCTATGCTGGCTCAGCATGGCTTTTATGTGCCCTGTACCAGCGCGAGGATTGGCCTTTCCAGTTACATTCATATTTTAATTGGTGACAGCCAAAACCTGCAAAGGGGCCTGTCCAGTTTTGGAAGTGAAATGGAGGAGTTGAAGGATATTCTGGATCGTAGCAAGGACGGGGCGCTACTTCTTATTGATGAAATAGCTAGTGGAACAAACCCCGTGGAGGGCCTTGCTCTGACCAGGAGTATCATTGACTACCTAAGTGATCAGGCTTATATAAGCCTGATCACCACTCACTTTGACAATGTGTCTATCGGTGGAAAGATCCGAAACATGCAGGTGCGAGGTCTTGCGGACGTAGATTTTGAACTCTTGTCCAGAGAGATCCGCTATGCCAATCGCAGGGAGAGGATTGAGATAATAGGTAAGTACATGGACTACAGGCTCTATGAAGTTGCTGACAATAAGGAAATTCCAAAGGATGCACTAAATATAGCACAGATGCTCGGCATTGACCGGGACATCATACAGAGGGCCAGAAAATTAATGGAGGATCGAAAAGATGAAAAGTAAATTAAATTTAGATCCCAAAGTCATTGACAGTGCCAGGTCATCTGCGGCAGGTATTGCCGCAGAAATGCAAAAATTTATTGACAGGCATACCACTGTCAGCACAGAGAGGACTGTGGTGAGACTTTTGGGCATTGATGGCGTGGACGAAGTGGAAACTCCACTCCCTAACGTTGTAGTCGATGCCATCAAGGATGGCGGAGGGCTACCCAGAGGCGCGGCTTACTGGATTGGAAACGCCATGATTCAGACAGGGCTTTCTCCTCAGGAGATTGCTGAAAAAGTGGCTGCCGGCGACCTGGATCTTTTGAAATTGCCATTGGCAACTGCAGAGGAAGCGGAAATGAAACTGCTTGGCGTAGTTGAGAACACCTTGAAGACGATTAAGGGGGAGACCGCCAAGAGGACCCATTACTTAGATACCATCGGGGAAGGCAAACAGCCCTATCTCTATGTTATCGTAGCCACGGGCAACATTTACGAAGATATCGTTCAAGCCAAAGCTGCCGCAAAGCAGGGCGCGGATATCATTGCCGTAATTCGTACCACTGCCCAGAGCTTGTTGGACTACGTGCCTTACGGGCCCACAACGGAAGGTTTCGGAGGCACCTATGCCACCCAGGAGAACTTCCGTCTCATGAGAGAGGCTCTGGACGAAGTTGGAGAAGAGGTAGGAAGATATATTAGACTTTGCAACTACAGCTCCGGCATGTGCATGCCCGAAATCGCTGCTATGGGTGCGGTTGAGCGTCTGGACGTCATGCTTAACGATGCCCTTTACGGCATTTTGTTCCGGGACATCAATATGCAGAGGACTTTAGTCGACCAGTATTTCTCGAGAGTCATTATCGGTTACTCGGGAGTTATCTTCAACTCCGGTGAGGACAATTATCTCACCACTGCAGATGCTTATGAAGAGGCTCACACGGTTCTGGCTTCCCAGTTAATCAACGAGCAATTCGCTGTATTAGCCAATATCCCCGAAGAGCAGATGGGGTTGGGACATGCCTTTGAGATGGATCCGGACATGGAGAATGGTTTCCTTTATGAATTATCCCAGGCAATCATGGCCAGAGAGATCTTCCCCAAGGCAGCTTTAAAATACATGCCTCCGACGAAATTCATGACAGGTAATATCTTTAAGGGACAAATTCAGGATGCGCTGTTCAACTTGATTGCTGTTTGGTCCGGGCAGTCTCTACAGTTGTTGGGAATGCTCACAGAAGCCATCCACACACCTCATCTCCAGGATAGAATGTTGTCCATTGAAAACGCCTCTTACATCTTCAACAATGCAAGAGGAATCGGCGATGAAATCGAGTTCAAAGAAGGTGGCATCATCCAGGCGAGAGCACAGAGCGTATTGGCGGAAGCTGAAAAACTGCTGAAAAACATTGAGAAAGAAGGCCTTTTCGTAACTATTGAACAGGGCAAATTCGGCGGAGTGAAACGGGCGAGAGACGGCGGAAAAGGCCTGGCAGGTGTCTGTGCAAAGGATGAGCAGTACTTCAATCCCTTTATTCCCCTGATGCTAGGAGGTGCAAAATAATGGGTATCAAAAATACGACTGCAACAACCACGGTTGATTTGACTAAGGTCAAGCCTTACGGTGATACCATGAACGACGGCATGGTTCAGGTGTCCTTTACTCTTCCTATACCTACAGGAGATGAAGCCAACGAAGCCGCGAAACTACTGGCAAAGAAGATGGGCCTGGATGAGCCCAGCGTTGTCTACTTTAAGGATTTGGGTATCGGCTATACCTATTTTATCGTCTACGGAAAGTGCCAACACACGGTGGATTATTCCACTATCAAGGTTCCCAAAGTAGAAATTGACGTTATGGATCGGGTGGAGTGCGAGAAATATATCGAAGAGAATATCAAGCGCGACGTGGTCATAGTCGGAGCCTGTACCGGTACTGACGCGCATACCGTCGGCATCGATGCCATCATTAACATGAAGGGTTTCCACGGTCACTTTGGGCTGGAACGCTACAAAGGCGTTGAGTCCCATAACCTGGGAAGCCAGGTTCCCAATGAGGAGCTGATCGCCAAAGCCATCGAGCTGAAGGCGGATGCTATTTTGGTATCACAGATCGTTACGCAAAAAGACGTTCACATCAAAAACCTCACCGAATTGGTGGAACTCATGGAAGCCGAAGGCGTTCGGGATAAGATCATCCTTTGCTGCGGCGGACCGAGAGTTTCTCATGAGCTGGCGCAGGAATTAGGTTATGATGCAGGTTTCGGCCCCAATACCTATGCGGAGCATGTAGCGTCCTTTGTACTGACGAAATTAGTAGATAGCAATAGGGTTTAGATAAGAAAGGAAGTTGAGACATGATTGACAAAATCAAGACTGCAGATGAAGCTGTAGCCGGTATCCAGGATGGCGCAAGCATCATGGTAGGCGGATTTATGGCCTGCGGAACACCGGAGATCCTGATCGATGCATTGGTCAGAAAAAATGTGAGGAATCTCACGATTATCTGCAACGACGCAGGCGTTCCGGGAAGAGGAGTCGGCAAGCTGGTTTCAAACGGCCAGGTTAAAACTTTAATCGCTTCTCATGTGGGCCTGAACCCCGAAGTGGCGCAGAGAATGAACACTGACGTGGAAGAGGATAAGCTTGAGTGCATTCTGGTTCCCCAAGGTACTTTGGCTGAGAGAATTCGTGCCGGTGGGACCGGACTTGGCGGATTCCTGACTCCTACAGGGGTAGGAACCATCGTTGCCGAAGGCAAGCAGGTGCTCAACGTTGGTGGGAAAGATTATCTTCTTGAACTCCCCTTACGCGCCGATTTTGCATTTATTCGCGGCACCGTTACCGATAAATTTGGCAACACTACTTACAATGGAACGACAAGAACCTTCAACCCCATGATGGCTGCTGCTGCGGATCACGTAATTGTGGGAGCTTGTGAGGTTGTTGAAATCGGTGATATTGACCCCAACAACGTAGTGACATCCGGCATCTTTGTAGATGCTATCGTAGGAGGTGAAAAACAATGGCAGATTTAAAAGAAATTATCGCAAGAAGAGTTGCGAGGGAATTAAAAGACGGTGACGTGGTAAACCTTGGAATCGGCCTTCCCACTATGGTGGCAAATCACCTTCCTGAAGGAGTTCATATCGTTTTGCAGTCAGAGAACGGGATCATGGGAATGGGTTCCGCGGCGGAACCGGGCAAAGAAGATGTGGACATCATCAATGCGGGTGCGCAATATGTGACGGTAAATCCTGGCGCAATGTACTTTGACAGTGCGACTTCCTTTGGCATCATCCGTGGCGGACATGTAGATGCTACGGTTTTAGGCGCCCTGGAAGTGGACCAGCTGGGAAACCTGGCCAACTGGATCGTTCCCGGCAAGATGGTTCCGGGAATGGGCGGTGCTATGGATCTGGTTGTCGGAGCCAAAAAGGTCATCGTGGCCATGCTCCATACCCAAAAGGGTAAGCATAAGATCCTGGACTCCTGTACGCTGCCTTATACAGCTATTAACGTAGTGGATATGATCGTTACGGAGATGGGCGTTATGGAAGTGACGCCGGAAGGAATCGTCCTAACAGAGCTTAACGAAGATTACACCGTTGAGCAGGTGCAGGAAGCGACCCAGTGCAAGCTGATCATCAGCCCAAGCCTGAAGAAAATGGAGTATTAGAAAACCAGCCACGGGGACAGACCCCGTGGTTGCTTTTGCCCCCAAGGGGACAGACCCCGTGGTTGTTTTTGCACCCACGGGGTCTGTCCCTCTGGCTTTCATTCTTCTAATGGTTAATGACCGGTTGCGACCTTGTCCCGATTGTCTCGGAATAAAAAAGTAATTGCATAAATTCCTGCCAAACCTACAATAGCGAAAATGACCCGACTGGCGATTGCAGCCTGGCCGCCGAAAATGGCTGCAACGAGATCGTACTGAAAGAACCCTACGAGGCCCCAGTTGATAGCGCCTACAATAACCAGCAATAACACAAGTTTCTTCATGATATCACTTCCTTTCGCAATTATTTTCCCCAAATTGAGAAAAATTATTATTTTTATGCTTATAGGAATGTGTCCTTGGTTGAAAAAGGTGTTGACAACGGGTCGAATGAATGATAACTTAAGGTCTATATTAAAAAAGTGATGACCGGAAAAAAGTAAGGATCCAGGAAGCTACAGAGAGTTGCCGGGTGGTGAGAGGCGCAAGTGTTAATGGATTCTGAATACATTCTGTGAGCTGACCACCAAAAGGGCAAGACCCCGGTAGGCTGGTACGGGCGCACCCGTTACAGTGCTGGAGTATAATCGCAGAAACTGCGCCGTACTCGAGGAGGCGAAGGCTCGCAAGACCTTCGTAAACTGAGGTGGTACCGCGGGAACATTCCCGTCCTCTGATTATTCAGAGGACGGGATTTTTGCGCGCCTAACCTCATTTGCGCAGCAAATGTCTGGTAGGCGCCATGTCAGGATTCCCCGGCTTCAGCCGGACCGGAATCTACGACTGTTGCAGTTTCAAAACGACAACAAAAGGAGGTAGAAAGATGTTTGAAAAAGTATTTATGATGGCAGTATTCTTTGCAGTTACAGTGGCAATTGGCATCTATTGCAGAAGGCATGCCACCAGCGTCAATGATTTTGTGCTGGGCGGACGGAATATGGGGCCCTGGATGAGCGCATTCGCTTACGGCACGACCTATTTTTCAGGTGTGGTCTTTGTGGGATACGCCGGTCAATTTGGATGGAATTTCGGGTTGTCGGTTACTTGGATCGGCATCGGAAATGCAATTATTGGAAGTTTGCTGGCATGGGTGGTTTTGGGAAGGCGCACCAGAGTCATGACGAAACACTTGGATTCTGCAACCATGCCGGACTTCTTGGGTAAGCGCTATGGCAGCGGCGTTCTAAAAGTAGTTGTATCATTTTTGATTTTTATATTTCTAGTACCATACTCTGCTTCCGTGTACAAGGGATTGTCTCAGCTCTTTGTCATGGCCTTTGGCATTGATTTTATTTACTGCGTCATCGGAATGGCCTTTCTTACCGGACTTTACGTTGTCCTGGGTGGCTATATGGCAGTTGCCCTCAATGATGTTATCCAAGGAATTGTAATGGTTGGTAGCATTATTTCAATTATCTTCGTGGTAGTGAATTCCAGAGGAGGGCTCATGGCAGCCGTATCGGAACTCTCCCAGATTCCTTCGGAGACCGTGCCTGAGCTCAACGGAGCGTACTCTTCCTTCCTGGGGCCGGATCCTCTCTCAATGATTGCGATAATGATCTTGACGAGCCTGGGAGCCTGGGGACTGCCGCAGATGATTCACAAATTCTACACCATTAAAAACGAAAAAGCCATTCAGACAGGCACCGTCATCTCTACCTTATTTGCACTTATAATTGCAGGAGGATCATACTTCCTCGGCGCGTTCGGCCGGTTGTTCTACACGCCCGCAGCAGACGGTAGTGTGGCTTACGACAACATCGTTCCGGAGATGCTGGGAAGCGTTTTGCCCGACATACTAATCGGCCTTGTGATTATCATGGTGCTTTCCGCGTCCATGTCCACGCTCTCCTCGCTGGTCATTACCAGCAGTTCGACATTTACGCTGGATTTTCTGAAGGGAACCCTTATTAAGGATATGAGCAACCGGGCCCAGGTGGTCATCATCAAAGTATTGTGTATACTGTTTGTGGTGCTGTCAGTAATCATAGCAATCAACCCCAATAACCTGATTACCACCTTGATGGGATTGTCCTGGGGAACCCTCGCGGGAGCCTTTCTCGGACCATTTCTGTATGGACTGTTTTGGAAACGGGCCAATAAGGCTGCACTGTGGGCATCCATCACTTTATCTTTGCTCATCAACATTACGAATCTGATTACCGGATTCACGTCAGCACCAATTGCCGGAGCCGTTGCGATACTCCTGTCGCTGGTAATCGTGCCCATCGTAAGTCTGGTTACACCAAAACAGGACGCGGCTTTCGTCGACCGTATATTCGCCTGCTACGATGAAAAAATTGAGATGTGTGTGGAGCATAAATTCCACCTGAAGGAAAACGAAGATAACGGAAAATAAAAATTCATACAACAAGAGCAGCATGATTGACACGTAGAAGTGAATAGCATAAAATCAATATTTAGGGACAGTCCGTATCCGATGAGGATTTGCAAGGACTGTCCCTAGTGATGCTACAGAGTGCTAGTCTGCTAATATGAAAGAATGGAACGGAAATCACCATGATAAATTTCGCAATACGCCATGTAAAAATAGTAGTGCTGTTCGCTTGCCTAGCTGCTTCTATGTCCGGCATTATCGTACGATTGGCCGGAGAAATGCCTCCCATAGCAATCGGTTTTTATCGGTTGTCCTTTGCTATGCCCGTTTTTATATTTTTCTCACTGGCTTTCCATCGTGAGGAGTTCAAGAAGCTCTCCAAAAGACAGCTTGGGGGTTCCGTGCTGGCGGGAGTTTTCCTCTTCCTGCACTTTCTTACTTACTTTACAGGGGTTGGCATGACTACAATTGCCAGCGCAATGGTTATTGCCTGCTTGCACCCTGTCATTATTCTTATCATTATGGCCTTGTTTTTCAAGGAGAAAACCAATTTTAAGGTGGTGACGGGAGTTGTGATCGCCCTTGTGGGTGCAGCCATTGTAAGTGGAGGAGATTATGCAATCGCAGGTGAGGCGCTAATGGGGGATCTACTCTGTTTTATAACAGCTATTGCCATGTCTCTCTATTTCATTGTGGGTCAAAAATTAGGGGGCGGGATTAATACTACTGTGTACGTAACCATTGTTTTCGGATGCTGCTGGGTCTGTTTTGGCCTGGGCATGCTCGTCAGCGGCACGAGTTTTACGGGTTATGAAAGAGAGAGCTATCTCTGGGTCCTGGTCCTGGCAATCGTATGCCAAATCATTGCCCATGGATTGTTCAACTGGACCCTTCGCTATATCTCTCCACTGTATCTGGCCACGAGCGAAACGGCGGAGGTTATCTATGCGAGCATCCTTGCATTTCTGTTGTTACAGGAAGTGCCGGTGCCCATGCAGTATATCGGTGGCTCCTTAACCATCGCAGGGATTCTTATCTACAATTACTTTGAGGCTCAGTCAGCAGCGGAAGCTGCAATAGCTGCAGATAAGCCTTAACCCCAACTTCCAAAACCTCTTCATCAAAATCGAAGGCATTGCTGTGAAGAGGTTTTTTATTTCCTGTTCCCAGGAACAGGTACAGCCCGGGAACCTTTTGCAAATAGTATGAAAAATCATCGGAAGCCATGGAGGGCTTACGGAGAGTTATAAATTCCGACGAAAAGGGAAAACGATCCGGTGACAGAACTTCTTTTGCCTGTTTGTAAAGGTGCAGATCGTTCATGGCAGGTGGGTAACCTTCTGTAAAGTGGACCTCAATCTTACAGCCATAGCTATTCTCATATTCGGTTGCGGTACGAAGGATCTCATCGGACAGCAGCCGGAAGGTTTCCTCACGAAAAGCCCGCAGGCTGCCCTCGAGCACGGCTTTCTCCGCAATGGCATTCCTTGCAGTTCCTCCCGTCATCTTACCAAACCGCAGCACACGAAATTCTTCCGGGGGAAGGAGATCCCTTTCAATTTTGTAGAGGGCATCCAGATAGAGACAGCCGATGCGAAGAGCGTCTATTCCCTTATGTGCACTTGCAATATGGGCGGACCTGCCATGAATGGTAACGGTCAGTTCGCTGGATCTGGCCATCATTTCCATGGGGCGCGACATAATGACGCCGGGTGTTTCGGATGGTGCCATGTGGAATGCGAAGATGCGTCGTACATCATATTTTTCGAAAATGCCGGAGGCCGCTATAGCCTTGGCTCCTCCCGGGCTTTCCTCTGCAGGCTGGAAGATGAGAAGGACATTGATAGGAATGTCTCCTTCCAGCTTTGCCAGTTCACCCGCCAGGCCGAGAAGCATGGCCATGTGACCGTCGTGGCCGCAGGCGTGCATCGTGCCCGGGTGGGTAGAGCGGTAAGAGGAATCGGTAATCTCTTCGATGGGGAGTGCGTCCATATCACTGCGAAAAGCCACTGCCCCGGGTTGGTTCGGATTCTTGGCCTGAAAGAAGGCACAGATGCCCGTGGGAGAAAACTCCGTAATCTCACAAGGGTAATCGCAGAGGATTTCCAGGATGTATGCGTGGGTCTTAAACTCCTGATAGCCCACTTCCGGAATGCGGTGTAGGTCTCTTCGATACTGTTTAAGAAGTTCTATCATGGCCGGTCTCCTTCAAAATTGTATAAAAGTGTTGTTATATTGGATTATACCATAAAGACTCCTAGGGTTTCTCTTCGCCTAAATAAAAAGTCCTTGACTACAATTTTTGCTTGTGGTAATATTCTTCTAAACCGAAGACGGGGAAGTAAAACTGTGAAGCGATCTACAGCGAATCGGGGGTGGTGTGAGCCCGAGAGATGCAGCCACAGACAAATGGTCCCCCGAGGGTGGAGCGAAAGGGTATGGGTGCCCCAGTAGTTTCCAACGCAAGGCCGGCGTTATCTGGCCGAGGGTGTGATGGCACTCTGCAGAGAGGATATGTTATGAAACATATCAAACAAGGTGGTACCGCAAGTTAACACTTGTCCTTGTAGTAAATAAGGATGGGTGTTTTTTTATTACCTGCGGAAAATGCAGAGACCCTTTCGGTATTTCTTACATTTAGAAATGAAAGGTAAAGGAAAAGAAAATGGGAAAGAACTATGATGTGGACTTCAACACGTATTTGAAAGAGTATCCAAACGAAGAAGGTTATTTTGGACAGTACGGAGGAGCATATCTTCCTCCGGAGCTGGTTCCGGCTTTTGAGGAAATCACCGAAGCGTATCAGACCATCTGTCATTCTGCAAAATTTATCAATGAGCTTCGCCGTATTCGCAAGGAGTTTCAGGGCCGTCCTACGCCTGTGTACCATTGTGAACGGCTGTCTCGGATGCTGGGCACTTCGCAGATCTATTTGAAGAGGGAAGATCTCAACCATACGGGAGCTCATAAGTTGAACCACTGCATGGGTGAAGGACTGCTGGCTAAGTTCATGGGTAAAAAGAAAATCATTGCAGAAACAGGCGCCGGACAGCACGGCGTGGCCTTGGCTACGGCTGCGGCCTACTTCGGACTGGAATGCGACATTTATATGGGGGAAGTGGACATAGTTAAGCAAGCACCTAATGTGGCGCGCATGAAGATATTGGGAGCCAGAGTGGTTCCCGTTAGCCATGGGCTTAAAACCTTGAAGGAAGCTGTGGATGGGGCCTTCGAGGCTTATATGAAGGAGTACAAGGACACGATCTATTGCATCGGTTCCGTCGTTGGTCCCCACCCCTTTCCTATGATGGTCCGGGATTTCCAGATGGTCGTCGGAAACGAAGCCAGAGACCAGTTCATGGGGATGACAGGGATTTTACCGGATGCTGTGCTGGCTTGCGTCGGAGGCGGCAGCAATGCCATGGGTATGTTCCCCGCATTCCTCAAGGATCCTGTGGAATTATACGGTGTAGAACCTTTGGGCCGGGGGCCTGCAATGGGAGATCATGCGGCATCCT
>Ga0265293_10011750_pt1 | contig 11807 bp, 9 predicted proteins | sample Munlanlewell138R_FD_192505 | JGI IMG/M metagenome (GOLD analysis project Ga0265293, IMG submission 192505) | Leachate microbial communities from a municipal landfill in Southern Ontario, Canada - Leachate well 138R | ecosystem: Engineered > Solid waste > Landfill > Unclassified | place: Canada... | reverse complement strand
TTTGTGCTTCATTATGGAAAATAATTTTTATAAATTCCCCTGGTTTTATATCGGCTATAGTAAAAATAGCATTTTGAAAGTCTTTTCCATGTGCACTCAATTCTTTTTTTGCTGCATCTGTCAACCTTACTTTATCCCCTTTACTAAAATCAGGTGTTATTATCCAACTTAGTTTAGGTAAAACTTTTTTTACTTCATTATTTCTAACAGCCCATGCGTCAGGATATAAAGATAAATCATAATTAGGTATAACTGCACTAGGTACAGAAGTATTATGAAATTTAACACGAAAGAATAAACCCCCAGAAAGATCACTGTCCTTATCTATTACAATACCCCTATCCCCTTTCTTTACTACTACTGTTCCGTATGCATATGACCCTTCAAAATCTCTTATATACTCTACTTCATCTCCTTTATATACATCTTCTCCAACAGCATCTTTCCCTAAAGGAATAACTTGCCAACCTAACTTAACTCCTCTAGCCTTCTTTTTCATAGTGGTTTCTATTTCACCATTACCAAAACTTATCAGATAAGATTCTGTTCCATTTTCGGGTTCATAATCTTTTGTAGAACCGAAAGTTATTCCTATATAATTTGCGGTCCAAGAGAAGGGTTTTACCTCAGGAATTTTTCCATTTCCTTTGGAATGAATAGTCATATGAGTAGTTAAACCAAACTCTCTATCCCATTCCCCATAAATTTTTTCTATGGCTTCTACTAATTTAGTAAATAACTGAGGGGCTTCTTTGATATTAACTAATGCAACGGATGATTTATCTGGATTATCAAAAGATGCTGTTCCTCCAAACTTTACCTTAATCTTTTTGTATTCTTTCGCGATCTTAGAAATTTCTTTTAATAATTCTTGATTTTTTTCATACGTTTGTTTTGCTTTAGGTCTATAAACTAATGTTACGTGTAAATCATCCTCTAAATCTTTAATGTTAGATAATTTCTCTCTTACAGAATCAGGAGTCCAAAGACAAATAAAAATAGGTTTTTCTTGAGATTTACCTAATTTCCAATTTAATCCAGATCCTCTTCCTACTTTTTTAATTTGATCAGGATAAAATGGCCATGTAAAAGAGTTACCTAATAATCTACACTTAACATAGACATATTGTTCATCCGCTCTTTCTACTATAAAAGTTCTATTATTAAGCATATTAATAATATCTTGCTTTGCATCTGCAGGATTATAATTAGGAGAAAGTCTTTCAAGTATTTCATCCGCTTCCTTACTCATCTCTTCTGGAGTTCCTTTAAATCTAACTCTATCTCCTGCTTCAAATTCAGGGAATGTCTGCCAGTCTAATTTTAAAGGGGCTTTTTCAATAAGTTCTAATTCACCTTGATAAAAAGAATCAAAGCTATAACCAAATAATCGTAGATCAAATCTCTTAGCTGTAGCACTATCTATTTTATATATGTTATCCCCTTCAGGAGTAGTATCAATGTTATAAATATTTCCTTCTAGCCCTTCTAATTCCTCAACAGCATTTTGCAATCTAATTCTAAGATCATCCATAGATACTTCAAAAGCTTCCATCTCTAAACGAGTATCATCATCATACCTTATTTCTTCTAAAGTTGTATCTACTATAGAAGGGAATGGGTGAATTTTAACCTTATCACCTATTTTAAATTCAGGTATTTGTTTCCAATTTAATTTTAAAGAAGCGTATGCATCGTGATTAAAAAATTCTTCTACTGTACCTTCAAAAACCGTTTGACTGGTGCTTTCTGCATGTATTAAAATATATGTATTTTTACCTAAATTATGAGAAACTAAAAAGTCTTCAATAATGGCTAATGATTTTCTGTTTAATTGCCAAAGAGATATTAATAAATCCCCATCAACTATGGATCCTCTTATCCAACCATTCTTATAAAAATAATCTTGTATTTGTGTTACTACTTCTTGATCTGTTTTATCTATATTATTATATTGTGGAGCATATGTAGGAATTAGTTCAAATAATCCTCCGTTATGATCTCCTTGAGAAACTCCTGCGTTAATTTCTTGACCAGTGGGAGAAAGCCAAAATCTTGCATCGGCTTTTTTATAGAGACTCCCGAAAGGAGTTATTCTTCTTGTATCATTATTATTTACTTGTTCTTGTGTATGCAAACCTTTTTCAAAAAATAACTCAGGATTTTTTTTATCTAATTTTAAGGTTTCAGAATCAACTTCTTTACCCTTTGACATATTGTTGTATTCTTTATCATTCAAGTTGATAAACTTAGATGGATAAGATAGATCCAAAGTATTGTGATGATTTTCATATTGCTCTCCTTTAGGAAGAGAAATGCCTAATTTTAATGAAGAATCTTTATCTAATCCTACATAAGAAATTTTTTCAACTAATTTGTTAAACTGTTCTTTTGGAATTTTTTTCAAACTCTCTTGATAAGCTCGAGAAAGAAAATCGAGTTTTGCCTCCCGTGCTGTAGCACTCCAAATTGCTGTTAACCATATATAATCAGCTGTTTCTGTTACTTTCGTAACCACTCCAAAAGGAAAAACTACGGGAAAACTTTTACAACTTACCAACCACCCTTCTATATCATGAGGACCTAAATTCCAATCTAATTTCGTATTATCAAAAACTCCTAACCATTTTAGAAATTCTTCACTTAATTTATCATCTGCTTGATTATGATTTGTGGTTATTTTAATGTAATCATCAAATACTGTAACTAAAAAATATTCTTCATTTGCTTCAAAAATATAAAGAAAAGCAATAGTAGGATTACCTATTTTTTGTAAATAGGTTTTTACTTTATCAACAGTGTCTCCTTGCAAGCCGATAATAAAAACATCCATAGATCCCACTTTTTTATATATTCTTGACCACTCTTGAGGAGAAATAAGTCTAAAATTAGGAATATTTGCCCAATCAAGTTTTAAAGGTTCCGCTTCTTTTTTTGTGTGTTTCTTATCCATTACCCATTCTTTGAATTGATCCATCGGCATTTCAATAATATCATTATAATTATTCCAACCTTTTTCATAATTATCTAAATAAGCTTTTTCTGCTTCATCTCTTCCCGTAAAACCTAGCATACATTTATGTTCGTCGAAATTACCTTTATCATCGGTTTGATTAACTATGAAAACAGATTGGCCTTCTTTATAATCATCCGCAAGAGTTACATCAACGTGATCTTTATCTTTACCTACTGTTCCTTTTATATATCCATAATCGTGTTTCATCGTAACAGACCATTCTTTACCATCTTTATCCGTACCAGATCTTGTAGAACCTTTTTTATTCTCAATGGTTATATCTAAACCGTCTTTTCTTACATGGTCTTTTTTATAATTACCTGCTTCTATTTGTTCTTCAGATGGATTTGGATCAGGTGCTGCAAGTTTAAGAGAAGCTGCCCAATTTAGTTTTAATGAAGATTCTTTTGAATTAAGTGCATAATCTCTTAATGCTTTTGTAAACTCTTTTGCATAAGTTTTCCCCACAGTAGTTAAAATTGATGAATTTCCAGAAGCTTCCGTTGTTACATAATCTTCATAAATTCTTTTTCCTGCACCTACTATAAAAGTTCTATCAACGGCAACAGGTAATCTGTTGACTAATTTGTCTGTAAAAGAAAAAAACATCTTCCAAAATTCTATGGCATATTCTTTTGGGACTACTTGAGGTATTTTTTGAATATCATAATGCAATTGATTTATATAATCCCAAAAATCATCTTCTGTAAGAGTCATTTGCCAATCTAATTTTAAAGAAGAATATTTATCAAACTCAAAAAATTCATTTATAGAACCATAAAAAATATTTTTAGGAGGTATTGATGAATTGTCTTCAATTCTAAGAATTCTATTATTAGATTCTTGATTTTGTAATAGTAACTCTTCTATAATAGCTTTTGCTCTTCTTGTAAAATTTTGTAAAAAGAAAGCTATTTCTCCCCCTCCTGCAAATCCCCCTACTACTCTAATCCATCCTTGCGCATACGCTCTTTGAAATAATTGTTGAAACAATTCTTGTAATAACTCGTCATCTTCAATTTTGTTAGCTTGATTGATCTTAGGAAGTAAATCTTCTCCTAATTCATTAATATGCTCAAGAATAAGATCTAAATGTTCACTTTGATGATATTCACCGTCGGGTAGTACCCAACCGTTGGATTGCAAGCTTCCATAAGGAACAATTTTTCTATCACTATTTTCATTAGTTAATTCTTGTGAAATCCTAGTTCTATCTAAAGGAGAGGAGAGTTGCCAATCTAAATTTAAATTATACAATCTTTAACTCCTGTGTAGCTGCAAAACTATCTAAGTAAAGATTCAGTGAAGATTCTTTCTTTGGTTGCAATAATTGCAGCCAATCATCAAACGAATGCCTATCTAAGATATCAATTTCAGGATTCATACTAACATTTTGTAATTGCTCTTGATTATCATCAATAAATAAAGTTCTTCCTACTGGCTTAACATATTCATATTTATTTATACCTTCTTTGCAAATAATATCTAAATTAAAGTATTTATAAATATCAAATTTTTTTAATAACATTACAGTAGGTTGTGCCGAAAAAGGAGTATCTCTTTTTTCCCCTCTAGAACAAATACCCATATTAATATCATTATTATCGAGTATAGCAAAAAAACTTCTTAAATGAAATTGTAAACGAATTAAGCTGCCTTTAATATCTTTTACAATATCTCTTTGTAGAAGTTTATACGGTGCTTCTGTTTGAAAACAACCTATAGAAGAACCTGCTTTAGAAAAGCAATCAAAAATAACTCCATCTATATCAAAAATAATAGAATCGTAAGATTCTAATAATGTATTTTCTAAAGTCATTTCTTCGTTAATTCCCATCTTCTTCTTTCAAAAGTTTTACTCTCCAGTTTAACTTCTTTCTAAATCTATTCTCTAACATCCCTGTGGATTCATCATATAACCAACTTAATTTATTAAATAAACTTCTTTCTGCTGTACTTCTTTTTTTCCAAAAAACAACATTTTGTCCATGAGTAGGAAAAATATATCCTGAACTTCCTAATATATCATATTTTCTTTCCAACGACCAAGTATAAAACATTTCGGTTTTATCATATCCATAAGGATTTTCATAATCTAATTTTATTTTATAAGGATATCCTTTTATATCATACAATTTATTTACTTCCATAGTAGAAACAAAATGTTGTAATTCCTCTAAAGTATTTAATGTAGGTTCTATCTGCCATTGTAACTTATTAACATTTCTTTTTTCCAAATTTTTATGCAAATCAACTACTACATCTTTAGTTTCCACACCCGGAAAAACCTGTTGGGAGATAGCATCATCATATTCATCTAAATATTTTACAACTTGTTGTGATTCTTTGTTAGGATCCTGTGGAGGGGGATAATCTACTTCATACATATTTACAACCACTCCCTTATTAGCCTTTGCTTCTAATTGATGTTCTCCTTTTTCTTCTAATTCATCTATCCATTTTGATGCTTCTATATTATCTAATCCTCCATAGCCATTTGCAATTTGTCTTACTTCAGTAATTGAAATGGGTAATTCGTTATCATCTACTTGAAAAAGATTTTCTGATATTTTTGCTATTTTTATCATCTTATTCTCCAAGGGACAAATGTTGTGCCTAAAAATTGTGCTAATTGCTCTGCCTGGTTATAAGCATCTCCTGTTCCTCCAACATGCCATTCTGTTACTTCTTCTATCGGGATATCTTCTTTCCAATCATAAATTGTTAAAATAGATTCTCTCGTACTATTTTTATATTTTACAATCCATTCTACTCTTGCTTTAGAGTCTCCTATATCTTTCGGGGGACCTAATTTACTTACAAGATTATCATATGTGGTATTAATATAGCCTTTTAAACTACTGCCAGAAGGAAAAGCATCATTATCTACTTCAAAAGAAGGAATATCCGCCCACAACAATTTTTGTCTCCAGCTATTCATGGTGGAATTCCCATAAATTACAGCAACCAAAAGATTTTATTTGTGCATCTAATTTAGTACAATAACCTTTTCTAGAATATTCACATGTAGCACAATAATACCCCATCAACTCTTTACCTTCTTCTAATACCCTTTCTACAAAAGGTTGAAAGGTTAATTCTTCTACATATCCTGCTTTGTTTAGTTTATTTTTTGCTTCCTCATCATTTGAAACTACTTTAAGCAGTTTCTCTCTCCAATTCATATTTTATTCTCCAAACCCGAAATAAAGTTCTTTTCCTCTTTCATCTAATCCCATTCTTTCTTCGTCTATATTTTCTAATTCCCCACTAACTTTCGTAACTTTTAAATTAGCAGAACCATCCCCATCTACTGAAACTTTAAAAACAGCGGAATGACCTACACTACAACAATAAGTTATAAAATCAAACATTCTTTCTATCTCGTCTAAGTATTCTTCTGAACCTGAGATTTTATATTCTCTTTCTAGTAAAGGAGATCTTGCTAATTTTTCTCTCCAGTTCATTTTATTTACCTTCTTGCGAAATATAAGCTACTATAATAGAAGCGTTTATTTTTCCATGCTGCGCTAGAAATTGAGATACAAATTTTTGTATTCTTGCTCTATTATTTTTTAAAAATTTAACGATTTCCTTTTTATCATCTGCTTCTTCAAGCCACCATCCCGTAGCCCTAGTTATAGGTAAGAAAGGTTTTTCAAACCATTCATCTAACTTTTCATCTTTACTTTCATCATAATTCAACCAATATTCAATATCCAATAATTCTTGATTCCAAAGTAATTTTTTTCTCCAACTACCTTCTGTAGGATGGTCATCATCCATATAGTCGGGTCTTTTATATTTTACTCTTCCCGCTGCTAATTCTCTTTGATACCTTCTTTCCATAGCATCAACCTTTGCATTATTTCTTTCAATTACATCTTTATTTAATATAGGATCAAACCCATAATTCATCATTCTCTTCCAAGATTCAGGAGTTATACGAGAGGAAATATCTCTATTATATGCATAGCTTGAATAAGTTAATTCATCTACTAAATCTTCTGGGGGCAACATTCCCTTATTTGTAGGAATGAAACCTTCTGGAGGATCTATTTCAGCTAATTTTTGTCTCCAACTCATTTTAATTTACCATGCAACTTTGTGAAATTAAACCTTCTTCTTGTAATACTGCATATAAATCTAATATAGCATCATTTCCTAATTCTGCTCTTACTCTTCTGATGTAATCCATGTACTCTTCTGATTGTTTTCGAGCGAGCTTTTCAATCATAACTCCTTTTGCATAAGCAGGAATTGCCACTACAGATAATTCAAAGAAAGAATTTTCATGGTTTATTTCGCCATTCTTAACTGCAATACTTTTATTTGATGCACCTTTAATTAATTCCTCTACGTCATATTGACTTACGCAAATATGCTTTAACCATTCAGGACGTATGATATCTTTATCCATTAAGTCTCTCATCTCATTAGTAGAGACTATAGTTATTCCGCCTTTTCTATTTTTTAAGTGATTACAATAATCTTTTGCAAACCTTACTTTATTACCACACGCACTACATACACTATAGGCTACGTTCGTCCCCATGGAACAGTTGAGTTTTTGCCCCGTATCAATAGCTCTTACTATTCTTTCTAAGGCTTGTTTAACCTGTGGTTTTAAGGTTGATCTCTTACTTAATAACGTAGTATCTATGCGCATCAGTACTTCTATACTGCCGTCTTTTTGTCCGGGTAAATTTAAGATTTTTGCTCTTATGGGAAAATTATCTTTTCCTGATAATTCTGCCCATTTCTTCGTGGGATGATCTTCTAAATATGTAAACTTATTTAAAAATGCATCGGGCAGATCTCCTATAGAACCTCTTATACCTTCTGCTGAATTATGCTCATAATGTGCGTGTTTATTAATAAAAGATTTATATCCAAATCCCGGCCTTTCATCTTCAAAAGATTCATAAGGAAAAGAATCTATATTACCATTAAAGCCGTCTACTTCCATATTACCTATAGCTCTAAATCTTAAATATCTAAATTCTTTAGAAACTGGTATAATACGTCTTTCATTATTGGCTGTGCTATAAAGTAATGGTTGGGCCTGCACTATTTGATTGCAAACTTTTACTAACAATTTATGAAACTCCTTTCCTTACTACTGCTTTTAATATAGCATAGTCTTCTTCTTTTTTCTTCTGACTTAAAAATTTATTTTCTCCTAGAGTTAGTAAATCATCTTTCGAATTTAACCCTAAAACTTCATGTTTTAATTCATTATACATAGTGGCAGAAATACCTTCTCCAACACCTTGCGGAATATCTCCTCCTGCTGCATTAGGAATATCCCCATTCATTCCTTGAGGCATATCTGGAGTACCCCCTACTATGCCGGGTTCTTCTCCTAACCCTCCCCCCATGTCGACAGGAATATCTGTAGGCAACCCCCCTCCTCCCAAATCACCTCCAGCTCCTTTTTGCTTGGCAATAAAAGGAACCAATCCTTCTTTTGCAATTAATGCATATCTATCTTTTGCTCTTCTTAAATCAGCAATGTAAGCTTTTTCTTGATCATCTCTATCCAATTTACCCAATCTTGCTAATGTAGCATCATCTATTAAATGTGGTCTTTCTTTAACTAACCATTTAACGTAATTCTTTAAATTTTCATCATTAGCAGCAGACATTCCTCCCCAATCTAATTTTGGATATACGTATTCTCTTACCTGTTGCTGAGATAACTTTTGATCTTCCTCTGCTTTTTTCTTTATAAATTCCTTAAATTCTTTATTATCTTGAAAATCTCTTAAAGAATTAAAAACTTTTTTTAATTCGTGAGCAGACACAGCATTTCCCCATTTATAATTTTTAACTCCCCCATACCCAGCACTTGCAGATCTTATTTTATAAAACCCACATAAATCAGCTATAGGTTTAAACCATCCCGTATGTACTAACTGTTCTAGTTTTAATTGGAGATTAAGATATCTTTGTCTTTGTACTTCTAAATTTATGTACGCTTGAGAATAACCTCCCCCTCCACCTGTTAATAATTGTTCATGAATACCTAATCCAATAAATTTTAATTTGTAAATTCTATCTAATTCGGGCCCTACGGGCAACATTTTTCCATTAGACCCCACAAACTCTATGTTTATGCCATAATGCCAAATAATAGAAAAGTTAGGATCCATTTCGAAATTGGAATTACCTTGTATTGCTATCTTCCCATTTCTTCTGGTAATAAATAATCCTGTAGGAACGGTAAAACACCATACCCTTCCTTTATATGGGATTCTTTTAATATTTTTATTTGTAGTAGACCAAATATAATCTGGATTTCTTTGTCCAGGTTTATGCGATTTTATTTTTCGTTTTTTTAGATGGGATAAAACTGCCTCCCCCGTAATTCCTAAAAATCGTCCTATTCCGTATGCAGAACCCATTCTCTCTAGTAATTCTTCTAAATTTAATTTATCCCAAATAATTCTTTTTCCCTTTTTTTCAACTACTATATTGCTTGTATCTACTTCATATGTTCCTATTTTTTCTGGATTAGACAATCCCGGAAATCTGCTTAAATTATTAGAAGAGCAATATATGGAATAGGTTCTAAAATATAATTCCCCTTTTCTTTTTCCACTGGGTTTATATTTATAAGATTTTTTTGTAATAGGATCGTTAAAAATAGGATATCCTTCATCCTTTATGCGGCAATATAACCCTAACTTGATAGCAATTTCTTGTATATCGTTTGCTAATTCCTTAGAAGTTGTAGATGCTTCTACAAATAACGTTCCTTTCTTATGATTATAGGATGTACCATCCCCTCTTATATAAGAATCGAATAATTTTTGCAAATATTTTCTTGGTAAATTTTTTATCCATTTAGGAATCTTTTTTTCGTTACTATATTTACCGATTTCTAATTTAAGAAAATTGTATAAATCTTTATTAGAGATTTGATAAGAATTACAAGAATAATCCCAATGAAACTCCATTTTATTTAAAAGATTTTCAATTAACCCTCTTTCCTCTTTTTTCATTTGAGAAATAACTATATTATACGTATCTCCTAAACTTCCTTCAGAAATATACCATCCTAAGAAATCCATTAAATCTGTAGAATTAAAATTTGTATTACCTATTTTTATAACTTCCTCTATATTTTGGCCTTCCCAATTATCTACACAAGCTCTAAATCTGTGATTTGGTAAAACTTCTTCTGCGCGTTGAGTTTTCCATATATCTTTTGAAAAGTCTTGCAAAGAAGTTAAATACATATTATGATTAGGCGTAACCAAAATATCCATGCTTCTGCCATTAAAATTAATCATTTCACCATCATAATCATATTCGTATTTTTCTAAAGGAGTGTAATATTCTAAGGATTTACTTTCTTTATTAAAACATGCAATTTTATCATTTTCTTTTACTTCCTTAAATAATTTAAACCCGTTATCAGTTAAAACTTCTGTATCATCGCTATAACACATCATTTCTCTTACAGCATTTAAATCATCTTCTGTACCTATCCAACCCGTTTGAGGATCACCAATTTTAACCAACGTCATAGGTACTGCATGTCTTGTAGCTAGTGCAAATAAAGCTTGATTAAATCTATCTTCTAGCATTAAGATTTTGAGAATTCTTTTTATTATAGATCTCCCTCGTGCTTCATAAGGTCTTTTTGCATGAGCTATATGAAATGTATTATTTGGAGCTAATGGAATTTCCTGATTAAACTGCACAAACTTAATTATATTTGAAGGAAGCTGTTCATAAAGATATCGAGGAGATTGTGTTTGAACAATTCTTTTTAAAGCTTCATCAGGAATAAGCTTAATTAAAGGTTTTGAATTTATCCAAGTAGATTCTATTTTTACATAATCTGGATTTAATATAGCAAATTGATCCCACATATATGCGGATTCATCAAAAGCGCCAAAAAAGGTGACATCTCCTATTTCGAAATATTCACTTACCCCATCCTGCAAAGTTTTTAATCCATTTACTCTTTCCCACATAGTTTCATAATGTTGCTGTACACCAGTGTCTTCACATTGTCCTAAATTTAAATCAGCTAAGGGTAATTCTGAATTTATTTTTAACCCCGCTCCTACAATGGGATCTGTTTCTGCAAAAAATCTGTAAAGTCCGTGCAGCGTTCTATCATCTGTAGGGATAGCTAATGTACTAGAGGTATATCTAGGATCATTAAAGAGTGGGGCTGTTCTTGTTACGTCTGCAATAGAACTTGTTTTTTTCATTCCCCCTATTGATTTTTGAGGTTTTGCAAGGGGAAATTCCATACTAGCCCTCGACATTATAGCATTTTTAAATTCCTCTTCCGAACCTTTAATAATAGTAGGTCTTTGAGAACCTATATAATAACCCATATTTTACCTTTCTAAACCAGGTAATTTCCATCTTTAATTATTTTTACTTGTAATAAATATAGTAGGTTTTAGAGAATAATTCTTTTTTATTACTACAACTTTTTCTCTATCTTTGGTTTTTCTTCCTCTGTTGCATTCTCCTTTGGTTTTTCTTCCTCTGTTGCATTCTCCTCTTTTATTATTTCACTTAATATCTCAATCGCCCCACTATGTTCACATATAGCCTTATCTATATTATTTAATAATTTTTGTTTTTCTTTAATATCTTTTTCAAGATTCTTCGATTGAATAAGCAAAAGATTTCTTTGTGATAGTAGCCTATCAAGTTTTTCTTGAATTGTACTATGATTATTCATCTTTCTTTCCTTTCTATTTTTTTTAGAATTAAACTCCTATTACTGTAAATGAATCACTTGCAAATACGATTCCCT
>Ga0265293_10011749_pt1 | contig 11808 bp, 13 predicted proteins | sample Munlanlewell138R_FD_192505 | JGI IMG/M metagenome (GOLD analysis project Ga0265293, IMG submission 192505) | Leachate microbial communities from a municipal landfill in Southern Ontario, Canada - Leachate well 138R | ecosystem: Engineered > Solid waste > Landfill > Unclassified | place: Canada... | reverse complement strand
CTAAACAAATCCTCAAAACCGACTCCGAGAATCTCAGCCAATCTCTTTGCCTGAGTAACCGTTAGTTCTTTTTCGCCTGACTCGACCTTGTCATAACTTGGTCGACTCATTTCCAAGTATTCCGACACGGCAGCCTGACTAAGGTTTTTACTCTCGCGAAGAGTCTTAATGTTCTCGCTGGAACTCATATCGTCTCCTCCCACACTCACTCAATATATCTTCATTATATCGCGTTTGATACTTTTTGTAAATATATTTGACAAGTATGAAATATTTTTTACATTTTTTTGTTTCTTACTGTTTACAACGCTTATATTAACGCGTAGCTACTTGATTAGCAAATTAGTTCTTGGTAAAATAGAGACGTACACCGATAAAGACAAACAGGCACCTGTATGTTTAGGGGGTACCAGCGAGTCGGAAGGTCTCGCACCCAGAATAGCAAAACACCGACTCTCGCCGGTGTGATGACACATGATTAGGACCTGTGTGTCGCTATTCTACCACATATAAATTAACTCGGTAAGCTTACCAGAGAAGGGATAGCGACAAAATTATGGCACAGCCTATTTTAGACCTACCAATTCAATATCAAACATTAAACATCGACATTGAGCCGGTGGCACAAATGCGCCAGTTTGGCGTCGACGCATACGACGTCGCCAACTGGGTAGCAACTATTGCAGTCAGCAGCCCAGCCGATCAAGACTATGAGCTTGTGTTGCCATTTGCTATCGAAAGTGGAACGCGTGCCGACATCGCCGTTGTCTCATCAACCGACAACAACTTCGATGTAGTAGCAAGGTTCAAAAAGCCAGGCGGTAAGCTCGAACAATTCATGCCTTATCTCCAAAAGATGGGGCTTCTCGCAGCAGACGACTCGACGCTTACACCGGAGCTGAAGGGCTTCGTAAAAGGTTTCAAATCGACAACGCTGCGTATTCCAGCTGGTCAACACATCTTGCGCCTACACGCTAGCCAGAAGCTCGAAAGTACCAGCGATGACAAGCGTGCTTATCGTCTCGTTATGTACGCACCACTCTGTAATTTTGTACTTGGCGGTGGCCAAACAAACCTAACGGCGATTGTGACTTTGCCGCCAGACTTCCAGGCACCAGTACAAGTAACGAACGTTGCAGTTGAGCCACTACCTGGCCAACCAATGCCAAGCGAAGGTTCACCAGCAGCCACACCATTACAAGCCGCTAATAACAAAGTGTATGCGTGGCACTTCCGTAACGATCCGAAGATTACAATCGACTACCGCTACTAGTACTACTGTACTACTCAGTTTAGTCGCTAAAATGGGACGTGCGAGAGCGTCTCATGTTTATTCCACTACGAAAACAGATTAGGTTGCGATACACTAGAGAGGCTACAACCTAAATAATTCAGAGCCCCTCAACAGAGGAGTTCGACACATGAAATGCGGCCACGTGTTGCAATTCGAGTGTTGAACTCTGAGTTGTTTAGGTTGTAGCGACCCACACGTGGTCGCTTTTTTAGTTGCGATCACGAGAAAGATCGCAATGGCACAAAAGAATTTACATACAGCAAAACAGCAGAAACTAGATGAATTTTATACCCAGATTGGGGATATTGAGAGGGAGTGTTCGCGGTATCGAGAGCAGTTTCGCGGGAAAGTGATATTCCTGAACTGTGATGACCCGGTGGAGAGTAACTTTTGGCGGTATTTTGCGCTAAACTTCACACGACTTGGGCTGAAGAAACTTATCGCCACGCATTTCGACCGAGAGAAATCGACATACAAGCTAGAACTGACTGGTGATATGAACGAGGACGGCACGGTGAATGATGACGACATCGTGAAGACTCAACTGAAGCAGAATGGTGATTTTCGTAGTGATGAATGTATCGAGATTTTGAAAGAGGCTGATATTGTCGTGACGAATCCACCGTTTTCATTATTTCGCGAATATGTGGCGCAGCTGATGAAGTACGATAAAAAGTTCATTATTATCGGCCCGAAGAATGCTATAACGTACAAAGAAATTTTCAAACTTATCAAAGAGAATAAATTATGGCTAGGATACGGATTCAAAGCTGGCAATGCGTATTTCGCAACTCCTCACGCAAAAGAATTCGCCGCAGGCGTATATGACGAGAAGACGGGTCTCGTAAAGTTCCGTAATGCCGGCTGGTTTACGAACCTAGATACTACGAAGCGTCATGAGGAGCTTACGTTGTTTAAGCAGTATAACACTGGTGAATATCCGAAGTACGATAACTTCGATGCGATTGAGGTCTCGAAGGTTGCCAATATTCCAGTTGATTATGATGACCCAATGGGTGTACCGATTACTTTTCTCGACAACTATAACCCCGAACAGTTTGAGATATTAGGTAACCTTGGGTCGTATGCGCCAGACGGATACTCCTTGGCTTCGGCGATTTACATTAAGAACAAAAAGATATTCAAACGGATTTTAATCAGAAGGAGACAGCAATCATGAAAATCCAACTCAAAGAAATCTCCGTTCGCGACGTGGCGCAGAACTTCGTGAACAATGAAGAAGAAGGTGTGATTGGGTATGATGGCAAGCTCAACATCCGTCCGAAATATCAGCGTGAATTTATCTATAAAGATGCGCAGCGCGACGCGGTGATCGACACTGTGCGAAAGAATTTTCCCCTGAATGTGATGTATTGGGCGGTGAACGAAGACGGCACGTACGAGGTGCTCGACGGACAGCAGCGGACGATCAGTTTGTGTCAGTATGTGGCGGGTGATTTTAGCGTGGAGTATCAGTATTTTCACAACCTGACACATGAGGAACAGGAGCAGATTCTCGACTACAAGCTAATGGTATATTTCTGTGAAGGCAACGATAAGGAAAAGCTAGAATGGTTCAAGACGATTAACATTGCCGGCGAAAAACTGACCGACCAGGAACTGCGCAACGCGATTTATACTGGTACGTGGCTGACGGATGCCAAACGATATTTCAGCCGCAGCAATGGCGCGGCATATAACCTGGCGAAAGACTATGTGAGTGGTTCGCCGATCCGCCAAGATTATCTAGAGACGGCGATCAGTTGGATTTCGGGCGGCAACATCGAGCAATATATGTCGGAGAATCAACACGCGCAGAATGCCAATGAGCTGTGGATGTATTTTCAGAGCGTAATCAACTGGGTGACATTGACGTTTCCGCACTACCGCCGCGAGATGAAGGGTGTGAGTTGGGGCAGGTTGTACAACGCGTACAAAGATGAGAAATATGACACCGAAGCGCTCGAAGTCGAAATCCAGCAGTTAATGATGGACGAAGACGTGACGAAAAAATCCGGCATCTACGAATATGTGCTAACACGTGATCCTAAATACCTATCGATTCGTGCATTTACTGACAATATGAAGCGCGAAGCTTACGAAAGACAAAACGGTATTTGCGCGGCATGCGGCAATCACTTCGAACTATCTGAAATGGAGGCAGACCACATTACACCGTGGGTTGAGGGCGGCCACACAACGGCTGCGAACTGCCAAATGCTTTGCCGCGAAGATAACAGACGAAAGGGCAGAATATAGTCCAATAAAACGCCCGCGCATATTTCAGCGCGGGCCGTTTCACCTCTTTCATAGTACGTCGAGTGAGGGCGGTGGGAGAAGACGAGTCAACGTGACATCGTCCCAGTTCAGTGATTGACCACTTGGCAACGGATTCCAGTGAAGCGTGTTGGTGACGTTTAGTAAAATTCGTTGCCGGTACATTTCTTGGCGTCGACTTGGGTCGTTTGCTGCCTCGACATGTTCGACGCGGAGCCAGAGCCGAGTATTGTGCAGGGTCAGTCTGGAACGACGAAGCACTGTTGCGTTATAGAAGCCAAAGCCGTGCCTTTCGGCATTGCGATGGACGTCATAAACCGTCAGTTTAGATGGTGATGTGTCGTCACCCTTTTTCTTGGCCAATGTAACCGCATCCTCTCAAGAAGTGAAACGTACAATTCCATCACCAGGTGCGATAGAAACAACACTACGGTAACAATAAACTTAATATATTGCGAGCATAAGCATCTTGATACGTTGATTAAGTAAAACGCCCGCGCATATTTCAGCGCGGGCAGCCGTTCTCGGCTAGCGATTAGGCAGACGGTTCATCAATCTCATCTCAATTTACGTAAACGTGTACTTATACTATACTAGGTATAGTGAATGTAAACACCGACATTGGTCGGGTACTAGAAGGGACCCATAAAGCATGGCTTTATATAACGTTACAACGAAGCAAGAGTTTGAGGATAAGGTGCTTAACAGCGATAAAACTGTGGTGGTTGATTTTTGGGCAGCCTGGTGCGCGCCGTGCGTGGCGATGGCGCCAACGCTGCAGGTCGTTGCCAAAGAGCTAGACGATGACGTAGACGTTGTAAAGGTTAACATTGAAGACGGAAGCGACAACGGCATTTTGGCAGGAGAATACGGCGTACGCAGCATTCCGAATATGCCAATTTTTAAAGGTGGCAAAGAGGTCGAGCGTTTGATTGGCCTCATGCCAAAAGCTCAGTTAACCCAGATGATTACAAACGTCACAAAAGCAACCTAGTATCGACCTTACAGTCTGGCCGCTAAAGTCGCGCCCCTTCGCGGGCCTTGTTGGCCCACTCGTCGGCTAGCTCGTTGCCTTCGTCGCCGTTGTGGCCGCGTACCCACACTAGGGTAGCTTTGGACTGTTTATACAGTGGGCAGACTTGTTGCACGATGTCGAGGTTTTTGATTTCGCCGCCTTTTTTCTTCCAGCCGTTAGCTTCCCAGGCGAGCGACCACTTGGTAATGACGTTGATCCAGAACTCGCTGTCGGTATGGATGGCGCATTCCTGGCCACCTGAGTGCTTGAGGGCCGCGATGATGGCGAAGCCTTCCATACGGATGTTAGTGGTGTGTTCGCCGCTTGGTTCGCCGCCAAGGGCGACGGGTTGTTTGTCTAAGATGACGGCGTAGCCGCCTGGGCCCGGGTTGGGGCTGGCACTGCCGTCGGTATAATACGTTCGCATCACTCTAGTATATAGGTTTTTTGTGTAACGGGCCTGACAGGCGTGATGTGTGAATTGCTACGCATTACCATAAGTAGCGTATGACCAAATCACAACACTCCACCCATAGCGTACATACAAAAAATGTTGCTATAATGAAATCCCATGGAAGAAGCAAAAACCCATGGGAGCAAACAAGGGAAACAGAAATACATATTTGTGACAGGCGGTGTCCTGTCGGGGGTAGGGAAAGGTATTACGGCGGCCAGCATCGGAGCAGTCCTGCAGGCCAAAGGTTCATACGTTTCTATTCAAAAATGTGACCCGTATCTCAATGTAGATGCGGGTCTTTTGAATCCAAAAGAACACGGTGAGTGCTTTGTGACGAAGGACGGTGCCGAAACCGACCTTGACCTCGGTCACTACGAGCGTTTTTTGGATTTGGAGCTGACACAGAAGAACGCCACGCTGGCTGGGCGTCTGTTGAGCAACCTGATTGCCGACGAGCGCGCCGGCAAGTTCGGCGGTCAGACCGTGCAGCTGGTGCCGCACCTGACGCGTGAGATCCAGAAGGCCATTCTGACGGCCGGTCATGGCAGCGACGTCCATATCGTGGAAATCGGCGGTACGGTCGGGGACTACGAAGGTCTGAGCTTCATCGAGGCCATCCGTGAATTCGCCATGAAGGTGGGCCGCGAAAACTGCATGTACGTGCACGTGGTATACGTGCCATTTATCGGTACCAGTAAAGAATTCAAGAGCAAGCCGGCCCAGAACGCCTTGAACGATTTGCGCGGCTTCGGTATCGTGCCGGATGCCGTCATCGTCCGCAGCGACGACCCTGCCCCAGCGGCGATCGCTCGTAAGATCGCGCTGTATGGCGGTATTCACGAGTCGGCCGTGCTGATGATGCCGAACGTCGATAGCGTCTTCAGGATTCCTGAAACCATTGCCGGCAGCAGGCTGATGAAGCACCTGGAAAACTTTACCGGCAATGATACGCCAGCCGACTTGACCAAGTGGTCCGAGCTCGTGCGGCGCCAGACCTCCAAAAAATCCCGTACTGTCAAGGTGGGGATGGTCGCCAAATATATGGAAAACGAAGACACCTACATTTCGGTCCTCGAAGCCCTGAAGGCGGCGGCCTGGCAAGAGAACGTCCAGCTTGATCTGACGTGGATTAACGCCGAAACCATCAACCACGCGGCACTGGACGCGGTCGATGCCATCCTGGTGCCTGGCGGCTTCGGCGAGCGGGGTGTCGAAGGCAAGATCGCCGCGGCCAACTACGCCCTGGAGCATAAGAAGCCGTATCTTGGTCTGTGCCTTGGCCTGCAGGTGGCGGTCATCGCCGCCGCCCGCCGGGCTGGATTGAAGGATGCCAATAGTAGCGAGTTCAATCCGACCACCAAGCACGACGTGGTCTACATCATGGAAGGGCAAGCTGGTAAAGAATCGACCGGCGGTACGCTGCGACTAGGAAACTACGAGGCCAAGCTGACCGAAGGTTCGTTGGCGGCTCGCACTTACGGCGCTACTGACGTGACCGAGCGGCACCGCCATCGTTATGAAGTGAATCAGAAATTCAAGACAGAGATCGAAAAGGGCGGCTTGACCATCAGTGGCACCAGCCCGGATGGCAAGCTGGTCGAATTCGTCGAAGCGAAGGAGCATCCGTACTTCCTGGCGACGCAGGCGCACCCGGAATTCAAAAGCCGACCATTTAACGGCCATCCGCTATTCGTCGGTCTGCTTCGGGCAGCGCGCGATAAGTCCAAAGACTAGGCTTTATTCGTCGGCAGGCGAAGGTGTTGTTATATAAGTGATTACAGCGCCATGATGACAGGATTGCGTAGACGCAGCCCTGCGCTGGTGTAATCACTTGGGCTACACATTAGTCGGTAGCGGACATATATAACTTGAGACCCTGTCGTTATATCCCAAGAGTAGGGCACCCAGGTGTTTAAAGAAGCCGGCTGGGCGTTACCGTTGCCGGTGTAAGACGGTGTGCTTGCGCTCTGGGCAGGCGTCACGCCGTCGGCCGTGAAGTAAGATGAATTAGCTAAAACGCCGCCGTTGGGGGTGAAACTTGGCGAGGCGGCGGTGCTATATGACTCTGCTTGCAAACGAGTGGTGGGCGCACCGTCGACGCGCACGAGGGGTGACATCGCGTTTCCGATACCGCTGCCGCAGACCATCTCGTTCGTCGCCGAGTTATAACTCATGACGCCGGACGTCGACCAGGCTGAGAAGTCTGCTACCAGGTTGACGTTCTTTGGGACGGCCGGGGTGCTGCCACCGGTCGGGCTGCCGATCACGGCGCCGTCACAGGCGTAATTCTTGGTGCCGTTTTTGGAATGATGCGACATGGTAACCCCGTCTTTGCCGTAGGCGTTCAGGCAAAAGGTCGTCGGGTCGGACACGCTGGTCAATTGCAGCACGTTGCCGGCGGTGGCCTTCACCTCGCTTGGCAGGGCGGTGGAGTAGGTGGCCGTGCCGCTGTTGACCTTGGCGATTTCCATCTGCCTGACGGCATTCGCCAGGTCCGACTTTAGACTGGCTTGATTGGCACGCTGGCGGACGTTCGAGAAGGCTGCGACCGTAATCGCTGCCAGGATGCCGATGACCACGATGACGATGAGCAGCTCGACGATAGTGAAGCCGGCCTTATTATTGTTTGCCATTAATTGTTGCTTCCGCTAAGGTAATTCAGATCCGTGTAGCTGAACCAGCCTGTGTAATTCGGTGCTGTCGTTCGTTCAAGTTTGGCTCCGAGCATGTAGTTATTGGATAGATCATTTACTTGCCCTGTCGCGCCGGATTTTCGGTAACCGACCGCATACCAGTACTGCGATGAGCCGGTGTTCAAAGGGTCCTGAGGTAGTCGTCCGAGATAGGTAGGCACTAAGGCTGTAAGGCAGGCGGCGACTGAATTGAACGAAGATGCTGTGCCTGGCTGGTATGTGCCTCCGCTACAACTTGGGTAGCTGCCATTGTCGGTCCTGTACATTTCAAGTGCTTTTGTAATTTTTGACAGGTCGCTGAGTCGAGCAGAATCGCGGCCCCGTTGCTGTACGCCCGAATAGGCTACGAGCGAGATTGCTGCCAGTATTCCAATAACCACAATTACAATCAACAACTCAACGATAGTGAAGCCATGACGCTTATGCATAGTGCAGTCATTTTAGCACATCACTACGAGGGAAATAATTGACAAATAAACATAAGTGTGATACTATTAAAGTATGGAAAACGAAAACAAAAATCCGAGTCAAACACCAGCCGAACGCCCCGAGATGATAACGATGCCGGAATCGATTCGTCGCACGTTAAGTGTCCCTGAACGGATGGGTGCCGAAGCCGCAGGGCGCGTCATGGACGGCCGCTATAACAATGGTACCGTTCCGGTAGCCGGGCGCTACGGTACGCCGCCAGTAGTGATAGAAAAGCCGGCCGGTATTCCGGTTGAGTTCGCCGGTTTCGATGCGGTCACCAGCCAGGCTCGTCAAACGACCGATCTAATGCCTGCAGGCGATCCACTGGTCGACATAGAATCAGACGAGGCGTAGGGCATATGGCGGAAGAGAATCTGCGCGGCGGCATGAGTGCCGACGATATGACGGTGCTACGGACGTTGCTTCATACCATTCAGGGCATCAGCCCGGTGTCATCGACCGAACTGGCGGTCGTAGCGGCGACTGACGAATAATCGCTGCATTTTGTCGCATACCTCGCCCCTGTTATACTCGTAGCAATGAACCAAACCGTGTCTCGTGTCGTAAAAGACTTGTTCGACGTTGACGTCGAGGTAGCTTTGACGCGCCCCGAGCCGCAGTTCGGTGACTATAGTACGAATATCGCGTTGCAACTAGCCGGACGGCTCGGTAAGAACCCGCGGGAAGTAGCGACGGCAATCGCCGAGGCGCTTACGACGGGTGAAACGGTGGCCAAGGTTGACGTGGCAGGCCCTGGCTTTATCAACCTGTGGCTGAGCGATCAGGCTCTGCTGGCAGCGGCCAGCCGCCTGCCCGCCAAACCCCTGGAAGGGAAGGTCATCGTGGCGGAGTATTCCGACCCGAACCCCTTCAAAGTGCTTCACGCCGGCCATCTGTACACCACGATCGTCGGCGATTCTATCGCCCGGTTAGTCGAAGCGGCCGGCGCGACGGTGCACCGCGTGAACTTCGGTGGTGATGTCGGACTGCACGTGGCAAAGAACATGTGGGCCATCATCCAGAAGCTCGGCGGCGAACACCCGGACGGGCTGAACGACATCGATCCTGATCTCCACGCCCGAGCGGCCTGGCTGAGCGCTCGCTACGTCGAGGGTAACGAAGCCTACGAGAACGACGAGTCTGCCAAGGCGGAAATCATCGAGTTGAATAAACGATTGTATCAACTGACGGCCGAAGAGGAGCGTGACAGTGACTTTGCTCGGTTGTACTGGAAGGCCCGTGAATGGAGCTATGATTATTTCAAGTTGTTCTATGACGAACTGGGCGTCGTGCAGTTTGAAAAGTATTATCCCGAAAGTGTGACGACCCCGACCGGTATTGAGACGGTGAAGAAGGGCCTTGAGGACGGTGTCTACCAGATGAGCGACGGCGCGGTCGTGTTCAAGGGTGAGGACTACGGTCTCCATACCCGGGTGTTTATCAACTCCGAAGGACTGCCGACGTATGAGGCCAAGGATGTCGGGCTGATCATGCAGAAGTGGCGCGACTATAACTTTGACCAGTCGATCATCATCACCGGTAACGACATCGTTGAGTATATGAAAGTCGTCCAGAAGAGCATCGAGCAGTTCGAACCTGAACTGGTCAAACGAAGTGTTCACCTGACGCACGGTAACCTGAAGCTGGCGGGTGGCAAGAAGATGAGTTCGCGCAAGGGGACGGTGCTGCTGGCATTGGATGTCTTAGGGGCGGCCCGTCAGGCCCAGAGTACCCAACACGAAGAGGTGAACGAACCGGTTGCCCTGGGGGCGGTAAAATACGCTTTCTTGTCCAACCGCATCGGTGGTGACATCGTCTACGATCCAGAGACGTCTGTCAGCCTGCACGGTAACTCTGGCCCGTACTTGCAGTACGCCCATGCCCGGGCCTGCTCCATCTTGGCGAAGGCTACCGCCGACCAGGCTGAACCGACAGGACTGACTGACGGTGAGCGTTTGCTCGTCCAGAAACTGGCTCAATCGAGCGAGGTCATCGAGCGGGCGGCCGAAGAGCTGATGCCGCACCTGGTGTGTAATTATCTGTACGAACTGGCCCAGGTCTTCAATCGTTTTTACGAACAATCGCGTATCATCGGTGACGAGCGCGAAGCCGAGCGGCTCGCCCTGGTGCAGCGCTACGCCACTACGCTCGCTGACGGTCTGAATCTGCTGGGTATCGAGGCGCCGGAGCGTTTATAGCCCTTGCCGAACCGGCAGAGAAGGCGTATAATCCGAGCCAGGAACCGCTATGAGTAAGTATATGAAGCAACTCGGACTCGTGATTATTGTCCGCTTCATGACGCCCTCGGCCGCGTAGTTCCTGCATCATCCGAACGAACATCGCCGCCGAGGGACCACCTCGGCGGATTTTTGTTCTCGAACCACACCGGAAGGCGGACGGTCCGTTTTCTGGCAGCACCTTACACCTACGGGAGGAACCATGGCAGACGCCGTGCTGCGTGACGAGATCCTCGTTACGCTCGAAGAGAAGCAGGCGGTCACGGTGGAGCGTGACGCCGACTTCAAGCGGGAGTCGGGAATCAACCCCGACTGGAGCAACACCATGGTCAAGCGTGCGCTCGGCAGCCTGATCAAGGACCGGAAGGTTCTCAGGATCCGCCGTGAGCTGCATGGCTGCAGTGACATGGGCGGACCCATCACTTACCGCCTGGTCACTCGCTGACGGCCTACCGGCCAACCCAGCACTCCCTGCCGAGGGGCGACCGATGTCGACGCGACCCGTCGAGCCGGTCGCCCCTCGGGGCACCATTTTTTATTCGATATCAAGGCACCCTGTGAGGGTGCTATAATTTTGTTCAATAATCCATGGAGGACGATATGGCAAGGAAAGCATCGAACCAATCAGCAAAGACAAACGCCGTCGAGGCGAAGGCGGAAGCTAAACTGGCCCGCGCCGAGGCTGCCCGGGCTCGGGCCGAAGCCGCCAAGGCGAAGGCGGCCCAGCTCGGCGGCGGCCAGGCAGCAGGGTTCATTAACTTCATTCGTGAACAGGGCGTCATCGGTCTGGCGGTCGGTCTTGCGGTCGGAACCGCAGCGGGAGCCAGTGTCAAATCCATCGTCGATAATTTCATTAACCCCATCGTCGGGTTTTTGCTGGGCGGTGCCGACCTGTCGAATATCGTCTGGGAAACCGGTCTGAAAAACGGTGGCAAAGAGCTGGTATTCGGGTGGGGTGCCATCTTGAGTTCGCTCATCACTCTGACCGCGACCGCTTTGGTGGTCTATCTGATCATCCACGCGGCCAAGCTGGACCGGCTCGACAAGAAGAAGAGCTAATCGTTCGGCGGCCCCTGACGACCCCTTCGAACGGGGTCGTTTTGATGTGACCAAGTGCCGCATGTCATACTAGAAAGATAATCGATGACAGGAGGTGACCGTGAAGATTGCAGTGATCGTAGGAACAAGCCGGGAGGGCCGTGTGACGCCGCGCTTGGCGCAGTGGGTAATGAATGCAGGTGCGGCCCGGTCCGATGTGGAATTCCGGCTGCTGGACCTGAAGGAATTCTCGATTCCGATGCTCGAGCAAGCGCCCTGGCATAAAGATCGCCAGCTGACCGATGGTACGAAGCAATGGCTCGACG
>Ga0265293_10011748_pt1 | contig 11808 bp, 6 predicted proteins | sample Munlanlewell138R_FD_192505 | JGI IMG/M metagenome (GOLD analysis project Ga0265293, IMG submission 192505) | Leachate microbial communities from a municipal landfill in Southern Ontario, Canada - Leachate well 138R | ecosystem: Engineered > Solid waste > Landfill > Unclassified | place: Canada... | reverse complement strand
CCTTCCTCCCCGATCGGGGTTCGCTCCGTACCCGCGACCCCCGCGACGGCTCCCGTATCGGACGCGGAGACGAATGGCGGGCGTGGCGGACCTTGGTCCTCCATTTCCGCTTCACGCGCCCGGCGGGCTTCTTCCTGTTCCAGCAACTGCTGCGGGTTGGTGGTGACGATCTGGTCTTCCGTATACGACGCCACGACCTTGATGGCCGCGTGCTTGGGGCCGGCGAAGAAAATCCCCTCCCCCACGCCGGATTCAAGCAGCAAGAACTTCTCCCCGTCCGTCAGGGTGAAGGTCTTTTGGATGAGGTCCACGGCCGCCGCCGACTGCTTGAGCAGCAGCTGAATGGACGAGTTGGTGACGATGGCCTGGCCGTACGGCGAGCGCAAAAAGTCGTTCACGTCCTGGGTGATGGTGGTCACGCCCATGAAATACTTGCGGCAGCGCTTCACCAGGGCGAAGATGAATTTCGCCGAGTCGTCGTTTTGCATCAGCCACCACGCTTCGTCGATCACCAAGATGCGCTTCTTGCGCACGCTGCGCACCACGTTCCAAATATAGTTGACGATGGTGTAGATGCCGATGGGGCGCAGTTCGTCTTCCAAGTCGCGCACGGAAAACACCACCAACTGGTTGTCCATCTCCACCGTGGTGGGCGAATTGAGCAGCCCGGCGAAGGTGCCTTCCGTATACTTGCGCAGCCGCGCCACGACGTCTTCGGCCCCTTCCATGCCTTCCAGCACGTCCTGCAGGTCCTGCAGCACGGGCGGTTCCACCACGGACAGGTCCACGGTGTCGGCCGTGATGTCCTTCTTGGCGTACGCCTCAATCAACGCCCGGTCCAACAGGGAATCCTCTTCCGGCGTGAAACCGATTTTCCCCGCCTCGCCCAACGGCTTGCCGATCATGATACGCAGCAGCCCCTTGAGCGTGATGACGGCCGAGCGGATGATGTCGTCCACCTTGGTGCCCTCCCCCACCGCGCGCGGCAGGTCGAACGGGTTGACCTTGGCGTCCGAGGCCAGCGATACGTTGATATACGTGCCTCCCACGGCGTCGGACATCTGTTTGTATTCCATTTCGGGGTCGATGACGATGACGTCGGTGCCCATCATCAGCGAACGCAAAATTTCCAGCTTGATGGCGTACGACTTCCCCGCGCCGGAGGTGGCGAACACCACCGCGTTGGCGTTTTGCAGCGAGAACCGGTCGAACAGGATGAGCGAGTTGTTGTGGCGGTTGACCCCGTACAGGATGCCGTTGTCGGAGGTGAGGTCGGAGCTGATGAACGGGAAGCTCGCCGCGATGGGCGAGGTGTTCATGTTGTACGTGATCATCAGTTCGTCGTTGCCGAGCGGCAGCGTGGAATTGAACCCCTGCTCGGCCTGATAGTAGCCGGCCTTGGTATAGATGAGCTTGCTGCCGAACATGGATTCCACTTCCTGCGTGCGGCGGTCCAGGTCTTCCACGGTGGAGCCGTACAAGGTGACGTAGAAGGCGAACTGGAAGAAATGCTCGATGCCCTGGGTGAGGGCGTCGCGCAGGGCCTCGATGTCGCGCAGGGCGGTTTCCTTGATGGGGTCGCGCGGGGCGCCCTTCTCTGCATCGGCGTAAATGCCCGCCTCGAAAATACCCACGCGCTTTTGCAGCTGCTTGAGGATGATTTCCGCCTTGATGGGATAGAAGAACATCCCGATGTCCACCGTTTTGTTGTAGTTGATGAGCGGCGCGGCCCAGCCCAGGCCGATATGGCGCGGGTAGGTGATGATGAACAGCGTGCGCGCGTACACGCCGGACAACCGCAGGAAGGTGGGCGTCACTTCAAACGCCGCCGGAGCGATGAGGTCCCGGACGGTGACGACGCCGCGGCGGTAAATCCGTTCTTCCTCCAGCAGCACGCGCTCCTGGGCCGCCCGTTCCTCGGCCGGCTTGGCCTTTTTGGGCGGAGGCGGCGGGGCGGGCGGGGCGGCTTTCGCAAGTTGGGATACGTCGATGGCCATATGCGCGCGATGCCGGATTAGGATTCAACGCCTGTCTTGCCCACGTCGCCCAGGCGCTGTTCGTCCGCGACGTCGGGGTTGTAGGAATTGTAATACACTTCAATCAACCCCTGGGTGTCCAACCGCACGGCCTGCAGGCTCATACTCAACAACTGCCCGGAAATCAGTTCCATGCGCCGCGACAGCTGCTCCCGGCGTTCGGCCAGCTGCTTGGCGTTCAAGTTGGCGACCACGGTGGGCGAAAAAGCCTCCTGCAGGCGGTCGAAAAACCCCTTGCGCTTGTTGGTGACCGGGTCGTACGGCACCACCACGTAAAAACGCTTTTGCATGATTTCGCCCAGTTCCACCAATTCCTGCACGAAGTCGCGGTAATCGACGATTTGCGCGCGCAGCAGGTCGTTTTCCGTTTTGCGCTGCTGCTCCACCAGGGACGCCATGTAGGCGTCGATGTTCATGCGCCGCGACTGGATGACGATCTGAATGGGATATTCCAAGGAATTCAGGAAGGTCATGTACGACTGAATGATGGCTTCCTGCTCGTCCACGGACTTCAGGGCGAAATTGATGCTCGAAACCAGCAGGACGCCGCGGACGGTGCCGTCCTTCAAAATGACCATGTCGTCCCGGATCTCCGCGATGTCCAAAAACCGCTGGGTGGCGGGGCCGGGTTTCGGTTTGGCGAGCTGCGCGGATTGCATAGGAGGCTATTCCGGCTTGTACAAACCGCCGGTGTCCACGACCAACGTAAGTTCCTGCAGGCGGGAGCGTTCCAACGGACCCTTCCGCGCGGGCGGGGGCGGCGGGGGCGGCGTTTCCTGCTGCATGTGGACGCGCACTTCGGCGTCGGTGAGGCGTTTGTCCCACACGCGCAGGCGGGGGCGGCGGAACGTCTGCACGATGTTCAGCAGGAAGAAATGGAACGGCTGCCCGTTGATGGGCACGAAGGCCAGTACCGCACCCAGGGCGAACAACGGAATGCCGATGGCGAGAAACCACACGAACGGCGCCAGGCGGAACAAGACGGCGTCGACCAAAATGACGACGAGCATTTCAATGAACTGGCGCGCCGTGATCGGCCCCAGGATCTTGTCCTCGCTGTCGATGAATTGCGGGACGGTGAACTGGTCCATGCGGACATGATAGCACTAAAACCGCAGCTGCGCGTTGAGCCGGATGACGGCGTCGAGTTCGGCGTCCGTGGGGACGTCGGCGCCGGCGGCGCGTTTGGCGGCCGACAACGAACGGACGTCCGTGCCGGTGGACAAGGCCTCGCGGGTGGCGGCCACGTACCACGCGTTGAGCGGCGAGGCGCGCCAGGCCTTCACGGCGGCGATCCACTGGTCGTCGCCCTGCTGGCGCAGCAAATCGGCCTTGTCCATGACCTTGGTGGCCGCGGCGGCCGGGTCTTTGGACAGGCGGCGGAAATCGGCCAGGGTGAGCAGGCGCAGTTCGTCCGCGGGGCCGGACAGGCGCTGCACGGGACGCACGTCCTGCATGTGGGGACGCGCGCCGGAGGGGGGCCGGGGCGCGGACGGGCGGGTGGCGGACACGGCCGTTTTGACCTTGTCGGCGTCGATGCGCTTGGCGGCTTGGGAAATGGCGGCGTCCGCGCTGACGGCGGCGGTCGCCCGCGCGCCGATGGCCCCCACGGGCTGGGCCGGGGCCTTGCCGGTCAGTTCGGCGTACCGGCGGGCCAGAAGCTGTTCTTCCTTGGCACGTACGGCGTCGCCTTGCGTGCGGCGGGCGGCCTGGCGGTCCACATGCGCGGCCTTGTCCTGCCGTGCCTTTTCCTCGGCCAAACGGCGGCGTTCATAGGCGACGGATTCGAGCCGTTCCATCAGGTCCGCCAACGCACGTCCTTTGACGCCCACGAGCCGTTCGATTTCCGCGCGGGTGCCGTATGCGTCCCGCACGTCGCGCAGGCGGGCCTCTACGATTTTGGCCAATTGTTTCTTCTGCTCCGCGTCCGTGAGGCCGGAAGCCTGGACCACGGCCGTCACGTCCGCCTCCAAACTGCCGGTGGGCGGTTCCGCGGCGCGCACGGCCTCGGCCTTGGCGGCATGGCGGGCCACTTCTTCCTCGTCTTCCTTGGCGAGGAGGTCGGCGGCCGGATTGAACGGGGCGGCGGGGCGGGCGGGCGCTGGGGGCGCCGGACGCTTGGGCGCGGGGGGTACCGCCGGCTTAGCGGGAGACGTTGTGGTCGGTACAGGCGGTTTCACCAACGGGGGTGCTGGTTTCGGCGGGACGGGAGGAGAAACAGGCCGCGGGGCGGGAGGTGGAGTCACCTTCGTCTCCGGCGGTTTTTGCGGAGGCGGAGGGGTCGTTGGTTTGGGTACGGGAGGAACCTCTTCATCTTCTTCCCCCTCCTCTTCGTCCTCATCTTCATCCAAAACGATCCCTTGGACAGGCGCGTCAGGATCGCCTTCCCAGCCGCGGATCAACGCGTCGACGTCACCCACGGCTTCCGCGACGGGTTTCAACGCCAGCTTGGCAAAATCCGATGCCGCCTCGTGCGCCCGGTTTTCCGCAATGCCCGCTTCCCGCAAGGCCGCGGGAACAGCCGCGGCAGGATCTTCCCCTTGCAACACGCGCTTCACGACGGACACAAGCGGAAAACTATCCGCCAGGGCGTATTTCTCCGCCACGGCGTCCGCCACCTCCACCACCTGTTGGCCGAAGGCGAAGGCGCGGACGTGGTCCGGCAATTGGTCAAACGCGGTTTGCATATCCGTAGGTCCGTTCAACGGCCGCCACTACGAGCGGCCGCCTTTCTTTTTCTTTCCTTCCCCTTCGTTTGCTGCAGCGTCCTTCACACGCTCCGCGCGGGTGCGGATGGCTTGCACGCGGTTCAGTTGCTGGCGTTTCGCCTTCAGGACGGCGGCTTGCGCCGCGGCCGCTTGCCGGGCCGTATCGTCTGCCGCGGCTGCAACGGCGGCCTCCTGCGTCTGGATGTCCTGGTCCACGGACCGCACCTCCGCCTCGAAGGCAGCGGTGTCCATTTGGGCATACCGGGCCATCTGGGCTTTGGTCGCCTCGTCCCTGCGCTTGTTCAAATCCGCAAGGGCGGCGGCCGTACGAGCCTTCTCCGCATCCGATGTTGCCGCGTTGGCACGACGCGTCTCCGCTTCGATGTCGTTTTCAATGGTCTGGCGTTCGTTTTCAAACGCCGCGTTGTCCAATTCGACCATCCGCTTCACCTCCGTATCATCGTCCTTGTACGCCTTTTTGGTGCGGCCCAAACGGCTGGCCATTTCAACGTCTTCCAACGGCAGGACGTTCGCCTCCGCCGCCAAGTCCATGTTGGCGTTTCTCGCCTGCTTCAAGAGATTCTTCAGCCTCTTCTCGTTTTCCTTGGTGGGCGGCATGTGCTGCAGGATCTGCGCCGTCGCGTGCAGCTGCGTACGCGCATCGTCCGCGTCCGGAGCGTTCATGGCCACCTTGGCGATCAGTTCGCCAGACCGGTCCACGCCCCCCTTGCCCGCGCCCATGAGGGCGGAAATGGCGGCACGGCCCAGCTCGACGTCCCTGCCCTGTGCCGCTTCGACGCGCGTGGCGATGTCCACCAGCAGTTTCGTCGGGTCCGCCTTCAAGGCGTCGCGCAGGCGTTTGAGGTCATCCGCGTTCGCGAACGTGCCCGTCTGTGTGCTGTACGAACGATCGATGATCGTCGTGATATCCTCCGGCGGCTTGCTGCCCAGGACGTCGGCGGACACGCCCTTGCCCAGCTTCTTCTGTTCCAACAACTGCAAGGCCGTGAGCTTGTTGCCGGCGGCGTCGTATTCGTTCGTGTCCAAGTCCGCACGGCCCAAGGCGGCCTTGATCGCTTGCCGGTCCTCGTCGGACAGGTCGCGGACGGACTGCCAATCGAAGCCGCGGACGGCATCCATATCCTTGAACGTGGCGTTCCAATCCTTCTGGCCCTTGTAGCCCTTCTTGCCGTCTTCGCCCACGCGGTTGAACAGGTCGGCGCGTTCCTTCTTGAACGACTTCCACACACCCTTGAACTTGTCGTCCTTGGAGAAGGTTTTTTCCACGTCCTCGCCGTACACGCCCATCATGGCGGCGAAGTTCTCCTCGCCCATCTTCTTGCGCGCGTCCTTGTCTTCGATGGCCTTCTTCAGTTCGGCCATGGCGATATCCTGGTTGGCACCCGACCACTTCTTCTCTCCTTTCTTCGCCGCCTCGTACGTTTCCTGCATGAAAGCCTTCTTCGCGTCGTCGCTGCGGAAGGCTTCGGCGGTATCCTGTTTTTGAGCGGCGATCTCGCCCAATGCCTTCTTGTCCGCCTCCTCAAACTTGGCCGCACCCTTGCCGAGAACTCCCGTCAATGCCCGGCCACCCATCGAAGCGGGGACGTATTTGGCAGCCCCTTGCACGGTACGGGTTGCCTTCCCTAAGAGTTCGCCGCGACGCATGCCGATCCCTTTGGCCCCGACCAGCGGAATGCGCGAACCGACGCCCACGGCGGCGCTGCGACCCACGGACCCGACACCTCTTGCGGCACCCAAGCCAAGATTGGCCGGTGCCATGGCAATTCTCGTGGACAACCCCTGCGCCTTGCCAAGAATGCCCTTGACGACGCTTCCGCCCACGGCCGCGGCGCACGCGCTCGACGCCTGCTGGAATCCGGCGAAAATAAGCGCCAAGCCCAGGATGAAACTGGTCAGACGCGGCATGTCGAATACTTTGTTGATGATGCCGCCCGTGTTGTCCGTGGACAGGTTGAATCCTTCCAAGGCCGCGATATTGCCCGCCCCGGCTACGGCCAGAGCCAGCCACAGGAAGAACACCAACACGGGGCCGATAACCAAATAACACTTGAAGCTGTTCCACCAGTCCTCGTATGCGTTGCTCTTGATGATATCCTTGGCGGAACCGACGAACCACGTGAGCGGGGACACGGTAATGAGAATCCACAACATGACGATGCGGAACGCCATGATGGCCAACAGACCGAGCAGCGTGACCAACACGATGGACATCATGAGGAACGCCATGACGCCGCCGATCATGAAGTCGGCGGGTTGGTACCCGGCGGCCGCGGACGCCGCGGGCCCGGTCAGCGCCTGCATGTCGACCGTTTCCGTAGACAAGGACATGATGTCCAGCAACCCCAGGAACGTGACGAAATTCCCCCCGGCGATGTCCTTGATGGCGTTGGCGAAGGTCAACGTGACCACCTGGCTGGCGTCGATCATCAGCCCGCAGAGGGTTTTGCTGAAATTGATGAGAATAGCCCAGCCCAGCACGCGCGGGATTTGTTTCTGCCAATCAAACCGCCCCGCCCCCACAATCGTCCCGAAGGCGATGACGATGAGCAGGACCACGTAGAACATGTTCACCGTGTCCCGAATGATGGCCCAACCGGCGGATACCACGGCGGACGTGGAGAACCGGTTGTACATGACGACGGCGATCAGCACGTCGATAACGCTGGAAATCAGCTGGCCGATGCCGCTTGCCATGTACATGAACAAGCCGCCGACGTACATGGCGATGGTACCCAGGGTGCCGGGGCCGCTGGCTGTGGGAGGTGTGGAAGAACTGCCGGCAGCGGGTGCCGGGGCCTGCGCCAACAAGTCGAAACCGCTGAACGCGCCCAGAGCGAGGGCAATGACAAAGACGGCGGAGGCGGCCTGCACCCACGGACGCGAAAAAACGGATCGGGCGAACCGGACGGCCCGTTCGATCCATGCCTTCCCCCTTCCCCCTGCGCGGATCGGCTCCATAGATAGGGAGATTATAGCATGGAAAGAAAACTCCCGCGCGTTTCGTACACGCGCGGGAGAAGAAGACGTCACGGCACCGCGGCGGTCAGGCCGCAGCCCGTACTGCCTGCCGGGTCGCCCGTCACGGAAAGGGGGACGGACGTGCCGTCGACGGTCGCCGAGGCGCGGCCGTGCAACGTCGGCTGCTGCGGAAACGGCCCGACGCAGGACCAACTCACGAAGGTTCCCCGTTGGAATTCCAGCGAGAAGCGGAAGGTGTCGCCTGGCCGGACGTCCGGCACGTTGAAGCCCGGAAAGGCCGTGCCCCGTACGGTCATCAGCTCCAGCCATCGGAACGCGTACGACCCGTCCGCCCGGCGGTGTTCGCCGGAAAGCGTAATGCGGTCGGGAACGGAACCGATGGGCGCGTCCCAATGCACGCGCAGCACACGGGGGTCGCTCGGCTCGGGCTGTGGATCAGGATCCGGCTCGGGATTCGGTTCCGGTTCCGGCTGCGGCTCAGGCTCGGGTTCAGGCTCAGGATGCGGTTCGGGTTCGGGATCCGGCTCAGGCTCGGGCTCGGGCTGCGGTTGCGGATCAACAGGCGACGGGTCCGCCGGCCAATCCACGCGCGGCAGGCCGCCGCAACGGGTCACATACTCTCCCTTGATGCAACCGATATCCGCCACGCAACTCCCCACGTTCTGAAACCGCCGGCGCACCTCGCCTTCCGGCAATTCATGCACGTGCCGGTGGGCGAATCCCATCAGCCGGTATGCCTCTTCGTTGAAGACGGGCAAGGCCGCACCGCCGGAAACGACATACACGTCGCTGCGGCCGCGCTCCTTGACCAACGCCCCTTCGCGGAAGGGTTCTTCGACGGCGGGCGGCGCGCCCGCTCCCTCGACGGCCGCGCCCACGGGATGGCATTGCCGTTCGTCCGCCGACATCAGGACGACGTCGTCGAAGGAATGCCCGCGGGTGAGGAACGCCGCTTCCGTCAGGAAGACCCGCAGACGCCCGTTCTCCAACACGTACACGTCGGAGCGGTGCGGCTGCTTGAGCAACGTGCCGTCCGGATGCCACAAGGGCGTGGGCAGAGCCGACACATACCGCGCGCCGCCGGGAATGCCGCACACGGCTTCCGAGCCGGAAACGGCGGCCAACCGACCGTCCGAGCCACGGACGTAAAATGCCGACGGAACGGACACCCCCTCCTCCGCGGGACGCGCGGCATCGCCTTCGTGCACGCCCACGTGGACGTGGTCGCCCGTGCACACGCCGGTGCAGCCTTCGTAGCCGATCAACTGCCCGGCCGCGACCCAATCGCCGCCGCGGACAAAGGCCTGCTTCAAATGACCGACCACGACGTACCGGCCTCCCCCGACGTCCACGTTCACGTGCGTGCCGAATCCGGCCGTCGCATGGACATGCGCGCGCCCGGAGGCCGGGGCGAAGACTTCTTCGTCCGCGTCATTGCGCGTGTCGAAGTCCAGGTCGTGCCGCGTGGAACGACCCTGGTGGCTGAACGAACCGCCGGCACCCTGCGTGCACAGCAGCTGCCGTCCGTCGGGCACGGGCAGGTGGAAGGCAAACAGGCCGTCCGGCCCGCCCATGCCGCCCGGCTCGAAGCCGACGCCGTCGGAAGCCGCGGGCGGCTCCAGCGAAATGTCCTGCAAAGAACCACAGGCAATGGCACAGGCGCCGACCAGCGCACGCAGCGCGAGGGAGAACGTAATGGAACGCGTCATGGCGCTCCTCCTTTCGAAAAAAGAACGGGTGGCGAGGAAACCGGACCCCATGTCCGGCCGCCTCCCGAAGCGCGTCAGATCTTCCGCGTTTCGGGAGGGGCCGCGCGAGCGCGCCCTTCCCCTCACGTTCCGCTCGGGAACCTCCCCCTTACGTCCCCAAACGGACGGCTGCCGATCGACATGACAACGGGCGGATCCGGACGTCCGCGTGGCCGGGAGAGGAAACGCATCCGGTACAACCGTTTCCGTTCCCGAACCAGGTAGGCGCATGGCTCGTCGATGCCGCTTTCGATGTGCGATCTGACGGCATTTCACCGCATTTTCGACGCCTTGTCAACCGTTTTTTCGCTAAAATTAGCGAATAATCTGACGGGCCTTCCCGGCAGGCAAAACGAAAACCGACCGCATTCCGGCCGGTTTCCGCGTCGATAGGCGCCGACAAAACGATGGGGACAATTTCGATGGCGGCGTCATGTTACCGCATCACGTCGCGGCCCATCATCCACGGGCGAAGCACTTCGGGCACCGAAATCGTACCGTCTTCATTCTGATAATTTTCCATGATGGCCACCAACGTGCGGCCCGCAAACGCCGTGGCGTCGTTGGTGTGCGCGAGCACCGCCTTGCCGTCCTCGCCCTTCACCCGGATGCCCAGGCGGCGGGACTGGTAGTCGGTCATGTAGTCGGCGGAGTGGGTTTCGCGGTATTTCCCCTGCCCCGGCATCCAGGTTTCGAGGTCGAGATGGCGGGCGTCCGGGTCGCCCTGGTCGCCCGTGCAGGTCATCACCACCTGGTACGGCAGCCCGAGCTGGGCCGTCAGATATTCCTGAATGGCCACGAGGAAATCCTGCTCCGCCTGGCCCTGGTCCGGCGCGGCGAAGGATTCCATTTCCATCTTTTCGAACTGGTGCAGGCGGATGATGCCCTTCATGTCCTTGCCGTAGGTACCGGCCTCGCGGCGGAAGGCGGAGGTGAAGGCGGTGTAGCGCAGCGGCAGGTCCGCGGCCTTGAGCGTCTCGCCCATGTGCAGCGGCCCGAGCGTGTGTTCCGCGCTGCCGATGAGGTACACGTCGTCCGAGGGGATGTAGTAGCGTTCGTCCTTGGGCTCCAGGCGGGCCATTTTTTGGAAGACCTCGGGGCGGATCATGAGCGGCGGGGACACCGGCACGAAGGGCTTGTGCGAGACGTCGAGCCCGGCGCCCTCGGCGATGCGGCGCAGGGTTTCGCCGCTGGTGAGGATGGAAAGCGTGAACTGCACCAGGGCGTTTTGCAGCAGCACGAGGTCGCCCTTGAGATAGCTGAAGCGGGCGCCCGCGACGTCGGCGCCGCGCTTGGCGTCGATGAGTCCCAGGGCCTCGCCGAGTTCCCAATGCTCCTTGGGTGTGAAGGCGAAGGCCTTCGGTTCGCCGACCTTCCGCAGCACGACGTTCTCGCTGTCGTCCTTGCCGACCGGCGTGTCTTCCGACGGCGGGTTGGGGATGCGCAAAAGCAGCGGGTTGAGTTCTGCCTCAACGGCGGCCAGTTCGGCTTCCAAGGCGGCGCCTTCGCCCTTCAGGCGCTTCCCTTCTTCAATATTCTTGGCCTTGGCGGCTTCGTTGCGGGCGCGGTTCACGTCGTCGAGTTTACCCGCGAGGTCGCGGCGCTTCGCATCCAGCGCGACGGCCGCATCAATGTCCACCGCGGCGTTTTTCACGCGGCAGACCTCTTTGAGATAATCGGGGCGTTCGCGCAGCAGGGTCAGGTCGATCATACGGGGGATGTGTAGAGGGTCGGCATCAGACGTCCAGTGTGCCGGAACCGTCGGAAAATGGGAAGGAACGCGGGCTACACGTAATCCGAAGTCTCTTCGAAGGAATTTCCAAAACACGGAACGGCATTCGCACCCCAAACGTCCCCCATTGGCGACCGAAGAGGCGGAAAGGCACATGCCGGACGAGGCGAACGTGATGAATGCGCTGCTCGTTCAATTCCGTACGCACATGAAAACTCGTTCCATCGTCAAACAAGATATCCAAATATTCCTTTCGTTCCTTCCATCCGGGCCGTCTGTTTCCCCACTCTTTTACCTCCGTCACACGCCGTAGTTCTCCGTCAAATATCATCGGAGTCCCCGGTCGCAGCTCCAAACATACTCCGCGTTCCTGCTCCGTGATTGTTTCCACGCCTAACTCCCGGGTTTCTTGACCCGGCTTTTGAGAAAACACCGATCGCCCCTTGGCAACCAATCCTTGGAAAAACGAATGAATACCGCGTGTGTGGAACATACGTAAATTGAAGGACGTCAACATATTGTATAAGGACACCGTACCTCGTCCACCGTATCGAAGACCACACCGTGCTATACTTTGGGGA
>Ga0265293_10011747_pt1 | contig 11808 bp, 16 predicted proteins | sample Munlanlewell138R_FD_192505 | JGI IMG/M metagenome (GOLD analysis project Ga0265293, IMG submission 192505) | Leachate microbial communities from a municipal landfill in Southern Ontario, Canada - Leachate well 138R | ecosystem: Engineered > Solid waste > Landfill > Unclassified | place: Canada... | reverse complement strand
CACGCCCGGCATGAAGGAATCGCGGCCGGTGGTGTCGTGGCGGATGGTGAGCGTCTGCCCGAGGCCACCGAAGATCACTTCCTGGTGCGCCACGAGCCCCGGCAGGCGCACCGAATGGATGGCGATTCCGCCAAGTTCCGCGCCGCGCGCGCCGGGAATGGTCTCCTTCTCGGTCGGCGGGTACACGAAGGGGTCCTTGCGTGCCGCCCGCATGAGCTCCGCGGTGGTTTTCGCCGTACCGCTGGGGGCGTCCACCTTCTGGTTGTGGTGCAACTCCACGATCTCGGCGTTGTCGAAGAAGCGCGCCGCCTGCTTCGCGAAATGCATCATCAGCACCGCGCCAATCGCGAAGTTCGCGGCCACCACGGCGCCCACCTTCCGCTCACGTGACTCCGCCTCGAGCCACGCCACGAACTCGTCGGAGAGCCCGGTCGTGCCGATGACGAGCCGCACGCGATCGTGTACCGCCGCGGCGACGAGGCCCGGCGTCCACGACGCGTTCGTGAAGTCGATGCAGACGTCAGGGCGCGTCTCACTGAAGCAGAACGCGGGGTCGGTGTAGACCGGGAGGCCATCGAGCTCCGAGACCGTCGCAAGGCCGTCGACGTAGGCGACAGCATCCATATCGGGGGCGTCGGCGACGGCCTGTGCCACCTGCCGGCCCATCTTGCCCGAGCCCGAAACCACCACACGCAAAGTCATGTCGCGATTCTACCCTCCGCAGCTTTCGGCTCCCAATTTCCTCCTGCGCTGCGAAAGCGCGTCAGCGGCTGACGCGTTCGACACGTGTAATCCGCGAACGTCCAATTCGCCGGCCGCTAAAGGAGACGCATATGGAGCGGACACGAAATCGCGCTGTGATGGTACTGGCCATCGCAGGCGCACTACTGGGCCTCATCGCCTTCCTTGCGACGACGAACCCCGCGCGCAGCGAGGGGGAGGGCGGCGTTGGGAGAGTTTTCTGGGCTGACGGTGACTTCCCAAACTACTCCCCGGGACTACTGTCTCAGTTGATTCCGGAGGCAGAGGCCAACTCGGTGATCGGGCCCGACAACCGGGTTCGGATGACCGATACCCGGACATATCCCCTGAGCGCCATCGTCTTTCTTGGGTTGTTCGATGCAGGCGGCGACTTGCTCGGACACTGCTCCGGGGCATTCGTCGGGCCCAATGTCATCCTTACGGCGGCCCATTGTCTTTACTCACCAGACGGCAGTGGCTGGGTGGGAGATGTTGTAGTCGTGCCTGGGAAGGACGGGCTGCTTGAGCCATTCGGTTTCCGTTGGGCGCAAAACTGGTTCGTGCCTAACGGGTGGATGATCTCCCTCGATCCGGCCTACGACTGGGGGCTAGTGACCCTCCCCTCGGGAGACCTTGGGAACTCGACGGGCTGGATGCGGATCGCTAGCCTATCCACTTCGAGCCTCACTGCACCAGACTTCACACCAGCGATAATCGGATACCCGGGCGATGCATACCCGGCTTGGACGATGTGGGGTGCCGCAGAAGAAAACTTCATTCATGTAGATGACTTCGAGCTCTATCACGAGATCGATGTCGTTGGCGGCCAGAGTGGATCGCCTGTCTTCTCGCTCAACTGGAATGGCCCCCACTTCGGCGACATCGTAGGTATTCATAGCCACAGTTACCCGACCCATAACGTCTCCACGAGGGTCCATTCAACCCTGCTAGTTAGCATCCTGAGCGCCTGTCAACAAGCCGGCTGCTCGATTTCCTACTACGTAGAACCTCAAACTACGCCCACGCCTATCCGTACTCCGACGCAAACCGCTACCCCAACTCCCACGCGCACGCCAAGCGCGACACCGACCCGCTCCGCGACACCGACCCGCTCCGCAACGCCGCCACCGACCGTCACGCCACCACCGACGGCCGCCCCGGGGCCGGTGCGCCTGCCGCAGCTCGCGCGCGACGCCTAGCAAGGTGCCGCCCACCCGGTGCACTAATAGCTAAGAGCTAACAGCTAACAGCTAATAGCCACCAGCCAACCCCTACCCGCACGTGCCCGCGCTGCGCGAACACGGCTCCGGCGGCTCACCGTCGGGGATGCGGTCGTGGCAACGTTCGGAGGGGATGCACGCTTCGTCTGAGAGCAGCGGGAGCTGCAACTGCTCGACCTCTTCGGGCGTCTCGCCGCCGTAGCTGATGAGCACGCGGTCGAGGTCGCCAATCACCGCGGAGGCGACTCCATCGACGCGCACACCGTTCACGTAGAACTTGAACGACTTCCCGTCGGCGGTCTGCAGCAGGGTGCCATCCGGCAGCTTGAGCGAGGTGCGCAGGGGGGACCCGCCCGGCACCGTGCTGTCGCGCAGTTCGAACCCCAGCGAGCGGAAGAACTCGTCCCACGTCGTATTGCTGTAGTGGACGTGCACGACGCTGTAGCGCGCGGGGTGAATGTGGGCGGCGAGGCTCAGCTCACGGTCGGCGGTGGAGATGTACTCCGGCTTGCCGAAGTCCACCTGTTCGCCATCGATAAAGACGGCGAAGTCGGCATGGTCGTGGAGGGTCTGGCGGAGTTCGCAACCGGCTGTCCCGGGCTCGCAAGAAGCGAGGCTCAGCACCTGCCCGTCGTCTTTCATGGCATAGGCGACGCCCATGCCTACGAGCGCGAGGGCAAGCACCGCGATAACCGGGACCAGGGCCCGCGGCGACAGGAGCGTCGCCGCGACTCCCCGCCGCTCCGGAGCTGAGACGCTCACTGGCCTGCGGTCGCCGTTGCCGTCGCTTCGGCGGTCTCGGTCGCTTCCGGCGTCTTCTCGGCCTCGGCAATCTGCTGGTCGAGGATTTCACGCCAGGCGTCGTGGTCCACAGGCGTACCCTGCAGCGGGATGCCATTGAAGAAGAACGTCGGTGTGCTGCGAACGCCGAGCTGCTTCGCCTCGCGGTCCTGGGTCGCGACCTCCTCGGCAGTGGCCGGGTCCGCGAAGCAGGTGTCATAGGCGGCGAGGTCGAGGCCGCTGTCCTGCGCAATCTGGCGAAGGTTCTGGTCGCTCAAGCGGCCAACGTTGAGCCGCTCGGTGCTGAGCTGGCCCTCCTGCGCCTCCTTCAGGTAGACGCGGTACTGGAACTCCCAGAACTTGTTCTGCTCGACGGCGCAGACTGCCGCGGTGGCAGCGCGCACGGACTCGGTACCAAGGATGGGCAGTTGCTTGTACTCCATCCGCACCTTGCCGGTCTTCACGTATTCGTCGACGATCATCGGCTCGTCTTCGGCGGTAAAGCGGAGGCAGAACGGGCACTGGAAGTCTTCATAGAGTGTCAGCGTGAGCGGTGCATCTTCGCGGCCGAGTGCGGCGCCATCTGCCAGGTCCGTGGGGATCTCGGTGAGCGCCTGCTCGATGCTGGCGACGGCGTCTTCGTCGCTGCCGCCACTCGTGGCGACGAGGAAGACGAGGGCCGCGAGCCCGAGCACAACGACCACACCGGCGATCAGCAGAAAACCTGGGGACATCCAATCGGGAAGGCTTGAAGAGCGGCGCGGTCCCTGCGGCGATGGCCGCTGCGAGCGGCTCGGGCGGGGAGTCTGGCGTGCCGTGCGCGACTGTTCACGGCGGGCCTGGCGATTCGACATGCTGTGTGTACCCGGGGGAATCAGATTCGGCGCCACCGTGGGGGCAGCGCCGTGTGCTCCATTTGCCCCGAGGATAGCATCGCAGTGCGTAGGGGCACGTAAGGGAAACTGACTATCTGCTCTTGTGCTGCGGCACGCTCACCGCACGCAGAACCGCCAGGAGCTGGCGGAGTTGGCCATCGGTATCTGCCTGCTCATCGAGCACCCGGGCGAGGCGCGCCCCCCAGTAAAACGAGATGAACGCCTCGGCCAGCAGGGCAGCGTCGACCTCCGCCGGGAGCTCGCCGCGCTCCTGTGCCTGCACGAGCCTCCCCTCGACGAGCTGCGTGATCTCCGCCCGGTCGTCGCGCAGCCGGGCGAGCCCCTCCGTGTCGTCTTCGCGCACGAGTTCGAGCTGCTGCTGAAGGTGGATGATGGTGTCGACGCGCTCTTCGGTCCGGTTCAGGTGGCTAAAGGTGAGCTGTGAAAGCTCGGCAAGCTGTTCCAGCGGGTCGGCGCCGGCTTCGAGGGGTTCCTTCCAACGCTGAGTGACACTCTCTTCGCTCTCGCTGAAGCAGCAGGCGATGAGGTCGTCTTTGGTGGGGAAGTAGCGGTAGATGGCGCCCGCGGTGATGCCCACCTCGCGGGCGATGTCCGCCATTGTCGTCGCATCGGTCCCCTTGCGGACGAACGCCTGGCGCGCAGCCTCGATGATGGCCTGGCGCCGGGCCTCCAGGTACGCAGGCGGGACCTTCGGCATTAGCGCGTCTGCGGCAGGCCGTGGACCGCCGTCCCAAGGCGCTGACGGGCGACGGAAAGGGCGCGCTCGAGCCGCTGGACCACCTTGATCTCTTCCCATTCGCGGCGCTGCTCGATCGCCAGGGCATTCACTTCGAGGTCGATGCGCATGGCGCGCGCAATCATGGGGGTAAGGATATCGGCGTGCATCTCGGTGCCTCCAGGGTAAAACTGAACCCCCTCTAACTAACTGAATGTTCAGTTACTGAGGGGGCCCATGTCAAGAGGGAAGCCTCAAGACCAGTGTGAAGCTGACGACACTCGGTTAGCGGGCGGACATGAGCCGCGCAGCGGCGGTACCGAGCCTCTGGCGGGCATCCTTGAGCGCTGCCTCCATCTTGTCGATGGTGCGCAGCTCTGCATATTCCCGGCGGAAGCGGGCTTCCGGAGCGTCGTATTCAACTTCAGCGAGGCGGTAGTAGGCGTAAAGTTCTTCCATCTGCGGTTCGGGTGGTTCTCCTTCCGTTCCTTGTGATTACCCTCACAATCCAGTGTTCGTCATTTCAGTACGCGAATCAAGGCATCCCTGCATGGATATTCCGTGTTCGTTGCATAGCCTCGCCCTATTCCAGTCGAAAACAGCGTGCTACACGAAAAGGAATGGGTAAGGGTGGCCGGTAGTCGGTTGTCGGTAGTCGGTGGTCGGTAGTCGGTGGCCGGTAGTCGGTGGCCGGGCGGAGCGGTGGCACCGGGCACCGGGCACAGGTGTGCCCCGACCCGCCCTCCGCGAATCCTGCACCTCCGACACCTCCCCGGATATGTGGCTGTTAGTCGCAGGCGGATAGCTTCTGATTGGACGAATCGCCCCCCAACAGGAGCACGACACATGGCGCGAGTTGAAAAGTCCATCGAAGTCAACGTCCCGGTCCGCACCGCGTACGACCAGTGGACCCAGTTCGAGACCTTTCCCAACTTCATGGAGGGAGTCCAGGAAGTCCGCCAGCTCGACGACCGCCGCCTGCACTGGAAGGCGAAGGTCGGCATGAAGACCGAAGAGTGGGATGCGGAGATCCGCGAACAGGTGCCCGATGAGAAGATCATCTGGCAGAACACAAGCGGCTCGACGAACGCGGGGATGGTGAAGTTCCAGTCCCTGGGGCCGGACCTCACGCGCGTCCACCTGGAGATGAGTTACGACCCCGAGGGCTTCATCGAGACGGTCGGCGACAAACTCGGCTTCATGTCCCGGCGCGTCGAAGGCGACCTCGAGCGCTTCAAGGACTTCATCGAGTCGCGGGGAGCGGAGACTGGCGCCTGGCGCGGCACGCACCAGAACCCGTCGGTGCCCGGCGGACACACCCGCGGCAGCCTTGATGCGGGCGAGCATGACGATGCGAGCCCGGGCGACACCGACGACGGCACGCGCCACGAACGTCCGCAGCGTCCCTTTTGACGAGCGTGGCAGGGCCGGCGAGGGGGGCGTCCGGGCCACAGGCCGCGCGATGGAGCAAGAGACGAGCGACTCAAGTGGCGGTTCGATGCAGGGCGGCGCGAACACCAGCTATGGCCGTCCCGCGGAAACCCGGCCGCCGGGCGACGAGGACGAGGCACCAGACCCGTATCAGCACCTGTAATCCGCGGCCACGGGAGCTGCCCCGCCGGGTCCGAGGGGCAGCTCCCGGTGGCGGTGAGGGATCGCCAGCGACAGAAACCGGCGAGGCCTCCTGCTTCGCGGGCGAGGAGGGCGGATGAGGCGTGGTCAACGCCCTGTGATTGGACCCGCACTGCTGTGTCAACTCACGCACGGCAACTTACCGGGGCCTTCGCAGGTGCACTGTATAATGGGTGCACCAAGGAGGTATTCAAAACGACCCGATGAACACGTTGAAGACCACGGTGCTGCTGGCGAGCCTCACCGGTCTGCTGGTGCTCGTGGGCGGGCTCGTGGGCGGGACGAGCGGCGCGCTCATCTTCCTCATCTTTGCGGGTGTCATGAACTTCGCTGCCTACTGGTTCAGCGACAAGATGGCGCTCCGCATGGCTGGTGCCCAGGAGATCGACGAGAGCCAGGACCCACATCTCTTCGCCATGATCCGCGAAGTCGCGAACCTCGCGAAGATGCCGATGCCTCGCGTTTACGTCATCCATACCGATTCGCCCAACGCCTTCGCGACGGGACGAAACCCGGACCACGCGGTTGTTGCCGTCACCACCGGCATTCGCCGGCTGCTCACCGACCGCGAACTGCGCGGCGTCATTGGCCACGAAATGGGCCACGTAAAGAACCGCGACATCCTCACCAGCTCGATCGTCGCGACGATCGCTGGTGCGATCCAGATGATCGCCCAGGTGCTGATGTTCTCGAGCCTCTTCGGCGGGCGCGACAACCGCAACCCGCTGCTGATGCTCATTGCCATCCTCATCGCGCCCATCGCGGCGACCCTCATGCAGCTCGGCATCAGCCGGCAGCGTGAGTACGCCGCGGACCAGACCGGAGCGGAGGTCACGCACGACCCGGAGGCGCTCGCGAGCGCGCTCGAAAAGCTCCATCGCGGCGTGCAGTACGCCCCAATGCCCGACACGCCCGCACAGGAGGCCGTCTCGGCGCTCTACATCGTGAAGCCGTTCGCCGGCCAGGGCATGTCGAACCTGTTCAGCACCCACCCGCCAATGGAGGAGCGGATCAAGCGGCTGCGGGATATGGCGGTGGGGCGGTAAGTTCCGAGTGCCCGGTGCCCGGTGCCCATGCACAGTTCGAACCCCGCTCACACATTGAGCGGGGTTCTTTTCTGCAAATCACCCAGCCTCAGCGTCATGCACCGGGCACTTCGGCAAGTAGCTATTGACAACGCTTATCCTCTCGTGAACGATCTGGGTGCCGTCGATCCCTCTTGCGGGGACGGCGAGCCCGGTAAGTCAGTTGCCCTTTCGAAACACTTCCGCCTGGACCCTGCGTGGCCGGTACGGAGAGCACGATTCGCGGCGTATTCGCGCCCCCTTCTTGTTCGAAGTTGTCGAGCCCGCCCATGGCGGGCTCGTTTCGTGAGAGGGCGGGGGGGATGCACAGCGTGCGAACCATGATGACGGGGAAGATTCACCGCGCCACCGTCACCGAGGCCAACCTGAACTACGTCGGGTCCATCACGATCGACCCGGATCTCATGGATGCCGCCGGCTTCCTGCCCTATGAGCAGGTGCATGTGGTCGACGTCACCAACGGCGCGCGGCTCGAGACCTACACGATTATGGGCCGCCGGGGAAGCGGCGAAATCTGCATCAACGGCGCGGCCGCTCACCTCGTCCACGAAGGCGACCTCGTGATCATCATCGCCTACCAGCAGCTCACCGAAGAGCAGGCGCGCCACCTCGCTCCGAAGGAAGTGTTCGTCGACAGCCAGAACCGCATTGTCCGCTCGTCCTATGGCGACGGCCTTTCGCACAAAGCGCGCGAAGCCGTCGGCATCGGCTAGGAGGCTTTCCCATGGCACGGTATTCGATTCACAAGCTTCGCGAATGGAAGGCGAAGGGGCAGCGCTTCGCCATGATTACCGCCTACGACTACCCGTTCGCGCGGCTCGTCGAACAGGCGGGCGTTCCTATCGTCCTCGTTGGCGACTCCCTCGGCAGCGTCGTCCTCGGCTATGACTCGACCGTCCCGGTGACCATGGACGACATCGTCTACCACACGCGCGCCGTCGTGCGCGGCACGGAGAAAGCGATCGTCGTCGCCGATCTGCCCTTCGGCAGCTACCAGGCGAGCCCCGACGACGCAATGCGCAACGCCGTGCGGCTGCTCCAGGAGGCCGGCGCGACGGCCGTGAAGCTCGAAGGCGGCAGTCACGTCGCCCCGCTCGTGCACCGCATGGTCGAATCCGGCATCCCGGTGATGGGCCACCTCGGACTCACGCCACAATCCGTGAACCAGTTCGGCGGCCACAAGGTGCAGGGCAAGACCCCGGCCGCTGCTGCGAAGCTGCTCAACGATGCGCGCTCACTGGAAGAGGCCGGGGCCTTCGCTGTCGTGCTCGAAACCATCCCGGCGCCCCTCGCCAAGATGGTCACCGAGCGCATCTCCATCCCGACGATCGGTATCGGCGCCGGGCCGGACTGCGACGGCCAGGTGCAGGTGCTGCACGACATGCTCGGCATCTACGACGACCGCCGCGTGCTGCGCCACGCGAAGGTCTACGCGAACATCGGCGGCACCGTCCGCGACGCGGTCCGCGAATACGTCGCGGAAGTCGAAGGCCGCGAGTTCCCCACGACCGAGCACAGCTTCGAGATGGACGAGTCGACACTGAACGAACTGTCGGGCGTCTAGCACCACCAGGGTTGGCTTCCCTTCCCCCTGCGGGGAGGGAAGCCGGTGCCCCGTGCCAGGTGCGCGCTGTCGCGCGGGCTACCGGCTACCGGCTACCGATTCTTGTATCCTGTGCGCATGGCGGTTGGTCTGCGGATGACGGTGGAGCAGTACCTTGCCCTCCCCGAGGAGAAGCCGTACCGCGAGTACGTCTACGGGGAGGTCGTGCGCAAGGCTAGGCCAAACGAGGATCACGTTATCCTGGCCGGCGAAATCATCGTCCGGCTGGGTCCGTTGCGCCTGGACATCGGGGGGGTGCTGGGCCCCGAACCCCGCATCCGGTTCGACACTGAGCGCCGCCCGGAATTCTGCCTGCCGGACGTCGGATACTGGCGGCCGGAGAAACCGCGTCGTGATGGTCCGCACCTGCTCCCACCGACGCTCGCGGTCGAAGTCCGCTCCCCCGGCGAACCGATGGACGAGCAGCGCGAAAAGTGCCGCCACTACCGTCGCTACGGCGTCGATGTCTGCTGGCTCATCGACCCGGAGGCACGCACCGTCGAGGTATTCGAGGGCAACCGCGATGGCGAGACGCTCGCCGAAGACGCCGCGCTTGAATCATCGCTGCTGCCCGGCTTCCGCCTGAAGCTCCCCGACGTCTTCGCGGCCCTCGACGATTAGCGTGGAACTGCTCACCACTCCTACCGGAATGCATGGCTGGCGGCGCGAACACGCCGGCGACCTCGGCCTCGTGCCCACCATGGGCTACCTGCACGACGGGCACCTGGCGCTCGTGCGGCGCGCTCGCGAAGAGAACAGCCTCGTCGCCGTCAGCATTTTCGTGAACCCCACCCAATTCGGGCCGAATGAAGACTTCGAGCGCTATCCCCGCGACGAGGAGCGCGACCTGGCCCTCCTCCGCGAAGCGGGGGTCGATGCCGTCTACCTGCCATCGCCCGCGGCGATGTACCCGCCCGGATACCAGACGTACGTGACTGTGGAGGACGTGAGCCAGCGGCTCGAAGGCGAACGCCGCCCGGGCCACTTCCGTGGGGTCGCGACGATCGTGCTGAAGCTGTTCAACGCCACGAGCCCGACGCGCGCCTACTTCGGACGCAAGGACGCGCAGCAACTCCGCGTGCTCCAGCGCATGGTCCAGGACCTCGACCTGCCGGTCGAAATTGTGCCCTGCGACATCGTCCGCGAAGCCGACGGCCTCGCGATGAGCAGCCGCAACGTCTACCTCTCGCCCGAACAGCGCGCAGCCGCACCGGTGCTCTATCGCGCGCTTCAGCAGGCACGCGCCCGCTTCGACGGTGGCGAGCGCGACGCGGCAAAGCTGCGCGAACTCGTGCGCAGCCTCATCGCCTTGGAGCCCCTCGCAGAGATCGACTACATCTCGCTGGCCGACGACCGCTCGCTCGAAGAGGTCGAGGGCATTATCGAGGGTCCCGTGCTCCTGTCCCTCGTGGTGCGGTTCGGCCAGACACGCCTGCTCGACAACATCGAGCTCGGCTAGCTCACCCTACTGCGGCGGCGCGGACTTCACGAGCCCGATACGGTGCCCGTCCGGGTCGGCGAAGACCGCTGTGGTGACCACACCCGGGATCTCCATCACCGGGCTCACGACGGTACCGCCCTTCGCCACCGCTTCGTCGAGGTAGCGCTGCGGGTCGTCGACTTCGACGTAGAAGGTAGCCCACGCCTCGTCGGGGTTGTCGACCTGGCCGATACCGCCGTTGATGCCCGGGTCGGTGCCGGGCATAACCATGGTGTAGCTCATCTCCGGCATCTCGCTCATCTCCCAGCCGAAGAGGCCGCTGTAGAACTCCCGCATCCTGGCGGCGTTTTGGGAATTGATTTCGAAGTGGACGACGGGGTTCGCCATGTGCTTTGCTCCTTTGCCGGCCGGGCTCACGAGCGGAGGGCCCCGCACGCGGCAACGGGCCGATGCTCCCCTGCCGACGCTGTCCGAACGTCGAGCCGCGGTGCGCTCTCGATCGTACGCCGCAACGCAAGCGCCCCTCCCCGCTGTGCAGCAGGGAGGGGCGGAAGAGCGTCGCCGGTTGCCTCGGGCTAGGCGGCGGGAACGAGCTCAGCTTCGATGCTAAGCGTCACCTTGTCGCTCACAAGCGCACCCTCGGCGAGGGGAACGTTCCAGGTGAGGCCGAAGTCCTTGCGGTTCACCTGAGCCTCGGCTGTGAGCGCGATGCGCTTGCCGCCCCAGGGGTCCTCCGCCGGGCCGTGCGCCTCACCCTTGAACTCCACTTCGCGGGTCTCGTCGCGAATGGTCAGGTTGCCAACGACGCGGTATTCGCCATCACCCTTCGGCTCGATGCGCTTCGTCTCAAAAACGATCTTCGGGTGGTTCTCCACGTCAAAGAAGTCGCCGCTCTTGAGGTGCGCGTCGCGATCTTCCACTCCCGTGTCGACGCTCGCGGCATCGATCGTAAGCGTCGCCGAGGACTTCGAAAGGTCGCTCTCGTCGATCTTTGCTTCGAGCTGATAGGAGTCGAACACGCCGCGGACACGCGAAACAAGCATGTGGCGGGCGCTAAACTCGATGCGGGTGTGGGTGGGGTCAAGTTGCCAGGTCACTGTGTGTCATCTCCGGTTTTGCAACTTAGTGTTGCCCTGTTATTTTCTGATGCCATGCTACGAAACGTAAGTGAGCCATGTCAAGTAGGAAACTCGGTGCGGATCCCGTAGAATGGAGCCATGGTCCAGGAACAGCCCGCCACCGTGTCTCCCTACTGCCCGCTCTTCCAGAATGCGCTGGAACTCATCGGGCGGCGGTGGACGGGTGCCATCGTCCGGACGATGCTCGCCGGGTCGGTGCGCTTCAGCGAAATCCTCGCCGCCATCCCGGGCCTCTCCGACCGCTTGCTCTCCGAACGCCTGCGCGAACTCGAGGGAGCCGGCATCGTCGAGCGGCACGTGTACCCCGAGACCCCGGTTCGCATCGAATACGAACTCACCCCCAAGGGCCGCGAACTCGACGCCATCGTTGCGGCGCTCGACCAGTGGATCCACAAGTGGACGGGGGAGTAGCTGCTAGCTACTAGCTACTTGGTTCTCGTTGTGGCTGGTGGCAGCGTGTCCTCCGATCCCGTGTCACCGCCTCGCCCGACCCCTCACGACGCCCGAAGTACAACAGGCCTGGCGCCTGGCGGCTGACAATTGACAGCTAGCCGGC
>Ga0265293_10011746_pt1 | contig 11808 bp, 8 predicted proteins | sample Munlanlewell138R_FD_192505 | JGI IMG/M metagenome (GOLD analysis project Ga0265293, IMG submission 192505) | Leachate microbial communities from a municipal landfill in Southern Ontario, Canada - Leachate well 138R | ecosystem: Engineered > Solid waste > Landfill > Unclassified | place: Canada... | reverse complement strand
TGGGACTTTGGCCATTATGCGGCTGTGGCTTGCTATCTGAAATGTCGTCCCGCTGGGACTTTGGCCATTATGCGGCTGTGGCTTGCTATCAGAAATGTCGTCCCGCTGGGACTTTGGCCATTATGCGGCTGTGACTTGCTATCAGAAATGTCGTCCCGCTGGGACTTTGGCCATTATGCGGCCGTGGCTTGCTATCTGAAATGTCGTCCCGCTGGGACTTTGGCCATCATGCGGCTGTGGCTTGCTATCTGAAATGTCGTCCCGCTGGGACTTTGGCCATCATGCGGCTGTGGCTTGCTATCTGAAATACCACAACAGGACTCGAAGCATTGTGCGGCACTGGCTTGTTATCTGAAGTGCCGTTCCGTGGGACTTTGGCCATTGTGTTTTGGGCGTGCCGGTCGCAATGTTGCTCGCAATTTTCCTTGACAAAAACTCTATGTTTATAATCATGACAAACTAAAGAGGTATTAATAAAAATATGTGTTTACGAAAAAAGATGAACTCAGACCAAGATAATAAGACGAAAGAGCTTAGGCATTTGCATATTGCAGATGCTTTTTTTTTGATTTGGAGACATTATGCAAATAGATGAGATTATTCGGAAGAGTCTGGAAGAAGACCTGGGTAATGGAGATATTACCACCCGTTATCTGGACCTCGAGCCCATGCTTTGTTCTGCTTATATGATAGCCAAGGCTGAGGGTATTCTGGCTGGAATCGATGTGGCGGTAAGGGTCTTCAAAGCGGTAGATCCTGAGCTCAAGGTAACTTTGTATCGCAAAGATGGGGATTTGGTAGAGCCCGGCAATGAGATTCTGAGAGTGGAAGGGCGTCCGGCCAGCATCTTGCAAGCAGAGCGCACCGCCCTGAACTTCTTGCAGCGGATGTCCGGAGTAGCTACCCTTACCAGGCGCATGGTAGATAAGATTGCCGGCACCAAAGCCCGTTTGCTGGATACCCGCAAAACCACTCCTCTTTTACGAGACCTGGAAAAGTACGCAGTTCGGGTGGGCGGCGGCTATAACCATCGTCATGGGCTATTTGATATGATCATGCTGAAGGAAAACCATCTGCGCGCTGCGGGAGGCATCAGCAAGGCCGTGAAAAAGATTCAGAGCCAGAATGCCACTTATAAAATCGAAGTAGAAGTTACCAATCAGGCAGAGCTTGCCGAGGCAGTGACCGCCAAAGTGGACCGGGTGATGCTGGACAATATGAGCTTGAAAGAGATAAGAGCCTGTGTAAAAGAGTATAAAAATAAGGTGGAGCTTGAAGTATCGGGAGGAATCACCGAAGAAAACATCCTGTCTTATGCCAAAACGGGAGTGCATTTCATCTCCAGTGGAGCACTTACCCATTCATACAAAGCACTGGATATAAGTTTGCTATTTAAGGAGTAACAATTATGGAAGAAAGACTTAGAACCCTGGCAGCAATGCAAAAACTGGATGACAAGATAGGACAATATCGCATTTTGCAGGACGTACTGCCAAAGCAACTAAATGAAATCAACGAAAAGGTGGAGCAGGCTACCATCGACCTGCTGGCCGGAGAAACTGAGAAAGCAGAACTGAATAAACTGCAACGTGCCCTGGAAAGCGAGATCAAAACCCATCAGGCCCAGATCAATAAATATGCCACCCAGCTTTCCGAGATCAAAACCAATAAAGAATACAAAGCCTTAAACAGCGAAATTGCCTACCTCAAAGAAAAGATTTCTGAGATCGAATCCCAGCTTTTGGAACATATTGATACAGAAAACGAGATTAAAAGCCGCATTGTAGAATATAAAAAGGTGCTTGGCGAAGCTGAAGCAAATAAAAAAGCCAAAGAAGGTGACCTCAAAGCCCAGATCGATACTCTGGAAGGTAAGATAGAAAGCACCCGGGCAGAGCGCAATAAGCTCGCCGTGACTCTGCCTGTAGCCCTGATAAAGCGCTATGGGAATTTGATCAAAAACAAGGAGAATCAGGCTGTGGCGTACAGTCATGATGGCTCCTGTGGCGGCTGCGGCTTTGTGATTCGCCAGCAAATGCGGATAGAGCTCCAACTGCGCAAGAAGGTAGTTTACTGCGAAAATTGTGGCCGCATTTTGCTCAATCCCATCCCCGAAGAAGATACTCAGCAAGCAGAATAAGACCCGCTATATATCCATCTGGCTTCTGCTGACGTGGCGGTCTGCTGGATTGGATGCGTCTCGCATCCAGCAAGGCCAGAGGCCTTGAGAAAAGAGCATACTCTGCACTCTGCAGACACGGGCGCCTGCAATTCAGCAATCTGTAGCGTTCCGCCGCTGCAGGCGATCCTTAGCGAAAGTTTATCACTTCAAGGCAGCTCTTTGATCCCCAGCACCCTGAAAAATCGATATCCTTCTATTGCTGTATCCGACATCTGCCAGCTCAGATTATCACTCTCAGCCAAAACCGTGAACTCGGCAAAGTCTATCGAATCAGAAGCTTCCAGGCGGTAGCTATCCACTGTGACAGGATTCCCCAAAAGAGTCTGACCGATAGCATCCCAAGCTACGGTAAGATTGTGCCATTTGCGCGGGTGATGCTGAGATTCTGAACAGGCTGCAGCCCCAGAACATAAGAGAAAGGCGGACAGGCCCTGAAGCCATAAGTATCGGGGTATCTTGTCACTCTGATCTGCCCGGCTTCGTTATCGTATTCAGGCAGGCTTCCCAAGAGATTTGCAGAGCGGAAATACATCGGCTGACCGGGGTCTGAATCTTCGCTTTGCAGAGCATAGAGCTCGCCGCTGGCAGTTTGAAAATCCAGATCAAAGGCGAAGAGCCCATTGGGATGGCTATATTCGGCCTGGAAATAAACATCATCCTCCTGGATCTGCAGACCGGCATTGCTGATTTCTGCGGTAAATTCCTGCACGGAGTCCACATACAAAGGAATAGGATGGATGACCCCACCCAGAGTATTATCCTGATCTGCTACACCGCTGAGTGTGACTCTGGCCGTCAGAGAGAGCATACCTATCCTGGGATTAGCGGGATCGAACCAGGCCATAAAATCTGCATCTGCATAAAGATCGGCCATATCGCAGCTCATGACCAGGGTGTTTGAGCTTGCATGTATCTGAAACGATATATCTCCGATACGTGTCACATCGTTTATAGAGGTTCCGGTTATCTTGTAAAGTCCGGGAGTGTACATCCCGGCTGCGTTTACATAGTGCAAAGCCCAGGCAATTGCACCGGGGTCATCGGGGTCTATATCCGGATTAGCTATGGCGGTCATATAAGAATTAAAAACTAAAAAGCCTCCACTGCTGGGAAAGCCTCCACCCCGATTTTGCAGGGCGGTATAGAGCTTGGTATCGGAAAAAGTCGCATAATCTGCCACGATGTCATAGTAGTTTGGGATTTGGGTATTTACCTCATCATCGGCAAGCTTGGTAAGCTGATTGGGAGCTGGCAGGTTGGCGCCGGGATAATATACAGGCACTACATCCAGGGCGCTACTGCCCACTCTCTTGCGCAATCCGTAATAGTTCCTGGACCCAGTAGCTGGCAGGTAGCTCTGATAGCTATTGCCTTCTAAGATTGCTAAATCAGTTTCTACTAATCCGGAATCCGTTTGGTAAACTGCGGAATTCAAACTCAAGCCGCTCTGTGCTATTTCACCGCGCAGATAAACATGATTGCTCAAGGTTTGTTCACTAAATCGCAGGTTTTGCCACTGATCTATATCCAGGGCTGCCAGAGCAGATGAACACAGAAAGATAAGTATAAAGAATCGTTTCATTTTGGTCTCCTTTGTTTTTGATAAACTAAATAGGGGAGAGTCTGATGTCAAGAAAAAATCAGACTCTCCCCAAAAAGCTGCTTCAGCCAGGGCTAACAGCATGCTCACCGGGATGGTGTTCTTAAAACATATATTTATCTTCTAATATGCAGCAGAGCATCAGGAACCGAAGATTCCCAGCAACACACCTGCTGCTACGGCTGAGCCAACCACTCCGGCCACATTCGGCCCCATGGCATGCATCAGCAGATAGTTTGACTTATCGTATTGCTGTCCCACCACCTGCACCACCCGTGCAGAAGCTGGCACTGCGGATACTCCGGCCGCTCCGATCAAGGGATTGATCTTGGTTTTGAGAAAGAGGTTCATGATCTTGGCAAAGAGCACTCCGGTGGCGGTTGCCACGCAGAAAGACGCCGCTCCCAAGATGAAGATCTTGATCGTGGATGGAGTAAGGAATACATCCGCCGTGGTTTTGGCACCCACAGTGAGCCCGATCAATACGGTAACTATATCTATTAAAGCAGTTCGGGCAGTGCCGGCCAGGCGCTCGGTGACTCCGCTTTCTTTGAGCAGATTGCCCAAAAACAGCATAGCCAGAAGCACTACAGAACCGGGTGCGATAAAGGAAGTAACGATGAAGGCAATGATGGGGAAGAAGATCTTCTCTTTTTTGGATACCACGCGCAGAGCTTTCATCTTGATCACACGCTCTTTCTTGGTAGTGAGCAGCCGCATAATCGGCGGTTGAATCACCGGCACCAGAGCCATGTATGAATAAGCCGCGAGAGCTATCGAACCCAGAAGATGGGGTGCCATCTTGGAGGCTAAGAAGATCGAGGTAGGCCCATCCGCTCCACCGATGATGCCGATGGCGGCAGATTCCATGATGTTGAATCCCAAAAGGATAGAGCCCATGAAAGTAGCGAATATGCCAAATTGTGCGGCAGCTCCCAAAAGGATCAGCCGCGGATTGGCGATCAAGGCGGAAAAGTCCGTCATGGCTCCCACACCCAGGAAGATCAGCGAAGGATAAATCCCTTTGCTTACTCCAAAATACAGGTAGGAGAGCACAGAACCTTCTGTGGCCACTCCCAGGCCCTGAGCTGCCACGCCGGGGATATTCCCCACTATCATGCCAAAGCCAATCGGGACCAGGAGCAGGGGTTCAAATTCTTTGCTGATGCCCAGATACACAAAGAAGGCACCCGCCAGGATCATGGCTATGCTACCCCATTCAATATTCAGAAAACCGGTAGTCTGGATGAATTGCATGAGTTCTTGCATGCCTTATCCCTCCAGCTCTATCAGAGGATCACCTTCCTGAACGTTGTCGCCTCTGCTTACATATATTTTCTTAACTTTTCCTTTAGATTCAAAATGGATGTCGCTCTCCATCTTCATTGCTTCCAGGATCACGGCTACATCGCCTTCATGCACCGCCTGACCTACATTTACCGATACGTCTATGATGCTGCCGGGGATCGGCGCTCTGAGCACCAGATCACTGCTTTTTGCTACGGGTGCAGCTGTAGGCTGTATGCTCTGGATACTTTGCACCTTCGAGGCCTTGGGGGGCCGTTTCGGAGAGCTTGTATCTTCTATGGATTCGAGGATCATGATGACGTCGTCTTCCTGTACCAGAGAGCGCTCTTTGACTAAGATCCTGGCTATCCTGGCATCCACCGGAGAGGCGATCTCGGATTCCATCTTCATAGCCTCGATGATCAATATGGCCTGACCTTCTACTACCAAGTCGCCTTCCTTTACCGGGATGGAGACTATCACGCCGGGCAGCGGAGCCCGCACTTCGCCGGAGCTCATATCCACTCCGCTGGAAAAAGAAGGAGCCATAGGCACAGATTTGTCCCGTCTTTCCAGTTTAGGCACCTCGCTGCTATGGTCTTGCTCGATTTGGATGAGGTAGTCGTGCCCGTTTATATTTATTTTGGCATGGGAGCTGGAGTATTCCACCACGCTGGCTTCATAACGCTCTCCATTTATGATCAATTTATAGGTCTTCATTATTTACTCCTTGGTGGATTCATTTCACGATTTGGCATGGTCATGATGGCACTGGCACGCCATTGATTGATAGGGGTTCTGCGGAAAGTAAGCACCATCTTGCGGCGGTCTTCCAATTCCATTTGATGTATATGCAGCGCAGTGATTGCTGCAACGATCACACTTCTATCCAGGTTTTTGGGAGCGCTCTTCACCTGTCCATCGCTGCTCAGGCTGATGACCCGGGCCTGTTTCTTTTCCCGGTTCAGATGTACCAATTGGCTGATGATAATGCTGGTCAGCACCAGCGCTGTGAAGACTACCAGCATGCCCACCAGGGTCACCGATGAGCCATATAGCACGATGTCTTCAGTGAATTTATCATGAGTGCGCTTGATGGTGTCCAGCTCTATACCCAAAGCCTGAATCGAGGTATCATCCCAGGATTTATCCAGAGGATCGGGATTGCCCAGCATAGCCTTGAGTTTCTTGATGGGGATGCTCAGGCTAACGGCGATTTCAGACACCGTATTCAGCTCGTTGAAGCCATACAGCAGGGTTTGCTGTGCCAATAGTGCCCGATAGGGTGTGATCTCCAGCTTCCTTAGCGTCATGGTATCCAGAACCATATTTGCCGGTTCCAGGCCCAGGGCGGCTTTCCAGGCAGAAAGATTCTCGATATTAAGCTTCCCGGCTACGTAAACCAGGGTATTGGCATCCGTAAACGAGTATTCAGACAGGATTTCCCGCTCCCGTTCACGTACCAGAGTAAGTGAATCCGGGACTGCCTGAGCTTTTGCATCTCCATTCGTAGGAGAGCTTTGCGCTTTATCAGCATTCTGAGCCGGCAGCAAAAGCGGAATTATCAAGAGGGCAAGACAAAGTATTTTTCGCATTGTATTGCCTTTACAAAGGGATGTTGCCATGTTTGCGGGGAGGAATGCTGTCTTTCTTGTTGGCCAGCATTTCCAGAGCCCGAATCAAACGGAAACGGGTGGTAGAGGGCTCGATGATGTCGTCCACATAGCCTCTTTCGGCAGCGCGGTATGGGTTTGAGAATTTATCCCGATATTCGGCTTCGCGGTCTTTGAGCACCTGCTTGGGATTATCGCTGGCTTTGGCTTCCTTGCGGAAGATCACTTCCACCGCACCTTGGGGGCCCATCACCGCGATCTCAGCAGAAGGCCAGGCATAGACCAGGTCTGCCCTCATGTGACGGCTGTTCATCACACAATATGCACCGCCATAAGCTTTTCTGAGTATCACCGTGATCTTGGGCACGGTAGCTTCGGCAAAGGCATACAGCAGTTTAGCGCCATTGCGGATGATGCCATTGTGCTCTTGAGAAGTGCCGGGCAGGAATCCGGGCACATCTTCCAGGACCACCAGCGGGATATTGAAGGCATCGCAAAAGCGTACAAATCTTGCCGCTTTGATCGATGCATCTATATCCAATACTCCGGCCAATATCCTGGGCTGATTTGCCACCACACCCACAGAATGGCTATTCAGACGGCCAAAGCCGACCACGATGTTCTGGGCGAAATTGCCCATCACCTGTAAAAACTCGCCATCATCCATGATCGAATAGACCACGTCCAGGATGTCATATGGCTTGTTTGGGCTATCGGGGATAACGTCGTTTAGCTCCGGACAGGCCCTGGTTACGGGATCCGGACTGGGATAGATGGGAGGGTCTTCCATATTGTTGCTGGGCAGATATGAAAGCAGAGCTTTGATGAGCATCATAGTCTCTTCTTCGCTATCGGTCATAAAGTGTGCCACTCCGCTTTTGCTGGCATGAATCTTGGCGCCACCCAGTTCTTTGATGCTGACGTCTTCATTGAGCACGGTTTTGAGCACTTTGGGTCCGGTTACAAACATATAGCTCTTTTCTTTTTCCATCACCACAAAGTCTGTAATGGCAGGAGAATATACCGCTCCGCCGGCGCAGGGTCCCAAGATCGCCGAGATCTGCGGAATCACCCCGCTGGACATCACGTTCCGCCAAAAGATTTCTGCATAGCCGGCCAGAGCGTCCACGCCTTCCTGGATGCGGGCTCCACCCGAATCGTTCAGGCCGATCAGCGGACGGCCGTTTTTGAGCGCCATATCCATGACCTTACAGATTTTCTCGGCATGGGTCTTGGATAGCGAGCCGCCAAACACGGTGAAATCCTGAGCATAGATATAAACCACCCGCCCATTTATGGTAGCAGAGCCGGTAACCACTCCATCACCGTCATATACGTATTGTTCCATCCCAAAATTGTGGGATTGATGCCTCACAAAGAGGTCAAATTCTTCAAAGCTATCAGCATCTACCAAGAGTTTGATGCGCTCTCTGGCTGTGAGCTTGCCTTTGGCATGTTGCTCGCTGATGCGTTTCTCTCCACCGCCCAATCGGGCTTGTCCCTGACGTGCTTTAAGTTTGTCAAGAGCGTTCTTTGTCTCCATGTTCCTATATCCTCATTGTTATTTTTTTTATACTAATATCATTTAAGAACCACTTTTTCTAACTATCGAATTGAGTAAAGGGAAATCTTTGCTTTCCATTGAGATCAGCGGAAAGCCGTGATATAAGCCTTACGGTGCCTTCATCTAAAATTAAGATCAAAAAAAGCTTGACATAAATATAAGCCTCCTTAATAATGTAACTGTGAGTCGTATAGTTATCTGGACAGGCTGACGGCAGATGCACTGTCCGAGATAGTTTATCTTAAGGAATACCAAGCTTTATTTGGCGTTTTTCAGATTCCCGCAAGGCGGGGCTAAGGAGTATTGATTGGAAACAAGATTTTTTAGACCCGATCAGTCTTTACCAAACAGCTCACCCAGAGCTGAAGCTTCAAAAGCGCCTCTTCTTGCCAGACTCTTCCCCCAAATTTCACCACAATTCCTGTATTATCACGGACTCCACACTCTTTTCCCGGCACCCAGTATGCCTCACTTCATCGCACATGAACACGCAAAACGCGTGCCCGGCGAAGCTGTGCCCGTCCGCAATTCAGCACTCAAGATCAATATCAAACCGGGAGGCCTTCCCGAGCCTGGATCTTTCAGGCTGAGCGGGCAGAGGACCCCTATCGCTTAGTATCTATAAAAAACAACTCTGAAAAAGAGGAGACTATTATTATGAAAAAACTAATTATGTTCATGCTGGTACTGCTGGTATTTTCCGGCTTGGCTGCTGCTCAGCTTAAGTATTGGACCAGTGAAGTATATCTGCAAGGCATACCAAGGGAATATGACGATGGTGCGTTGTTGACAAAAGTTGCAACGGTGTTTACGCCCGTAGATGATTGCACTCTGGAAGGTGTTTACTTCCCCTTTTATGGGCCAGGAGCTGCAGGGCAAGGCAATGTGTTTATCGCGATCTACCCTGTGGATACAGAAGGTCTGCCAAATATGGGTGGATTGCCCATGGCCTCGGCCACCGTGCGATACGAAGACCTGGTCAACTGGGCAACGGCACCGATCGGCGAAGACTACAACTATGTTGACTTCTCCGCTACCGGGCTAAGCTTCGGACCCACCGGTACTCACGGCAGCGCTTTTGCCATGGTGATGTCATGTCCGAATGGCCTTCTGCCAAATATAAAGACTGCTACCATGCACGACGAAACTGTCACCGGCAATAGCTACAACTACTTAACAGTTGTAGAACCGGTAGGTTGGGATCTGTGGTACGATTACTGCTTCACGGCTGAAGTCACCTACGCGGGTGATTTGATTGACGTGGCTGCCAGTTCGATCACGTTTTCCGGCGATTTCTTCCTCGCCCCCGGCGAAGTCATCAATTATGAAGCCGAAGTTATGAACAACAGTATGGATAACACAGGAGGACCAATTCCCGTAACTGATGTCGATGTAACGATTGCCTTGCGTGATTTGACGGACGATACCATTCTGTGGTCTGATCTTCAAACTGTGAACCTTGCTGCTGAAGAAACAATGCACATCAATACTTTTGCAGATTGTACTCTGCCTGCAGTAGGAGGAAGGTATTATCTCCAGCTTCAGGTTTGGCATGATAGCGATATCACTCTCACTAACAATAACTTGTATCTGCAACAAGATGTGCCGGATCTCACCTTGGAAGACGAACTGGCCTATGATAACGGTAGTGGCAGTATGGCTCACGCCTTCTACGATGCTGGAACCGGGTGGGCAAATGCCTTTTGGTACAATGCCCAACCCCTGAAGATCACCGAAGTCAGCTTCGAAATGCGGGACGATACATGGCCCGTCGGTGCTTTGGGCAACCTTAGCTACGCTATATATCCTGATGACGGAACCGGATATCCGGATATGGCTAATCCCCTGGTACCCATCACCCAAACCGCCTGCACGCTGGGAGAGTGGAATACTTTCGATGTTTCCACCTATAACATCAATATCCCGGCAAACGAAACCTTCTACGTCGCCTACTTCCAGGTGGGTGATTACGAGGCTGGCGCTCCCGGACTGATGGGCGACCAAAGCCAACCCATATCAAGCTGGGCTACTTCCTATGTCTATTATTACGATGATGACCTGCTTGAATGGGTATGGGAAACCCCCAATGCCACCGACGAAGATATGTGCATCAGATGCACCGTAGAGCTTGGAGAAGCTGGCATCGAAGCTCCCATCATCTCCATCATGCTGGACGGCATCTATCCCACCGTCACCTGGGAAGAAGTTCCCGGCGCACTCAGCTATACCGTCTATGGTTCAAATGACCCGGAAGCTGCTGTGCCCTGGACTCTGATCGAAACAAATATCCAGGACCTCGGTTATGCCTATGAGGGCCCCGATCCTTTCAAGTTCTTCTATGTGATCGCCTCTACCGAGATCGCCAGCAGAGAAATGCTGATCAGCCCCCAAAAGATAAGCACCAAGCCTGAGATTACCCACATGAAAAAGTCTGAGCCACGCTCACTTCGTAAACTACGGTTCGCTTCCGATAAGGTAGATTAACTAATAGCTGAACTGCGGGAGGATATTCCTTTCGCATTGATATCAAACCCCCGCGGAGTTCCGCGGGGGTTTTTTTTGGAGGGAGATAGGAGGGTTAGATGGTTGAGAAGTTTAAGGCGATTTTTCGTAGCCATATGTAACGATGGCTATGAGTTAGCATATCCGCGACGTCTATGTATCAGCATATCCGCGATGTCTATGTATCAGCATATCCGCGATGGCTATGTAACAGCATATCCGCGATCTATCTATGCTATAAAGACTTTAGGTGCCGGTTTTAACCGGCACACCCCGGAGCGGCTATCCGGCCAAGACTTTTTCCTGGCCTTTTAAGGCCAGGCACACGTACTGTATGTTCACATTTACGATAGATTGTACAAGCGCACATCGAGTCCAGAATTCATCTGAATGTATAGGGGGAGAGGGTTGAGAAGGTTTTTCGTGGCCAAATCAAGATTATATCCGGGTATAGAGATATCGCTGCGGGTGCCCCGCCTTCAAAGGCGAGGGAAAAGTCTTATCGCAAGTGTCAGCCCTTCGTGAATGACGGCTAAAGCCGCCAGCTAAAGTCTTTTAGGGGAGATTGCAGATATGGATGTTCCTTCACTGGGACTCATTGGGATGTTCGTCTTCACGGAAGAGCTATCTGAAATGCCGTCCCGCTGAGACTCATTGGGGTGTTCGTCTTCACGGGGGACTATCTGAAATGCCGTCCCGCTGGGACTCATTGGGATGTTTGTCTTCACTGGGGACTATCTGAAATGCCGTCCCGCTGGGACTCATTGGGATGTTTGTCTTCACTGGGGACTATCTGAAATGCCGTCCCGTTAGGGGTGTTCGTCTTACCGGGGGTCTATCTAAATAGGGTAACTATGGGACTCAAGCCAATGTGTATATGATAGATTCACAGCCGCCGCTTTTGCTTCCGTGTGTCAGGAGAAATTGAATGTAAATTCAATTTCGTAACTATCAAGGACATGAGGATTTGGCTCCTCGGGAAGGTCTTACAGGAGAACTTTCCAAACCACCTGCTGCTGCATTAGTAAAGAGCTTTTGTAGTGAGCGAGCAGGGAAAAGG
>Ga0265293_10011744_pt1 | contig 11810 bp, 8 predicted proteins | sample Munlanlewell138R_FD_192505 | JGI IMG/M metagenome (GOLD analysis project Ga0265293, IMG submission 192505) | Leachate microbial communities from a municipal landfill in Southern Ontario, Canada - Leachate well 138R | ecosystem: Engineered > Solid waste > Landfill > Unclassified | place: Canada... | reverse complement strand
AGAGATATAGTAAACACTGTTGTCAAAAGCTATCTGGCCATAACAATCGGCTTTGATATCTATTTTAGCTATGTATCTTGCTTTTTTGTCATAGTCAATAGAAGAGATTTTATCAGAATCAAACAAATGATAATCGCGGATGTTATTAAGCCCCCAGCATTTTTCTAACAACAGTTTATTATATTCTATTAAAGATGATATCTTAGGCGGAGGAGTTAATATATTTCTGCGTATTTTTCTAATGGCATTCTCCACATGTACTTTCTCGTGCGGTTTTTTTATGTTACAAAAATTTAGTTTGATATTCTTGTCTTTACAATAGCTTTCAATCAAAGGAAGAGTGGTATCTTGAGATATAATAGCTACATCATTATCGCATCTAAGTTTGGCTGGGTATATGCCTAAGTACTTAAACATTGTATCCAAGCCTTTAAGCAAAGATATAGTATCCTTTGTTTCTAATAACTGGCAAAAGCAATAGTTGCTATAAGGAAAGGATATAGCCATAAAAGTAATGGAAGAAAGAGTATTTTTCAGGAAACAGCTGCATTGCCCAAAATCTAGTTCTGCTTCGCCGGGCCTATGCAGCAAAGGCAAATACAGTCTCTGTTCATTCTTGGCATATTTGTACGCGATACTGAAATAGTTTCTAAAGGCATTCTTGGTGATAGAGATGTTGTATTTATCTATTATATACGAATAAGCTAGGCTACGATACAGCGGTAGTTTTTCAGAAAGTCTTTGTTTAATATATGCTACTAAATCTTCCATATACTCAAAGGGCTTGTCCTTTACCGCATTATCAAGCGAAAGGCAAAGATACTTTTCTTTTTTAGTTCTATAGTTTCTTACCTGTTCAACAGATATATTGAACTTTCGGGCAATATCCTTTGTGGGCATTTGCTCTTCATAGTACAGGATATTTATATGGTTAATTAGATTTATCAGATTTAACATTGTATTTTTTTACCGCCTCGTCTACTGTTTCATCTTTTATGCAAGAATTCTTTTTTAGGATATTATTAAGGATAAGTATTGCTTTATTAATATTAGTTACCTTTGTAAGCTTGTTGAGGTTTATAACAAATTGTTTTTTGCCCGTGCTGTCCAGGGTGGAAAGATAGGCGTACATATTATGAGGGAAGTGCAGCGCCAAATCACAGTGTAATAAAGCGTTAGGTTTTCTTATAAGAGCGCTTAGGTTTTCCTGCCAGTCAATGGACTTTTTGTTTTTATCGTAAAGTCTTGTATGCGCGCTTATAAGCTCGCCAGCCAGGGTGTAAAACTGTAATTCATCGGGCAGATATTTCACATAAATTTCAAATTGCTTATACCGTTGGGGTAGAAAATATATATTGTTGTCTATCGTAAGATAAGCGAATTTGTTGACTCTGCGTTTAGCGTATTTTTCAATGGTGATTTTAGTTTTGAAAGGTCTCATATTTTTGATATCGGTTTTGAAAAGGCGAAGTATGGGCGTTTCTTTTTTAGCGTATTTCTGGTAGTTTAGTTTGTTTTCTTTCAATAGATTTTTGTTACAAGCTTCAATGGTTTTGAACTCAGAAGTATTGTTAAGAAAGTCTCTGGCCACTTTATTAGCTATATATGTATTGGAGTAGAGGCCGTATATAAAGTTATCTTTGAAGTCATAACAGAGTTTGAATTTAAGATATAGCTCACTGAAGGTTTTAGTGTTTAATCTTTGATTAAGTCTGTATAAAAAGCTGGTGTTCTTACAAAAAGTAATGGTGTGAGGGAAGTACCCTATGTGATAGAATATATCGGTAAGAGCTTTGATAAGGTATTCTTCGTTGCTTTGTGGCAAGAGCTGAATGAACCTAGCCAAGCTATACGGGAACACTACTACAAGCATATATCCGTTTATCAGTTTATCATTTATAATAAAGGGTATCTTTTTAAGTTCAACCTTACATTCACCGGCTCTTACTGCATCGAGAGAAGGAGTAGGCTCTTCGGAACTAAAGAGTTCTTTTTTAATTTCATTATATGTTTTTGTCAAAGCCGGGTATCCCAAGTCATATTCTGGATATTCTTCTTTTAGTCTATCGTGAACGCGCTTGGCGGTGTGGCGTTGTTTGTAATGGTATTTTTTATCTTCACTCAGCCACTGTTTAATTATGGGGATATATGTAGTGATTTTTGATTGTGATTTATTATGCGGAACAAAAGGAGAATAGCCTTCCTTGATATATTTCTTAACGGTATTTAGAGTGATATTCATTACCCTAGAGATATGTGTTATTTTATATCCACGCTCATAATAATACTTTTTAATTTTCAAAACATCCTTTTCATTTAACATAAAAACCTCCGTAAAACAAGTTGTAATACTTTAGATTGATTACGGAGATTAGTCAAGGGTTAATGCGCAAATATATATTTATATTTTTGATAGTTTATTTCGCGCAGAATTGATAGTTTATTAAGAGTTATAAATTTATAAAAAAGGCTACAAAAACCAAGAAAAAAGTTACAAAAGCGGACAGATAGTTTACAAAAGCGGACACTTGCGTTACAAAAGCGGACACTTTGTTTACAAACCCGTAAAACTATCGTTTGTGCAAGCAACAAAATCGATTGAAAATATTATTGGGAAAACCGCCGATAAAGAATTTCTTCCCATGCAACCTGGTGATGTATATCAAACCTATGCGGATGTCGATGGCTTGATTGCCGACTTTGATTTTAAGCCAAGTACGACAATAGAAGAAGGACTTAACAATTTTATTGCTTGGTACAAAGAGTATTATAGGGTATAATTGGCATACTTAAAGCAAGAGTTAGGTAGCCCAAAGGCTAAAATAACAGGATAAAAGGTGTAGAGATGATGGAAAAAGTAATTAACTTTAGAGATTTAGGCAAAATTGTGACAGAGGACGGTAGAAGAATAAAAGAGGGGCTGTTTTTCCGTAGCGCCCGCTTGGATGAGGCGGGCGACGATGATATTGAGTTTTTAAAGAAGTTGGGACTCAAGGTTGTATTTGACTATCGTGAAAATGATGAAAAGGAGTCTTATGTTGGAGATATATATGCGGCAATAGGAGCAAGGCACGCAACTCATCCCGTGGACTTGAAAAACAAAAAACTACTCAAGCTAAAGAGCAAGCCACGCTTAATAAAAGCATTGCAAAAGGTCAGTATAGAAGATATAAAAGAAACCTACCGCAACCTTCCCTTTGATAACAACAGCTATAAGCAAATGGTAGAGGCGCTCATTGCAGGAGAAGTACCGCTTTTGCAACACTGTTCTGCAGGAAAAGACCGTGCAGGCTTAGGGTCGGCGCTGCTGCTCGCAATTTTAGGAGTGGGTTATGACAATATTCTTGAAGACTATATGAAAAGCCTACCTTACAAAGATATTTTTCAAAACAAAGTGCTCAGCTATGTTCCCAAACCTTTAAGAAGGCTGATAAGAAAGCGCTTTGAGCCTCTGTTTATAGTGGATAAAGTGCTTTTAGATACTGCATTTGAGGAAATAATAAAAAAATATGGTACATTGAGTGCATACTTCCTAGCCGAATATGGTCTTACGGCAGAAACGATAGCTTATCTTAAAGCCCAATATACAGAGTAAAAAATATGGGGCGCAATTATTTATTTATGGCGGTAGCTGGCTTGAAAAACAATAGTTAAAGCGTTAGTTTTTAAAAAAAGACTAGCGTTTTTTGTTTGAGCTCCATATTTTTTACACAAAACAAGGCTGTTTTGTAATTAATCAAAACAGCCTTGTTTAATTGGAATATTAAATTGTGTGTTTTTTTAGTTTATTCTTCGCTACTTTCTACTTCGGTTTCAACTTCGGTAGCGGTATCTTGGGTTTTGTTTGATTTAGGTTTTTTCTTGATATTAATACTAAGTAAAAGATTAAACAATATGCCAAGGATTGCCGCTGTTGCAATTGCGGGAAGTTGTGTACCCCAGAAAGGTATCATTCCGCCTTCAAAGGCAAATGAGCCGCCTATGCCAAATATCAGTATTACTGCGATTACTGCAAGGTTTTTGGCATTAAACATATCTACATTTTTGCTTATCATAATAGATATTCCCTGCGCTCCAATTACACCAAATAGATATATGGAAAGACCTGCTATAACAGCATTGGGTATGGAGTATACCGCAACGGTAAGCGGAGTGAGGAAGGAAATAAGCATTGTGATTACTGCCGCCGTCATTAGCACTCTTATTGAAAAGTTTTTGGTTATTGACATCGTGGAGATGTTTTCGCCGTAGTTAGTGCCCGCCGGTCCGCCAATGAAACCCGAAACAATATCGCCCAAGCCGTCACCAATAAGATTTAATCCTAATTTGTCGGCTATCTTATAGAGCTTTGAGGGGTTCTTTTGTTTTGCAAGGTCGTTTACATAAATATCAAGTTGGAATAAGTGTGCCGTTGACTCTGGAATTGTTGCGATAGCTATGGGCATAATGGCAAGTATTGCAGGTCCTATTAGTGCGGGGGTTGCTTGCCAAGGGAATGTGAAGTGCGGCAGGGTAAAGACTTTGGATGTATCTATTCCTGCAGGCTGGAAGTTTACGAAGGGGATATCGGTTATCGCTCCCACAACGAGTGCAAAAATATACCCTGTTAGCAGCCCCAAAAGAATGGGTAGTTGGCTTAAAAAGCCTTTTTTCAAATAAACGGAGAATAAAATTGTAGATACCAATGTAACTATGGTGATTATCCAACCCCAATCGTGAGCAAGGCTAACTTGATTGACGGGTACTTGAATATTGGTTGCGCCGGTAAGAGCTGTGCCGGCAAGCGACAAGCCTATAACGATTGCAATACTTCCTGTAACCGTGGGGGGCAGCACTTTTTCAATCTTTTCCATGGGGACTCTCTTGATGAGCAAACCTACCGCTATGGATATTAGACCGGAAAGCATAATACCAATCTGCGCTGCGGCGATAGCGCCGTCAGGTGCGTAAGTGCCAAACTGCCTAACGCCTGTAATCGAAACGATTGCAGCTATGTAAGAAAAGCTTGAGCCGTAATAGAGCGGTATTTTCCTGCCCGTAACCAGAATAAAGCAAAGAGTGGCAAAACCGCTTGCAAATATCGTGGTGGAAACATGAAAGCCCGTCAAAAGCGCCACTAGCACCGTCGCCGGGAACATAACTACTATCTGCTGAATGGCAAAAAGAAGCAGTTTGAGAATCGGCGGATTTTCATCGGGCAAATACCCTGTAATTTTGTTGGTAGACATACACCCTCCTGAGTAAAAAGTATAAAAAAATTCCGGAAAAAACCGGACAAAAACAATGTGTTCCAGGTAGTTCCGGATTGTTCCGCATAAGAGTGTATCATATAGAGGGAGCGTTTGTCAACGCTAAAAATTAATTTAAGTATCAAAAGTGGGTGACTATCAAAAATACCGCTCTTGCATTGCTTTTTTTGCCCGCAGGTGATATGATAATTAAAGTAGCCAAAGGGATGCTATTGCACAAAAAACTATTTGGAAAAATTGCGTCAAAGCCAGCACATCCACAAAATACAATTGCCAACTTTTTAATATTTTTCTCTTGTGGTTTGGCTTGCTATTATATAAGGATAATATGTTTAGTTACACAAAATCCAAACTAAATATGCCAAAAGGAAACACACGCACCCCAGAAATACTTGCGCCTGCAGGTGATGAATTGTCGCTAAATCGGGCGGTAATGGCAGGCGCTGATGCGGTTTATCTAGGCACAAAAGAGTTTAGCGCAAGGGCGGGGGCGGAGAATTTTAGCGCATCAAAACTTAAACCATACATTGATTTTTGTCATCTTTACGGTGTGAAAGTCTATGTTGCCTTTAATACATTAATAAAAGAGTGCGAAATTTCCAAAGCAGAGCAAGTTATAAAAGAAATTGTTGCCGCAGGCGCAAACGGTATAATTATTGCCGATATAGGATTGTTGCCCTTTTTGCAAGATATGCCGCTGCCCGTGCATATAAGCACGCAAGCGGGTGTGCATAACTTGCCGTCAGCAAGGTTTTTTGAAAATCTTGGCGCAGATAGAATTATTTTGGCAAGGGAGAGTGCGGCAGAGGATATTGAAAATATAAGTAAAAACACTAGCTTAGAAATTGAATACTTTGTGCAAGGTGCGCTTTGCGTATCCTTTTCTGGCAGATGTCTTATGGCGCAGGCAATGGGGGGCGGCTCTGGGAACAGAGGCACTTGCTCCCAACCTTGCCGCCTTGAATATACTCTTTCCAACAATAGGCAAGAAAAACAAGAATATATGCTTTCGGCATCCGATTTATGCCTTTTAGGCAGGCTAAACTCCCTTTTATCGATTGGGGTAACTTCATTTAAAATTGAAGGGAGGATGCGCCGTCCCGAGTATGTAGCCGAGGCGGTAAGGGCTTACCGCAGTGTTTTGGACGGTGTATCATTGCCGCCAAACGAATTACCCTTTTTAAAAAGAGCATTCAATAGAGGCGGATACACCGAGGGCTACCTCTTTAGTGAAAAGGTGATGTCTACCCGTGTGCAGGGGCATACAGGAGAGCAATGCGGGAAAGTGCTAAAAACTTTTGCAAAGGGTGGCTATCCCTATGCCGAAGTACAGTCCTCAATCCCCTTAACCAAGGGTGACGGGCTAAAAATATTGCGTTTAGGGGTTGAGTGCGGGGGCGCAGATATCACATCGGCAGAGCAGGTGGGGGACGGGCGATATATAATTCCCGTAAGTGAGGGTGTGCGTGCAGGGGATATTATTTGTTTAACTACGGATAAAAGCCGAGCAGATTATTTGAATAGGTTAGAAAAGCGGTTGCCTCTAACTGTGTTATTTAAAGCTAAACTAGGAAGTCCTCTATTTTTATATCTTGAAAGTGGCAACCAAAGCATAAGTTATCAGAGTGATTTTTATCCTATTGAATCGGAGGGGGCGTTGCTTAATGACAAAGAAATAGTTCAGCAGCTTTCCCGCTTGGGCGACACGCCTTTTTATCTGCATAATATAGCAATCAAGACGGATGGCAAGGCATTTATCCCCAAGTCGCAAATAAATAGATTGAGGAGAGAGGCAACAGCCGCCCTTAAAGAAAAACTCATAGCATATTTTCCTGCACCCCAAAGGAAAAACCTTTCAAAGTCCTCTTTTTTGCAGTCGTACAGTAAAAAGGCGGGAGAAATAATTGTGGTAGAAATACAGGAGATAGGACAACTAGCCGCACTTCCGCCTAGCACCACCCATATTGTTTACCGCCCCAATGAGTATTGCAAAAATGAGCTATCTTTATTGATAAAAAGCGCTGAAAAAAAGGTTTTTCTTGCGCTGCCTCAAATGTTGACGCATAGGGATGATAAGCAATTATCCGATTTGATTGATGTATTAAAAGAGTGCGGCGCAGGTATTTTTGCCGAAAACTTTGGCTCTGTTACAATTGCAAGAGAAAATGGCTTGTCTTATGGCGGGGAGCTAAACATCTATAATACGGGTGCATTGTCTGTTTTATATGATGCGGATTTTCTTGTGGCGGCATACGAGTTAACCGAGGAGGAGGCGCTGCCCTTACTTAAAAAGGGAGTGGCGCTATTTACAAAGGGGCATCTGCCGCTTATGACATTGCGGCACTGCCCGCTAAAACTTTTGGGCGGCAACTGCAAGCAATGCAGCTATCAAACTCCCTTATCCTATATCAATGGGAAAAAGACTTTTCGTGCGGTTAGAGGCAAATTATATGATTGTTCTTTTACTTTATATGCCACCCAAAAGACGGATAAAAATATTCCTCAAGGAAAATACAATAGCTATATAAGTTTAAGAGAGTGGGACTAAAGCTAAGGGCAACAAAAAACTAAACATAATGATAGAATTTAAAATATTGCCAAAACTTGAGTTTATGTGTTAATATATCTATACCTTTTATATATTTAAAGTTAGTTTGCCAAAACACAAGGAGAGGAGTTTGCACAAATGTTTAAAAGAATTTTTTATTTAGTTGTTGCCGTTGCGGTTGCCGCAGGCGTGGGGTATGGAGCAGCACTGTCTGCAAACCTTTTTTTGTCGTCTAAAGTAACGCACGAGAAACCCCAAGTGCGGTTGGAAAATACGGAAAAACCCATATTTGAAAATCAACAAAAGCTGGTATATGAGATTCCCGAACTAACCGATGTGGAATCCCATAAGGCAATTGCATATGAACTATATGCTCTTGCTTGTCAAAATTATAATGCCGCCCTACAAGCAAGCAGTTTTGTAAAATACCGCACAGAAACATTTGGTACTGCCGATGGGTTTCGTCATACAATAAGGAACGGAGGCGAATATTTTCAAACGGAGTATTGCTTTGTTTTGGCAACAGAAAGCGTGCAAGCGATAATGGGGCTTTTTGCCGCAGAAAGCACGATGTTTGCTGAGCGCAGATATATGGGCGTCGATATGAGCGAAGTTATGGCAGAGAAGGTGACAGAGCCTCGTCCAACTTTTAGCATAGATGAGAACAAGCAAATCCATTACAATGCGGAGTGGGATTTAAGCAGAGGGAAAAACTCAAGCTACAAGTTACCTCCCCCCAACTTTGAGTTTCTCACCGACCAAAACATCTTAGTGGAAACAATGTCTTTTGCAAATGTATCATACAACGCAGAGGAGGGTTATTATATTCTTCGTATGGAGCTGGATGTAAACAATGCAAAGACCACCGAAAAGACGCTTCCTACTCTAAAAGAAAGCCTTAATGACACCGCCTATTACACATCTATGATAGAGGAGTTTCACATATGGGATAACGGTTATCCCAAGTATTTCCGCAGTGTAGATACTTTTACTGGTGAGATATCTATTCTCACCATGAATGCAAGGCTAGATTACGAAACATTCTATCACTACGACGATATTTCTTGCGACTACAAAAACTATCAGTTTATGGAGGAGTTTAAAGACAAATTGCTTGATTAAATGCAAGCAGTTAGGCTCAAGGTAAAAAAGATTTTCTTGCGTTAAAGGTGGGGTTGGTGTATAATTGTGTTAATGATAAAATAAAATATCATATAACATTTATAAGGAGTAGATTTATGGCAAAAAAACAAAAAGCTTATTTTGGGCTAAGTTGGATTGTTTCGGTGATTCTTGCGATTATACCGTTTACCAATGTTATTTTCGGCATCATCACCCGTGTGCTACGCAAAAACTACCTTGGCGCAATTCTTAACCTAATCATTGCCCCCCTATTTTATATTATCGACCTTATTACGGTGATAATTAAAAAGGATGTGACGGTTCTCGCCTAATATTATTGTTGGCAGAACAAGACATAAGGTCTTATTTACTAAAAAGGAGCGCTCTCTACTTAAACGGAGCGCCCCTTTTGTTTTTGCCCTTGTGCTAAAACTTGATTTTTTCTTGTATTTGTTTTTATTTTTACGCTTGAATAACTGTTTGCTTTGGGATTAATGTTCTGTTTTTTGTTCAATTAATCTTACAAGAGGGTAAACTTGTTCTTTTTGTAGTTGATTATCCCCTCATCTCGCATACGAGAAAGCTCCCTTGATAGTGCGCTCCTATCTACGGATAGAAAGTCGGCAAGCCCTTGTCTGTCGAAAGGTATGGTTATCTTGTTTGAGCCTTGCTCTTTGGCAACGGCAGAAAGGTAGGCGGTTAACTTCTCCCGTGTCGTGCGCTTGGTGATAAAGTCCATTTTTTCGGTGAGGAGTATGCTTTTGTTTGCAATTAGCTTTAACATATTCCTGATTAATATTGAATGGTAGCCGCAAGCGGAGGCGCAAGGGGTGACTATCTTTTTGTAGTCTATAAACAATACCTTGCTCCTCTCGGCGGCAATTACGCTCTCCATTATCACACCTTTGGATGAGGAGGCAAAGGACTCGCCAAACAACTCCCCTCTTGTAAGGCGAGCGATTATCGCACGGTTGCCCCAATAGTCATCCTTTATCATCCATATCTGTCCCGACAAAACTATCCCCACATAGTTTATCTCATCTCCTTCTAAAAAGATGTACTCATCCTTTTCGTATGTCTTTTTTCTCCCCGAAAGGCAATACAACATACTATTAAGTTCGGTTGGAGATATCCCGTCAAAGAGAGGACACTCTGCTAAAAGCATATCAATCATAAAAAACATCCTTTTTTTGTTGCATTTGCAATAGACTTGTTGTGTTTATTATAATATAATATGTATGTTAAATCAAATGTTAAAGAGGATATAATGAAAAGAACAATCATTAAAATAGATGAGGATTTGTGCATAGGCTGCGGTCTGTGCGTAAATGCCTGCCAAGAAGGTGCTATCGGTATGGTGGACGGCAAGGCAAAACTTTTGAGCGAAAACTATTGTGACGGGCTAGGCAACTGTTTACCCGTATGCCCCACGGGTGCTATATCATTTGAGGAGCGGGAGGCCGCTCCGTTTGACAAGGAGTCGGTAAAAAAGAATATGCAAAAAGAAAATACTCCTGTGCCGCAAGGTTGTCCGGGCAGAAACATAAAGACCATAGACCGAAACGCTCCTAGGCGGGATGCAAACGCTCCCCAAAGCGAACTTTCGCAATGGCCTGTGCAAATCCAATTAGTGCCTGTACAAGCGCCTTTCTTTAAAGGAGCGAACTTATTAATCGCCGCTGATTGCACAGCTTTTGCCTATGGAGATTTTCATAATCGCTTTATTAGAAACCATATTGCCATAATTGGGTGTCCCAAACTCGATATTACGGAATATGAACATAAGCTTACAGATATCATTCGCCACAACGATATAAAGAGTGTAAAGATTGTGCGAATGGAAGTCCCTTGCTGCGGCGGGATAGAATATGCGGCTACCGAGGCTTTGAAAAAAAGCGGCAAGTTCATACCTTGGCAGGTAGTTGTTATCTCCACCGATGGCAGGATAGTAGGCGAATAGAATCGCTTAAAAAGCAAACTTATACTTTAAATTTTGTTAAGTATGTGTTACTATATAATCACAAAAATATTTAAAAGAAATAAACCTTAGGAGGACACCTTATGGATAATATGTTTTGTTTTCAATGCCAACAAACAGCGAGAGGTACAGGCTGTACAGGCAAAGCAGGCGTGTGCGGAAAAAAAGAGGACACGGCAAAACTGCAAGATAAGCTAATAGGCTCGCTTATTGGCTTGGCTCGCTCTGCGACGGGGAAAAACCGCTCTCCCGAAACCGACTTTGCAGTGCTTGAAGGGCTGTTTACCACGATAACCAATGTCAACTTTGATAATGTATCTTTAGAAGAACTTATAGAAAAAGTAAGAGAAACTAAAAAGCCCTATTCGGACGGCGCAAATGTTTTGGCAAACGAATATGTTATGGACGAAATTTGGGAGGATGACCAAGATGTGCGTTCGGCAAAATCTCTCATACTGTTTGGGCTTAAAGGTATTGCCGCATACGCTTATCACGCAGCGGCGCTTGGGTATCAAGATGAGGAAGTAAACTCTTTCTTTTATAAAGCGCTTGACGCAATCTCCAACAACCGCAGTCTAGATGTATTAGTGCCGCTGGTATTGGAAACAGGACGGATAAATTTAATCTGTATGGAACTTTTGGACAAGGCGCACACCGCCGCATACGGAACGCCCACCCCCCACGAAGTACCTTTTATGATAGAAAAAGGTCCGTTTATTGTGATAAGCGGACACGACCTCAAAGACTTGGAAATTCTACTTAAACAAACCGAAGGCAAGGGAATAAACATTTACACCCACGGCGAGATGCTGCCCGCACACGGTTACCCAAAACTAAAGGCATACCCTCACCTTAAAGGCAACTTTGGCACTGCTTGGCAAAATCAACAAAAGGAATTTATGAATATGCCAGG
>Ga0265293_10011743_pt1 | contig 11812 bp, 10 predicted proteins | sample Munlanlewell138R_FD_192505 | JGI IMG/M metagenome (GOLD analysis project Ga0265293, IMG submission 192505) | Leachate microbial communities from a municipal landfill in Southern Ontario, Canada - Leachate well 138R | ecosystem: Engineered > Solid waste > Landfill > Unclassified | place: Canada... | reverse complement strand
TAATAATGGCCTGCAAATCCATCACCTGCCCAACCTCATCATCGACATGCAAATGTACCTTGCCACCTAAAGCTTCGATCTGCTTCAAGAAAGCCGCATCAGCACGCGTACGTACGCTATACCAAAGCTCCCAAGAGGCACCCTTCTGTTCCAAAAACTGTGCCATGCACCAAATAGGCGTGATACCAATCCCACCCGCAATCAACACACTATGTTGTGCGGATAAGTGCAAAGGAAAGTGATTGCGTGGCCCGGCAACCGTTAATACCGTACCGACACGCAACTCCTCGTGCACATAGCGTGAGCCACCGCGACTGGCCGCATCTTTTTTAATCCCCACCACATAACTATGTGACTGGGCATCTGCCCTGACTAAAGAGTAAGAACGGGTAATCCCATTAGGCAGGTTCAGGTCAATATGTGCCCCAGGCGTCGCATCGGGCAAAACACAACCATCCACAGCACATAGCTCGACCAAGTAAGTATCTTGCGCCGCATAGCTAATGGACTGCACCCGTAAATCCAGTTTATTATTGGTGCTTGCGCTCATATTATTTTGCCTCGTTAACGACTCGAACTTCCATCACTCCGATGGATTCAATTTCAGCCCGCATCACATCACCATCTACAACTGGCCCCACCCCTTCACATGTACCGGTCATAATGATGTCACCAGGTTCCAGGGTATAAAAACGTGAGGCCCACTCAATTTGCTCGGCAATATACAAAATCATTTCTGAGGTATTGGCTACCTGACGATCTTGACCGTTAACCTGCAAACGCAAATCCAGATGTTGTGGATCAGCGATTTCATCCGCCGTCACTAGCCATGGACCCAATACTGAATAAGTATCCAGGGATTTACGCAAAGAACGATCCTCGGCACCCCGCACGGTCATATCCAGTGCAATGCTATAGCCTGCCACATAAGATAAAGCATCTTCTTTGGAGACGTTTTTAGCGGTTTTACCAATTATCAAACCCAGTTCAATTTCATGGTGCGTTAAACGCTCAGGCATGCTGATGGTCACGGCTTGATGACTGCCGATTAAAGAACTGCCGGCTTTTAAAAACAGGCCTTGTTCAAGCACACTACCGGTTTCACGGCCAGTAAAGGTCGCCACATCGGCCGCTGCTTCTTCCACGTGTTTTTGGTAGTTAACAGGAACACCAATAATTTTGCCTGGGTTCGCAACGGGACTTAAAAAGGCCACGCTATCCACGGCATACGAGGTGGCAGAAGGCAAAACCTGCTCGATACGCTCACGTAATAGATCCAAATGAGCAATAACCCAATCACCAGAACGGTTGGGGTAACGTGGCGTGGGCAAGGCCGCTAAGACAGCACTCACATCATAAACACGATTACCTTCCACGACACCCAATAAATCATTATTAAACCAGCAAATTTTCATCTTTTTACCCCTATCAACAAGGTGTTTCTTGTGTTTGCTCGGTGAGCACATTCAAGCGTCGCAATACATCGGCATCTGACACCACAAAAAAGCGGGCATCCCCTGATAAAGCCATATAAGAGGCCCAGCTATGCTGTGGAATCGTAAACACATCACGCGCTTTCCAGCTAAACCGTTTGTCTCCTACCTGACTTTCACCCTCACCCGCTACCACAGCAACCACCTGATTCGCATTGGTGCATACCGGTAATGACCGTTGATGGTGATCAAGTTCGCACATTAACGTATCCAGCAGGGGCATTGCTCCTCCCCCTGTCAACGGGTTGATATAACGCACCCGGCGAATACCATCCGCAGAAGGCGGTGCATGGCGTAAAGCGTTGACACTATCCTCATAGGGATAACGAAATACAGGAGAACGTCCTGAGTCGCCATACGTCACGCAAGGAGCAATGTTGGGTGAAACAAAAGCCGCATCGGGCATAGTGACAGGCACCGGATCCATGGGACCCGGTTGAAATACCCCTGAACCCAAATACATATGCAGGGGCACATCCAATACATCCAGCCACACGACGGGTTCCGTACCATGGTGACGATGCTCGTGCCAGGCCATACCGGGTGTTAACACCAAATCACCAAAGTTCATGGGACATTCTTTGCCATCAACCAAGGTCACAACCCCAGCGCCTTCCAACATAAAACGCAGTGCATTCATGGTGTGACGATGAGGACGCGCCGTTTCACCTGGCAACAAGCATTGATAGGCCGACAAAATATTACCCACGGTGTACTCATCATCAAGCGAAGCCGAACAAGGACTTAACATCTGTAAAACGCGACGTTGTACCGCTTCAGGTGAAGTCTCCTGGAAGGCATGCTCAATTAAAGGACGTACTTCCTCCCAACGCCAAATATGAGTGGGCACTTTATTGTCTTGTTCTTTATGGGCATTGCGACTCTGCCACAATGGGGCGAGTTTGGCCTGATGCCACTGCTGATAGATCTCTTCGCTTTTCAATGACATGTTCACATCCTTTATAAGCTATAGCTTTCAAATGTCCCGGGGTGAAATAAATCTTCTGGTGTCACCAAGCGGGAAGACAAGCCCTGTTCATAGTGATGACGGAAGAAATACTCCAGGGTATGGCGATTGGGCTTAATGCCATAAGACCAATAATCCTCACCCATCAAATCACGGGCTTCTTGCAAACGCTCTTCAGCAAATGGCAAGGTAATCTTTGTGGCAGAGGTCTCTGACAAGTGCTCAATCGCCAAACGCTTGGATTCCGCAAAAGCCTTGTAAATAGCGCCAGGCAACCAAGGATGCTTCTCGGCCAACTCACGACGCACACCCAAAATATGCATAATGGGAAAGTTTTTGGTGCGGCGGTAATAGTCTTTGGCGGCCTCAACCGGATCCCTAAACAGCCAGCCCACGTTGGGTGTACCTGCAGGCACATCGGGTGCGCGTGGTGCGATATAACCATCAATCTCACCTTTGGCAAGCAAGCTGGAAATGGTTTCACCTTCTGGCGCATCCTCTAGCTTCACGTTTTCAGGCAATTGGATTTTGATTTTTTCCGGGCGACCGGCATGCGAGATACCACCACGCACCCACGTCACATCCGATGGCGCAATACCGTAATCATCTTGCAAAATAGCGCGAGCCCAGACGTTGGCCGTGAGTTGATATTCTGGCAAGCCAATTTTTCGACCCCGTAAATCCTCTGGCTTTTGAATACGATCGGTGCGACAATACACAGAGGTATGACGGAACGCCCGTGATAAAAAAACCGGGATACCTACATAGGGGAACGTGCCTTGAGCCGTTTGTACTGTTGAGCTGGACAGGGATAGCTCACAAATATCAAATTCTTGCCCTCTAAAGGCACGGAAAAAGATTTCCTCTGGCGACAACGCCATAAAAATCGGATCAACGCCATCAATTTTTACTGCCCCATCCATCAAAGGACGGCAACGATCATAATTTCCTATGGCTACAGAAAGGTTCAATTTACTCATTAGATATTCTCGTGATGGATTAAAAAAGCCCGAACTCACGTCGGATGGTGTCACTGTGCTCGCCCAAAGTCGGCGCTGCCTTATCGGTAGGACCACGCTGGCCATTGATACGAACAGGACGATGAATCGCCGTCAGCACACCACGCTCCGGGTGCTCTACCTCATAAAAGGTTTCCAAATGACGTACTTGCGGATCCGCCATCACTTCAGGCACGTTGTTCATCGGAGCAAAAGGTACATCATGCGCTGCCAGGCGCTCACACCACTCTTCGCACAGCTTCGTGATGAAGGTCTCACCTAATAGACTGGCTAACTCTTGATAGTGCTTAGTACGTAAAGGTGGTGTGGCAAAACGCTCGTCTTCCAATAAATCACTGCGTTCAATGGCCTGAATAAAGCCTTGCCAGAATTTCTCTACCGAAGATAAATGCACAGCGATCAGACGATTATCCGCACAACGGAAGGCATAGGACTGCGAAATGGCAACGCGAGAAAAGTGCTGGGGAATCGTGCCATGACGGGTATATTGCGAAAAGCCCTCTGGAGAGAACGCAATAGAGGCCTCAAGCATGTTGATTTCCACCTTCGCGCCTTCGCCAGTACGGGTTCGGTTATACAACGCACCTAAAATGCCATAAGCCCCATACATGCCCGTAATATTGTCAGATAAAGACGGACCACTAACGACAGGGTTTTCAGGGTCGATAATCTGGCTGCTAATGCCTGACAGCGCCACTGCCACTGCGTCATAACAAGGACGGTCCTGATAAGGACCACCCACCCCAAAGCCCGTAATAGAACATTGGACCAAGCGCGGATTAAGCTCTTTTAGACATTCATCATCAAAACCCAAACGTTGCAGAACACCATAGCGATAGTTATCAAGTAACACATCGGCCTGGCTTATCAGTTTGGCCAAGTCAGCCTTACCGGACTCGCTCTGCAAATCCAGTTGGATGCTTTCTTTATTGCGGTTGTACGCCACAAAATGAGGGCTATACAGCTCACCGGCATGACGTCTAAACGGATCGCCACTATTCGGATGCTCAACTTTAATCACTCGAGCCCCCAGGTCTGCCAACATCATCCCAGCCAAAGGAGCGGTTAACACTGTACCTAGCTCGATCACCAAAATATCGTTTAATGCTTCTTTCATCGTTCTACCTTTTTAGCCTTGGTTTTTGAGTAGTTGACGGGCCAATGTGGTACGCAAGACCTCGGTCGGACCTTCCGTAATGCGGTAACTACGCAAATCACGCCAGAATCGTTCTACAGGCGCGTCTTCGGTTAAGCCTGTGCCCCCATGCAACTGCAAGCAAGCATCTACCGCTTTAAAACCGGCCTCTACACCAAAGGTTTTGATCATGAAAGTTTCCAGTTTGGCATCCACCCCGGCATCCACCTTGCGGGCCGCGTCGTACACCATCAAACGTGTCGCATATAAATCGGTAAAGGCATCAGCCAACATCCACTGCACACCTTGACGCTCTGCCAGGGTCGCACCGAAAGTTTTACGTTGGTTCGCATACGATGCCGTTAACGCCAGGCAACGCTCAACGGCACCACACACGTGCGCCCCCTGACGTACCCGGCCATGATTGATATAACCCTGGGCCAGAGCAAACCCTTTGCCTTCTTCACCCACTAAGTTTTCGGCAGGCACCTCTACATCTTCAAAGGCAATTTCCCACGGACGGTCACCCATGACCGTACGCTCGGCACTGGCCAACTTCACACCAGGAGAGTTCATATCCACAATAAAACAAGACACCCCATTACGTGCTTTAGTGTTGGGGTCAGTCACCGCCATCACCAGGGCAAAATCGGCCTCTCCGGCACGGGTAATAAAGCGCTTGACTCCGTTGATACGATAACCGGTGTCTGTTTTCATCGCTCTCGTGCGCATACCGGAAGGATCAGAGCCTGCATCCGGCTCGGTTTGCGCAAAGCAAAACTTTTTCTTGCCCTCAACCACAGGATATAAATACTGTTCACGTTGAGATTCTTTTAGCCCCAGCAGAATCGGGCCCACTGTTGGTCCAAACAAACCATGGTGACGCACCCAGGACGCTACCGTGCTACGACCCACTTCTTCCCAGAAAACCGCCAAGGGCAACAACGGCAGCCCTAAGCCGCCCAATTCCTCAGGAACATCCAATAACCACAAACCAGCTTCACGCGCACGTGCCCGCACGGCTTCTGCTTGGCTTTCTTCTAATAAACCGTCAGTACCCAAACTATGCTCCAAAGGAATCAGTTCCTTGTCCACAAAGCGTCGGATCGACTCACGAAACATCAGGATTTCTTCAGGGAGAGAGTCGTAAGGTGTTAATTTAAGCATAGTGCCTTAACCGCAATAGAGTCGCCACCTACACTTGGCACAGCGTGCTAAGTGTAGGGCGTTAAATTTAAGAAGAGAAAGTTAAGTTGAGTGGACGGCTTAAGCGGGAGCCGCTTCAGACTTTGCTTTGGTGGCCGCACCCGGCTGACGTGGCAAAGTGAGCCACTCCTCCAAAGATTTCCACTCTTTGGTGGACTTACCCTCCTTAAGCAGGTCAAGTTCACGCCAGAAAATAGAACGCAACTTCACAATACCCAAGTCAGAACGACCCAGGATTTCATCTTCACGCTTTGTAATGCGCTCTTGACCACGAATGGACAAGTAATCTTGAGCAGCAGTTAAGCCCACAAAGATGTCCTCGGGATTTTTCCAAACACGGGATTTAAAAAGCTCATCATGATGCTCCGCAGGATCATACTTGCCGTATTTGGCAAAATACGTGCGGAAACGCTGTTTGGAAACCTCACTCGCCTCAGGTGGCAAACTGTAGATCATGAAACGGGTAGTGTTCAGGTCATCATTAGGCAACATCCACACGAACACATCCATCCATGGATCTTCCGGGGTTAAACCAGGCACAGTAATATGGTTATTATTAGGGAAGGTCCAGTCACTTTGACGTACGTTATTCTCGCCACGTACCGCTGTTTGGCGGATACCTGAGGAGGTTTCTTCGTAGCTGAGTTCGGGAATACTACTGGTCACGGCTTGACCAAATGGACCGACCGTTAACGCCATGTGAACGAAACTGACATGCACAGCATCCATCGAATTTTCTACTTGTTGGAACCAGTTGTTATCCCAACGCTCCATCCCGTTCGCGATCACGGCACCTTCACGCTCAGTCTGCAATTTGCGGGGCAGGTCAAATACAGGAGGCTCACCTTCGCCCAGATAAGCAAAAACCAAACCCTGATATTCACGCACCGGGTATCCAGGGATCTTGGTACGTGGCATGCCAGTATCATTTTCTGCCGGGCGATTCACACAGGCGCCCGTGCTATCAAACTGCCAGCCATGATAAATACAGCGAATATCATCACCTACGATCCAGCCGGTATGCAACAAGGTACGGCGATGCGCGCAGCGGCCGCCTACCAAATGCACTTTGCCACTGGCACCACGGTATAAGGTTAGCTCCTCACCCAACGCTTTAACGGGGATCGCAGCGTTCAATTCTACGTTTTCAGATAGCTCTACAGGTAACCAAAACTTGCGTAGCAGTTTACCCATTTCAGCATCTGGTCCGCATTTAACCAAGCGATCGAATTTATCTTTACGCTCTTGGCGACGTTCATCCTTTTGACTCATCTTTGTCTCCTAGAAAAATAATACCAGCACCGTTAAACGGGCTCACCGAGTGAATCAGTTAGGGGACCCTGCGGGTCTCCATATTTAGTTAGTTGTGTGTTGCGGACATAATCACGTATATCCAGCGGAAAGTGATTGCCTGGAGTCCATGTAGGATACTTATGGCGTAAACCACCATCTACAGCAATATCTGCACCGCTCATGCACGACGACTCGTCAGAGGCAAGAAACACAGTTGCCCAAGCCAGGTCGGCCGCTTTAGGGAAGCGTCGTAATGGCATTTGATCTAAATATTCCTGGCGTGAGTAAAAACCGATTCGATCAGGTTTTTGCCAGTTAGGATCGAACACTTCATCACGCATGGTGGACCACAACTGGTGCTCCATGGAACAGGGCGTTACGGTATTAACGCGAATACCCAAATGAGCCAAATCCAGGGCAGAAGAACGGGCAAAGCTCAATAAAGCGGCCTTGGCAGCACAGTATGCCGTGCCATCCGTTTCACCAAAATGCGCAGCAGTAGATAAAATGTGAATTATACTGCCGCCATTACCATTTTTAATCATGGCACGTGCACAATGTTGCGTGGTAATCAACCCCGCAGTCGCAAAACTTGCTACGGAGTCATTCCAGTCATCAAGCTTCATATCTAACACATGGCTCCAATGCACACGTCCTGCCATATTGACAGCGGCATCTAAACGACCGTATTTTTCTATGGTGGCGGCAACGGCTTTGCCTACTTCATCGTAGTCACGGGCATTGCCCACCACACCAAAACACTCCAAACCACGCTCTTGTAGATAAGTGATGGTTTCATTGGTCGCTGCCTCGCTAATATCCATTACACAAACACGTGCACCTTCGCGAGCAAGAAAATGCGCAATTGTTCCGCCTATATTCGGACCTGCGCCGAAAACAATAGCGACTTTATCTTTTAATCTGTCCATGTCTCTCTAAACCTATTGAAAATAGTCAATTCATTCTCTACGCTGCCCACTAAAGCAGCAAGACTAGTTTCTCAAAGGCTGTTATTCATTATTTGAATTACACCGTAGGCTATGCTCTCGCTTACGTTTCAACGTCAATAATAAGAAAAAAGACAGTAACTGTCCGGTAAAGTCATCTTTTCAAGTCGCTAATAAAATATGAACATACTTGTCCACTATCGCAAATGGACACGTATGGACTATCTAGAAGAAATCAGCCCGGAACCAACCCCGTTACCCCGTCGGCGGACGCACAGCCCGGCCTTTAAATCCCATCTGGTTGCCTTGTGCAAAAACTCCGCCGTATCGGTAGCGGCCATTGCCCGCGCCCACAACATTAACGACAACATGCTTCATCGCTGGATCAAAGAAGCCAATGTCAACTCGGCCAGCCCCAATCCGGTAGCCGTTCCAGAATCGTCTTTCATTGCTGTCCCTATGCCGTCACCTCCTGCCCGTAGCGCCGAGACGGCATCAAGCATTCATCTGGAATTCCAGGGTAAACAGTTCAACCTGAATCTGCAGTGGCCAGCGCATGATGCCATGGGGTGCGCCACGTTTATCCGTGAGTTGTTGAAATGATCCGCATTGACCAAATCTGGCTGGCGGTACAACCCCTGGACATGCGTGCCGGCCCCGATAAAGCCCTGGCCCGTGTCGTTCAGGTCTTTGGTGCCGCCCATCCCCATCATGCCTACCTGTTTGCCAACCGCCGGGCCAACCGGATGAAGGTGCTGGTGCATGACGGCATTGGCATCTGGCTGGCTGCCCGGCGGCTGAACCAGGGACACTTCGTCTGGCCCCAGGGTGAACAAACACAGGCCTGCCTGACCCCGGAACAACTGCAGGCACTGGTGCTGGGCCTGCCCTGGCAACGCCTGGGTGCCAACGGCATCATCGATATTCTGTAAGGCACAATTGGCGTATCTTCCCATAGCCGTCCCTCAAGGATCATGGGATAATACGCCCCATGTCTGCTTCACCCGTTTGCCTACCTGACCCGAACATGGATGCACCAGCGCTACACGCGATGGTGGCAGACCTGTTGCAGGAGCTCAGCGCAAGAGACCAAATCCTGGCCCAGATGCAGACGATCAAACTGCGCCAGGAACAACTGCTGGCAGACTATCGTCAAGACAACCTTTACAAAGATGCCAAGATAACCAAGCTAAGCCATGAGATTGCCATGCTGCGACGGGTTCGCTTCGGCAAAAGCGGAGAACAGCTCTCTGGCGTGCAAGGCAGTTTATTGGAAGAAACCGTTCAGACCGATCTGTCGGCCATAGAGGCAGAGCTGGAACTGTTGCATGGTGTTCCCTTGCATGAGCCCAAGTCTGCTAACAAACCGGTACGGACCCGTTTGCCGGAACACCTCCCAAGAGTCACCATTATCCATGAACCGGATAGCACGGTCTGCCAGTGTGGCTGCCAGTTACAGCGCATTGGCGAAGACGTGGCCGAGAAACTGGACTATGTACCGGGTGTCTTCAGCGTGGAACAGCATGTCCGTGGCAAATGGGTCTGTCATAAGTGCGTCACCCTGACGCAGGCCACGGTGCCAGCTCACGTGATCGACAAGGGGCTGGCGACGCCCGGCCTGTTGGCCCAGGTGCTGGTCGCCAAGTATGCCGATCACTTGCCCCTGTACCGGCAGGAAAAAATCTTTGAGCGGGCGGGCCTGAAACTGTCCCGTTCCACCCTGGCTGACTGGGTGGGCGCCTGCGGGGTTCATCTGCAACCACTGGTTGATGCCTTGCGCCAGGTGATGCTTGGGCATCGGGTCATTCATGCCGATGAAACACCGGTGCAGATGCTCAAGCCGGGCAGCAAAAAAACGCACCGTGCCTATCTGTGGGCTTATGCGCCGGGCGCCTTCGAGAATTTACGTGCCGTCGTGTATGACTTCAACGAAGGCCGTGCCGGACAATATGCCCGTGAGTTCTTAGGGGACTGGCAAGGCAGCTTGGTCTGCGATGATTATTCGGGTTACAAGGCCTGCTTTACCCAGGGCATGACCGAGATTGGCTGCATGGCGCATGCCCGTCGTAAATTCTTTGAACTTCATGCCAATGGCGGCAGCCAGCTGGCCGAGCAGGCACTGCATCATATTGCACAACTCTACCGGATAGAAGAACAGGTCAAGGACCTGGCCCCGGCAGACCGGTTGCGTATCCGGCAGGAACGGGCCAGGCCGCTGGCCGATGCGCTACATGACTGGATGCAAATCCACAGACAGCGGGTGCCAGATGGATCAGGCACTGCCAAAGCACTGGACTACAGCCTGAAACGCTGGGTGGCATTGACGCGCTATCTGGATGATGGGCAATTGCCAGTGGATAACAATCATATCGAACAGCAGATCCGGCCGGTGGCCATTGGCCGCTCGAACTGGCTGTTTGCAGGCTCTTTGCGAGCGGGCAAGAGGGCCGCAGTCATCATGTCGCTGATTCAATCCGCCAAGCTCAATGGGCATGATCCGTATGCCTATTTGAAGGATGTCCTCACACGCTTGCCCACTCAGCCCGCCAGCCGTATTGCTGAACTGTTGCCGCATAATTGGCAACCACAGACAGCGATGTAAAAAAACAGGTTAAAGAAAACCGCTGTCAAGATGAGATGGCCGAACGCTTACATACTAACGCGGGAACGCGAAGTTTTAGCAACCACCCCGTCAGGCTTCGCCTGCCACCCCTCCGCAGAGGGGAATTTTCATCGTCCTTGGAGGGGGCCGCCAGCAAACCATTTTCTTTTCCTGCTGCGATTCGCTCTATATCCTTTATGAGCCGTCCGAATAAATCAAACTTGTTACTGGAAAAAGGGAAACAATAAGCCCTCAATGTCGCTGGTGCATATTGCGAATTTACCTGCATCCAAACAATGAAAGCATCCCTACCATCAATTGTTTGTTCTCTGCGAAACGCCAGATAAACATGAATAAACGGATTAAACTGACACCCCGCAGGAACCCAATTATTACGATTATGCGAAGCTTCATATAATCGTAATAATTGGTTATTTGCCGGTTCGTTGCAGGCGGGAAAACGGGCCTCAGCGGTGATGAACCTGATTCAAACGGTCAAACTTAACAGCCACGATCCGTATGCGTATCTGAAATAACCATCAACATATCTAAAAGGCCAGATAAAAGAATTGCCATGTAGAACTGGCTATACACTTGTACCACCTTACCCATATCCACTTTATAAAAAACACTTGCACACACATGTATTTTTTATTCATACTTAAATTATTAATAAACCAACTGGGATGGATCACAACCAATTGCTAGTGCTTTTACATCTACAATACCTGGTTCGAGTCCCAGTACTCCTTGCAATACATCTGTAAGCACAGTATCAAGCACCCCTAGTATCGGTGATAATAGGCTTACGGCTGTACCTAACAAGCCACCTAGTAAGCCCCCTCCTAAAAAGTCTCCTAATAAACTGCTAAATAGATCTTTCAATAACTCAGTCAACTCTTCTACGAGGTTAGCGACAACACTTGTCACATTTACCTCCATCGACTTTGTATAGTCGATCTCCCCTACTGCTAAGTCTTTAATTATATCTTTTGTTGGATCTTCCTGAAGATGTATCTTTCCTGGTACTTTAATCAAGCCTCCGATCACCCTAACCAAATCTTCTTTTTCTAACCATTCGTGACATTGGCTGGTGTTCGACATGATATTGGCCTTATCCATTTTCCCCACACAGATATTCAAGAAATTC
>Ga0265293_10011742_pt1 | contig 11812 bp, 12 predicted proteins | sample Munlanlewell138R_FD_192505 | JGI IMG/M metagenome (GOLD analysis project Ga0265293, IMG submission 192505) | Leachate microbial communities from a municipal landfill in Southern Ontario, Canada - Leachate well 138R | ecosystem: Engineered > Solid waste > Landfill > Unclassified | place: Canada... | reverse complement strand
AAGTCTTGAAAAACAAATTGATCGCCTCATTAAATTATTAAAAAACGATGAAACAAATGATGCCGTTGGCACCATTAGCCAAATCGTCCGTAATCGCGCGCAAAATGTTGATGAAGCAAGTAGTGGCGCCAAAGCAATCGATTTACCCGAAGGTGAAGAAGATGAAGAAGACGATGACGAAGAGTTTGATACGGGAGACGAAATTTTAGAACGGCTTAAAACACGTTATTTCCCCAAAAACTTCGTAAGTCGCATTAAAAAAGAAGTAAAAAAGATGAGCCGCAGTGAAATGGCGGAACGCTCGCGCATTATTGAATATCTTGATTGGCTCATGAAATTACCATATGATCAAGAAACAATCGACAACCTTGATTTAATCAATGTGCGAAAAGTTTTAGATAATGATCATTACGGCCTTGAAGAGCCAAAGAAACGAATTGTTGAATTTATGGCGGTAAAACGGCTCGCGAAAGAAAATAAAGCGACGGTTTTATGTTTCTATGGCCCGCCAGGTACCGGGAAAACAAGTCTCGCCTTAAGTATTGCCACCGCGATGGGCCGCAAGCTTGTTAAAGCAAGTTTAGGCGGTATTGATGACGAAAGTAAATTACGGGGCTTTTTAAGAACATATGTTGGTTCACAGCCCGGTATTATTATGTCGTCGATGCGTAAAGCCGGCACTATTAATCCCATCTTTGTCCTTGACGAAGTTGATAAACTAGGGCGTAGTGGCACAAGAGGGGACCCGAGCAGTGCCCTCCTTGAAATCTTAGACCCCGAACAAAATAAAGGTTTTATCGACCATTACATTGATGAACCATATGATTTAAGTAAAGTCGTCTTCATTGCGACCGCAAACTACTATTGGGACATCCCACGTCCTTTACGCGACCGCATGGAAATGATTGAACTTAAAGGGTATACCGAAGAAGAAAAAGTGCAAATCGCTAAGCGTCACTTAATTCCTTTAGGCATTGAAAGTCATGGTTTAAAGGGTTATGACATTGAGTTTACCGATGAAGGCTTACGCTTCATTATCGGGGGCTATACGTGGGAAGCCGGGGTACGGATGCTTGACCAAAAAATCAGTGCAATTTTACGGAAGTTAAGTGTTGAAACATTAACCGATGTTGAAAGTAATTTTACGATTACCCCTGACGAAGTTAAAAAACATTTAGGTCGCCCCCGTAACTTCTTTACAACAAAAGAAAAAGCGCCAATTGTCGGTGTTGTCACCGGCATTAGTGTCGCTGGTAATATTGGTGACATTATGAAAGTAGAAGTTACAACCTTTAAAGGTAAAGGCGTCGTTAACGTCACGGGAAACCTTGAAAAAATGCTCAAGGAAAGCGGAGAAATCGCTGCGAGTCACGTCCGGAGTTACGCTGTTAAATACGGTGTCGATCCTGATGTCTTTATGAACACGGATTTAAACGTGCACTTCCCGCAAGCAAGTAGCAAAGATGGCAATAGCGCTGGGGTGGCGATGACGATTGGCATTATTAGTGCCTTAACGAATCGCAAAATTAACCCTAATGTCGCGATGACCGGTGAAGTTACTTTAACGGGCCGTGTCTTAGCAATTGGTGGCCTTTATGAAAAAGTCTTAGGGTGTATTAGAGCCGGCATTGAAACGGTCTTATTCCCTGAAGAAAATGTAATTGACTTAGAAGAAATTCCACAAGAAGTACAAGAAAAAATTAAACTTGTGCCAATTAAAACGATTGATGAAGCAGTGGCGATTGCCTTATTACCAAAAGAGGAAGAACCACTCGCTGCTTAAGGACGCTTATGAATTTTAATAACACGACTTTTGTGCAAAGCTTTCAAACGAAAAATGATGGGAGGGTCAAACCCCTCCCGGAAGTCATTTTTATTGGTCGCTCAAACGTCGGTAAAAGTAGTCTTATTAACGCCTTAATCAACCGTAAAAACTTTGCCTATGTTTCAAAAAAGCCTGGTTATACGAAGCTTTTAAATTACTTTATGGTTGATTCAAGCTTTTATTTAGTCGACGCTCCAGGTTATGGATATGCTAAAGGCGGAAAAACTTTGGGGTCTTTTTTCGAACGCATGATGAATGACTATTTTGATGATAATAAAGCGTTAAAACAAATTTATTTATTACTCGATGCCCGGCGTGATTTAAGCGCAGATGACGAAATGTTTTTAAACTTCGTGCGCGCTAAAAATTTAAAGGTTACTGTTATTTTTACGAAGGCTGATAAACTAAACCAAAGTTTAAAGGCCAAAGCAATGAAGCTTTATGAAACGCACTTTATTGACGCGCAAAGTAAACCATTTTTCACAAGTAGCCTCAAAAAAGAAAATATTGGGGCGTTACAAAAACATATTGAAGCGGTAATTAAAGAAAATTAGTTGCTAAGCGCCAGTAATTTATGTAAAATTAGGTGATATTTGTTAAGGAGTATATAAAAGACTCTTATAGAGACTTCTTGGTAGGTGGAAAAGAAGAGAGCGGAATATACGGGTCGTAACAAGGAAAAAATATCCGTCTTGTCAGCGTTACTTGACGAAAGAGTGCGTTATTATTAACGAAATAAGGTGGTACCACGGAAAAAATTCGTCCTTTATGAAGGACTTTTTTATTAAAAGGGGGAAGTATGAAAAAATTAGATACACATTATAATCATCATGCAGTGGAAAAAGGGCGCTATGAAAATTGGAAGGCGCGCGGTTATTTTAAAAGTGGTGATTTAAATAAACCAAAATTTAGTTTAGTTATTCCACCCCCAAACGTCACCGGACAACTCCATCTTGGGCACGCCTGGGACAATACGTTCCAAGACATTATCGCCCGTTATAAAAAAGCGCAAGGCTATGATGTTTTTTATATGCCAGGGATGGATCACGCAGGCATTGCCACCCAAGCTAAAATTGAAGAAAGATTACGTAAAAACGGTATTTCTCGTTATGATTTAGGGCGAGAAGGGTTTTTAAAAGAAGCGTGGAAGTGGAAAGAAGAATACGCGGAAACAATTCGTAAACAATGGGGGAAACTTGGCATTATGGTTAATTATGACCATGAACGCTTCACTCTTGACGAAGGTTTAAGTAAAGCAGTAACCTTTACATTTGTCGAACTTTATAAACGCGGCTATCTCTATCTTGGCGAACGAATTATTAACTGGGACCCCGTTTTTGAAACGGCGCTTAGTAATATTGAAGTTATTCATAAAGAAGTGCGCGGTAATTTTTATTATTTTAAATATTTTTTAGAAGATAGTGATTTTTATTTAAGTGTCGCCACAACGCGTCCGGAAACAATGTTTGCCGACGTTGCCCTCGTTATTAACCCCAAAGATAAGCGATACACGAAATATTTAGGCAAAATGTTTATAAATCCCGTAAATGGTGAAAAAATACCGCTGATCGCTGATTCTTACGTTGAATTAGGGTTTGGCACGGGCGTTATGAAATGTACACCCGCTCATGACGCGAATGACTTTCATATTGGTGAACGGCATAACTTAGAACGGCCAATTTGTATTAATAAAAACGGCACCTTAAATGAAAGGGGCGGCGAATTTAACGGTCTTGACCGCTTTAAAGCGCGGAAATTACTCGTCGAAAAGATGGAGCAGCTTGATTTGCTTATTAAAATTGAAGAAATTACCCATAGTGTCGGGCATAGTGAACGCAGTGACGCCATTATTGAACCATACTTATCGCGGCAATGGTTTTTAAAGATGCATCAATTCGCGACACAAAGTATTACTGATCAAAATAGTGATGACCCCATTAATTTCTTCCCCAAGCGCTTTAATAAAACATATTTAAACTGGATGGAAATAGCCGAAGACTGGTGTGTTAGTCGCCAAATATGGTGGGGCCACCGTATTCCCGCTTATTATCATAAAGAAACGGGAGCGGTCGTCGTTAGTGAAACGCCGCCGCAAGATATTGAAAACTATGAACAAGATAAAGACGTCTTAGATACGTGGTTTTCAAGTGCCTTATGGCCATTTTCAACTTTTGGCTGGCCAAGCGATAAAGGCGCACTCTATGAACGTTATTTCCCGACTGATGTTATGGTTACGGGATATGACATTATTTTCTTTTGGGTGTCGCGCATGATCTTTATGAGTAAAGAAATGACTGGTAAAAAACCGTTTAATGATGTCGTCATTCACGGCTTAATCCGCGACGAACAAGGGCGGAAAATGTCAAAATCACTAGGAAACGGCATTGATCCGATTGAAGTCATCGATAAATATGGGGTTGATAGTTTACGCTATTTCCTTGCCACCGCAAGTACACCAGGCCAAGATGGGCGCTTTAGTGAGACAAAACTCCAAAGCAGTGTTAATTATTTAAATAAAATATGGAACGCAGCGCGCTTTATTTTAATGAATTTACCCGCTGGTTATAAACCAGGGGCTATTAACTTTAAAAAATTAAGTCCGCTTGATAGTTTTATCATCCATCGTTATCATGAAACGGTAAAAAAAGTGACGACTTTAATGGATAAATATGAATTAGGACTCGCTAGCACTTATTTATATAACTTTGTGTATGACGATTATTGTTCGAACTATTTAGAAATGGTAAAAGTCGCCTTAAGTAAAGCGGAAGACCATACAAATACTTATAACGTTATGTATCATACTTTACACGGTATTTTAATGATGATTTATCCTTATTCCCCCTTTATTAGTGAAGAGATTTATTTATCATTACCGGAGTCTAAAGAATCAATTATGCTTGCTTCTTACCCCAAAATCAATAAAACTCGTTTTTCAAAATATAACCATGAAGTCGGGGTTATTATTGATTTAATTCGCGAAATCCGTAACTTTAAAGCAACTAACGGGCTCGCTCCGAATGCGAAGATGAATCTTTATATTAATGAGCCTAACTTTGACTTTAGTCCTTATTTTGATATTTTACGGCGCCTAGGCTTTATTAAAGAATTTAAAGAAGACACTATTCCCCATACTTTACCGCTTGTTAACTTACCAGACGGGAAGTTTGGACTGGAAATTGAAATTGACACAAAAGCGCTTATTGAAAAACTAGAAGCGGAAATAAAAACGCTAGAAAAAGAAATCGAACGGAGTACGAAAATGCTTAGTAACCCTGGATTTTTACAAAAAGCACCGCCTAGTAAAGTCGCTTTAGAAGAAGAAAAGGCGAAACATTACGCGGAAAGTTTAACGATTGCGCGCGAAAAACTAAAATCATTGCGATAAAATAGTTAATTTCCTTTTACTTATGAGTAGGAGGAAATAATTATGTACGAAACATTATCAAACTACGCTCTACAAAACATTAAAGGGGGCGAACCAGTTACTTTAACGGCGATTATGGCGGTTTTAGTAATTGCGATTATTACCGTTGTTGTTTATAAACTTTTTACTTCAAAGTCCGGCTCAACGCAAATACCGGGAGGTTTTAAATTTGAGTGGCGGTAATAAAATAAAAGACTTACCACTTTTAGCTAGACCACGTGAAAAAGCCTTATATTACGGCATTAATACACTATCAGAACAAGAACTCTTAGCCCTTATTATCGGCCAAGGTAAAAAAGGGGAAAGTGCCCTCTATTTAGCACAAAAACTATTAGACCGGCACTTTTCACTATCAAACATTTATAAAATAAGTGATCCGAAACTATTAATAATGCCAGGTATTGGCAAGGCGAAAGCGTTAAAAATCTTAGCCGTTAGTGAACTTAATCGCCGCCTTGTAAGTTATGAAGACAATGGCGACCATTTAAAATATGATGAATCACGGCTTGTTTATAACTATCAAAAGCGTATTGGTAGATTGCAAAAAGAGACATTATTTGTCGTTGGCTTAAACCGTCGCAACATGATTATTAGTGAAAAACAGTTATATATTGGCAACGAAAAAGGGTTCATGTTAGACGTTAAAGAAGTGATTAGAGAGCTCTTAATTATGAACGCTGAACGTTATGTTTTAGTTCATAATCACCCAAGCGGCATTGTTAAACCGAGCCAAAATGATCTTAATACAACGAAACAATTAGCGGCGGAAAGTGCAAAGTTTGGCGTCTATCTTTACGATCATATTATAATCGGGGTAAACAGCCATTATTCGCTTAGAAGTCATCATAAGTCGTAATATAGTATTTAATTAGTAGTTTTTTGTATAAAGATACGCCTAAATTTAGCGAATTTCAACTTTTATAGTTTCCTTTCCTTGGCTTATGATTGCTACTCATTTCCGTTATTATTCCTTTTATATAATAAAAGTCTTGCCAAACTAATGGGTTTATGGTATTTTATTAACGTTATAGCCTCACGAGCTTTAACCGCCTAGAAATGGTTTATAAAAGAGTTTTGTCTCTACCATCATAGCGAGTCCAAGTGAATATAGAGAAGGAGGTTAATTCATGTACGCAATTATTGAAACAGGTGGCAAACAAATTAAAGTCGCTGCCGGCGAAGTAATCTATGTTGAAAAGCTTGATGTTGCCGAAGGAGAAAACTTTGTCTTTGATAAAGTCTTACTCGTTGGTGGTAAAAAAGCCAAAGTCGGTGTTCCTTATGTTAAAGGGGCAACCGTCACTGCTAAAGTTTTAAAACAAGGAAAAGGTCGCAAATTAAAAGTTTTCACTTATAAAGCGAAAACAAACGTCAAACGGATGCTCGGGCACCGTCAACCATACACCGCCCTTGAAGTTGTTGAAATTAAGGGTTAATTATGATTAAAGTTGTTATTATGCAAAGTGATGATGAAATCTTAAATATCAAGATTAGTGGTCACGCGAATAGTGGCGAATATGGTCATGATCTTGTGTGCGCTGGAGTAAGCAGTGTTGTCTTTGGGACCTTAAACAGTCTTGAAGAAGTAGAAAGAGCCTTTAAAATCAAACTTAATGAAGAAAAAGGCTTAACGGAAATCACTCCGCTTTATCGCCCAAGTCACAAAAACAAAATCGTCCTTGAAGTCTTAATAACAAGTTTAAAAACAATTGCTGAAAGTTATGGTGACTACATTAAAATCCGAGAAGAAAGGAAATGAAAACTATGAAATTTATATTGAATTTACAGTTCTTTGCCAGTAAAAAAGGTGTTGGCTCGACCCGTAACGGTCGTGACTCCGCTGGTCGGCGTTTAGGCGCAAAACGGGCCGATGGTCAATTTGCGAAAGCCGGAGCTATTTTATATCGTCAACGGGGGACAAGAATTTACCCAGGAATGAACGCGATGCGCGGCAGTGATGACACAATCTTTGCTACCGCTGCGGGAATCGTCCGCTTTGAACGGTTAGGCAAAAGTCGTAAACGCGTAAGTGTTTATCCAGTCGAATAAAAAAGAACACATAAGACCACCAAAAAGAACTATGTCGGTGGTCTTTTTTTATTAAATATAATAAAATGTATTAGAAAAGAGGTACATATGGCTAAAAAATTAGTGTCCATCGTTGTCCCGATGTACAACGAAGAGGCGATGGTTCCCCATTTTTTAAAAAAGATTGCGGAAATTATCAGTGAAAATAAGGATTACATGTTTGAAGTAGTAGCGGTTAATGATGGAAGCCGTGATAAAACATTACAATTACTTTATGATTTTCAAAAAACATATCGCTTTTTAAAAGTTGTTAATTTAAGTCGTAATTTTGGCCATGAAGCGGCAGTCGCTGCCGGACTTAGTGTCGCAAAAGGAGTAGCAATTATTCCCATTGACGCTGATTTACAAGATCCACCCGAACTTATTGCGCCCATGCTTGAAATGTTTGAGCAAGGCTATGACGTCGTTAATGCGCGCCGAGCCTCACGGAAAGAAGATAAATGGATTAAGCGTTATACCGCGAAGAAATTTTATAAAGTTATTGATAGTTTAAGCGGCAAAGTACGCATTCCGCAAAATGTCGGCCATTATCGCCTTATTAGTCGCCGCGTTTTAGATGAAGTGCTTAAATTACCAGAAAGTAACCGTGTTTTCCGCGTTGAAGTGCCTTATGTTGGTTATAAAACAGGCGAAGTCGCGTTTGTTCGGCCGAAAAGAGAGCATGGCGATACGCATTACAATATGAAGTCGATGATTGATTTAGCGATTAATGCGATTACTATTACATCAACGAAACCATTAAACTTTGTCTTTAAGTTTGCGATGTTCGTTGGTATTATGGGCTTTTTAAGTAGTCTTACCCAATTAGTGCTCTTTATTTTAGAGGTAACCAATGTATTAGTCATTCCTTTTATTAACCATGGTCTCTTCCTTGTTATTAATATAAGTATTATCCTAACGACGATAATCCTTTTAAATTTAAGTTTAATGGCCATATATTTAGCAAAAACCTTCAATGAAACGCAAAAACGGCCATTTTACATCATAGAATCAGTGAAAGAAAATAAATAAATGTTTGTAGATCAAGTAAAAATAAGTGTCAAAGCCGGTAATGGCGGTAACGGAATGGTTAGTTTTCGCCGCGAAAAATATGTCCCTAAAGGGGGACCAGATGGCGGAAACGGCGGGCGTGGAGGTTCGATTTATTTCCGCGCGACGCACAACATATCAACATTAACCGATTTTCGTTTTGGCTTAAAAATAAAAGCAAATAATGGTGGCAGTGGTGCCCCGAAAAATCAATATGGAAAAAGTGGTGAAGACTTAATCGTTAATGTCCCCGTGGGCACGGTCGTCTTTTTAGAACCAAGTAAAGAAGTAATCGCTGATTTCCGTTATGTTGATCAAACCGTTTTGATCGCTAAGGGGGGCCGCGGTGGACGCGGCAACACGGCTTTTAAAAGTAGTTTAAATCGCGTGCCGCGGATTGCCGAAAACGGAGTCAAAGGCGAAGAGTTTGATTTAACGATGGAACTTAAGCTTTTAGCTGATGTTGGCTTTATTGGTTTACCAAACGCCGGAAAAAGCACGCTTTTAAGTGTTATAAGTGATGCCCGACCGGAAATCGCTAATTATCCGTTTACGACACTAACGCCGGAACTTGGGGTCATTAAAATGCCTGACGGGAGTGCCATTGTGGCGAGTGACTTACCCGGTATTATTAAAGGCGCCCATTTAGGTAAAGGCCTTGGCTTACGCTTTTTACGGCATGCACAACGGTGTAAAGTATTACTTTTTATTATTGACGGCGAAAATAGTGAAGATTATTACGCTGAATATAAATTATTGCGAGAAGAAGTGAAAAATTACGGTTATGGACTTGAAAATCGCCCGTTTATCGTTAGTGTTAGCAAAGATGAAAGTGACGAAACAGCGGCGAAAATAAAAGCTTTTGCAAAAAAACTTAAAAATAAAGAAGTTATTGGCTTTAGCAGTCTTTTACATAAAGACATTGATAAATTATTAAATAAAATTGCCTATATTCTAAAAGATGCACCGGAAATTGAATTATTAGACCAAAGCGGAACGAGTGTGAAGTATCGCGAATATGATTTAACCGCTACTAGTAGTGATCAAGACTTTAAAATTACAAAGATTAGTCGTAATACTTATGAAATCACTGGGGAAAAAGTCGAAGAACGCTACGCTAAATATACATTAAATAGTGAAGAAGCGATTCTTTCATTATTAAATTATCTTCGCGAAATCGGGGTTGAACAAGCACTTGAAGCAGCCGGGATTGAAGATGGTGATACAGTAATCTTAGTAGACTTTGAATTTGAATATTTTCGCTAGGAGGGAACATGCCAGAATTAGATAAATATTTATTATATTTAGACGGTTATTTAAAACAGAAAGTAAAAGGCTTTAATGGCTATATTTTAGGCTTAAGTGGTGGTTTAGATAGTGCCGTTGTCGCCCTTTTAGCGCAAAAAGCGATTGGCGATGATCTTTTATGTGTCATTATTGATATTGATAGTGATCCTGCTGATATTCAGGACGCTATATCTTTTTGTGAAATTAATAATATTCGCTATTTAAACGTCGATTTGAGCGAGGAATACCATGCTTTAGTCAATAATCTTGAAAACCATCAAACATTAAATAACCTTAGTAGAATTAATACTAAAGTTCGTTTACGAATGGTTACTTTATACGCTTTAGGACAAACAAACAATATGCTTGTTTTGGGCACTGATAACAAGGCTGAACTTTACACTGGTTACTTTACAAAATGGGGTGACGGGGGTGTTGATCTCTACGTTATTTCTAGTTTAACGAAAGGCGAAGTATTTGAAGTTGGCCGCCGCCTTGGCGTTACGCAAAACATCTTAAAAAAAGTACCGTCCGCCGGACTTTATTTTGGGCAAAGTGATGAAAGTGAACTTGGTATCAGTTATGCCGAACTTGATGCTTTTCTTTTAGGAAAAAGAGTAAGTAAAAAAGTAAGTGAACGTATTAATTATCTTCATAAAATCAGTGAACATAAACGGCGCAAAATTATTGCCCCCAAGGACTTTAAACGATGAAAAAGGATAAATTAAGTTTAACAATTTATAGCGGACTTATTACAGTCATCCTTTTTCTTGTTATATTATTATTTATTAGGATGGTCGGTGTATGATTTATGGATTAAAAGGTATTGTCGTTAACCAAAATGCTACTACCCTTATTTTAAATGTTAATAATGTCTATTACGAACTAAAGGTGCCGACGCTTAGTGAACAAGTTATCGGGGATGAAATCTTTATTTATACATACCAAGTAATTCGCGAAGATGATGAATATTTAATCGGTTTTAGTAGCCTTGACGAAAAAGCTTTATTTTTAAAACTAATTAACGTCAGCGGCATCGGACCAAAGACGGCGTTAGGCATTTTAACGGCCACAAACCCGAAACGCTTTAGTGAAGCGGTCATGAGCGAAGAATTAAGCTATTTAAAGAAATTACCCGGGGTTGGTCCAAAAGGGGCAAGTCAAATTGTCCTCGACTTAAAAGGTAAATTACAAACTGATACTACAAAAGGAACTAATCCTTATGAAGAAGAAGTAACAATAGCTTTACAAAGTTTAGGCTTTAAAAAAGCAGAGATTAATAAAGTTATAAAGAAAGTGAGTTTAAAAGCGTTAACCGCCAATGAATTACTAAAATTAGCGCTTAATGAGTTAAGACGATGAGTAAAAGAGTATTAAGTAGTGATATTTTAAATAACGAATTAAACGATGAAATAACATTAAGGCCCCAAAGGCTTAGTGAATACGTCGGGCAAAAAGCTTTAAAGCATAACTTAAATGTTTTTATAAGTGCCGCGAAAGCGCGCAACGAAGTATTAGACCACGTTTTACTCTTTGGCCCGCCTGGACTTGGTAAAACGACCCTTGCCCACATTATCGCCAATGAAATGGACGCTAATATTAAAGTTATTAATGGCCCTAGTGTTGATAAAGCAGGGGACTTAGCGGCAATTTTAACAATCTTAGAACCAGGCGACATTCTTTTTATCGATGAAATTCATCGCTTACCACGCGTCGTCGAAGAAGTGCTTTATAGTGCGATGGAAGACTTTAAGTTGCAAGTTATGATTAATATTGACGGTAATGTTAAAAATTTAGAAGTTGATTTACCGCCCTTTACCTTAGTGGGGGCAACAACAAGAGCGGGTGATTTAAGTAGTCCGTTACGCGCCCGCTTTGGTATTAGTGAAAAAATCGATTATTACGAAGAAGAAGATATTTTAAACATTATTAAACGCACGAGTCGCGTCTTTGCTTTACCAATTGATGAGGAAGCGGCGGTTGAAATTGCAAAACGTAGTCGCCGCACCCCCCGCATCGCCAACCGTTTATTTCGCCGTATTCGTGACTTTGCGACGTTTAATAATGAAAAAGTTATTGAAAAAGCATTATGTCTTGATGCTTTAACGCACTTACGGGTCGACCCTTTAGGGCTAGATGACGTTGATTTAGCCTAC